>Ga0299912_10002186_pt1 | contig 16055 bp, 13 predicted proteins | sample RVTome_2_FD_207667 | JGI IMG/M metagenome (GOLD analysis project Ga0299912, IMG submission 207667) | Soil microbial communities from uranium-contaminated site in the Upper Colorado River Basin, Wyoming, United States - RVT95D214 (version 2) ... | reverse complement strand
CCAACCGGCCCTATGCCTTGGCCAAGATCGCCGGCATCGAGATGTGCTGGAGCTACAACCGGCAGTACGGCACGCAGTACCTGGCGGTGATGCCCACCAACCTCTACGGCCCCGGCGACAACTACCACCCGGAGAACTCCCACGTCATCCCCGCGCTGATCCGCCGCTTCCACGAAGCCAAGCTCGCCGGTGCCGCCAGCGTCGCCGTCTGGGGCACCGGCACGCCGCGTCGCGAATTCATGTACAGCGAAGACATGGCCGATGCCTGCATCTACCTGATGAACCTGCCCGACGAGCAGTTCTTGCCGCTCCTGGGGCAGGATCGCAACGATGGTCTGGCACCGTTGGTGAACGTCGGTGTGGGCCACGACCTTACCATTCGCGAACAGGCCGAAACGGTGAAGAGCGTGGTGGGCTATCAGGGAGAGATCGAGTTCGATACCAGCAAGCCCGACGGCACGCCGCGCAAGCTGATGGATGTGGGGCGGCTGAATGCCATGGGATGGAAAGCATCGACTGGAATGCGTGAGGGTTTGGCCGCCGCGTACCAGGATTTTCTGCCCTCCGGCGTCAAGCCGTGAACCATGCGATATCCGTCGCGCGCGACAGAGCCGGGCGGGCAGCCGGCAGCGAGAATTGACCGGCAAGGTCTGTCTGACTCGCTGCACTTCAACATGATTTCTTTGAGGCGACTCAACCCGCTCGCCGCCGTGGCCGACCAGGCATGGCTGAGTCTGCTCAATTTTGCGATCTCGCTGGCTTTCATCTGGGGTGCCAGCAAAACCGAGTACGGTTATTACATCCTGCTGATGGCGCCGTTACTTCTGGTCCAGAGCATTCAGAGCGCCATCGTCAATTCCCCGCTGGCTACATTTCTGCCTGCCGCAACGGAGGCTGACAAACCCAATCTCCTCATCACCGCCGCATCCCTGCACATTTATCTGGCCCTCATGTGCGGGGTGCTGGGCGGGCTTGGACTCATGGTTTATGGACAAGTGGCCGAGTTGCACGTTGAAAGCTTGCTGCTGGCCGGTTTTGTTCTTGCCATCGTTGGAACCATCGCACGTGAATCCCAGCGCTCTTTTGCCTACGTACAAGGTCAGGGCGTGCGCGCGCTTGCGGGCGACCTGATCTATGGAATGGTGTTGCTGGCGGGAATCGCGCTGGCGCTTGCGGGCGATCAACTTTCGGCCGGCCTGGTTTTGCTGCTCACCGGCATAGCAGGGTTGGTGCCTCTGTTCTCAAGGGTTGCCGGATTTCATGGGCTGCAAACCCATGCCGAACCCATGAGGCAATACTGGTCCTGCGGACGCTGGGCGTTGCCGTCCGTTGTCGTCACCTGGATCAGCCTGAGCTCCTACCCTTACTTTGCCGAGCACGCGCTGGGGCTTGCCGCGGTTGCCGACATCGGCGCGGCGCGCCTATTTCTGATGCCTGTCGGACTCATGATGACGGCATGGTCCAACTGGTATCGCCCCAGAATCAGCGGCTGGCTGGCCTCGGGCAATGTGGACGCTGTGGCCGGGATCACGCGCAGAAGCCTGCTGGCCGGGTGGGTGCTGTTGGCAACGCTGGCCGTGCTGCTGGCGTTTGCGTATCCCCTTGTCGAGCCATTGTTGGGCGCGCAATACCTGGGGCTGAAACCGCTGGTCTTGATGTGGCTGCTTTACTTTGCCATCAGCCTGGCACGAACGGTTTACATGGCCACCCTCATGACCGACGCCCAGGGTTACAAAATTCTGCATCACATCACCTGGATAGCGCTCGCGCTATCCCTTCCCGGTTTCGTTCTGCTGTCGCACAACGGGGCCCTCTGGGTGGTGGGCGTGCTGTGTGCGGTTGAGCTGATGCAAATGGTGTTCGTTATTGTCAAGGCAAGGCAATACTGGAAACGGCCAGAGGCGCAGGTATGAACACCGCCACATCCGACCAGAAATATCCCATGGCGAATAGCCTGGCTATCGAATCATCGCACGCTCAAATGCCGAGTAAGTCATCTCAGGCAGATTGCACCTCATCTGTGACTGTGGCGATATGTACCTTTCGCCGCCCGGAAGGGCTGCAACGTGCATTGGATGGTTTATGGAAGCAGGTGGGGCTTGCGCTGGCAGAAGTGACGGTGCTGGTGGTCGACAATGACGCTTCAGGTTCCGCGCGAGCCGTTGTCGATCAAAATTCCGCCCCCCCGGGCTGGGTACTGCGTTACGTGATCGAACCTCATCCTGGTGTGTCACATGCGCGCAATCGCTGTCTGGCTGAATCGCGTACCGAATTGATCGCTTTCTTCGACGACGATGAGGTGCCGGAGCCCAACTGGCTGCCGGCATTGTTGGAAACACGGAGGGTTACCGGAGCCGATGCCGTGTTCGGGCCGGTGATTTCGCGCTTCGAGAGCAGCCCGCCGGCCTGGATGGCGGGCTGCACGGCGCACAAAAAGCCACGCCACCCGACAGGCGGTGTAGTGGGTTGGGAGAATTCTTGTACGGCAAATGTGTTGATAGGTAGCAGATTGGTTGCACTTGCGGGCGGTGGATTCGATGTCAGATTTGCAACGTCGGGTGGTGAAGATGTGCTGTTTTTCGCCCGGGCTGAACGCGCAGGGGCAAAGTTGATTTGGTGCGATGAGGCGGTCGTTGTGGAGGACGTGCCTGCCACGCGCATGCGGTTGGTTTGGGTTCTAAAGCGTTCGTTCAATGGTGGGCAGACCTGGGTGCGCATCCGGGCCGAATTCAGCCGGGGAGTCTGGCTGCCCATGGCCTTGCGCGGCGCCGCGTCCGTAGTGGTTGCGGGTATTGCGCTGTTACCGGCGCTCCTGGTCTCACGCGGGGCTGCCGTCCGGCAGGCGCAACGGGTGGCGGGCGGGTTGGGCAAAATGACCGCATGGTGGGCGGCGGGTTCGGGGCGTGGCGTGCGCTCTGGCCACTATGTCGGATGAGGCGGGGCATGCCTGCGTTCACAGTCGACCGGCACTGCGAAGTCTGGGCGCGGGGGATGGCGTGAACGTTTCAGGTTGCATTGTCGAATGCAACGTTTATCAATGATGGGCCGGCGATGAATAGCATTGAGCACGTGGCAAGTTACAAGAAACCCGTTTCATTCGGCGAGCTTCGCCTCGATGAAATGTTCGGCTATGTCGTGTTTGCGGCGATGATTGCCAGCGTGGCGATTCCGCCGCTTCGCTATCTCAATTATCTGCTGCCCATGATCGGCTTGCTGCTCATCCTGGCCAACCGCGGCATGCAGGTCCCCGATCTGGCGCGGCCCTATCTGGTAGTTGTTGTGGCGAGCATCGTGCTCGCGCCTTTCGCAAACGGCGAGGGGGTCAAGGACATTTATCTGATTCTGACCGGTTTGTCCGTGGCACTGGTCGGCTTCAGGCAACTGTGGCCATGGCGGACGATTCTGATCGCGGTGCTGCTCGGGTTGGCTGCGAACTTTGCCCTGGTGGGCGCGTTCAACGGGTGGAACGCCGTTCTGTCGCATTTCACTTTTGACGTGGCCGCATCGCGGTCCACGCTCGAATCCGGATTTTCCTATGTTTTTGGCCTGCTGGCCGTGTGGGCGGCCTACACGCGGCGTTGGCGCAGTTTTGCCGTGGCCCTGGTGTTTGCCCTTTTGACCCTGAAACGCATAGTGATGCTGGGCATCCTGATTTGCCTCGTCGTTCAGTTCATGCCCAGAACGGTGATGCTCAGGCTTTTAAAGCCGGTCCCGATGATGATGGCGAATGCTCTCTTTCTGTTTTTGATCCTGTCATACGGTTCAGGTAGCTTCGACGCCATTATTCGTGAGTTGACAGCTCAAAGCGCCAACCAGTTCGGTATGGGTCGTCAGGTTCTTTACAGCTATGTCGTGTCGGATTTTTTCCGGGAGCCCTGGAGGTTCCTATTCATGGGGATGGGTCCAGGTGAGGCCTACGACGTGCTGAAAGGAAGCATGAGTTGGGTGCGCAAGGAGAATCTCCATGGAGATACGCTCAAGATTCTGTATGAGTATGGCGGGCTGGTATTGGGATTGTTTATCTGGGCGCTTTATTCATCCCGTCGGCTGGGCGTTCTTCTGATTGCGCTTTACACGAATATTCTGCTGCTGACTGACAATACCCTGATCTATCCCTTTTACATTTACTTCGCCACCTTGGTGGCCGCATGTATTGCGGCTCATGACGATGCCGCTGAAAAAATCAAACCCGCAAGCTAAAGCGGCCGCTTTCAATCTATGTGTCGGCCTGCTTATGCTTGCAGGGGTATCCGCATGTGGCGCGACCCAAACAGAGGTGCTTATCCCGCCGAATAAGCCCGTGCCACTTTCCTACTTTGGAATTCATAACCATCGTTTTCACGATCCGACGATGAGACCGACCATAGACTTTGGGACCTGGCGATTGTGGGATGCGGGGGTGGCTTGGAGTCAACTTCAGCCGAAGAAAAACGAGTGGAGGTTTGGCAGGCTCGATTTTGCCTTGAATGTGGCCAGCACAAGCGGCTTTGAGGTTCTGATGACGTTTGGCCGCACGCCCACCTGGGCATCTGCGCGGCCGGCTGAACGTTCCATTTATGGCCCGGGCGAGGCGGCGCCGCCGGGCGATATGGCCGACTTCGCGAATTTCGTCCGCCAGGTTGCGACCCGCTATGTGGGCAGGATCAGGCTATACGAGGTGTGGAACGAGCCTGCATCGGGCGGCATGTTTTCCGGCTCGGTTGACCAGATGGTCGAGATGACCAGAATCGTCGACGAGGAGGTGGCGCGCGTCGATCCGGGCGCGCGCATTGTTTGTCCTTCCCCGGCAAAGCATGAAAGTCTGGGCTGGTTCAGGCGCTTTGTTGCGGCCGGTGGCGCGAACCATTGCGACATCATCGGCTATCACTTCTACACGGATAGCGGGCAACCTGAAGACAAGTTGAAGCTGGTCAGGGAAGTGTCCGCCATTCTCGAAGAAAACGGCCTCGCATCGAAGCCACTATGGGATACCGAGTCGGGGCATGCCATTGGCGTGCCCAAGTACGCGGACTCGCCTGCTGCCAGTGCCCCGGGGCATATAGCACGCTGGTTGATTCTCGAGTGGGCAAGCGGTGTGGAGCGCTTCTATTGGTATTCTTGGGATCACGACCGATTGGGCTTTAAACATCCTAATGGCGTTGCCAAGGATAAGGCGATATTGGCATACAAGCGAGTCCAGCAGTGGATGCTCGGCTCAACATTCAAATCATGCAGTAAGTCAGGCTCATTGTGGAATTGCGAGATCCTTCTCGGCGACGGGAATGCGGCGAACATAGTATGGACATCGGACAATACTGAGGCCGTTGTTGAAATGGACTTAGGTGCTTGGGTTGAAGATATTTATGGTTATGAGGGGAAGCCCGAAAAGAGTCGCTTGATGATCAAGGGAGATCCTGTCCTGATCGTTGCAGCCAATAAAACATCGAAACCTGGCCTGAGCTAATGCGATATAGATGCATGTTTTTTAAATCGGATTCCGCGTGCCTGACTGGGTTGAGCATCGGATGCTTTCGCTAGATATGAGTCGCCAAGTAAAGCGCGTTGCAATCGTTCAGCGCCGACTGACTCACTACCGGGAACCTCTTTTTGAGGGCTTGCGTGGGTTTCTGATGAGGCATGGTGTGAAGTTGGAACTCCTTGTTGGGCAGGGCACGCCGGCCGAAGAAAAAAAACACGACGCCGGTGAATTGCCTTGGGCCAAGATGATCCCGACGCATTATCTGGGGGGAGGGCGGCTCTGCTTGCAGCCATTGCGGCCGCATCTTGATGGTGTCGATCTTTTGATTGTTACCCAGGAAAACAAGCTGATCCAGAATCACGTGTTGTTGCTGGCACCGCGCCGTTTCAAGCTGGCCTTTTGGGGGCATGGTGCCAACCTGCAAAGCGACAATCCCAACGGGCTCAGGGAGCGGTACAAACGCTGGACGACCAACCGGGTGGACTGGTGGTTTGCCTACACGCAGATGAGCGCCGATCTGGTGAGCACAGCAGGGTTTCCGGATAACCGCATCACGGTGCTGAACAACGCAGTGGATACATCCGAACTGCAACGGCAGCTGCAATCGGTTACGCCGGAAGAAACGCATGCCTTGCGCGAGTCGCTGGATTTCGGGATGGGGCCGGTGGGTGTGTACGTGGGTTCGCTCTACGCCGACAAGCGGCTGGATTTTCTGTTTGAAGCTGCGGAGGCAATCCGGCATGAAGTGCCCGATTTCCACGTGTTGATCCTGGGTGAGGGGCCGGAACGCGACAAAGTGCAGGCCTGGTGCGACGCGCATCCCTGGGCGCGCTGGGTGGGCGCTCGCTTTGGCAGGGAGAAAGTGGCTTATGTTTCGATGGCACAGGTAATGCTGAATCCTGGGCTGGTGGGGCTCGGCATACTGGATGCGTTTGTGTGCGGTGTGCCCATGCTGTCCACGGACTGCGGGATACACAGCCCCGAAATCGCCTACCTCGAAAATGGCGTCAACGGTGTGATGACGGCGGATGACCTGAGTGCGTATGTTTGGGCCAGCGTGAACCTATTGCGTGACACGCAAGCCTTGGGTGCTCTGCGCGCCGGGTGTGTCGCCAGCGCACAGGAATACACGGTGGAAAACATGGCGCGTCGGTTTGCCGATGGGGTAATGGGCTGTCTGGAGGCCCCGCGCTACGAAAGGCGGGCTCGCTGATGGCTTGCCGGGTACTGGTTGTCCACAACGCCTACCAACATCGCGGTGGGGAAGATGCGGTGGTCGAATCCGAGATCGAACTACTTCGGTCGCATGGTCATGCTGTGGAAACTTATTTTCGCAGCAATGATGACGTGGGCGGCATGTCATCGCTGGATATGGCGCGACACACGCTGTGGTCGCCCCGCACGCAGCACGATCTGGCGGAATTGATTCGCCGTTTTAAACCCGATGTGATTCACGCCCACAACACGTTTCCGCTGATTTCCCCCTCGCTCTATTGGGCGGCGGAACGCGCCGGCGTGCCGGTGGTGCAGACGCTGCACAATTTTCGATTGATGTGCCTGAACGCACTTTTTTTGCTCGAGGGAAAGGTGTGCGAGGACTGCATGGGGCATCTGCCCTGGCGCGGGGTGGCGCGGGCGTGCTACCGCGGGTCGCGCGCGGCGTCGGCGGCGATGGCGGGGATGCTGACGCTGCATCACGGGCTGGGGACGTATCGCAACAAGGTGGCGCGCTATATCGCGCTGAACGGGTTTTGCCGGGACAAGTTCATCGAGGGCGGCCTGCCTGCCGGGCGCGTGGTGGTGAAACCGAATTTTGTGGACTTTGCCGCACCGGAACCTGTGCCGCGTTCGAGCTTGCTGTTTGTGGGGCGCTTGTCGGTTGAAAAAGGCGTGGTCACGCTGGCCGCAGCAATGGCGCGGTTGCCCGATGCGCAGTTGCGGGTGGCGGGCGACGGTCCCGAAGCGGGATTGTTGGGTGGCGTGGCCGGTGTTTCCCGCCTGGGCAGCCTTCCGGGCGAGGCAGTGCGCCAGGAGATGATCCGCGCGGTGGCACTCGTGGTGCCGAGCATTTGCTATGAAAACTTTCCGCGCACGATTGCGGAGGCGTTTGCGTGCGGCCTGCCGGTGATCGCCAGCCGCATCGGCGCGCTGGCCGACATCGTGCGTGACGGCGAAACCGGGCTGCTGTTCGAGCCGGGCAATCCGCGCGATCTGGCCGACAAGATGGCGTGGGCGCTGGCGCACCCTGAGCAGATGGCGGCGATGGGGCGCAACGCCCGCGCGCAATACGAAGCCGAGTTCTCGGCCGAGGTGAATTACCGGCGCCTGATGGAAATTTATGATGGGGTGCTGGAACAGAAGAGCAGGAAGACCCCGTGAGCTGTGCTCCACGTTCAACTGGCACGGTATCTGAACTCATGCGTTGCGATACCCTGGGTGAGGTGTGGATTGGATGAATAAATATGGGCAGCCTCACTGGCGCGCGTTGTTATTCGCTGCGCTGCTGCTGGCGCTGTATTTCTGGGGCAATAGCCAGCCCGAGGCGGCCGGGCTGGTTCCGCCGCCGTGGGACAAGCTTGCGCATCTGGGGTGGTATGCGGTGCTGTCGGGTTTCCTGCTGGTGGCGTTTGGGCGGCGCACCTGGCCGTGGGTTCTGGTGGGCACGTTGCTGCTGTCGGGGTGGGACGAGTGGCATCAGTTTGCCTTGCCGGGACGTCAGCCCGGCCTGGATGACTGGTTGGCGGATGCGCTGGGCGTGGCGACCGGAATAGGGATAAGCCATGCAATTGGGCGGCGCGTGGGGCCGGTGCGGCGGGAGTAGGGCGGGCGGGTTCAAGTTACAGGCTTCAGGGGGCGGCGGTTGAGGCCGCATGCTTAGCGGGCGGTGTGCTTGGCTGAATAATTGAATGACAACAGGAAGGGAACAGGCATTGGATCGTCGTACTACGGGCAACGTGCTGGGCGCGCAGATCGACGCGCTGTCGTGGGACGCAGCGATGGCACGCCTGCTCGGCTGGGCGCATGCGCGCGAAAGCCGCTATGTGGCGATCTGCAATGTGCACGTGGTGGTGAGCGCGTCGCGCGATGCGGGGTACCGCGACATCATCAACGGGTCGGACATGGCGACGCCGGACGGCGCGCCGGTGGCGTGGATGCTGCGCCGGCAGGGCTTTGCCGGGCAGCCGCGCATCAGCGGGCCGGACCTGATGTGGGCGCTGTGCGAGCGCGCGGCGCGTGAATGTCTGCCGGTGTATTGCTACGGCAGCACCGAGGCGACGCTGGCCTTGCTGGAGGATCGCCTGCGCGCGGCGTTTCCGGATTTGCGCATCACGATGGAGTCGCCGCCGTTCCGCGCGCTGAGTGCCGAGGAGGACGCAGCGGCGGTGGACCGCATCAACGCCAGCGGCGCGGGCATCGTGTTCGTGGGCTTGGGCTGCCCCAAACAGGAGCGTTGGATGGCGGAGCATCGCGGCCGGGTCAATGCAGTGATGATCGGGGTGGGCGCGGCCTTCGATTTCCACGCCGGTACGGTGCAGCGCGCGCCGGCCTGGATGCGCGACAACGGGCTGGAGTGGCTGCACCGTCTGCTGAGCGAGCCGGGGCGGCTGTGGAAGCGCTATCTGGTGACGAATACCTTGTTCATTGTTGGCGCGGCGCGGCAGCTGCTGGGCAAGTGAATTTCAAGATTATTTAAGTTACAAGGTTCACGACTGAGCCTGTAGAAAAACCAGGGGGAGAGCAAATGAAGGTTCTGTTGACCGGCGGCGCAGGCTATATCGGCTCGCATACCGCGGTGGAATGCCTGGCCGCGGGGCACGCGGTGGTGGTGTTCGACAACCTGTCGAACAGCAGCGTGAAATCGCTCGACCGGGTGGCGCAGATTGCGGGCAGGCCGGTGGACTTCGTTGAGGGCGACATTCGCGACCGCGCTGCGCTGCGCAGGCTGTTTGCCGACCACGCCATTGACGCGGTGGTGCATTTCGCCGGCTTGAAGGCGGTCGGCGAGTCGGTGGACAAGCCGCTCTTGTATTACGACAACAACATCGCCGGCAGCATCGCGCTGTTCGAGGAAATGGCCGCGGCCGGGGTGAAGTCGGTGGTGTTCTCGTCGTCGGCCACGGTATACGGCGACCCGGCGACGGTGCCGATCACCGAGGGTTTCCCGCTGTCGGCGACCAATCCCTATGGCCGCTCCAAGCTCTTCATCGAGGAGATGCTGCGCGACATCGCCCATTCGGACGGTGGCTGGAACATCGCGCTCTTGCGCTATTTCAACCCGGTGGGGGCGCACGAATCGGGGCTGATCGGCGAGGACCCGCGCGGCATTCCCAACAACCTGATGCCCTATGTGGCCCAGGTGGCGGTGGGGCGCCGGCCGCACCTCAACGTGTTCGGCGGCGACTATCCGACGCCCGACGGCACCGGCGTGCGCGACTACATCCACGTGGTCGACCTGGCGCGCGGCCATGTGGCGGCGTTGAACAAGCTGCAGCAACTGGGCGGGGTGCAAACCTGGAATCTCGGCACCGGGCGCGGGGTGAGCGTGCTCGACATGGTGCGCGCGTTCGAGGCGGCCAGCGGCCGCACGGTGCCGTACCAGATCGTGGCACGGCGCGCCGGCGACGTCGAGCAATGCTGGGCCGACCCTGCGCGCGCTGCGCAGGAATTGGGCTGGCGTGCGGAATACGATCTGCAACGCATGTGCGCCGATACCTGGCGCTGGCAGGAGGGCAATCCGAAGGGGTACGTCTGAGGCGAGTTACAAGCCGGGGGGCGGAGCGTGGTTGTTGCCGCTCTAGCAACTTACAGCCGCGGCCTGCCCCTTGCGGGTGGAACCCACGCGGCAAGTCTTGAATCGTCATACCGGCGGAGGCCGGTATCCAGCCATTTAACTGGACACCGGCTTTTGCCGGTGTGACGACTCAAAAATCACTGTGTTGACAACCAGGTAGGGTAGGTGAAGCCCACGCGTCTCAACGCCTGCCGAATACCCCGCGTCCGCGGAAATACTGCACCCCCAGCCAGCCGCCGAACAAGCCGCCGAGGTGGGCGAAGTGGGCGACGCCTGCGGCAGTGTTGGTGACGCCGAGGAGGAGTTCGACGGCGCCGTAGCCAAGCACGAAAGTGCGGGCGGGAATCTGGATGAACGGCAGGAAGATGAAGCTGACGACCCGGTTGGGGAAATACATCGCGTAAGCCAGCAGCAGGCCGAACACGCCGCCGGAGGCGCCGATGACGGGGCCGGTTGCGTGCAGGAAGTAGCCGCTGACGGCGATCTGCGTCATGGCGGCGACCACCACGCTGAGCAGATAGGTCAGCAGGTAGCGCAGGTCGTTCCAGCGCTTTTCCAGCGCGGCGCCGAACATCCAGATGGCGACCATGTTGAATCCCAGGTGCAACAGCGAACCGTGCAGGAAGCTGTAGGTGACCAGCTGCCAGACATGGAACGCGCCTCCCGATCCCGGCGGCCACAGGCCGAACACGCGCACGATCTCCGGCCCGGTGGCCAGTTCCAGTGCATAGACCAGGACGTTCAGCAGAATGAGGGCGAGGGTGATGGGCGGCATGACGGTTCGGATGGGGCAACCGGATTGTAATGCGCGGGAGAAGAATTATTTGCACGTTGCACTGTCCGCGGCCGGGCAGGGCGTCGCACCCTTCGCTTGAATTTTTATGAGCCGAACGGGTCAAGGGCGGACTTCAGCCGCGACATCACCCGATAACACACCGCCGGTAACCTCTGGGCTCCTTTTACCATCTGGAGCGCTGAAATGAAGAAACATTCTCTGGGCATGCTGGCGGCTGCCGTGTTGATGACGCTGGGTGCGCACGCGACGGCGGACGACGGGCGGCATGGTTCGGCATCCTTCGCGCTGATCGGGGACGTGCCTTACGGCGTTGCGGTCGAGGCGAAGTTCGACAACGTGATATCGAACATCAATGCGGCGCCGCATGTGCGCTTCGTGGTTCACACGGGTGATGTGAAGGCGGGCAGCGAGCGCTGCGACGATGCGCTGCTGCAGAAGCGCTTCGACCAGTTCCAGACCTTCCGCGACGGTGTCGTGGTGACACCGGGCGACAATGACTGGACGGACTGCCACCGCACCAACAACGGCAATTATCTGCCGACCGAGCGCCTGGCCAAATTCCGCGAGATTTTCTATCCGGTTGCCGGCATGACGACCGGTGAGCATCGTTTCCCGGTGCGTACCCAGGCTGCGATGGCAGGCTTCGAGGATTACGTCGAGAACATGATGTGGAGCTTCAACGGCGCGATGATGGCAACGGTGCACGTGGTGGGCAGCAACAATGGCCTCGACCCGTGGAACCAGATCGATCCGTCCGACAGCTATGCCGCGCCGCGAGCCGACCGTCTGGCCGAAGTCCAGGCGCGCGAGGCGGCTGCACTGGCGTGGATCGACGAGGTGTTTGCGCAGGCTGCGGCGCGCAAGTCGGCTGGCGTGATGATCGCGATGCAGGCCAACCCCAACTTCGACCTGCCGGCTGCCGATCAGCAGCGCCAGGGCTTCAACAAGGCGCTCGAGCGCATCACCCAGCATGCCGTCGCATTCGGCAAGCCGGTGCTGCTGGCACACGGCGACAGCCACTACTTCCGCGTCGACAAGCCGCTCGCCGCCCCGGTCCAGCCGTCGGGCAGCCAGATGCTGGAAAACGTGACGCGGGTGGAGAACTTCGGCGCGCAGAACGTCCACTGGGTCGAGGTGTTCGTCAGTCCGCGCGACCCCAACGTGTTCCGCGTCGAGCCGCGGATCGTGAAGGCGAATTTGTTCGCACGTTGAGCGGAGCCGCCGGCCGCGCGCCGGCGGGTTCCGAAAAGCAAGATTCAGGTTGCAAGTCTTAATTCGTCATACCGGCGGAGGGCGGTGGAACCTGCGGCGATAGCGCCAACACAAGGCGACAACATTGGCGCGCTAGTATTGCCTGCATGCATCCTCCAAGCCATTCCGAAATCATCGCGGCCGAGTCGCGCGCGCAAGCGCGGCGACGGCAGCCTTGGCGTGTGCTGCTGATTTTTCTGGCCGTTTTTTTCGCCCTGCAATACGGCTGGGAGATGGGGCGGGACTCTGCGGTGGAGCGGGTGTTCATCGATGAGCTCACCGTCCGCCCGGCCGCATGGATCATCGACCGGTTGTGGCCGGCATTTCAGGTGCATGCCGAAGGGCATCGTCTGGTCGCCGCGGCAGGGCGGCTCAATATCCTCAACGGATGCGAAGGAATGGAAACCCTGTTCCTGCTGGCGGCGGCCTTCTTCGCCTATCCCTTTGCCTGGCGCACGCGCCTGCTCGGCCTTGTTGCCGGAACGCTGCTGGTATTTGCGCTCAACCAGGCACGCATCGTGGTGCTTTGGCATGCCTTTCTGCATGACCGCGCCTGGTTCGGGGTGCTGCATGGCACGGTATTGCCGGTGCTGCTGGTGGCGGCCTGTCTAGTTTACTTTCTGGCTTTGCTGGGACGCGAGGCGCCACGCCCGCCATGAATACCGGACGAAGCGTCGCGCCTGGCATCGTCCAGCGCCTGCTGATCTGGCTGCCTTTCCTGCTCTGGGCTGCCTGGGCGTGGGGCTGGCATTACGCCCAATTCTGGCTGCCCCTGTATGAGCGCGTCCTGGATTGGGTACTGCCGGATTTCGGGGTGGTTTACCTGGGCATCGCGCTCGGCCATGAATATGTGTTCGATACCCAGGTGATGGCCGAACGCGCGATGCTGGTGCAGGGGCAGATTCTGCCTGCCGGTTTGACGGTGCATGCGTCGACGCCCCTGTATGTCGCGCTCATCCATCCGGTCGTGCTGGCGGCGGCGGCACTGGTCTGGCCGCTCCCGCACTGGCGTGCGCGGCTGCTGAGGCTGCTGCTGAGCCTGCCTTGCCTGCTCGTGCTGGAAGTGCTCGATGTCCCGCTGGTGCTGGCCAGCTCGATCGGGGACTTGCTGAGCTACTCGCTCGATCCCGCAGCGGACGCTGCCTCGCTGCGGGTCGACTGGACGCGGGTGATGGACGGGGGCGGGCGCTTTGCCCTGAGCCTCGCGCTGGCCTTCGCGGCAGCGTTGTTGCATCAGGCGTTCGAATCCCGCCGCAGCTAAGGAAATCCTGAACAAGTCCCTATTCTTGTCATTGCGAGCGAAGCGCGGCAATCCAGAGCATTGATTCATCACACTTTCTGGATTGCCGCGTCCCGCCACGCTGCGCTCGCGGCTAAAGGCACGCTCCTCGCAAGACAAACTTGATCAGACTTTCCCTAAGGCCTGGCCGGCTTATGCCGCAGGACGCATGGCTGTCATCAAGGCCGGTTAGCCTGCGGCCGGATGGATGCGTGTTTTCTTTCGGATAAGTCGACGGGCCCGGCTGCGGGCCTGTTTCGTTTTGCCTTCCTGCTGACGCTCGCGGCGATGGCGCTCATGCCATACCGGCAGGCGCAGGCGGGTGTCGAGGCGCTCGCGGTTCCGGCTGCGGTCGCAGCCAAGATCGCGCCGGAAACCTGGCGAAAGGTGCAGGCGGGCGAGGTGCTCGAATTGCTCGTGCTGTTCGGGGATGCGGCGATCGATACCGAGCTTGAACGCCACCTCAGCCAGCGCGCGCTCAAGGTGGAGGATGCGGCGGCGACCGCGCTGCGCGCCGAACGCTATCGTGCGCTCAAGACGCGGGCGCTGTCGGCCTTGCCAGACAAAGACCTGGAACTGCGACGGGATTATCGGCACATTCCCATGGCCTTCCTGCGCTTTCGCGATGCCGGGGCGTTGCTGCGGCTGCTGGCGCGCGGGGAGGTGACGGCCGTGTTCGAGGACACCCGGCTTTATCCGCACCTGAACGAAACCCTGCCGCTGATCGGCCAGCCATCGGTCAACCACACCATGGGCCACACCGGCAGCGGCGCCGCGGTGGCGGTGCTCGATACCGGCGTCGATTACACCCGCAGCGAATTCGGTGCCTGCTCGGCGCCCGGCGTCCCCGCGGGCTGCCGCGTGGTGGCGGCGCTCGATACCGCGCCCGAGGACAATGCCCGCGATGCCAACGGCCATGGCACCTGGGTGGCGGGCGTCGCGACGGCGGTCGCGCCCGGCGCGGGCATCGTCGCGATCGACGTGTTCGACGGCAATTCGGCCAGCAGCGTCGATGTCATCGGGGGCATCGACTGGGCCATCGCCAACCGCGCGCTCTACAACATCGTCGCCCTCAACATGAGCCTGGGCAACGGGGTCAAATACACCGCCGCGTGCAGCAGCAAATTCAGCAATCCCTACCGGCAGCCCTTCATCGACGCCCGCAATGCCGGCATCCTGAGCGTCGTCTCCAGCGGCAACGACGGCTTTTCCGACGGCATCGCCAACCCGGCCTGCACGCCGGAAGCGGTGTCGGTCGGCGCGGTCTACGACGCCAACGTGGGCGGGCGCACCTGGACCAGTCCGGAGCCGGATTGCACCGATAGCGCCACGGCGGCCGACAAGGTGACGTGCTTTTCCAATAGCGCCAGCTTTCTGACGTTGCTCGCGCCTGGCGCGCTGACCACAGTGACCGGCGCCACCGTCGCGGGCACCTCGTTGTCGGCGCCCGTGGTCACCGGCGCGGTCGCGGTGCTGGCGAAGGCGTTCCCGGGCGATACCGCCGCTGGCCGATTGGGCCGCCTCACCGCCAGCGGAAAATCGGTCACGGATGCGCGCAACGGCATCGTCAAGCCACGCGTCGATCTGCTCGCCGCCCAGGGGGCGCCGCTCAACGATGCGTTCGCCCAGGCCACGGTGCTGGATGGCACCAGCGGCACCGCCGCGGGCTGGAACCTGAATGCGACGCTGGAGGCAGGCGAACCCGCTCACGCGGCAACGAGCGGCGGCAAGTCGGTGTGGTGGCAGTGGACGCCGGGCGCATCCGGCACGGCCACGTTCGACACGCACGGCAGCGGCTTCGATACCGCGCTGGCGGTGTATACCGGCAGCGGCGTTGCGGTGCTGGCCGAGGCCGCCTCGAACGACAACGACGGCTCGGCGGGCGCCAGCGGCCTGAGCTTCGCGGCCACAGCGGGGACGATCTACCGCATCGCGGTCGACGGCAAGGCGGCAGCGAGCGGCGCGGTCCAGCTCGCCTGGACGCTGCAGCAGGCGCAGAGCATTGCGTTCAATCCCATCGGTGACATGCCGGTGAACTCGGGTTTCAGCCTCACCGCCACAGCCAGTTCGGGCTTGGTGGTGACGTTCAGCAGCCAGACGCAAACGGTATGCACCGTTGCGGGCGACGTGGTCAGTTTGATCGCCGGCGGCACCTGCACGATCGCGGCAAACCAGGCCGGCAACGCCGGCTATGCCGCCGCCCCCACGGTCACGCAGAGCTTCGGCGTCACCCTGCTCGCGCAAACCATCAGTTTTGCACCCCTTGCCGGGCAAACGCTGGGGGCCGCGCCGTTCGGCGTGACCGCTACCGCCAGTTCCGGATTGCCGGTGGGCATCGCTTCGCTGACGCCCGCGGTGTGCGGCGCCAGCAGCAATACCGTCACGCTATTGACGGCGGGGCTGTGCACGCTCGAAGCCACCCAGCCGGGCGACAGCCAGTACAGCGCCGCGCCCTCGGCGATGCAGACCTTCAGCGTGG
>Ga0299912_10002185_pt1 | contig 16056 bp, 14 predicted proteins | sample RVTome_2_FD_207667 | JGI IMG/M metagenome (GOLD analysis project Ga0299912, IMG submission 207667) | Soil microbial communities from uranium-contaminated site in the Upper Colorado River Basin, Wyoming, United States - RVT95D214 (version 2) ... | reverse complement strand
GCCATCGGCGCCAACTACGAGCACCGCCGCGAACTCGATACCGCGACAGTCGCCGCGGCAAAGTTCATCGCCACCGACGACACGGAACAGGTGCGCTACGAATCGACCGACCTCGCGGCGCCGGTGGCCGAGGGCAAGTTGTCGTGGGACCAGGTGTACAGCCTCGGCGACGTCGTCGCCGGAAAGCTCAAGGGGCGCACCGCGCGTGAAGACATCACGCTGTTCAAGTCGCTGGGCGTGGCGATCGAGGACGTGGCGCTCGCCGCGCGTGCCTACGAAAAAGCGCTCAAGCTCGGCATCGGCATGACGCTGCCGGATCTGACGCGATGAAGCGTAAGGGTGAGAAGCCTCTCTCTCTAAGAGCGCGTAACAAAATTAATTTCCCTCTCCCCCGAATCATGGGGGAGAGGGTAGGGTGAGGGGGCAGACAGCTGTCATTTTGTTACGTGTTCTAAGTAAGAATAATAAGAATACCTTCTCCACCGCTTGCGGGGGAGAGCCTGCACAGCAGGCGAGGGGGCCAGGTAGTGTGAGAAAGTGCCCGGAAATGCTATTTTGTCTGGCGCTGTATTGGAGATAAACGCATGCCCCGCATCCCGATGATGGAACCGGAAAACGAACCGGCCGAACTGCGCCCGGTGTTCGACCAGTTGCGCGCGACCCGCGGCCGCGTGCCCGGCATGTACCGCACGCTGGCGCACCAGCCGGCGATACTCGCGGCGCACCGTGCTTACTTCCACGCGGCGCTCGACGCCGGCGTGCTGCCGCGCCCCTTCAAGGAAAAAATCGCCTGGCGCGTCGCGCGGCTGTGCGGTTCCGAATATTCCTCCGGGTCGCATTACCGCTACGCGCTGAAGCACGGCGTCGACGCGGACGAACTGGCGGCGCTCGACCGCGGCGATTACGGCGGACTCGCGCCGCGCGAAGCGGCAGCGCTGCGCTTTGCGGAGGCCATGGTGCGCGGGCAGGGCAAAGTCGATGACGCCGCGTACGCGGCGCTGCAGGCGCATTTCAACGCAGCGGAAATAGTCGAGATCGCCGCGCTGGCCGGCATCATGCAACTCGCCTCGACGCTGGGCGCGGTGTTCGAGCTTGCGCCTGACTGATAGCCGGAAGTTCAAAAGATACTGAACCGCCAAGATTCTTTTCAATACCTTTTTTTCAACACCCCCTTGAGGGGTGCGCTTGACGGGTGCACAGAGGACGCGGAGGAAAAACAAAAAACACATGAACCGCTCACCATTCACGTCCACCCAATCACCTGGGCGCGCTTCACCGCTTTTCCCTCATTAAGTGAAACGTATCCTTTAGGGCCCTCCGCCCCCATCCCTCATCCCTCATCCCTGTTCTTCCCCCATTCCCCAGTCACGGATTTTTGAACCGCCCCAGCCCCCGCCGCCTCGCTTCTATTCTGCCTTGATGTTCGCTTCGCGGATCACCTTGCCCCAACGCTCGTTTTCCGCGCGCAGGAATGCCGCCGTTTGTTCCGGCGTTCCGGTGTGAACCTCTCCACCCAGTTTGGCGAAGCGTTCCCGCATGTCGGGCGTGGACATCGCTTTCACCGATTCCGCGTTCAGGCGGTCGATGATAGGTCGCGGCGTGCCCGTCGGCACCAGGATCGCGTACCAATTGACCGCCACCAAGCCGGGCAGGCCCGCTTCGGCGGCGGTCGGCACGTCGGGGATAGAGCCGTTGCGTTTGGCGTCGAGGATCGCCAGCGCCCGCATCCTGCCCGTTTGCACGTAGGACACCGCGCTGGAGATCACGACGATCACCATGTCCACTTCGCCGCTCAGCGCGCCGGCGATGCCGAAGGTCGCGCTCTTGTAGGGCACGTGGGTGAATTTGACCTTGGTGTAGGACTGGATCAGTTCGGCCGCCAGGTGGTTGGCGGAGCCGAAGCCGCCGGAGCCGTAGGAAATCTTGCCGGGGCTGCTGCGCGCGAGACGGATCAGCTCGTGCATGTTCTTTGCCGGCACCGACGGGTGCACGATCACCACATTGGGGATGGTCGCCAGCAGCGCCACCGGCGTGAAATCGCGGATGCCGTCATAGCCGACTTTGGGATTGAGGTGCGGATTGGTCAGCACCGGCACGGCGCCCATCAGCAGCGTGTAGCCGTCGGCGGGCGATTTGGCGGCAGCCGCAAAACCGATGTTGCCCGAGGCGCCGACGCGCGGGTCGGGGACGACCTGTTGACCCAGCGATGCGGAAAGACTGGTGGCCACCAGTCGGCCGACCGTATCGGATCCGCCGGCAAAAGGCAGGATGATGCGGATGGGTTTGGTCGGGTAGGTCTGTGCTTGCGCGGCGGGCAGCGCAAGGAACGCTGCACAAACGCCGGCCACGATGCATTGCGCGCAGCGCATGACATGTCGAGCGGTCACCATGGTTGTGCTCCTCTGGATATCTATTGCTCGCTGTCGCTTTCGACCAGCGCCCAGACCCGCTTGAACGGGCCGCGGCTTTTCAGCAGCTCGCCGCCGGCATCGGAGGCGAGCTTTTCGTCGATCCAGATCGGCTTGCCCATGCTGGCGGCGGCATGGGCGCGGCGCGCGTTTTCCTCGAACAGAAAGGTGCCGCCGACACATTCTTCCACCGTCGCGCCGGTGATCGCCGCGCCGTGCGCGCGCAGCAGCACCGCGCGGTGCGGGCCGAGCGCTTGCGCCAGCGCCGTGCCGCGGTCGGCGTTGGTGACCAGCCGCGGATCGTCGTAAATGGGGATGCCGTCATGGAACAGCGTGCCCATCAGGTGAATGGGGCGCAACCGGTGCTCGCTGGTGGTGAAGGCCGTCGAATGCAGGCCGTGGTAATGGATCACGCTGCCGATGTCCGGCCGCGCTTTCAGGATTTCAAGGTGGATCGGGTATTCGCCGGGCATCGCGCCCTCGCCCGAGACCTTGCGGCCCTGCATGTCGACCACCAGAAAGTCTTCCGCGTTCGCGCGCGGCCCCAGCGAGTGGCGGGCGAGCAGGAACAGATCCGAATCCGGAATCCGCGCGCTGATGTGGCCGAAGCCCTCGATGAAGCCGCGCTTGTAAAGGAAGTGCCAGGCCTTGAGCAGCTTGGCGATCAGGTCTTCGGGTGCGTTCATCGTGGTTCCCACTGTAAAAAACTCGTCCGTCAAGCACGGACGAGTTTTTCCTCGAACCAGTTCCACATGTCCGCAACCACCAGCGTCAGGTAATCGCGCTGGCAGTGCTGCGAGCCGCCTTCCTCCGCGGTGTAGATGCGGAAGGTCTTGTCCTTTGAGCCGCAGGCGTCGAACTGCTTCTGCGCGTCGGCGAGCGGGATCTGCTCGTCCTCCGCGCCGTGGACCAGCAGGAACGGGCAGCGCATTTTCTGCATCACGCCGTCGAGCTTGAACGGCTCCAGCGTCTTCAGTGCGGCGTCGAGCGAGTCGACCCCCAGTATCCACATGATATGGTGGCCCGGCACCGAGAGCGACATCTTGAACTGCGCGTCGACGCGCTTTTTCCACGTCGCATGATAGTCCCATTGCGCGCCCCAGGCGATACACGCGGCGTAGCGGTGGTCCAGCGCCGCGCAGCGCGGCGCATAGTAACCGCCGAGGCTGATGGCGACGATGCCGATTTTCTTCGGGTCGACGTCGCCGCGCTTTTCCAGGTAGTCGATGCACGCCGATCCCGCGACCTCGTAATCGTAGCGAAGATAGTGCCCCCGGAAACGGATGGCTTCGCCGGTGCCGGGGCCGTCCATCACCAGCACTGAAATCCCGCGCTTGATGAGATCGGGCACGCCCCGCATGTACTGGATTTCCTTGGTGACGTCGAGTCCGTCGAAAAACACGACGCAGGGCGCGCGTTTCGCTTTTGCGTTCTGCGCGTGCACGAAGTAGCCGGGCAGGCTGCCGCCTTCGAACGGCACCTCGACGATCTCGATCTTGATGTCGGTGAGCGCTGCATGGCGATGGAAGCAATCGACGCCGGCGCGGAATGCGGTGAGCGCGGTTTCGTCCTTGGGGGTGCGGAAGCGCTCCGCCATCTGGTAGTAATTGCAGGCGCGCAGATAGGCGTGGGCCGCGGAGTAGCGGTGGCCGCCTTTCTCGAACTTGTCGGCATGGGCGCGCACGCCATCGGCGACCTGCACGCAGGCGTCGAACCAGGCTTCGTCGTCATCCGGCGCCTTGTCCTTGAGTTTGCTGCCGATCTTGTGCAGCTCGCCTATTTCGGAGCCGCCATACGGCGCCGAACTCAGCATGTTGATGAAGCCCGCCGACCAGCGGTAGTTGCCGGGGAAATACATGAAGTACGGCGGTTCTTTTTTTTCAGCCATGGTGCTCCCTTGGGTCGAAATAGGTGGTTTACTTTTTCTAGTCACCAGTCACCAGTCACCAGTCACCAGTCACCAGTCACCAGTCACCAGTCACCAGTCACCAGTCACCAGTCACCAGTCACCCGTCACGCTTCTCACTGCTTCGGTATGTCCGCTTTCCTGGCGACGTTTGCCCAGTTCGCCGTTTCTGACCGGAGGAAGGCCGCGTATTCCGCCGGCCCGTCGCCGGCCACTTCGTAGCCGAGCGCTTCAAGCTGCTTGCGCGTCGCGGGATCGTGAAGCGGCTTGCTCAGTACGGCATGAATCCTGTCGATAACCGCCTGGGGCGTGCCGGCGGGCGCCAGGATGCCGTTCCAGTTATAGCTGGAAAAGCCTGTCACGCCCTGCTCCGCAGCCGTCGGCACCTCCGGCAGCAGAGGCGAGCGCACCTTGGCCGTGACCCCGAGCGCGCGCAGCTTGCCTGCCCGCACGTAAGGGGTGGCCTGGTAGATCTGCACGTACGCGAAGTCGATATGGCCTGCCAACAGATCAACCACGTACAGCGCGGCGCCCTTGTAGGGCACCATGGTCATCTTGATCCCGGCCATCGTCGAAAACAGTTCGGTGCCGAGATGCCCCACCGTGCCCACGCCCGGCGTCGCGTAATTGATCCTGCCGGGTTTCGATTTCGCCAGCGCGATGAATTCCTTTATGCCTTTTGCCGGGACGCTGGGATGCACGCACATTGAGCTCGCGCTTTTCGCGATGAGCGTGATCGGAGCGAAGTCCTTGAGCGGGTCATAGGCCAGCTGCTTGCGGACGCTGGGCGCGATGGTGAGCGGGCCGGGGTTGCCGCCGAGCAGGGTGTAGCCGTCGGCGGCAGCCTTGGCCACCGCCTCGGTGCCGATGATGCCGCCCGCGCCGCCGCGATTGTCGACGATCACCGGCTGCCCGAATGCGGCGTTCAGGTGCTGCGCCGCCCAGCGCGAATGGGTGTCCGTCGGGCCGCCCGCCGCGAACGGCACGATGATGCGGACCGGCTTGGAAGGATAAGTTTGCGACAGGGCATGCTGTGCCGGGACAAACGCGAAGAGAAAACCGAGCAGTGCAGCGAAGGTGCGCATGAAAACTCCTCCTGATTGTGGCGGCGATTGTGGATCGCTCGGGCCATGTTGTTTTCCAGGAACGATAGTCGGCAGGCTGGCTGTTGTCAATCATGCCTGCTCATTCTGGTAAACTTTGAAGTTCAGTTCTACTTCAACATGAAAATTCCGGGGAATCACATGCCTGCCACACGCAAAAAGTCCACAAAGCGGAAATACAACGACATCCTTTATGAAGTGAAGGACCAGGTTGCCTGGGTGACGATCAACCGCGAACGCGTGCTGAACGCGTTCCGCGAGCAGACGCTCGACGAGATCATCGATGCCCTGAAGTCCACGCGCGAAGACCCGTCCATCGTGTGCGCGGTAGTGACCGGCAAGGGCGACAAGTCGTTTTCGGCGGGCGGCGACTTTTTCGCCATGAAACGCCTCAATTTCGCCAATGCCTATATGTGGAACGACCGCATGCTGGGCCTGGCGATGACCATACGCGGGCTGCCGATCCCGGTGATCGCGATGGTCAACGGCTGGTGCATGGGCGGCGGGCACGAACTCGCGCTGTGGTGCGACCTGGTGATCGCTTCCGAAAACGCAGTGCTGGGCCAGACCGGCGCCAAGGTCGGCGCCTGTCCCACGGTCGGCGCCACCCAGTACCTGCCGCGCATCATCGGTGAACGGCTGGCGCGCGAGATGATTTTCTGCGCGCGCCGCTTCAGCGCGAAAGAGGCGGCCGAGATCGGGCTCATCAACAAATGCGTGCCGCAGAAGGATCTGCTCAAGGAAACGCTCAAGTGGTGCGAAACCATGAAAGGCCACAGCGCGCTCACTTTGCGCATGACCAAGAAATCGCTCAATTTCGAGTCGGACAATCTGTATGCCTCGTGGCAGCACGGCATGGAACTGCTGGCGCATGTCTGGGGCTCGGACGAGGCCAGGGAAGGCATGGAGGCGTTTCTGGCAGGGCGCAAGCCCGACTTCCAGAAGTTCCGCATGCGCGACAAGCGGGAACTCGAGAAATATGTCGATGGCTTCGAGCGCGATCTGAACGCGCCGCCTTCGATGCGGAAAAAAACAAAGAAACAAAACTGAACCGCCAAGACGCCAAGCACGCCAAGAATAATGATGAAACAAGAATTACATGAGAAGTATTGCTGGCTACGATGATCAAGCTTCTGGATCATTCACGGATATTGCTCCCATGCAGAACCCGCATCACAGGTGGCCCGATTCCTGTTCTTGCGCTATCGGCGCTCTCAGTAGTTAATCGTTACCGCCTTTCTTGGCGTGCTTGGCGTACCCGTCAAGCGGGTATTGAAAAGAAGCCTTGGCGGTGAGAGATTTTGATGAGTTCTGACGGCAAAGGGGGAGCGCTCGAAGGGCTGCGCGTCCTTGACCTGACGCGCATCCTCGCCGGGCCGCTCTGCACCATGATGCTGGGCGACATGGGAGCGGACGTAATCAAAGTCGAGCCGCCGGGCACGGGCGACGACACCCACACCTGGGGCCCGCCGTTCGTCGAGGGCGAGGCGGCATATTTTCTCGGACTCAACCGCAACAAGCGCTCGATCACGCTCAACATGGCGGTTGAGGCGGGGCAGGAGATCCTTGCCGCGCTGATCAGGAAAAGCGACGTGCTGGTCGAGAATTTCAAGGTCGGCACGCTCGAGAAGTGGGGCTTTACCAATGAGTGGCTCGATGCGAACGCGCCGCAGGTGATCCGCTGCTCGATCACCGGCTACGGCGCCAACGGCCCGAAGGGCGGGCTGCCGGGCTACGACTTCATCCTGCAGGCGGAATCGGGGCTGATGAGCATTACCGGCCCGCAGGACGGCCCGCCGACCAAGCACGGCGTCGCGCTCGTGGACGTATGCACCGGCATGCTCGCGTCGAACGCGATTCTGGGCGCGCTGCAGGCGCGCCATCGCACCGGTCGCGGCCAGCATCTCGATCTTTCGCTCTACGACACGAGCCTCTTCATGCTGGCCAATGTGGCTGCCAATTATCTTGCCGCCGGGCGCGAGGGCGGGCGTTACGGCAATGGCCATCCCAGCATCGTTCCCTACACCACGTATCCCGCCAGCGACGGCATGATGGCGGTGGCGGTCGGCAACGACGGTCAGTTCGCCAAATTCGCCGTGGCCATAGGCCATCCGGAATGGGGGCAGGATGCGCGGTTCATCAAGAACAGGGACCGTGTGGCCCATCGCGAGCTGCTCGACGGGTTGATCGCTGAGGCGCTCAAGACGGGCACGGCGGCCGCCTGGGTCGACAAACTCAAGGCGGCGGGCGTGCCCTGCGGGCGCATCAACTCCGTGAAACAGGCGTTCGATGATCCGCATACCGCGGCGCGCGCCATGATCGAAACGGTGGAGCATCCGGCAGTCGGCGCGTTGCGGCTCATCGGCACGCCGTTCAAGTTCAGCGGCACGCCGACCTCGGTGCGGCGCGCGCCGCCGCTGCTCGGCCAGCACACCGGGGAAATACTGCGCGACGAGCTGGGCCTCGCAGACGAGCGCATCGCCGAGTTGCGCGCGGCGAATGTGATTTGAATCCTGGAAAATCCCGTTAATCCTGTCAATTTTCTATCAAGGCTTGTGATGATTACCGGACTGAGTCATGTTTCCATCGTCGTGCCCAGCCTCGACGCCGCGGCGAGACGCCTGAAGGAAGTTTATGGTCTGACATTGGGCGAAGCGCACATCAATGAACAGCAGGGCGTGCGGCTGGCTTATGTCGAGCTCGGAAACGCGCGCATCGAACTCATGGAGCCGGCGCGCCCCGGCTCGCCGGTGTCGAAGTTTCTCGAGCGCAATCCCGGCGGCGGCATTCATCATTTCTGTCTCGCCGTCGACAGCGTGGACGAGATGGCGGGGCAGCTTGCGCAGAAGGACGTGCGCTTGCTGGGCGACGGCAAATTGCAGAAGAACGTGCATGGCGAACGCATCGCTTTTGTGCATCCCCGGGATTTTCTGGGCGCACTGGTCGAACTCGAGGAGCATCATGACTAAGAGAAAAACAACGGCATGATTTACAATAACATATTGATAATAAATAATTTATTATCCTAAGATTCTTGCAGTGAAACCCGACTCTGTGTTCTCCGTGGTTATCGGCTTTTGAGTTATTGGCGGTTTCATTGGGTTTTAAATGTTTTAAGACAACCCCTAATCACAACATGAAGGAGGGCAATCATGCTTCGCTTGATCGGTTTGTTGGCGGTTGCGTTGTTCGCATCGGGGGGCGCTGCCTATGCTGCACAGTCCCCAAACTATCCGGAAAGGCCGGTACGGCTCGTGATTCCGTTCGCCCCGGGCGGCGCGACCGATATCATCGCGCGCACGCTCGAACCCAAGCTGACGAGGCACCTGGGCCAGCAGGTCGTCGTCGACAACCGCTCGGGCGCGGCCGGCAACATCGCAGTGGAAATCGTGGCGCAGGCGCAACCCGACGGCTACACGCTGCTGGTCGGGAACATTTCCACCAACTCGATCAATCCGCTGCTGTTCGCGAAGAAAATGAAGGTGAACGCGGTCAAGGACCTCGCCGGCGTGACCAAGCTCGTCGCGATTCCGAACTTCATACTCGGCAGCCCGAAGATGCCGGCCAATACGCTGAAAGAGGCGCTGGCGTACGCCAAGGAGCGTCAGGGGCAGCTCAATTATCAGGCGCCGCTCGGTTCGTACTCCCACCTCGACATGCTGGCGCTTACCGCTGCCGCGGGCGTCAAGATGGTGCATCTGCCGTCAAAAGGCGCGGGCGAAACGCTGCCCGCCATGTTGCGCGGCGACATACACATCACCGAGTCCAACGTCGCGTCCAACATCGGCGCGGTGCGCGCGGGGCAGGTCAAGGCGTACGCGGTCACCTCCGACAAGCGTCTTGCCGATCTGCCGAACGTTCCGACCATGGCCGAGTCCGGTTATCCGGGCATCGGCAGTTTGAACTGGAACGGCATTTTCGCGCCGGCGCGCCTGCCGCGGCCGATTTTGAACAAACTGCATGGGGCCATTGTCGGGTCGATGAAGGAGCTGGAGGCGGAAGGCGTGCTGGCGAAGCGCCAGACCCCGATCAGTCTCAGCGAATCGCCGGCCGAGTTCGACGCCTATGTGCTGTCCGAGATGAAGCGCTGGGAGAAAATCATCAGGGACAACCAGGTAAAAATCGACTGAGCGAGCGACTCGCATAACTACAAACCGGAGTATTCATGATTGCGAGCAGGAAGACCGAAGTAAACCTCAAGTCCGGCCACGCGATGGTCATCGAGAAAGACGTTGCGGTCCCGATGCGGGACGGTGCGGTCCTGTATGCCGATATCTACCGGCCGAAAAAGAAGGGCAGGTACCCCGCGATCCTCAACATCAGCTCCTACCAGAAGGACAAGGTGTGGGTGCCGCCGGCCGACCTGGAGGAAAAAGCCAATCCCTACATGAGCTGGGAAACCGTGAACCCGCTGTGGTGGGTGCCGCGCGGTTACGCCTGCATGCGCATCGATACCCGTGGCTCGGGCAAATCGCCCGGCCTGTCCGATCCCGGCGGCTGGCAGGAGACGCTCGATTTCTACGATGCCATCGAGTGGGCCGCGAAGCGGAAGTGGTGCAGCGGCAACATCGGGACCTCGGGGATTTCGTATCATGCCACGACGCAATGGCGGGTGGCCGGGCTGCAGCCGCCTTCGCTCAAAGCCATCATCCCGTGGGAGGGGTACGGCGACGCGTACCGCGACGCCGTGTTTCACGGCGGCATTTTCCAGCTCTATTACCTCGCGACGTGGTACGCGACGCAGATGGCGCACCATCTGCTCGGCGACCCGCAGGAATACAACCCGGACGCTTTCCACAACGAGCGGCTGTGGAACTATATGCGGCACAGTCTCGATATGGGTTACTGGGACAACCGCGGCGCGCACTGGGACAAGATCAAGGTTCCGGTCTTCAGCGCCGGCAACTGGAGCGGGCACAATCTTCACCTGCGCGGCAACGTCGAAGGTTTCGTGAACGCCGCGGCTAAGCACAAGAAACTGCGCATCCACACCGGCACGCATTACCACGCCTTCTATACCGAGGAAGGGCGCATGGACCAGCTGCGGTGGTTCGACTACTGGCTGAAGGGCATAGACACCGGGATCATGGACGAGCCGCCGGTGAAGCTCATGATCCGCACCGGCGGCGGCACCATGAAGGACTACAAATTCCGTTTCGAGAACGAGTGGCCGCTAAAGCGCACGCAGTGGACGAAGTTCTATCTGCGCGCCGACCGCAAGGCCCCATCCGCCGATGCCATGGGCGTCGAAGGCCGGCTGCAGAACTTGGCGCCGAAGAAGGAAGGAAAGCTCACTTACTCCGCCACCGGCACCTCGCATGCCGGCGTGGCTTCGGCCTCCTCAACGATGCTGCAGGCGGGCAGCATGCACCGCACCGGCATCACCTTCGAGACCGAGCCGATGAAGCAGGACACCGAAGTGACCGGACCGGTCAAGCTCGTGCTGTGGGTCTCCAGCACGCAGAAGGACATGGACATCTTCGCCACGATCCGCAACATCGGACCCGACGGCAAGGACGTGTGGGAAGTGGGGCAGCAGGGACAGCCGGTTCCGGTCGCGAAAGGGTGGCTCCGCGCGTCCCACCGCAAGCTGGACCCACGTTCGCTGCCGTACCGCCCCTATCACGCGCACGACGAGCGGTGGTGGCTGACGCCCGGCGAGCCCGTCGAATGCGAGGTCGAGATCTGGCCCACGGGCATGGTGTTCAGGAAAGGCCACCGCATCCGCCTCGACATCCAGCCGCGCGACGGCGTCGGTTCTGCGCCGTACACGCACTATCCCGCCGCCTATAACACCGGCGGCGAGAATACCGTGCATACGGGCGGCAGGATGGCGTCGTACTTGCTGCTGCCCATTATTCCCAAGAAATCAGTGAAGAGTAAAGAGTAGAGAGTAGAGAGTGACGGGTGAAATGTGAAATGTGAAACGTGAAAAAAGACATGGCTGATACTGCTGCTCCCGCACGCCGCTACGCGGCTTCCGATCTTGAACAATTCATTGCCCGCGCCATGGAGGCGGTCGATGTGCCGCCCGCCGACGCGAAAATCATAGCCGAACTCATGACCCGCGCCGATGTGCAGGGCTCGGAAGGCCACGGCATCTTTCGGCTGCCGCAGTACATACGCCGCATCAAGGGCGGCGCGGTCAACGTCAAGCCCAATATCAAAATCGCGCGCGAAGCCGCCGGGATGGCGCTCATCGACGGCGACAACGGCATGGGGCATCTGGTGATGCGCTACGCTACCGAGAAGGCGATCGAGAAGGCCAAGACCGCGGGGGTGGCCTGGGTCGGCGTTAAGTGGAGCAACCACGCGGGCCCCGCGTCGCTCTACGCCGGCATGCCTGTGGCACACGACATGGTCGGGCTGTACATGGCGGTGGGCAACGCCAATCACCTGCCGCCGTGGGGCGGCATCGACATGCTGCTGTCGACCAATCCCATCGCCGTCGCGATCCCGGCGGGCGAGGAGCAATCCATCGTGCTCGACATGGCGACCACGGTGGCCGCCTACGGCAAGGTCAAGACCAAGGCGCAGCGCGGCGAAATGATGCCCGAAGGCTGGATGATGGACCGCGAGGGCAAGCCGCTCACCGACCCCAAACGCGCGAACGAAGGCTTTCTCCTGCCGATCGGCGGTTACAAGGGCTACGGCCTGGCGCTGATCTTCGGCCTGCTCGCCGGCACGCTGAATCGCGCGGCGATGGGCAAGGACGTGGTCGATTTCAACGCCGACGACACCACGCCGACCAACACCGGCCACGCTATCGTCGCGATCAACGTCGAGGCGTTCCAGCCGGTGGCGGAGTTCAAGAATAGCGTGGACGTGCTGGTGCGCGATATCCGCAACTCGAAGAAACTGCCGGGCGTGGACCGCATCCATATCCCCGGCGAAGGCAGCCACGCCGCGCGCGCCGACCGGCTGAAGAACGGCGTGCCGCTGCCGGAGGCGCTGCTCGCGGCGCTGAATCAGTTGGCGGGTGAGCTTCGCATTGCGCCTATCGGCTGAAAATCAAAAAGCGGAAACACGAAGGATTCTTTTCAATACCCCCTTGAGGGGTACACAAAGGACGCGAAGGAAAGACAAAACAATAAAAATATTGAACCGCCAAGACGCCAAGAAGGCAAAGCAATCAGCCACAGAGGGCACAGAGAATTCTTTTCAATACCCACTTGACGGGTACACAGAGGATTACACGATCTACTATTAGAAAATTTACAACATATTGTTTTATAAATGTTTTTCATGATTTCGGCCCATTTCGATATTGCTACGCAGCCTATCCTCGACACGATGCCTGAAAGTAGCGTCGTAACCTCCTGAGTACATGAAGAAGCTGGCGGGCGTCGAATGCCGATGCCAGAATAGGCGGCATTTTGGAAGTTCACTATGCGGTTAGGGCACTCAATTGGAAACGCACGTAGATCTTGCACTCGGTGAACGAATCATCGCACTGCGCGAACGCGTTGTCGCGCACTTCGATGCTGGCAACTGGGAAGAGGTCGGCTTGCTCACCGGCTGTTCAAACGTCATCGATAGACATCCTAGGCTTTTGCGCAGCCTCCACTGGAGTGACGAAGACTACGCGGGAAACGTGCTATCAGTTCTGAAGACAATCGCCGCGAAAGACCTTAACGCGCTCAACACAATCGCCACCTATATCGATCAGCATTTTCCAGGCGAAGCCCACTTTATCTCCGCGAAGCCCTCGGAGCACAAGATCACGTTTGCACCAAACGTTTTCCACGTTCCCGACGCATTACCAGAATCTGACCTTGTCGCGGTTATGATGCCCTTTCGGCGCGAACTGGACCCGGTTTTTCAAGCTATCACTCGCGCAAGCGAGTCGAACGGTCTACGGTGCCTCCGTGCGGATGACATTTGGGAGGAGAGCGCAATCATTCAAGACATTTTCAATCTTGTCTTCCGTGCCCAGGTTGTTGTCGTCGATTTCACCGGAAGGAACCCAAACGTAATGTACGAGACTGGAATCGCTCACACCTTAGGCAAGCACGTTGTCCCGATTTCTCAGTCTCTCGATGACGTGCCCTTCGACATGACGCATCATCGAGTACTTAAGTACCTTCCAAATACCGAAGGTTTCGCCAAACTAGAAGCATCACTTGCCGCAAAGCTCAAACAGTTCAGCATCTCAAGGCCTGCCTCGCCGGGCAGTTCAATTGACGATGAGATACCGTTCTAGCGCTGAAGGGAGTTGCTCTAAACCTGTGTTGGTGCGGACGGGCTGCCAGCGTGGTGCCTCATTGGCCGAAGTGTGGGCCCGCTGCACCATAGCCCGTTTCCTCTCATGTGTTGATTACGCTCCCATGCCAATCATGTGGCTCTACGCAGCTTGTGCCCACGGTAAACCCGGAGGTGGGTCGCCCAAGTTAGGCCATTCTGTCTATCCAGCTAAATGACGATTGGGCTATCAATGACTAATCAAGGCGCTGATCCTGTGTCGATGTTTGAACCATACGCGCCGAATCGGAACGCATGGGTGCTGTTCAAAGTAGGTTCGTTAGAACACTTGACAGCGATGCAACAAGGCCTGTTGTATATGAATAGCTTGGCCTATTTTGCAAAATTGGAGAACGAATCAGAGGAGGGACTGCGTAGTGATCCATTGGAGTTAGTATTGGGGCGGATTTACGGAGGACCGTCGGGAAAATACTTCAACAAAATTATACTGACTATCGGGAATGGGCGCGAAGCGAAGAAGTTTGATGTTAGTAATAACGCAGTCCTGACAGTTGGGATTCCTGATCCTTCTAACGTAATGATATTTTGCTTTTCTGCGCTCGCCGATGACGAAACTGGTCGAATACCAGGAGAATCGAATGGTGAACTGCGGCTGGACAAACGTCTCTTGGGGTTTGGAAGTCATATGCTTCTGATCCGAAATAACCCGGCGCTTTCAGCCCGTATAACAAATGCAATTAGCAAGAACCCGTGCCTCTATAGTTCTAAGTACTTCCAAGGTGGTTATGGATTAGTCGAATATGTGGATCTTGAACGTACTTCGGGGAATATTGGGTTATTCCGAAAGGATAAAAAATACTCGTGGCAACATGAATTTCGATTTTGCCTCGGCGTTCGCAACGAAGCCCTTAACCCTGTTGGAGCCTTCGGATTGCAGATAGGTGATATTTCAGATATCACAGAGCTACTTTCACTTGAATCGATCCTCCAAAAGCCGTTTACGATCAATAGACGCGTGGTAAAGAAGGTCGGTAATGAATACGTCGATGTCGCGCTGACCAGTCGGGGAAATAGGTAACAGATTAGTTCCACTAAAAGGACGCACACCTTATTCTTGGTGTATCCCTCAAGGATTCTTGCAAAGAACCCTTTCGCTCTTGCCTTCAACTTTCCAGGAACACGCCCGGCGAGACATGAAAATGTTTCGCCAGCCGGGAAATCTGTCTGACGTTCAGGCTGCGCTTTCCGGAAAGGATTTCGGACACCACGCCCTGGCTGCCTATTTCAGGCAGGTCGGATTGAGTCAGGCCGTTTTGCTCCATCAAAAACCGCAGCATTTCGCGCGCCGAAGGCGCTGTCATCGGGTAATGCGTCTTGTCATAGGCCTCGATGAAAACGCCGAGCGCTTCCGCAAGATCGGCCAACGGGTGCGCCTCATCCTCTCCGATTTCGTCGATGATCGCGTCCAGCGTCGCGACGGCACGGTCGTATTCCGCCTTGGAGCGGATGACGCCCAGGGGAACCTGCCGGCGCAGTACTCGATACTCGTTCCCAGCCTTGATCAACTCTTTTGCCAGCATCATTTTTCCTTCCACTTGTCCTTGTCGTATTCCAAGTGCGTCAGCACATGCCTGAACCGTTTCCGTTCCTGGATGATGTCAGCAGTGTCGGCAAGGGATTGCCGACCTACGGTTTCTGGATCTGTTTTTTATTCTCGTTTTTCTTGGCGTACCCGTCGAGCGGGTATTGTGAAGAATCTTGGCGCCTTGGCGGTTCAATATTTTTATTGTTTTGTCTTTCCTTTGCGAACCTTTGCGTCCTTTGCGTTCATGCTTTTCGTTTTTAAGGTTTCAAGCCGCCGGCTCATCCACCACGCCGTTCTTGAGCACGCCGATCCCCTCGATCTCCGCTTCGATCACATCGCCCGTCTTGAGCAGCCAGCCCGGGTTGGCGAGCCCGCCGCCGCCGGGCGAGCCGGTGGCGATGATGTCGCCCGGCATCAGCGTGATCTGCGACAGGTAGGCGATCAGTTGCGGGATCGACCAGATCATGTCCTTGGTGTTGCCGTCCTGGCGTTGTTCGCCGTTGACGCGCGTCTGGATGCGCAGGTGCATCGGCTCGGGAATCGCGTCGCGCGTCACCATCCACGGCCCCATCGGCGCGAAGGTATCGTAGGTCTTGCCGAGGAACAGGTGCCCGCCTTCGCGCTCGAGCTTGCCGATATCGCGCGCGGTGATGTCGTTGATGATGGTATAGCCGGCAACCACATGGTAAGCGTCTTCCTCGCGCACATGCTTGCATTTCTTGCCGATCACGACCGCGAGTTCGGTTTCGTAGTCGAGCTCCCTGCATACCGGTGGCCTCAGGATGTCGCGTCCGGGGCCGACGATGGACGACGGCGTCTTGGTGAAGGCGGTGGGCACCGTGCCGCCCTGCT
>Ga0299912_10002184_pt1 | contig 16058 bp, 14 predicted proteins | sample RVTome_2_FD_207667 | JGI IMG/M metagenome (GOLD analysis project Ga0299912, IMG submission 207667) | Soil microbial communities from uranium-contaminated site in the Upper Colorado River Basin, Wyoming, United States - RVT95D214 (version 2) ... | reverse complement strand
AGGCAGGCCAGGCGCGAGGCGGTTTTCCCTTTCGGAGCGGCGGTTCCGGTCACTTCTATTCCGGCCTCCTTGTCGGGAACAAAGTCTTTAACCGGCAAAATATCAGCCGATGCGGATTTTGTCAAACCCTAGAATCTCCAGCCTGAAGGCTGGGGCTTGTATAGGGTTGACCCTGAGCCCCGCTTCTCATCCCCCCCTGAAAGGCGGGGCGTAGCGCCGGCGAACGGGTCAAACGGATTTCCCCCGGCCGGCAAATGAAGTACAATCCCGGCATGAAGAGAATTTGCGTTTTCTGCGGGTCGAGTCCGGGCGCCCGTCCCGAGTACGCGGCGGCGGCCCGCGCCTTGGGCCAGGCGCTGCTCGCCCGAAAGATCGGGCTCGTCTACGGAGGCGGCCGGGTCGGCCTCATGTACGAGGTCGCCCGGACCGTGTTCGAGGCGAGCGGCGAGGTCATCGGCGTAATACCGGCCGGGATGGTCGAGCGCGAGCTCGCCTACCGGGAGCTGGCCGACCTCAGGATCGTCGCCTCCATGCACGAAAGGAAAGCGCTGATGGCCGACTTGGCCGACGGCTTCATCGCCCTCCCGGGCGGGCTGGGGACGATCGAGGAGTTCTTCGAGGTCCTGACCTGGGCCCAGCTCGGCATCCACCGGAAACCCTGCGGCGTCCTCAACGCCGGCGGCTATTTCAACCTTCTCATCGCGTTCCTGGACCGCGCCGTGGAGGAAAAGTTCATCCAGCCCGAGCACCGGCGCATGATCCTGGCCGTGGAGGACCCGATCGTATTGCTGGAGAAATTCGAGGGCTACCGGCCGCCGGTCGCGGACATGGCCCGCTGGGCGCTGGACATGACCAACCGATGACGAGCGTCCGGTCCGTTTTCGCGGCGGGGCTCGCCGCGATCTGTCTCGCGGCGGCCGCCGGAACGGCCCAAGATCCCCCCGTCGAAGACACGCCGAAAGAGAAGCCCAAGCCTTCCGGGATCTTCAGCCTCTACGTCGAGAACGACGTCTTCGCCGGGACCGACCGGGGCTACACGAACGGCTTCCGTTTCGTCTGGGTCTCCCTCGACCTCAACTCCGAGCGGGACCAGGTCCGCCTCCCCGGCTGGCTGGACCGGCTCAGCCGGAAGCTTCCCCCGGTCCAGCCGGCGGATGCGAAGCGTTTCGTGTCGCTCTCCTTCGGCCAGAACATCTACACTCCGGACGACATCTCCCGGAGCGACCTCATGGCCGACGACCGGCCCTATGCCGGGATCAGCTACGCCGCCCTCGGCTTTCACGCCCAGGACCGTTCCTTCATGGACACGGTCGAGCTCTACGCCGGAATGGTCGGTCCCAGCTCCCTGGCCGGATGGACCCAGCGCAACCTCCATCGATTATTCGGATGGGATTATCCCCGGGGTTGGGCCCACCAGCTCCACGACGAGCCGGTCCTCGGCCTCGTTTACGACCACAAGTGGAAGCTCGAACAGACCGAGGAATCCCGCGGCCTGGGCTGGGACCTGATCGGACACGGCGGCGGCGAGCTCTCGAATATGTGGATGGGGCTCCGCACCGGGCTGGAGCTCCGGGGCGGATGGAACCTGCCCAAGGATTTCGGGACGTCCCTGATCCAGCCCGGGAGCGACAGCGCCTCGCTTTTCGAGGAGCGGGACATCCGCCGCAGGGGCCGGAGCCTCTTCGGCTTTCACCTATTCCTGGCGTTGGAAGGGCAGTGGGCGGCCCGCAGCCTCCTCCTGGACGGAAATACCTTCCGGCCGAGCCATCACGTCGAGAAGGAGCCGTTCCTGGCCGGCGCCGCGGCCGGGTTCGCCCTTCGCTATAAGAGGTTGAGGTTCAGCTTTTCCTATGTCTATAAGACGAAGGAGTTCACGACCCAGCGGAAAAACAGCCTGTTCGGCTCGCTCAATATCTCATTCGCGCTCAGGCACTGACAGAATTCTATCAGGACTTCAGGTCGCGGACGACCTGGGCGGCCGCGCGCGAGAAGATGGTGATATCCGTCGCGACGCAGACGAAGCTGAATCCCGCCCGCAGGGCGCTCTCGGCGGAGGCCGTGTCCCCGGCGAAAATCCCGGCCGGAACACCCCGCTCGTCGCAGGCTTTCCGGACCTTGGCGATCGCTTCCTGGACATCGGCGTCGGCGACCCGGCCCGGCTTCTTGAGGCTGGCCGAGAGGTCGTAGGGGCCGACCAGGACGGCGTCGATCCCGGGGACGGCGATGATCTCCTCGATGTTGCCGACGGCGTCGATGTGCTCGATCTGGGCGATGAACGAGGTGTTCCGGTTCGCCTCGACCAGGTATTCCTCGATCTTCATCCCGAACCGCGAGGCCCGGGCGATGCTGATGCTCCGCTCTCCTTCGGGCGAGAACAGGCTCAGCCGGACGACCCGCTCCGCGTCCGCCTTCGTGTTGAGGTGGGGGAAGATGAGGCCGGCGACGCCGGCGTCGAGGGCCTTCTTGATCCAGACCTCATCGTTGGCCGGCACCCGGACGACGCAGGGACAGCGGTCGCCGACGGCCTGGGCGATGCGCTGGACGGCCAGCGAGTCGAGAAGGCCGTGCTCCATGTCCAGGAACAGCCAGTCGAAGCCCGCGTCGGCGGCGATCTCGGCCAGCTCGGGCGCGGGCAGGGTCAGGAGGGTCCCGATCAGTTTTTCGCGGTCCAGGAGTTGTTGCTTGAAGAGAATGTGCATGCCGCCACCTCGACAGGGATTTATACCAAGATCCGCCTTAAAAGTAAAACGAACAAGGGCTCGGGGCAGGTTCGGCCGATGGGGATCGAAGCGGAATTAAGTGGGGTCAAACCTGCACTTTGATACAAAGTGCAAAAAACCCTGTGCACTAAGTACCGAAGTGCAGGTTTGACCCCCTTTTTTATGGTCTGGTGTGGTATAAAGGTATTCTAAGTTTTTCGGAGGTGATGACATGCGCAAAAAAGCTTGCCTCGGGCTCGCCGTCCTTTTATTATTCGCCCTGTCCCTGTCGGCGGCCTTTAAGAAAGGAGACGTCAGAGTCCACACGCTCGCCAACGGCCTCAAAATTATGCTGGTCGAGGACCATAACATCCCCAACGTCGCCCTCTACACCTACTTCCGGGTCGGGTCGAGGAACGAGCGGCCCGGCCTGACCGGCGTCTCCCACTTCATCGAACATATGATGTTTAACGGCACAGCGGGCATCGGCCCCGGCGAGTTCGACCGGCGCATGGAGTTCCAGGGCGGGCGCAACAACGCCTTCACCTCGGACGACATGACGGGCTACACGGATTGGTTCCCGGCCGCCGCGCTCGAGGTCATGATCGCGATGGAAGCCGACCGGATCCAGGGCCTGGCCTTCGTCCCCGAGGTCTTCGAGTCCGAGAGGGGCGTCGTCGCCTCGGAGCGCCGCATGGCCGTCGAAAACAACAACGATGCCATCCTGGGCGAGAACGTCCGGGCCACGGCCATCATGGCCCATCCCTACCACTGGGACGTCATCGGCTGGATGAGCGACATCCAGAGCTGGCGCCGCGACGAGGTCATGGCCTACTACCGGACCTACTACGCCCCGAACAACGCCGTCCTTATCGTCGTGGGCGATTTCGATCCCGCGACAACGCTCAACCTCATACGGAAGTATTATGGCTCCATTCCGGCTTCTCCGGCACCGCCTCCGGTCTCCACGGTCGAGCCGCCCCAGATGGGGATTAAAAGCGTCCTCGTCCGCAAGGAGGCGCAGGCGCCCTCCTTCCAGGTCGTCTGGCACGCGTCGAGCGCCAAGGACCCGGATTACCTCCCGCTCGAGATCCTGGCCAAGCCGCTTCTCGACGGCGAAAGCAGCCGGCTCTATCGCCGCCTAGTGCGCGAAGAGCAGCTCGCGATCCGCGTCGGCGGCGGAGCCCAGGAAACGATCGACCCCCTCCTCTTCACGATCGACGTCAAGCCGAGGCCTGGGGCCGACCTCGACAGGATCGACCGGGTCATCGAGGAGGAGCTGGCCAAGATCAAGGCCGAGGGCATCACGCCCAAGGAATTCGAGAAGGCCCTGAACATCATCCGGAACGACTTCTATGTGAGGCTTCAGACGATCGCCGGCAAGGCCGGCCAGTTGGGCGCGACCGAGATCCTCTACGGCGATTTCGGCAAGCTCTTCACCGTCATGGACGATTACGCGGCCGTCAAGATCGAGAGGATCAAGGAGGTCGCCCTGAAGTATTTCAACGAGAACAATAAAACGATCGGGAAGCTCATCCCCGAGGGAGGTGCCAAGTGAAAAAGCTCATCCCGATGGCGCTCTCTTTGTGCCTGATCGCCGCCCTGGCCGCTCCCGCGACGCTCGCCGCGGCCTCCCAGCTCCCGGCGCCCGAAAAGATCGTCCTCAAAAACGGAATCACCGTCTATTACTTTAGAAACTCCGCCCTTCCGATCGTGAGCTTCCGGATGATTGTCCGGGGCGCGGGCTCCGCCTTCGAGCCGGCCGAGGCCGAAGGGGCAGCCAACCTGGCGGCGACCCTGATGATGAAGGGCACGGCCCGGATGGACGCCGACGCCGTGGCCGAAGCCGTCGATTTCATGGGCGCGAACCTGGGGATCGCGGCGGCCGAGGAATATCTCCAGGTCTCCGCGGACAGCCTGGCCGAGCATTTCCCCCGTCTGATGGAGATCGCCGCCGATTGCCTGACGAATCCCTCCTTCAAGGAGGAGGAGTTCGCCAAGGAGCGGGCCAAGAGGATCGACGGCCTGAAGGCGGCCAAGGACAATCCGGGGATGGCCGTCCGCAACTACTTCCAGAAGGCCTATTTCGGAAGCCACCCGTTGGGCCGCCTGGCCTCGGGGACGGAATCGTCCCTGTCGAGGATGACGGTCCAGGCCGTCAAGGATTTTTATGCCAGGCGGCTCCGGCCCGACCGCGCCGTCGCGGCGGTCGTCGGCGACATCGATAAAGCTAAGCTCGTCGCGCTCCTCGAATCCACGGTCCGCCGCTGGCCCAACCCGGCCGGCACGGCGCCCGCCGACGCCGTTCCCGCCCTCCCCAAGCCTAAGGGCCGGACCCTTCTCCTCATCGATAAGCCGGACGCGAACCAAGCCTATTTCATCCTGGGTGCTCCCGGCTACGCCATGGGCGACAAGATCACGGCGTCCGCCTCGGTCATGAACACCCTGTTCGGCGGACGGTTCACCTCCTGGCTCAACACCGAGCTGCGGATCAAGCGGGGCCTGACCTACGGCGCGAACTCCAGCGCGAGGAACTGGGCGGCCGGCGGAATATTCACCGTCAGCTCCTACACCAAAAACGACAAGATCGGGGAGATGCTCGACATCACACTCGACCTTCTCAAAAAGGGCGCCGCTCAGGGGTTCGCTCCCGAGGAAATCGAGAGCAGCCGGAACTACATCCGGGGCCAGTTCCCGCCGACCCTTGAGACCAACGCCAGCAAGGCCGGCGCCTACGTCCGCCTGGCGTTTTACAAGATGGGCTTCGATTACTACGACAAGTACCTGAACGAGGTCGGAACGACGTCCGGGGCGAGCGCGAAGGCCGCGGCCGCCCGCCTTCTCCCCCAGAACGATTTCGTCCTCGTCGTCGTGGGCAAGGCCGAGGAGATCAAGCCCCTGCTCGCGAAGTACGGAACCTGGCGGGAGAAGAAGATCACCGATCCCGATTTTTAATTAATGGGGTCAAACCTGCACTTTGATACAAAGTGCACAAAGGCCGTCCGCACTAAGCGCTAAAGTGCGGATTTGATCCCGACATCGGGAGGCTTGACAATTCCTCAAGAAGCGGTCATACTACGGTAAGAAAAAATCATACCACGAGGAAGAAATCTATGGCTGGAACGATAAAGATCTCCATCAGCATGCCGGAGGGAGAGTACAAGGCCCTCGAGACCGCGCGCCGCAAGGCTAAAAGGACGAGGAGCCAGTATATCCGGGAAGCGCTGGTGGCGGGAGGGGCCGGGGGCGCGGATAGGACGCTCGCCGAAAAAAGCAAGGGACGCGCGGAGGATGTCGCCGGGCTCCCCGGCATCAAAGAAGAGCGGGGTCCCTACGACTCGGCTTCGATTCCCGAAATCATGGATATCGCGGACGTGCGGAGGAGGGCGATCGCGGCGGCGGGGCGGTTCGATTCAGGCGTCCCGGATCTTTCGCTCGAGCATGACAAGTACTTGACGGACGCCGACGGCGAAGACCGCGACAAACGATGAGCGTCTTCGTCGATACGAGCGCCCTCCTGGCCGTGCTCGACCGGCGCGACGAGCGGCATGAAGCGGCCCGGCGAATATGGACGGAGCTTCTGGAGGGCGGCCGCCTCCTCGTCTGCCACAACTACATCCTGGTCGAGACCTCGGCCGTCCTGGCGAGGCGGATGGGAATGGAGGCCGTGCGGATCTTCGAGCAGGACGTCGTGCCCGTCCTTCATATCGTCTGGGTCACGCGCGAGATCCACCAGGCGGCCGTCGGAGCGCACCTCGCGGCCGGCCGCCGCGCCTTGAGCCTCGTCGATTGTGCCAGTTTCGAAATCATGCGGCGGGCGGGACTCCGCGCGGTCTTCGCCTTCGACCCCCATTTCGAGGAGTTCGGCTACGAGCCGGTCGGGTAGCGATTGGGGTCAAACCTGCACTTTGATACAAAGTGCAAAAAAGCAATTTGCCCATAGCGCGAAAGTGTAGGCTTGACCCCGATTCAGCTCCGCGGCAGTTTCAGGTTCAGCCACCTCTCCAGGCTCGCATAGCACAATTCCCGCTGTTCCAGGCTGAAGTCGCGGATGCCCACTGCGTGGTGGCCGCCCTTCACCACGATCTTGACCGCGTTCGTCCGTCCGATCAACGGCACCGAGGTCGCCGCCCAGGTGTCGAGCTCGCCGTAAATATAGAGGACGTTCGCCGCCTCGTACTGCAGGAAGCGATAGACGAAATCCATCGTGGCGGGATTGAAAACGATTGCGACGCCCTTGGGGCAGAGGACGCGGTTGGTCGGGTTCTTCAGGGTTTTCATGACGTTCTTGAAATCGGCGATGTCGTAGTTGTAATAGCCGATTTCGGTGAACGCCTGATACATGAAAGGCTCGAAGGCTTGTTGTCCCTGATCCGTGTAGTAGAAAAATGTATTGGCCTTTTTATAGTGCTCGAACAGCGTCGCGGCCGTCGCGTCGGGCGGAGGTATCTCGGAGGGCTTAAAGGAACCGGTCTGCCAGAAGCCGAAGGAGTATTCGAGGATTCCGTATTCATAGGCCTCCGATAATCCCATGCCGGTCGTCCACTTCATTTTATCGGCCCATTCCTTGACCAGGGGCAGCAACTCGTCTTCCCGCTTGAACAGGGCCGTCTGGTAATCCCTGATGAGCGCCCGGGTCGCCTCGTCGCCCGCCGTCTCAAGAAACCGGTAAAGCCGCGGGTCTTCCTGGGCGACATTGATGGGGGCGGAGTAAGGGACGGTCGCGTCGACGTCCCCGGGATAGAAACACTTATAGAACAGGGCCGTCTGCCCGCCTTTGCTGACGCCCGTGCTGACCCATTTCCCGGGATACAGAGTCTTCAAGGCCGATACGATCGCGTGGAGATCGTCGGCGGACTGTCGGACGGTCAGGAAGGTCCAGTTTTTATTCGGAGGGACGGACTTCCCGAAAAACCGGTGTTCGACGGCGATCTGGTTGGCGCCGAGCAGGCGGGTGAGCTCCCCGGCCCTGTTTCCGTAGGCCGCGTAGCCCTCCGTCACGAGGACGACGGGCTTGTCATAGCCGGCGTGGGAAACGAATAAGCGCTGGCGGAATTTATCGGCCCCCGGGTTTTGATGATCGAGGGGCTGCTCGACCATGACTTCATAGGCTTCCTGAAAAACCTTGCCGTCGAAGCGCGCCTCTTGGACTTCGATGACTCCGGGAAGAGATCGGATTTTCCGGAGCAGTTCGGAATCCGGCTTGACGCCTTGGGAGCGAACCGGAACGAGGAGCAGAAGATGGCCGACGAGGACAAGGACGATGGATCGGATAGCGCACATATTGCACCTCTCATTTTAATTGTTCGATCGCCTTGAGCTTGGCAGCCAGGCGCTTAGCGCTGACCGGGACGGCCGTCTTGAGCTCCGGCGCGAAGAGCGCCACCTTGAATTCCTCGACCAGCCAGCGGTAATCCTCGACGGCCGCTTTCTTCTCCGGCGGATCGCCGGGTTTGAGCCCTTTCCTGAGCCTCTCGAGAGCCTGGATGAAGGGAGCGGCCTGCTCGGTCTTGGCTCGGTCTTTCTCGGGACCGTGGCCGGCCCGCTCGGCCCGGACGGCCAGGGCCTCGAGGTAGCGCGGCAGGTGCTCGAGCCGGTCGAGATCGTAAAGGTCGAGGAAGTCCGGCGGCAGAAGGCCCTCCGCTTCGGCGCGAACCTCGGTCAGGATGGATTTGAGGACGGGTCCCGGTCGCCCGCCGGCCTCGACCTTGGCGAGGGCGCGGCGGACCTTCTGGCGCGCCTCAATTATCTCGAGCGTGCGCTCGCGTAAGAGATGGCCCTTTTCGAACAATCCTTTGACCACCACGGTCCCGGCGTAGGCCTTGAGCTCGTCCCCGCTCCGGATGTTCTTACGGAAGACCTCGGCCCTCAGTCTCTCGGCCATCCTTTTCTCGAGGGCCGCCTTGCCCTCAAAGGGAAGATAGGCGGCCTTGGGCTCCTCGGGAAGGACGAGGGTGCGCTTGACGAACTCGAGGTCCTTGGTGAATTTGGGTAAAAGCAGGGCCTCGATTCCCTTCAGGTGCGAATCGAGGGCCTCCTGGCGCGACCGGAAGAGGCGGACGTTGACACCGGCGCCTGCGCCGGCTCCGGCGCCGGTGCTGGCAGTCTCGAGCCCCGGATAGGCGGTCGTGTAATGACCGGCCATGACGGTCTCGGGAAGCTCGCCGATGTCCATAGTCGTGATCCCCCGCTTCTCCCACGACGCTTGAGCCTGCTTCCACGCGTCCGAGTCCTCGGGAAGCACGACGCCGCGCCCCGCCTTGCGCAAGGCTTCGATGTCGCGCGAGGCCGCGATCTCTTTTCCCTCGTGGTCGGTCACGGCGATTCTTACCCTGAGATGGTCGGGAACCTCGGCCTTGGCCCATTCGGCGGCCGGGATCTCGACCCGGAAACGCTCCTTGACAAACTTGGCGAGGGTCTCGAAGAGCGAGGGTCCCGTGACCGCCAACTCCCTGACGATGATTTCGGCTTTTTCGGGCGCGGGGACGAGGAGCTTGCGGTAGCGCTTGGGGAGTCCCTTGATCAGGGCGGTGATTCTTTCCTTGTATTGGCCGGGGACGCCCCACTCGAGCGACTGGGCGGGGAGGGAGGCGATGAGGCCGGCCGGGATCTTGAGCGTGACGCCGTCATCCTTCTCGCCGGGCGCGAACCGGTAGCTCGCCTTGAGGCGCTTTCCCTCGAGCGTCAGCTCGTCCGGGAACTGCCGCAGCTCCCCTTCGTCGGGGCGGGCGCGGATGAGGTCCTTCTCGCTCATCCTGAGAAACGCGTCGCCGCCGGACTTCCGAACGCGCTGGGCTAGCCCCCGAAGGTCGAAGACGCCGGCCAGCCGGCTCTCGTAGAACGCGGCCTGGTCCTCCTCGTCGGCCAGGATGTCCCGGCGCCGCATCTTCTCCTCCATGTCGGCGACCTTGCGGACGAGCTCCAGGTTGTGGCGGAGGAAGGCGGGCGGGTCCTTGACCCGGCCCGAGACGAGAGCCTCCCGGACGAAAATGGCGTGGGCCTCGTCGGGATTGACGGGTCCGTAGGCGATGTCGCGGCCGGAGACGATCTCCAGCCCGAAGAGCGAGACTTTCTCGGTCGCCCGGACATCTCCCCGGTCCTCGTCCCAGCGGGGGTCGATATGGGTCGCCCGGCAGAGGTCCCCGCCCAACCGCTCGAGCCAGTCCGGATCGATCTTGGCGCACATCCGGGCGAACAGCTGCGAGGTCCGGACGATCTCCGCGGCCACGATCCAGGGCTTGGCCTTGCCGAAGAGCGCCGACCCGGGAAAGACCATGACCTCCCGGCCCTTGGACGCCGTGTAGAAGCTCTTCTCCTTATGGACGGCGAATTGGGACAGGAATCCGCTCAGGATGGAGCGGTGGATCCGGCCGTAAAGGTCCGGCGTCAGCTCGGCCCGCCGGCGCCGCCCGGCCGGGATGCGCAGCTCCTCGACGAGGGCCAGGATCTGGTCGTGGACGAAGATCCACTCCCGCATCCGGGTGAAGGAGAGAAAATGCTCGTGGCAGAATTTCTTGAGCTTGGCCCAGGATGGCCGCTTTTCGGAGCCTTCGTGGAAGCGGTCCCAGATCGCGAGGAGGGTCAGGAAATCGGAATCGGGATGGCGGAAAACGAACTGGGCGGCGTCGGCGGCATCGGCATGGTCGGGTGGCCGCTCGCGCGGGTCGCGGATGCTGAGGGCGGCGGCGATGACGGCCGTCTCGGCGAGGCACCCTTCCTCGGACGCCTCGAGGAGCATCCGGCTGATCCGGGGGTCCAGGGGCATCCGGGCCATGCGCCGTCCGAGCTCGGTCAGGCGGACTTCGCGTGCCTCCCCGATCGTGGCGCCCAGTTCGGCCAGCTCCTCGTAGCCGTCCTTGACGGCCTTGGCCTGGGGCCGGTCCACGAAGGGGAAGTCCAGGGGGTGGCCGAGCCGGAGGTCGATCATGCGCAGGATGACCTCGGCCAGGTTGGAGCGAAGGATCTCGGGCGGCGTGAAGCGGGGCCGCGCCTCGTAGTCGTCCTGGGAATAGAGCCGGATGCAGTGCCCGGCCGCGACCCGGCCGCAACGGCCCTTGCGCTGGTCGGCGCTCGAACGCGAAACGGGGCTGATCGGGAGGCTGTTGATCCGGGTCCCGGGCTGGTACTGGGCGATCCGGGCCAGGCCGGTGTCGATGACGAAGCGGATGCCCGGGATGGTCAGCGACGTCTCGGCGACGTTCGTGGCGACGACGATCTTGGGTCCGGTCACGGAATAAACGCGGCCCTGCTGGGCGGCAGGGAGGCGCGCGTAGAGGGGGAGGACGGCCATCCCTGGGGCGCGCTTTCCCTCCAGCCGCTCGCAGGTCTCGAGGATGTCCTGCTCGGTCGGCATGAAGATGAGGATGTCTCCGACTAAGCGGCGTGACTTGAGGCGTTCGACGGCCCGGACGGCCAGGTCGACGTAATCGCCCTCGTCCGCGCCGGGAAAGGACTCGGCCGGCAGGTACTCGACCTCGACCGGATAGAGGCGGCCGCCGATCTCGATAACCGGCGCTCCGGGGAAGGCGCGGCTGAAGGTCTCGACATCGAGGGTGGCCGAGGTGATGACGAGCCGGAGGTCGCGCCTGCGCGGGAGGATCGTCCTGGCGATCCCGAGCAGAAAGTCGATGTTGAGGCTCCGCTCGTGGGCCTCGTCGATGATGAGCGTCCCGTATGCCGAGAGGCTCGGGTTGGACTGGGTCTCGGCAAGGAGCATCCCGTCCGTCATGATCTTGATCAGGGTCCGGGGCGAGGTCTTGTCCTGGAATCGGATCTTGTAGCCGACCGTTGAGCCCAGCGACTCGCCGAGCTCCTCGGCGATCCGGTGGGCGATCGTGACGGCCGCGATCCGGCGCGGCTGGGTGCAGCCGACAAGCCCGACTTCGGCACGTCCTGCCTCGAGGCACATCTTGGGGATTTGGGTGCTCTTGCCGCAGCCGGTCTCCCCGCAGATGATAACGACGCGGTTGTGCTTGATCGCCCGCACGATCTCGGCCCGATGAGCTGTGATCGGCAGCTCCTTCGGATAGCGGAGATTAATCGCCCGCGTCGTTTCCATGCCCCCCATTTTATCAAATTACTAAGTTCTTTTATTCTGAAACTGCATTTCCGGGGCTGATATTCGCAAGACGTGTTTCAGCCGTCCTTGACATATCAAGAAGCCCGAATTAAGCTTTCTCTTGATGGCTGAATGGGTTTTTCGAGGTAATACCGCTAGTGCGAGCACGCTTAGCCCAAGAGTAGATTCTAATCCTCAAGAAAGTACTTCCCAAAATATAAAGTAAGTTGATAGGGAGAATCTATTGCAGCTGCAGTCGCTAGAAGCAAGGGCTAGTACTCCCAACAGTGCTCTACCTCGGCCTTTCCTCCGTTGGGCAGGATCGAAGCGTTGGCTATTAAGCCAAATAGTCCCCTTTCTGCCAAGCCAATTCAGGACGTACCACGAGCCCTTTCTGGGGTCTGGCGCGTTGTTTTTCCTGCTATGCCCGGACCGGGCTTTGCTCAGCGACAGCTGTGCCGAGTTGATCGATGTATATTTCAGAGTACGGAATAACGTTTCTACCATTATCCGCTATCTGAAGCCACTGAAGCCCAATCGCCAGCTCTTCTATTCCATTCGGAAACGACCAAGCGAGGGGATGTATAAACGAGCCGCCGAATTTATATATTTGAATAAGACTTGTTGGAATGGGCTATACCGGGTTAACTCTGAGGGGCGTTTCAACGTTCCGTATGGGATGCCAAGGACGGATTTTATCGCAGATTTCGAGAATCTCCGAGAATGTTCTCGGGCTCTGCGGAAACCAGGGGTAGAGTTACTAACTTGTGATTTTCAGGCGGCCCTTGAAGAAGTCAAGGCCGGGGACCTGGTTTACCTCGATCCTCCATATGTAACTCGGCATAACAACAATGGCTTTGTAGACTACAACGAGACTCTCTTCTCTTGGGAGGACCAGAAGCGTTTAGCAAAGCGCGTTCAACAATTGGCGGATGCAGGGGCTTACGTTATCGTGACTAACGCGGATCACCTCGAAATCACTGAACTCTATCCGAATTTCAAGAGGCGCACTCTGAAACGTTCTTCGACACTGGCCGCTGACTTAAATTGCCGGGTTAAGGTGAATGAAGCAATCTTCTGCTCTCCGAACTGCAACGGGGGGGCGTAGATCGCTTTGCTGATGGGCTTATTGGAGGTTGCTATGATAGAACAGAAAAAGCCATTTGTCCCCAAGCCGGTCGGGGTAAAAACCCTTCGGACTGATCAGCTTGAACCCAATCCATACAATCCGAGGATGTTATTCGATAAGGCGCCTATGAATACCTTAGAGGAGTCCATCAATCGCGTTGGGATCTTGGTTCCGCTCACTGTATACCAGCGCGAGTCAGACGGTCAGTTCATTATCCTGGACGGGCAGCGACGCTGGATATGTGCTAAGAAACTCCGGAAATCCAAGGTCCCTGTTAACCAGGTCGCAGAACCGAGCTTAGTTCAGAATATCGTCACGATGTTCCAGATACACAAACTCCGGGAAGATTGGGATCTCATGCCTACTGCGCTAAAACTTGAGCTCCTCATGAAGGAGCTTGAGGAAAAGTCAGAGAAAAAACTAGCTGAACTTACGGGACTCGATGTCGCGGTTGTTGCTCGCTGTAAGAAGCTCCTTTCGTACCCGAAAAAGTTTCAAGATCTGATGTTGGACCCAGACCCGGAGAAACGAGTTAAAGCAGATTTCTTCATCGAGCTCTTTCCCTTCCTTCACGATCGCGTAGTTACAAAGATGCCGGGCTATTCACGAACCTCTCTCACTAAGAAGATGCTCGCGAAGTATTTAAAGCCGAATGGGGGGATTAAGGCTGTCACGGATTTCCGCAAAGTTAAACAACACATCACTAATGCACGTAAGGCCGGAAAGCACTCTGCAATCTCGCACAGGCTCAGGGAGTTCATTGATGAGGTAGAGCTGACCCCAGAACACCTCCTGATCCCTGCAGCCGACGTGTCCGCCCAAGCGCGATCGCTGTTTTTAACGGTTAAAAAGCTCTACGGCACAATCACAAAGCTTGATGTCGAGGCGTACGTTGGCGAAGAAGAGTTGTGGGTTGCACTAGAGGGATTACTTGGTGCAATTCGCAAGTGCCTTAGCGATGTGGGTAGGAGGGGCAAGGAGTGATAAAGCCGAACGCGCGCGGTAAGCAGATCGACAGTAGCCGCATTAAATGTTGGCTCGATCGGTTTTATGGCTATCGCGTTGCCGTCACCGAAAAACGGGTAAAGAGCTGGTTTGCGAATTTTCGAGCCCAGGATCAAGACTTAGTTGCCAGGGTTCTAGATTCCATAACCTTTCTCAAGGCTGAAGATATGGAAGCGGCGCTTCGTGATATTGTTGGAAATCTTCCTGGCTGGCACAGGAACAAGGCTCGCCGTCGTGGCAAGTGGCGCTTCGTGGCCTTCTCGAGTAGCGCGGGGGAGAGCGGAGACTCAATGATGCACAGGTCCAGGACGGCACTAGGGCTTACCGGACATCAATTTGCCGAGCTATTTATCTACAAAGCGGACTTACTACGCGAGGGACTTGGGCCAGACGACAGCGTTGTATTCTTCGATGACTTCGCCGGGACTGGCCAGCAAGCATGCCGGGCATGGCGCACAGGACTTTCTGAGCTACTGCCCGGGAATCCAAAGATTTATTTAGTTCTTGTTGCAGCAGGTCAACGGGCTATAGCTCGGATCGCTCAGGAGACCAATCTTAATGTGGTCACTAATCATGTACTTGAGCCGGCTGACAACATCTTCTCGGGAAACTGTCTTCATTTTACATCACTAGAGAAGGCTATCCTTCTCAAGTACTGCAAGAGAGCGGATCGTATATGGCCAAGAGGTTATGGAAATTGCGGATTTGTGATCGTGTTGGCTCACAAGACTCCAAACAATTCGATTCCGGTTCTTCACGCTTATCACGATCAGTGGAAAGGATTGTTTCCTAGACACTGATCGTGGGTTCGAAGTATCTTTCTGTCTGATATGCAACTTTCCTGGTTGAAGATTCGTGCTCATCCGCTGCTCGGAATGTGGGATGAAGTGGTTTATTTGTTCATTTGCTATAACAGTAAAACTGTTGAGCCGTCTTAAAGCTGGGTTATTCTTTGTCGCCTGCTAGCGAATTCTGGAAAGCCGGAAAGTCACGGCGCCGTGAGGACAGCGGACATCAAGACTTCCCTGGTTCTCGCCCTCGAGCTTTTCTGTGACCATCATGGCCAATTTCGTCGCACTTAGAGCGGTAAAAGCCTGGCAGCAGATCCCCCTCGGGCCTGGAGTCCTGGCATCGAGGACATAGACTTCTCCCTGCTCCGTTTTGGCTATTCCCGGACACACTTTGGATTCCGTGTTGACCGAAACCGCATGGCAGCGAATTTGATGGGGAATCATGAGACAGCTCCTTTTAGCTTGTTTTTCTCTTGGGCGCCGGCGTCTTCCGGCACTCTTTCAACAACTTGGTGGGACAATTGAGAGTCCCATCCGCAGCTCTGGGAGACTGGGCCTCTCCCTCGAAAATGCCGGCTAGGGTAATTCCCTGGCGCTTCATAGCTTCAGAGGAGAATCCGTAGTGCATCCAGACGCCGCGCTTTTCGGCTTTGACCAGGCCGGCCTCCTTGAGCAGGCGGAGGTGTTGAGAGACCGTCGGCTGAGTCATCTTGAGCCTGGCGGCGATTGCGTTGACGCACTGGGGGTGCTCCTTGAGAAGGCGCAGGACCTTGAGCCGGCTCTCGGAGGCGAGCGCTTTGAAGATTTTGACTTGCTCTCGTTCTTCCACTTGTCCTCCTTTGGAACAGGCGTTTCTTCGGATTGGCAATTAAGCATATATTTATATAATAATATTCTTATATAATGTCAAGCCCTAAAAGCGAAAATTGTCGAATTCCTTCAATTCAAAGGATGACGGCTCCGGACAGGGCGTCTTTCTCGCCGTTGATAAGGTCGACGGCCCCGATCAACAGGCGGCACGGCCTTAAAAATATCCAAAGAGATGGGTCTTCTTCCGGAGCCGGAAACGATCCACGCGGATAGTTGGCATTTCTCGTCCGAACGATCTCGGCCCGATTGTCGCGATCGAAAGGCCTTTCGGACGAAGAAGGATGAAAAATAGGGCCGGTCATAAAGCTTCCCTAGTAGGAATATTATCAGATATATGAAAAAGAATTGCCTGAAAGGTCGGGTTCGCGCTGTTTCCGTCTAGAGGGTTTCCGTAAGAACATTGTATACCAAAAAACCGTAAGGACATCGTGAACCATTTTGGATATCGCCTAAACTTCTTCCGAGATCATTCGGAAGGAGTCGATGGCGATGAAAGAACGCTGGGA
>Ga0299912_10002183_pt1 | contig 16059 bp, 8 predicted proteins | sample RVTome_2_FD_207667 | JGI IMG/M metagenome (GOLD analysis project Ga0299912, IMG submission 207667) | Soil microbial communities from uranium-contaminated site in the Upper Colorado River Basin, Wyoming, United States - RVT95D214 (version 2) ... | reverse complement strand
GTCGAGCAGTTCCACTCCGAGGCGCGTGAGCATGCCGTAGAGGGTGTAGCGATTGCTGTCGTAGATTTGGCCATCGCCAAGCGTTTCGCCGATGCTGCGCAGTTCATCGCCGGTGGAAAAGAAGGCCGCGCGCACGCGGCGATGCACAACGACTTCGGCCATCCCCAGCGAGGCCAGCATGCCGATGTCCGCGGGCGTGAGCCGCGCGCCCGCGCGAAACACGCAGCCGCCGCGCGCCAGATCTTCACCCGCTTGACGCACGTTCTGCCCCGGCTTGTGACCGGCGGTGACGGTAATGGCGTCGCCCTCGCGCGCCACGTGCTCCTGCATGATCACCGTGTCGGCGCCGTCCGGCATTTTCGCGCCGGTCATGATGCGGACGCACTGGCCGCTACTCATCGTTTGATGCAGCGGCGCGCCGGCGAGAGCAGTACCGATCATCGTCAATGTCACCGATCCCTGTTGCGGAAGGTCGCCGGCAAGAACGGCGTAACCGTCCATCGCGGAGTTCGTGTAAGCAGGCACGTCGATGGTGGAGACCACATCTTCCGCCAGCACGCGATCCAGCGCGCTGCGCAGAGCCAACCGCTCGAAGCCGCCGACGGTGGCGACAGACTCAAGAATGCGCTCGCGCGCCTGGTCCACGTTCAGGGAATGGGGATCGTAGTCGTCGCAGGACGATAGCTTTTTTGATTCCGACATCTAGTCCGCCTTGTGTTATTGAAAGTGTTATTGAAAGTGTTATTGAAAGTGTTATTGAAAGTGTTATTGAAAGTGTTATTGAAAGTGTTGAATGAGAAACCGGGCAATCTCGTCGGGCCGGTTGATATCGAATTGCGGAAGATGCGTCGCTTCTTCCAGCGGCTCGTCCGTGGCGATGGCGATGATATCCGCATCCAGAGGGAACCACAGCTCCGCGTCCGTGGCGGCGCGATGCAGTTCGATTTTGGGGAAGCGTTCGTGCTTGAAGCCTTCCACTAGGATGATATCCGCACGAACCTGGTCGATGTGCGTCAGCAGTTCGTTCAATGACGGCTCCGGCCGGGGATTCTCCACCAGCAGGGCCCAACGACGATTAGAGGCCAGCAGCATTTGCTCGGCGCCTGCCTGGCGCAGCTCGTAGCTGTCTTTGCCCGGCTGATCCATTTCGAATGGGTGATGGGTGTGCTTGATGGCCGCCGCGCGCAGACCTGACTCGCGCAACAGCGGAATCAGTTTGCGCAGCAAGGTGGTCTTGCCCGTGCCGCTGGGGGCGACGAAACCGACGACGGGAATTTTGGCGTTACCCAGCATGTTTTCCGGTTCCAAGGGATGCCTCCGCAACACGAATGTCTTCCGTGGTATTGATGTTGACGAACGCCTGCGCCTCGTCGGAAAAATCCACCACGGCGGCGGGGATGGATGCCAGCCAAATCTCGACCTTGCGCTCGCCTTGTTCCAGATAGGTGGTCAGCAAGGGGAGCAGGGCAGTGTCGAAGAGGGCGAATAGGGGTTGCAGGCGGGTGCCGTCGTGAGCCACCGCAGCGGCTGCGTGCTTGCGCGCCTTCCCGGCCGCGAGGCGCGCCACCAAATCCCGTGGAACGAAAGGCGCGTCGCAGGGCGCGGTGACGAGCAACGGCGTGGCGGCGGCCAGCATGGCCTGCCGCACACCCGCGAGCGGCCCGTCGAAAGCATCGCTGTGATCCGTCATGACCTCTAACCCGAATTGGGCATAGCGTTCCAGGTTCCGGTTGGCGCTGATGACCACTGCGCCGACCTGCGGCGCAACGGCGTCGATGACGTGCGCGATCATGGGCCTACCCATGAGGGGCAACAGGCCTTTATCTTCGCCGCCCATGCGCGTGGCGCGGCCGCCGGCCAGGATCACTGCGGTTACGTTTTTCACGCTTGATCAGTCCTCACCCGACAACAAAACCATAGCTTATGAATCTCTGCGGGCATTGTAACCCCTCCCGGCCATTGGCACTGAATGTGCTTTTTCAGGCGCATGTGGTTTTTCAGCGAACGATTCCAATCCTGGTTGCGGGCCTTCCTCGGGGTGGCTCTGCTGTATCTGCCGTGCGTCAATGCGGGCTGGGCGGCACCGCCAACGCTGCCCGATGCCTCCAAGCCCACCTTGCCCTCCAAGGGCGATTCCCTACGCAGGTCGCCGCCAAGGCCTGCGCCCAAGCTGGTTTCTCCGCCGGAGAAGGAAGCGTCTCAACCGGCGAAAACCCCCGACGAGACTGCCATTTACGTGAAGGCCATCCGCGTGGGGGGTGTCGTCGATCGGCCTGAGTACGACATTTCCAAGGCGGACGTCGAAAAGCTGGCGGAGACCATGCGTTCCCTGATTGCCGCTCGACGCGCGCAGGCGCAGGAACCGGGGGCTAAGGCTATAAAACCGGAGCACACGCCCGGCCAGCCGCCGCAACCGGCGGCGAACATGACGCTCGCCGGCCTGCAAGAGATTGCCGCCGAGGTGGCACGCTATTACCGGCAGCGCGGATTTTTTCTCGCGCAGGCCTTCGTGCCGCCGCAGGCTCTGGCGGATGACACGGTGACGATCTCGGTGATGGAAGGACGCTTGGGTCAGGTGCTGAGCGAGAATGCCCGGCGCTACACACCCGCGCAATTGGCGCAGCCCTTTTCCTCACTGGTCGGCGGGCCTGTGATTCAGAAGGAGGTCGAAGAGGGATTGTTGGTGCTCTCGGAATATCCCGGCCTCAAGGTGTTCGGCGTGTTTCATCCCGGCCGCGAGGTGGGCAACGCCGATCTGGTGATGTCGGTGCTGGAGGAGGACACCACGGAATTTTTGCTGCACGCCGACAATCACGGCACGGAATTCACCGGCGAGTACCGCGGGCGTCTCGACATTCGCTACAACAATCCCTTCAAAAAACAGGATTTGCTGACGGCGAGCCTGTCGTCCAGCTTTGCGCCCAACAATGGTTTCTACGGTGCGCTCAGTTACGAGCGCATGGCCTTCGGTCCGAAGAATCGCTTCGGCCTCGGCTACAGCCGCAACGCCTATGCGCTCGGCAGCTATCTCGAACCGTTCGACATCAGCGGCACGACACAACTGGAGGAACTTCACTGGCACAGAACGCTGAGCCGGGGACTGCGCTGGAACAGCGACTCGCAGTTGGAGCTGGCGCGTAAAACAGCGAAGCTCGTTGTGGGGCAGGGCGAGGATCGCCAGGACGATTTGACCACCCTGTCCGCCGGATATCGTTTCGACTGGAGGAGCGAGGCCGGCAACTCGTTTCACGCGGGCGGCTTCACGCTGACGCAAGGCTTCGATGATCTTTTGGGCTCCATGGAAACCACCGACGATCCAAACCTAACTACGGCCAGCCGGCGCGGCGGCTCCGGTGTGTTCGCGGGCGGCGAGTTCCGAAAACTCGCCTGGGGCTACCACTACTGGCGCGGCATAAGCAGTGTGCACGCCCTCGGCATCGACCTTCGCGGTCAATATTCCTCGGATCTTTTGGTCTCTCTGGAACAAATTTCACTGGGCGGCCCAAATGGTGTTAGAGCCTTCGGCGCCTCGGAGTGGTTGAGAGACAAGGCCTACATGGTTTCCCTCGAATGGCTCATGCGTGCGCCCGGTTTTTCCCAATGGCAGGCGTTCGGCAATCGGCGCTGGGGCGAGATACTGCAATTCGTGCTCTTCGCCGATGCGGGCAAAGGCTGGCTCAATGACCCTTTGGCGAGCGACAGGGAAGAGGTGTCGCTCTACGGCGTCGGCGCCGGTGTGCGTCTCAACGTCGGCGAGTTCTCGGCGCGCTTCGAATTCGCCACGCCCTTCGGCGAGGAAAAGGCCGGGAACGAAAGAGACCCTCAATATTTCTTCGAACTCAATTTAGGGTTTTGATCATGTGTCCGATGCGAAACAGATCGGTTAATCGAGTGCACCGAAACATACTACTCAGTTCCTTCTCCCTTTGGGAGAAGGACAAGATGAGGGGAAACTTCTCGGCCGATTTCCTCTCCCCTCACCCCAGCCCTCTCCCAAAGGGTGGGGGGAGAAAAAAAGTGCGTTATTGGGCAGTAGCGATTTGTTTTCTTTCTCTCGTGTCCAACGTGCTCGCCGCGCCGACCGGCGGCAACGTCGTCGGCGGCAGCGGCACAATCAGCACACCGACCGCGAATACCACCGTCATCGAGCAGCAATCGCAGGCGCTGGCCATCGATTGGCAGAGTTTCAACGTCGAGGCCAACGAGAGCGTGCAATTCATTCAACCGAATCAAAATGCCGCGGCGTTGAATCGCATCCTGGATCAAAACCCCAGCCGGATTTTCGGCAGTATTTCCGCCAACGGCAAAGTGTTTCTCATCAATCCCAACGGCATGGTGTTCGGTGTGGGATCGCAGGTCAACGTGGGCGCCTTGGTGGCCAGCACCTTGAACATCGGCACGGATGATTTTCTGTCAGGCCGCTATGATTTCTTCGCCAACGATGAGTCGTCCTACGCGACCATTCTCAATCAAGGCACGCTGACGGCGGCCGAGGGCGGCTCCATCAATCTCGTGGCGGACGGCGTGCGCAACGAGGGCCTGATCATCGCCAATCTCGGCCAGATCAATCTGGCGAGCGGCCGTCAGACGGTGCTGAGTTTTGATGGCAACCGTCTGCTGAATTTTTCCGTGAGCGGGGAGGGGATAAACAACGCCGTCATCGAGAACAGCGGCTCGCTTATCGCCGACGGCGGCAGCGTGGTGCTAAGCGCCAAGGCCGCGAATGACGTGCTCGCCAACGTCATCAACAACGAAGGCGTCATCCGCGCCAATCGCATCGACGACTCCGGCGGCGTGGTACAACTCCTGGGCAGCGGCGGCATAACGATCACTAGCGGCCTGATCGACGCGAGCGGCAGCGGAGAAGGCGCGACGGGCGGCACGGTGGAAATCACCGGCGACCGGGTCGGCGTCGCCGGCGCGGCGGAGATCAACGTCAATGGGCCTGCGGGCGGGGGAAATATCAGCATCGGCCAAACCTCCTCACCCGATGCCTCCTCGTCCGAAACCAGAGCCACCCACTCCCAATTCACGCAACTCGGCGCTGGCACGAGACTGTCGGCCGATGCGCTCGATAGCGGAGACGGCGGCAACGTGACCGTGTGGGCGGAAGACACGGTGTGGGCCAACGGGCACATCTCGGCGCAAGGCGGCGACGCGGCGGGCAACGGCGGGTTTGTCGATATCTCTGGCATCGCGGGCATCGCGTTCAACGGCGCCGTCGATTTGCGCGCACCCAACGGGACATTGGGCACATTGCTGTTCGACCCCACCGACATCGTGATTCACGATCAGGCGGACGGGCCGCAGGCGAACGACGGCCTGTTGCCGGATCTCTCCGACTTGACGGTGGGCGCGGGCAATTTCGCAATCAGCGAGACGGCATTGGAGGCGCTGGCTGGTAATGCCACCGTCATTCTCGAAGCCTCCAACGACATCACCGTCAACAACCTTGCCGACAATCAACTTTCCCTCGCCACCACCAGCAGCGGCTCCATCACACTGCGCGCCGATAATGACAACAACGGCACCGGCGCGTTCACTATGAACACTGGCGACACGATCTCTACGCAGGGCGGGGCCATAACCATAAGCGGCGGCCTGATTACCACCGGCGCCATCAGCACGGATATCGCTGGCACCAATGACGGCGCCATCTCGATTACGTCCACTGGCAGCGCCACGGTGGGCAGTCTCAACGCGGGCGCGCAGTCCATCACCGTCACCGTGGACTCGAACAACAACGGCGTGGATTCGCTGACGCTCAACGGCACTCTGAGCGGGACCGGCGGAATTACACTCAGCGGCGGAACGGACGGCAGCGAGACGCTCAACGGCCCGAATTCCAATAACACTTGGACGATCACATCGCTCGGGGCCGGTACGCTCAACGGCGCGGTATTTTCCCGGTTCACGAATCTGACGGGCGGCAGCGCCGACGACAGTTTTGTCATCTCCGGCATAGGCAACATCACCGGCCTGATCGATGGCGGCGCACACACCAGCGGCGATAGCGTCAACTATTCCGCCTCGTCCGGCATCGTGAGTATCGCGCTCGGCGTTGACGTCGTTAACATCGAGACGCTCGTCGGAGGCGGCGCCGACTTTTCCCTGGCCGCGGGCAACGTGCCAAACACCTGGGTGATCACGGGCCAGGACGACGGCACTGTCGCGGGTCTCAGCTTCACAGACTTCAGCAATCTAACGGGCGGTAGCAACACCGACACGTTCACTCTCAACGGCGGCTCGGTAACCGGCACCGTCACCGGCGGCGCAGGCACGGATACCTTGACCGCCAACAATGTCGCCAACGGTTGGAACATCCTCTCGGCCAACGGCGGCAACGTGGACAACGTCTTCGCCTTCACTGGCATCGAAAATATCACCGGCGGCTCCGGCAACGACACGTTCATTCTCAATAACGGCACTATCAGCGGCACCATCGACGGCGGCGCGGGCACGGACTCTCTCGCTCCGGACAATGTCGCCAACACCTGGACCATCAGCGGCGCCAACGCAGGCAGCGTAACGGGCGTCGGCGCATTTTCTGGCATCGAGGATCTCAACGGCCGCAACTTTGCCGACACCTTCACCTTCGCCGTGGGCAGCAGCATCAGCGGTACCGTCGATGGCGGCGGCGGCAGTGACTCGGTGAGCTTGGCCGCGTTGGCCGGCAGCGTCGTGGTGGACCTTGCCGGCAGCGGCTACGCCAACATCGAGCGTTATACGGGCAACAACACGGACAGCACGCTCATCGGTGATGATATCGCCAATAGTTGGAGCATCAACGGCACTTTCGGCGGGCTCAATGACGGCCTGCTCAACGCGACCATTACCTTCGAGAACTTCAACAATCTGACGGGCGGCGCGGGCGTCGATACGTTCGCCCTCAGCGGCGGCACCATCGACGGCCTCATCAGCGGCGGCAGCGCCAACGACACTCTGATAGCGGATAACGCCGCCAACACGTGGACCATCAGCGCCGACGACGCAGGTACATTAAATTCTTTGTCGTTTACCGGCATCGAAAGTCTCACCGGCAACATTGGCGTCGATATCTTCCAGTTTTCCAACGGCAGCAGCATCTCGGGCGCGGTCAACGGCGCCGCCGGCAACGACATCGTGAATTTTTCCGGCGAAGCGGGCGCGGTCTCCGTGGACATCGGCAACTCGGGATTCAGCAACATCGAATCCTATGTGGGCAACAACACCAACAGCACACTCATCGGCGCCAATAGTCAAAACACCTGGACGCTCTCCGGCCAAAACGACGGACTGTTGGGGACTATCCAGTTCACCGACTTCAACAACCTCACCGGCAACGCCAACATCGACACCTTCACGCTCAGCGGCGGCAGCCTCACGGGCACACTGGACGGTGGAACGGGGAGCGACACGTTGGTCGCCGGCAATCAGGCCAACACCTGGAACATCACCGGAGCCAACACCGGCACCGTCACCGGCGTGAGCATTTTCAGCAATGTGGAAAATCTTACCGGCAACGCCGCGGCCGACGCCTTCGTCATCGCCAACGGCGCAAGCATCAGCGGAGTCATGAACGGCGCGGGCGGTTCCGATTCGGTGGATTATTCATCCATCGTGGGCATGGTCAGCGCATCGCTCGATGCCAGCAACGTGGTCAGCATCGAGACCATCATCGGCAACGGCAGCAACAGCACCTTGACGGGCAGCGATATCACAACCACATGGACTATCACGGGCGCGGACAGCGGTATCGTCAATTCCGTGAATTTCATCGACTTCAGCAACCTAGTCGGCAATTCATCCACGGACACCTTCGTCATGAGCGGAGGCAGCATCACCGGCTCGATTGACGGCGGCGGAGGTAGCGACACCATTCTGGGTGCGGACACGGACACCACATGGAACATCAGTGGCGTGGACACCGGCGATCTCACCAGCGTCACCGACTTTGCCTCCATCGAATTGCTGCGCGGAGGCAGTGGCATCGACACCTTTGTATTCGCCAACGGCGGTTCCTATTCCGGCACCATAAACGGCAGCACAGGCAACGATATTCTCGACATGTCGGCGCTGTCCGGCGCAGTGACGATCGATCTCTCCGCCGGTGACATTCAAAGCATTGAATCTCTGATCGGCAACGGCACGAACAGCACCCTCATCAGCGACAATGCGAGCCATGTGTGGGTCATCAGCGGCGGCGATTCCGGCTTGATGGACAGCATCGCCTTCAGCGGCTTCAACAACCTGACCGGCGGGTCGCTCAGTGACTTCTTTACCATCAGCGGCGGCAGCTTGAGCGGTACCTTGAATGGCGGCTCGGGGACGGACACTCTGACCGCCGGCAACTCCAACAATACCTGGAGCATCACCGGCACCAACGGCGGCTCTGTTACCGGCATAGCCGGATTTAGCGGCATCGAGAACCTGACGGGTAACATCCTCATCGACAATTTCGTCTTCGAAAATCTCGGCACCATCAGCGGCACCGTCAATGGCAGTGGAGGCCAAGACAGCGTTGATCTTTCCGCGAAAGCCGGTGCGGTGGCCATTTCACTCGACAACACCGGTTACAGCAACATCGAAACCTTCATCGGCAACAATGCCGGCAGCACCTTGACCGGCGCCAATAACAGCAACACCTGGACCATTTCGGGGATCAACGACGGCACCGTCGGAACCGTTACCTTCTTCAACTTCAACAACCTTCAAGGCAACTCGTCATCCGATAGCTTCGTCTTCAACGACGGCAGTTCGATTACCGGAAGCGTGGATGGCGGCCCCGGCCTCGACACCGTGAATTTTTCCGCGGAGACGGGCAGTGTCAGCGTGCAATTGGGTGCCGCGGGCTTCAGCAATGTGGAAACGTTCATCGGCAACAATACGTCGAGCACGCTCACGGGCGACAATCTCACCAGCAGTTGGATCATCACCGGCCAAAACGACGGCAGCGTGGGCACCACCAATTTCAGCGACTTCAACAATCTCGCCGGCAACGCCGATACGGACACCTTCACACTCAATGGCGGTACCGTTACGGGGTCCATCGGCGGAGGAGGGGGAACCGATACCCTCGTGGCGGCAAGCGGCAATAACAGTTGGCTCATTACCGGAACGGACGATGGAAACGTTACTGGCGTGGGTTCGTTTTTCTCCATCGAAAATCTGCAAGGCAACACCGGCGCCGATACCTTCGTGTTCAACAACGGCGGCGCGATTTCGGGCATCGTCAACGGCCTCGGCGGAATTGATAGCGTGGACCAGTCGGCGCAGTCCGGCGCGGTCAGTATCAGTCTCGGTGCCTCCGGTTACACCAACATCGAATCGTTTCTGGGCAACAACATCAACAGCACGCTTGTCGGCAGCGATGCGCAAAACGCCTGGGTGATCACGGGGACCAATAGCGGGACCGTCGGCACCGTCACATTTTCAGGTTTCACCTCGTTGACGGGCGGCAGTCAGATTGACAACTTCACGCTCAGCGGCGGCACGTTGAGCGGTGCGCTCAGCGGCGGGAGCGGCAGCGACACTCTCACGGCGGGCGCGGGACAAAATACCTGGAACATCTCGGGAGCGGACGTAGGCAACGTCACGGGAATCGCGTCCTTCGGCGGCATCGAAAGCCTGATCGGCAACAGCGGCGCGGACAACTTCGTATTCGCCAACGGCAGTGCATTTACCGGCAGCATAGACGGGGTGGGCGGGCAGGATACCGTGAACTTCTCTTCGGAGTTGGGTGCGGTCGTCGTCGCGGTGACCGCAAGCGATTACGTGAATATCGAAACCTTCATCGGCAACAATTCCAACAGTACCCTGGTCGCCGACAATACCGCCAACACCTGGACGATCAGCGGCAACAATGCCGGCAGCCTCAATAGTTTTACCTTTCAAGGGTTCAACAATCTTACCGGCAATAACAGTTCCGATGACTTCATGATCAGCGGCGGCAGCATTACGGGCACGGTGAGCGGCGGGGGCGGCGACGACAGCATTTACGGCGACAATGCCGCCAACACCTGGGCAGTGACCGCGAACGACGCCGGCAGCGTTGACGGCATCAACAGTTTCACGGCTATCGACAATCTCATGGGCGGTGCCTTGGTCGATACGTACAACATAAGTGCTGATCTTTCTGGGGCCGTCGATGGCAGTGCCGGCGATGATCAATTCTATTTGAGTTCCGGCATAACAATAACTGGCGGCCTAAGCGGCGGCAGCGGGTCCGACACGTTGACCGGCCCTGATACCCTCAGCGATTGGATCATCAACGGTGCTGACAGCGGCAACGTCAACGGTATAACGTTCAGTCAAATGGAAAATATCGCCGGCGGCAGTGCCGTGGATACGTTCACTATCGGGAACTCGGCCGGCGTCTCCTTCAGCGGTGGTATCGATGGAGGAGGCGGCAACGACGTACTGGATATCGATTTCGCGGGCACCGCAGCCAGAAGCATTCAATTCGACGGCAACTCCGGCACGGATAGCATCGTGCTGAGGGGCGGGGGCAACAGCTTCACGGCGAACTTTGTTTTGGGCGCAGCGAGCGGCGAGGGTACGGCGACGACCACCGGACTCGGGGCCACGCAAACTGTCTTCATCACCAACAGCGAGGCCATCGAAGATATTCAGACGGCATCGACCTTGACCTTGCAAGGAAGCACCGGCAACGATGTTCTGCAAATCGGCACCGGCAGCGCCGCAGGTTCATCGCCGGTTTTGGTCAGCCTTGGCGCCTCGCTGCCTTACGATGCAGCGAACAAAACCAATCTACTCATCGACGGTGGCACCGGCAGCGACACGCTGGACATCACCGGCAGCGCATCCGTCAGCGGGGTCTTGACCTTCGACAACGTCGAACAAGTCACGGATTCGTCCGGCGGAACACTGGCCGCCGATGCCTTGTACATCGACAGCGCCATCACCATCGGCAGCGTGAGCGCGCCGCTGGCGACTAACGTCGATACACTCGCCATCAGTGACGGCACCGGCTCGGTTTATGTAGAGGAACAGGATGGCCTGGCCTTCTCCGCCGACAACATCAGCGGCAACCTGGACTTGGAAACTCTCTCGGGAGATATCACGTCGAACGGCGCCATTGTCGTCGCCGGTAGCTCCAGTTTCACCGTGGGCGATGCAGGCAGCATTCTGCTGACGGATGTGGGCAATAGCTTTGCGAGCACGCCCGCGTTCACTTCGTCCGGTACCATCGCCGACCTCACGCTGGTGACCGACGGCGACGTTGCCTTGGCCGCGCTCGACTTGAGCGGCGATCTGTCCATTCAAGCGAACGGCGCGATCACGCAAACCGGCGCAGTCACCGTCGCCGGGACCAGTGTTTTCGATGCAGCCGATCACGGCATCACACTGAGCCACAGCGGCAACGACTTCGGCGCGACTGTCTCGTTGCAGAATACCGGCAACAATGCAGTCGCCATCCGCGACGCCAACAATCTGCAATTCGCCACTACAAGCATCGGGGCGGGCGCTTTCACCATCGATGCCGCATCTGTTGACCAAGTGGGGCCGATTACGCAGGAAAGCAACGCAGGCGACGTGACCATCACCGTTACGAGCGGTCCTGTCGATCTGAACAATGCCGCCAATGAATTCACCGGCAGGCTTCACCTCTACAACTCGGGTTCTGGCGCGATGACCGTGAGGGATGCTTCGACACTGCTGCTCGGCACATCCGGCAGCGATGGTGGAAACATCGCGCTCACCGCCGCAAGCGGCGTCGATGCCAACGGCACCGTCAGCACCAACGGCGGTGACATCACCATCACTACGCAGACCGGCGACATTCAGTTAGGCCGTCTCGACGCGGACGCGGGCACCATCACATTGACGGCTTCCAATGGCAATATTCTCGGCAACCACAGTCCCTTTACTGACCCCAATCTCTCGGCGGGCGATCTGGTCATCACTGCGGGCGCCGCGATCGGCGAATACACCAATCCTATCGCCGTCATGGTGCCCAGTAACGGAACCAGCTTGTTTGTCGCGGGTGAGGAGCCGGCCAACATCATCGGCATCGCCGGCCAGATTCTGGACGGATCTATCCTCGTCAACAATGTGTCGTTCACCAGTGACGCGGTGGGCAAAGGCCAGAACGCCTTTTTGTTGCGGACGATATACGGTGAAAGTGCGGAGGACAAAAAACGCTACAGATTGTTCAGCATATCCGAAGGTGGGATTCGGTTTCCCTATGCCATAGGGAAACCGTAGGGTGGATAAGCGCAGCGCATCCACTCGGACATCTGATAGGTGGATGCGCTACGCTTATCCACCCTACAGCTTGGCGTTTTTGCAAGAGATTATGAAAAGATCAGGCTAAAGATGCGCGGCGAAGGACTCGATCCATTTAATCTGGGATCGATATTCCCCTTCAACCTCTTGAATGTCCTGAGCTGACAAATTCAACAGTTCCAATAACGACTCGTCATAAGCGGTAAAATCAGACTTGCTCAACTGCGCCGCCAGGTTGAGGGTAATGGCAATCGGCCAATAATTTCCCCGGTACTGCGTATTCGCCTGGTTGGCGATCGCAACCACGTATTCTTCGGGCAGTCCCCAATACTGGAGAAGCGCCGCGCCGAATTCGACATGGCCCTTGCCGTCGAATAACGACATCTCGTTTTCCACCAGCGTTTCGTCCGTGGACTCGCCGAGGATGGCGTTCATTTCCGTCGGCATGAGATGCACCAAGGCCAACAGGCCGATGCTGCGCATCAATCCGATGCAATACAGTTCATCACGTTTCAGCGCGTGCCCAGGAACCCGGTCGGCCAGGAAACTGGCGCAATGCGCGATAAGCATGGCGTCGTGCCAAAACTTGGCGGGCACGAAGGCCGGGCAGTTTTTCGTCTTGAACGGCATGGACGCCACCAGCCCGAAAACGATTTTCTTCACCTGCGACATTCCAAGTCGCGAAACCGCTTCGCGCACGGAAACGATCGGCTCCTTGGTATGGAAATAGGCCGAGTTCGCCACGGCCAGCACCTTCGCGGCAACGCTGGGCTCGGACTCGATATTGCTCACCAAGGGGCGAATGTCGGCGCTGTTTTCGGCACGGGAAAACGACTTCAGTATCTGCGCCAGCAAGGGGAACGGCGGCAGGGACTTAATCAACCTGACATCGGTCACCACAACGCCGTTGTTGGAACTCAGTTTGCTCATGCTCTGGAATGCTTCACGGTTGTTTACTCTGTACAAACTCCCGGTATCGATATGGCGCATGGTACCAGAATACTAAGAATAAGTTATTAACCCGGCGGGGTTTTATCGTCGGGTTAATAACGCGGCACAGGGGTGTGCCACCGCCGGCTGAAAGCAGGCGCGAGCCCGCGAAACGCAAGCAAATTCGCACATTTGCGCCAGCGTTTCGCGCGCGACGGTGAAATAGATCAGGAAGATCTATTTCACCGCCGGGTAATAGTTGTGACGGATTGGCTGATCTTGCATGCGGGTTAAAAATTCCTCTTGAGGCGTGTTGCGGATTGATTGCGGCTGCTCTACTTTTAGGTACGTGTCAGGGGAGACGGTACGCCATTGGGGGGGGCCAATGATCCTATGGTCCATGGACTGATCGATAGCCGGGAAAGGAATAATAATGAAGGGTCAGGATGTGTTTCTATTATCGATAATTTCAAATGCACCGGAAAAGCTGGCAATAGAATTGGAGGATAGTCTTAAAGGAATAGGCTCCGTCCTCATACGCTGTCTTACACCACACCAAGCACTGCAACAGGTCTTCGCGCCGCGCGAAATCCTTTTGGTCGACTTTGTGTCGATCAGTCTCGATCAATTTAGCCAGAGTCTACCGAAGGACCGCCCGATACTCGGATTGTTCCCGGCGGGCGAGGTGGAATCACCTTCAACCCGCACATTGATTTGCCGAGAGGTTGTTGCCTGGCCGGCCGATTCCGCCGAGGTTATTACCAAGGTAAAGCGCCTCTACCGTCATATGACGGTTGATCGCCGTCTTGAGCGAACCTTAACCTTGAAGCTGAATCTCATTGGCGAGTCCGACGTGTTTCAACGCGTCATTAATGACATCGGGAAATATTCAAAATGTGATGCGCCCGTGCTGATCCTGGGTGAAACAGGCACTGGAAAGGAACAGGTTGCTCGTGCCATCCATTACTTCAGTGCGGATGAGGATAAACCGTTTGTTGCAGTCAACTGTGGGGCCTTACCGGACAACCTGGTCGAGAACGAACTGTTCGGCCATGTCAAGGGTGCCTACACCGATGCCAAGGAATCTCAGCGTGGTTTGATTGAACAGGCGGAAGGAGGAACGTTGTTCCTGGATGAAATCGAGACGCTGACTCTAAAAGGCCAGGTTGCGCTGCTTCGCTTTCTTCAGGATTTCGAATACCGGCCACTAGGTTCGCAGCGAAGTAAAAAGGCGACGCTGCGTTTGATCACCGCCAGTAATGAACCGCTCGAACAACGGGTAGGCGACGGCAGCTTCCGCAAAGATCTCTTTTATCGCCTGAATATCCTTTCATTGGAGTTGCCACCGCTACGCGAGCGAGAACGCGACGTAACACTTCTGGCTGAACACTTTGTCGACAAATATAGGGAACTCTATCAACAGCACGACAAATACCTCGACCCCGGCACACTGGAATGGATAACGCGTTACGACTGGCCGGGCAACGTGCGCGAACTGGAAAATATTATTCTGCGTGAGTTCTTGCTGGCCGAATCTGCGCGCATTGTAATCAACCCCTTGAAGGGCACCACCGGCGAACGACGGAGGAACATGTTGGATCGCCGTTATGGTCAACTGTTTCGACGTGATTTCCAGGATGCCAAGGCCGTGGTGGTCAACGAGTTCGAGCGCAGTTATCTGCAATACATGCTGGAAGAGGCCAAAGGCAATATCTCCGAGGCGGCCAGGCAGGCAGGCAAGGAGCGCAGGACGTTTGCCAAGTTGCTGGATAAGCATGGCATCGGCAAACGTCTGTAATACGTATGTCTCATAGCTTGGGCAAATCTGCCCGGGCTCAACACAATAATTCGGCCCTTTTTACCCAGGCCGGGGCATCTCATAAAAATCCACTCTCATAAAAATCAATGAGTTGTTTACGACAGCTTGCTGGCACGGCGTTTGCCCTATGACAGGGCAACAATCAGCAAGGGCCACACAATGAATGAGTGGGATGAGCGGGTCATCAATGCGGCCCGGGAAATCGAGCAATATCTCGAAACACATCCCCAGGCCGCAGACTCGCTTGAAGGAATTGCCATGTGGTGGGTATCACGTCAGCGCATACGCAACGAACTGGAAGTCGTGCGTGCCGCGCTTGAAACGCTGTCCGCGATGGGCGTAGTGACGACGGGACAAATGACGGATAACCACGGCCCCGTCTATCGATTAAACGATAAGCGTCACTGAAAGAGACACATGTAACTCATGGCCAATATAAAGAGCATTCACTCGGTGTGTAACTCGATTGTCCAGTTTCTGCACAACGCCTATGAAGCCTTTCCGGTGCCGGATGGTCCTGTGGGCACAACGATGCAGGACGAGTACCCGTGCAACTTTCGCGTGTTGTCGTCGGGTGAGCTGAAGGCCAACACCGATTTCGGCACCACCTTGTCGCTTTACCTCTATCGCGTCACCATCAACGAGCACGTGCGTAGCCAGCCGGTCCGCACTGGAACCACCCGCAACGTGCCGCTTTCCGTCGACCTCCATTTCCTGATTTCCCTCTGGTCCGATAGCGCCGCGGCCGAACAGACCCTTTGTGCCTGGGCCATGAGTCAGTTGCATCAACACCCGATTATGGATGTCTCATCACTGACGGAAGATGGAGGCTGGCGCAACGACGACGTGGTGCAAATTATTCCGGCCGAACTCAGCAACGAAGACCTGATGCGTATCTGGGATGCGCTGGCCCCCGACTACCGCCTGTCGATCTCTTACATCGCCCGCGTCATCCGTATCGATGCCGCCGACATTCCCGAAGGACTGCCGGTGGTGGCGACGCGCTATCAATACGAAGAGTCAACATGAAGAGAAGGCCATAGATGTTGATTGAACGCATAGAACAGCGCGTCCTCGGTGCC
>Ga0299912_10002181_pt1 | contig 16066 bp, 15 predicted proteins | sample RVTome_2_FD_207667 | JGI IMG/M metagenome (GOLD analysis project Ga0299912, IMG submission 207667) | Soil microbial communities from uranium-contaminated site in the Upper Colorado River Basin, Wyoming, United States - RVT95D214 (version 2) ... | reverse complement strand
ACGTGCCCATCGACAAAAAGGGTTTTGCCGGGGAAGAATATACCATTGGCGCCGATACATTGGCTTATCAGGACATGGGCATCGCCCTGGGCGATCCCAATTTCCCTGGGGTCCAGCGCGACGGAATCCCCGTCGGCGACCGCATCTTCCGGATGGCCTACTTCGACCCCCAGGGCCGGATGACCATCCAGCAGTGGAACACCAAGTCCTTGGGAGTGGATTATCGGATCGGCCCCCGCGAGACCAAGCTCGAGACCTGCACCTTCACGCTGCCATTTGAGGTCGCGCCCGGACCGCTCAAGGTTACGGCCGTGTTGAATTACCAAAAGCTCGTCAAGCCGGTAGCTGATTTTTTGGGCGTCCCGGCCGAGGAAGCCGAGATTATCCGGGTCAACGACCACTTCACGATGATTACCGTTCTCCAGTGAGGCCAAAATGAAAAAGACAATACTCGTCCTGTCCGCTATCCTCGTCCTGATCCAAGCCGTGGCGGTTGAACTCCAGGCCATCCCGGCCTTCGCCCGCAAGTACCAGATGACCTGCAAGACCTGTCATACGCCATTCCCCAAGCTCAAGCCCTACGGGGACGAATTCGCCGGGAATGGATTCGTCATCAAGGACAAGGATGCCCCCCGTTACTTTGTCGACACGGGCGACGATTTTTTGTCGCTGCTCCGTGAGGTCCCGATCGCGCTCCGGCTGGAGGGTTTCTTCACCTACAATAACGCCGCTACCAGGCAGTGGGATTTCACCTCGCCCTACCTCCTGAAGATCCTCTCCGGCGGCGAAATCACCAAGAACATCGCCTACTATTTTTATTTCTTCTTCTCCGAGCGCGGCGAGGTCGCCGGCATCGAGGACGCTTTCCTCATGTTCAACGACCTGTTCGGTTCCGCGATTGACTTCTATATCGGCCAGTTCCAGGTTTCCGACCCGCTCTTCAAACGCGAGCTGCGCTTGACCTTTGAGGATTATCAGATCTATCGGGCCAAACCGGGAGAGTCGGACATCAACCTGACTTACGACCGCGGCGTCATGTTCACCTACGGCCTTCCCACGGGCACGGACTTCACCCTGGAGGTTCTCAACGGGAGCGGAATCGGAGAGGCCAACATCTTTCGCAACTTCGATAACGATAAATACAAGAACTTCGTCGTCCGCGTTTCCCAGGACCTCGGCGATTATTTCCGGCTCGGCGGGTTTTCCTATCTGGGAAAAGAGGAAAAAGAGAACATCGGCAACTCCCTGTGGATGCTGGGGGCAGACGCGACCATCGCCGCCAAGCCGTTCGAGCTCAACCTCCAGTATGTCGAGCGCCGCGACGACAACCCCTTCTTCATTGCCGATTTTACAGAGCCCGCCAAGACCAGGGGAGGGTTCGCAGAGCTCGTCTATCTTCCTAAAGGAGACGACAGCAAATGGTATCTGGCGGGGCTCTACAACTGGGTCAGCTCCGATTTCGATGAGCTCGACTATTCCTCGGCCACCGTTCATTACGGCCGCATGCTCCGGCGGAATGTCCGGGCCACGGCCGAGTTCACGTATGTCTTCGACAGCATCTATGAGGGCCACGGGCGGTTCGCCATCGGTTTAATTACGGGGTTTTAAAACAAAAAAGGCCCTCCTCCCTTCCCTGGGAAGCATCTCCAGTCGTGTGAAGGGCGTTTTGGGAATGGAGAAGCAACCTCGAAGGTTCAGCATATCCAAAACGCCCATCCCAGTATTTACCGACAGAAAGAGGCCTGCCCTTCCCTAACATTGTTCCTTAAATCCCGATATACTCTGTTGTGCAATGGATGAAAAGGAGGCCCGCTTGGTCGAACTCGTCCTGGGCGGCCGGACAGAGGCTTTTGAACCCCTGGTGACACCGTACCGGAAACTCCTGTTGACTCTGGCCTACCGGCTCTGCCGGAACATCGAGGAGGCCAAGGAGATATCCCAGGAGACATTGATGAGGGCCTTCCGTTATCTCGGCTCCTTCGACAGGAAGCGGAGCTTCAAGAACTGGCTTCTCCAGATCGAGATGAACGTCTGGCGCAGTCTTGGTGAAAGAGCGGCCGACGAAGGGGCCCTGCGCGAGCTGGCCACCCGGAATACCCTGGAGGACCCGCAAGAGCAACTGGCCGGGAAGGAAGCCCGGGAGATGCTCTTTTCCTGTCTGGACGGGCTGAGCCCAAGGGAAAGGGAGGTCTTCCTCCTCCGGGACATCGAAGGCCGCAGCGTCAAGGAAACGGCCGGAGTGTTGCGGACATCGGCCATCTCTGTCCGCGTCCATCTTTCGAGAGCCCGGGACAAGATCAGGAAGCTCATCAAGGAGCGATTCCCCGAGCTGCTGGAGGGCCAGAGATGAACTGCTCGCGAGTCCGCAAAACTCTTCCTCTTTTGGCCGGGACTGATCTTGCTGCCGGAAAAGCCAGGCGCATTGAAAAGCACCTGGAAGGGTGCCCCGGCTGCAGGAAAGAGGCCGAAGAGCTCAGGGCCGCCCTGGCTGGGGTCCGGGCTATCGCCGACCGGGAGACTCTCGATTGGCCGGAGGGAGAGTGGAAGGGTTTGATGGCGCGGGTGCGGTCCGGGAAGCCGGGGCCTCGCCCGGTTCCGGTTTTCAGCGCGATTCCAAGAAAGGCCTGGGCCACCGGCTTCATCATCGTCCTGGCCCTGGGCATCGCCGCGCTGATTCTGAGGATCATCCTATCACCGCCCGCCCCTTCCCTTTTATCCGAGACCATTGCGGCCACTGCGATCCAGCCATCCCGTGATCTCATGAAAGATGAGGTCCTCTCGAGGGGCTATCCCCAGGACGTTCCTTTCAGGATCAGAAGGGAACAGGGTGCGCTCGATCGAACGGTCCTTGCCGCTGGACACTCTCCGGAAAAAACCAGGCAGGACTTGATGTCCATGACCCTTATATCTCAAGAGACCGGTCTTAGGGTCCACTGGACATTCAATAGAAATTTCGAATGGGAGGAGAAAAAACAATGAAAAAAGCATTCTGGATCTCACTCGTCCTCATCCTTTCTTTTGTCCTTCTCGGAGCCGGGTTGGGGCAGGAGAACAAACCGAAGATGCGGCAGGAGATCGTCAAGCTCAAGTATATCGACAAGGAGGATATCCTCAACGTCCTGTACACCTTTCTCAGCCGCGACGGCCGGATCTCCCCCAGCCCCAGGTCAGGCCTACTGACAATCAGCGACTATCCTGAAAACGTGGAGAAAGTCCTGGCGGTCATCCGCGAGCTTGACGTCAAGCCGGTCGATATCCAGTTCACCATCCAGCTCGTCCTGGCCTCCGCCGAAGGCGATCCCGGGAAATCGGCTGATCTCCTCAAGGACGATCCACTGATCAAGGAACTGCGGAGCCTTTTGAACTTCAAGTTCTTCTATCCGCTGGACAGCTCTTTTATCCGGGCCCTGGACCGGGAGGAGTCTGAAGTCACTATGGGCGAGAAGGCCGAGCTCATGCTTCAGCTCCGACCAAAGTATATCCGGGAGGAAAAGGACGAACTCATCCAGGTCGAAACCCGGTTATACAAGATTGTCCCTGTCGCCTACGCGCCGGGAGCCACAGAGACACGAAACCCCTACAGCTCGCTCACCCTACTCAGCAGCAACTTCACCATGAAGTCGGGCGACAAGACGGTGGTCGGCGTTTCAAAGCTCGACGGCGGCGACAAAGGGTTAATCCTTATCATCACCGGGAAGATTATCAGGTAGCTTCGGGCCTAAGAGAGCTTATCTACTTTATTGCTCACATCCCGGTAAGCGGGGTTCCATTCCTTGACCCGGCGGTAGAGCTCCAGGGCCTTTATCCGGTCGCCGTTGTCCTCATGTAATGAGGCCAATTCGTAAAGAAGCGCAAAGTGCTCGGCTGAACCCGCCTCTACTAACCCCAAGCTCTTTTCCAGCCAGTGCAGCGCCTCGTTGAAGTTGTTGTTCTGCTTGTAGGCCTTGCTGATGATGCTCGAGCAGTCCAGAGTCCTCGCCGGATCCTCCGAAGCCATCAGGAACTCTTCGATGGCCTCCTCGGTCAGGCCCTGCTCCAAGTAGGCCAAGCCGAGGTTGAATCGCGTCTCGTAGTCTTTGGTGTCGACCTTCTTGCGCACCTGCTCCCGGAACTCGCTGACGATGTCGGTCAGGTCCTTCTCCAGGATGGAGATATCGCCGCGGATCTGCTGGGCAAAGACGCCCTGGAGCATCTCCTGCTCATCCTCGATTTTCCGGCCGAGATCGTAGAACTTCGTCTCCGCGACCTCATCGGCAGGAAGAGGGAGGATCTCTGTATCAGCGAATATGTCCGCCGCTGTGACCCGCTTCTCGGTGCCCCCTTCATCCTGAAGAGCCGAGAGAAACGTCCGGGCCAGGTCGGGGGTCGCTTCGATCTTGGCTTCGATGTCCTTAACCTTGCCCACGGCGACCCGGATCTCCTCGGTCTTGATCTTTGGCCTGACCTTTTCGAGGGCGGCGATCTTGCTCTCAATCTTCGGCGAGTGGGGAAACCGGTGGTCCAGGTTTTCCAGGATGCGGCGGGCATTGCGGACCAGGCCCTGGTTGACATAGAGATCCACCCTGGCCAGGAGAAGGTCGATATCTTCTTCTTCCGCTTCGATCGCCGAAAGCGTATCCGCCTCGCCCGTCTTTTCATCCACGAAGCCGAGCTCCTTCCTCAGTTCTCGATACTCGCGAAGTAGGTCCTTATCCCTCGGGCGGAGTTCGAGCAGCTCGATAAGGGCGACGAACATCTTCTCGACCAGGCCCTTCGCCCGGGCCTCCTCCAGGATGACCCTGTTCACGACTTCAAGATAGGCCTTGTGATTCTTGGCTTTGTAAATCGCCGCCAGTTTCTCCAGGGCCGGAAGGTAAGGAGGCTCGCTGTTGAGCACTATCCCGAGAAGCCCGACGGCCTTGTCTTCCTTCTGCTTCTTGATCATGCCCGTGATCAGGGGGTCCAATAGCTCGTAGGCCTTATCGGACCGGCCCTGCCGGACATAGACCTTGCCCAGCCTGATGCGAGCCCGGGCTTCGACGGGATGAGAGGCCACGATCCGGGACAGGATGCCCTCGGCCTTGTCGAGCTCGCCCTCGTCGAAGTAGAGCAATCCCAGGATGGTCTGGAAGTGGACGTTGTCCGCATCCTTACTGAGAATGTCGTTGACAACCTCGAGGGCCCGCTTGCGCCGGTTGCTCTTTTTGAGGATCTCGACCAGGTTCGTCATAGTCCGCTGGTCTGCCGCCTTAAGGAGACGGGCCTGCTCGACGATCTTCTCAGCCGTGCCGAGCTCGTCCCGGCCCAGGTGGATCTCGGCGGCGTCATTGAGCTGGAAGACGGCCTCCTCGATAAATCCCTCCTGGCGGAGCACTTCGGCCAGGCTGAGCTTGTAGGCAATATTATCCCCTTCCATCTTGATCAGCTTGTTGTAGAGGAAGATGAGTTCCCTAGCCCGCTTTTCGCGCCGCAGCGTTTGTTCTGCCCTGAGGTACTCCCGCTTGGCCTCCCCGCTGAATCCCTGGGAGATAAGCAAGTCGCCCAGGCGGACGACCATGACCACGTTCTCGGGATCGATCTTGGTGATCTTCTTATAAATCGCCAGCGCCTGGGAATAATAGCTCCTGGCTTCGTAGAAGCCGGCGACAGCCTGAAAAGCCCTGACCGCCTCCTCGGTCCGGCCCAGCTGCATGTAGAGGTCTCCGATGATGTTATTGATGCTCATGTCGGGCGCATCGCCGGAAAGGAGCTTTTTGTACTCGGCGATGGCCTCCTCGGTCCGCCCGGCTTTGACCTGGCGCTCGGCCAGCTCGAGAATCCTCGCCTTGTCGACCTTCTCCTTCATCCCCAGTCGGCCTTTCCTACAAGGTTAAAAGTGAGACGGTGGAGTGGCGTCGGCCCTTTCTCCTTGAGAGCCAGGTAATGATCTTTCGTCCCATAGCCCTTGTTCCTGGCGAGATGATAGCCCGTGAAAAAATCCTCCAGCCGCCGCATCATCTCATCACGGACGACCTTGGCCACGATCGAGGCGGCCGCGACGCTCAAGCTTTTGCGGTCACCTCCGGCAATGCCGAGCTGCGGGCAGCCGAACCCGCACTCCCTGTGTTTGTACCCATCGACGAGGAGGAAATCCGGCCGGAGCGCCAGGCCGGCGACCGCTCGCCTCATCGCCTCGAGCGAGGCCCAGTAGATGTTCTTCTCATCGATCTCACGGCTGGTCGCCAACCCCACCGCAACCGCATCCGCCTCGGCCAGGATCGAACGGGCCAGCTCTCTCCTCTTCTGAGGAACAAGGAGTTTAGAATCGTCGACCTGCCTCAGCCATCCCCTGACCGGCCTGGAGATCCAGCCCGAAGGAAGGACTACGGCCGCCGCCACGACGGGTCCGAAAAGCGCACCCCGCCCGGCTTCATCGACGCCGGCTATCCTCTGGACATTCTGATTCAGGATTTTCTTCTCGATCTTGAAATCCGCCATTTCTGCTCTTCAAGGAGAGGAATGGCCCTGCCCGGAGGCCCGGCTATCTGAGTTCCCTCAGCTTGGCGGCCTTGCCCTTGAGGTCGCGCAGGTAATAGAGCTTGGCTCTCCTCACCTTCCCTTGTTTGACGATTTCCACTTTCTTGACGCTCTTGGCATGGAGAGGGAAAATCCTTTCCACTCCAATCCCGAAGGAAACCTTCCGGACCGTGAACGACGCCCCGAGGCCGCTCCCTCTTTTGGAGATGACGTCCCCCTTGAAAACCTGGATGCGTTCCTTGTCTCCTTCTTTAATGATCACATGGACCTTGACCGTGTCCCCGACGCCGAAGGGTTCAAGGTCTGTCCTCCGTTGCTTTTCTTCAACCAGGTCAATCAGGCTCATGGTCTGTTCCTTTCTTGCGCGCTGACTCCACTCGCTTTCGACGGCCCGGAGCGAGCTTCTTTTTGGCCAGGAGGTCAGGCCGAGCCCCTTTGGTCTTTTCCAGAGCCTCCCGGCGACGCCAGTCGCTAATTTTAGCATGATTTCCCGAGAAAAGCACCTGGGGGACCTTCATTCCCCGAAAATCCCGCGGCCGGGTATAGTGCGGGTAATCGAGAAGGCCATCGAAGAACGAGTCCCGGCGGACCGACTCCCCCTTGCCCACAACACCGGGGACAAACCGGGAGACGGCATCCATGACCACCCAGGCAGCCGGCTCGCCTCCGGTGAGGACGTAGTCCCCGATCGATATCTCGCCGTCCACGAGGTGCCGGCCGACCCGTTCATCGACGCCCTCATAGCGGCCGCAGATCAGAATGACCTGGGGAACCCGGGACAGCTTCCGGGCAAGCGCGGAATCCAGCCTGGCTCCCTGGGGTGACAGGAGGAAGACGCGGCTCCGTTTGTTCTTGCGGACGGCTTCGACCGCTTCGAAGATGGGCTCGGGCTTGAGGACCATGCCCTCTCCTCCGCCGAAGGGCCGGTCATCCACCTGCTTGTGCTTGTCGTGGGTGTAGTCCCTCAAGTCATGGACAAAGACCTCGAGAAGCCCTCTTTCCAGCGCCTTCTTGGCTACTCCGCCGGACAAAAAGCCGGCCATCATGTCGGGGAATATGGTGATGATGTCAAATCTCATTCAAATCCAGCAGCCCCTTCGGCGGGTCAACGCAGATCCGCCTGCCGGGTAAATCCACTTCGATGCAGACCGACTCATGGAACGGGATGAGGATCTCTTTGCCCTGCCCCTCGACCACCAGGAGGTCGCCCGGGCCGACCGACAGCAGATCCTTCACCCGGCCGACCATATTTCCCTGGCGGTCGACGACCGAGCAGCCGACGAGCTGGAAAATAAAGAACTCGCCCTTTTCCCGCTGCTTCAGGGTCTCCTCGGGAATAAGGACATCAAGCCCGGCCAGGCAGTCGGCCTGAGGGAGTGAATCCACACCCTCCAGCTTGAGGTCGAAGTCCTTGCCATGGGGGGCCAGAGATTCGATGGCATATTCCCTGAAATCCCCCTCTCTCCCTACGAAAACGCTCCCCAGCTCCGAGCAATCGGCCGGCGTTATGTAGAAGAACCTGAGTCTGAGCTCTCCGTTTTGACCTTGGCTTCTTAATATCCGGGCAACAGTGATCAACTATCCCTTTTCGATGATCTCGAGGTTGAATCTCCTCTTCAATTTCATCCCTGCGGCGCCCAGGATGATCCGAATGGCCCGGGCCGTCCGTCCCTGTTTTCCGATGACTTTACCCAGATCCTCCTGAGCCACCTTGAGCTCCAGTATCGTGGTCTGTTCACCTTCCAGCTGGGAAACCTGTACCTTTTCCGGGTTGTCGACGAGCGCTTTGGCGATCAATTCAACGAGTTCTTTCACCGTGACCTCCTTTAAGGCGTAGAATGTTTAATCGGAAATCTTTTTCCGCTGGGAAGCTCTGTCCAGGAGAGATTGAACGGTCTGTGACGGCCGGGCGCCTTTGGCCAGCCAGGACTTGGCTTTATCGAGATCGATCTGGAACTCAGAGGGATCGCTCAAGGGGTTGTAGGTCCCGATGAGGTCCTTGGTCCTGCTCTGCCGGGGACTCCGCGATTCCATGACGACAATCCGATAGAAGGGCTTCTTGGCCGCGCCGAAACGCATCAATCGCATGCTAAGCATTGGACACCACTACCTTGTTAAATGATTACAAATCATAGCGAAAATCACCCTTGAAGTCAACCAGAATCAAAGTTTTGCGCGGCGGGGACTTTGACAATCGAGCCTTCCAAGGAAGGAGTGCGGATATGCTGGTCGTTGGCAAAAGCCGGGTGACTTACCGGAATTCAAGGCCGTTAGTCGAAAAAATCTCCACAATTCGTCACGAGGAGTGTAAAATTGAACTATCGCCATGAGAAAGGCGTATTATAATGAGGCCCTTTCTATTTTGTATTGCTCCTGGCCATCACAGCTTGATATAACTGAATCAAAACAATGGAGGTTCTTTATGAGACGGATTTTTTTGATCTTCCTGACTTCGTTGATCATCGGTCCCCTGATTGCCGCATCCAAAGATACGCCCATATTGGCCCAGAAGCCGGCTCTCAATCGAACGCATGTCGTCTTTGTCTATGCCGGTGATCTCTGGAAAGTCCCCCGTGAAGGAGGGGCAGCCCAGAGGATTACTTCCGGACCGGGGGTGGAGACCAATCCTATCTTCTCTCCGGATGGCTCCCTGATTGCCTTCACCGGAGAATACGACGGCAACGTGGATGTCTTCGTCATGCCCGCGGAGGGAGGGGAACCGCGGCGGCTGACCTGGCATCCCGCTCCGGACATCGTCCTGGGGTGGACACCGGATGGAGCGCAGATTCTCTTCACCTCCGGCCGGACGGCTTACTCCAGGTTCAACGAGCTCTTTACGGTCGGTGTGGAGGGCGGCTTTCCAAACAGGCTGCCCTTGCCCATGGGATATGAGGGAAGCTTTTCTTCAGATGGAAAGCGGATTGCCTATGTCCCTCTGCGGCGGGCTTTCACTGCCTGGAAACGCTACCGGGGAGGCACAGCCACTCCAATCTGGGTCGCCGACCTCTCCGATTCGAGGATCGAGAAAATCCCCCGCACGGATTCCAACGATTATGAGCCCATGTGGGTCGGGGAGAAGGTCTATTTTCTCTCCGATAGGGAGGGCCCTGTCACCCTCTTCTCCTATGACGTCAAGACAAGGAAAGTGAGCCGGGCGCTCCAGAACGACGGACTGGACCTTAAGTCGGCCTCGGCCGGACCGGGGGCGATCGTCTACGAGCAGTTCGGCTCCCTCAATCTCTATGACTTGGTCACTGGCAAGACAAGCCCCTTGTCCGTCTCTATTGCCGGAGATATGCTCGAAGTCCGGGATAAGTTCGCGAACGTCGGTGACAGCCTCTCTTCACCCAGTCTCTCGCCGAACGCCTTCCGGGCCGCATTTGAAGCCCGGGGGGAGATCATCACTGTCCCTGAAGAAAAGGGCGATTTCCGCAACCTCACCAATACCCCGGGGGTCATGGAGCGCTATCCGTCCTGGTCTCCCGACGGGCAAAGGATCGCCTATTTTTCGGATGAAGCGGGCGAATACAGGCTTCATATTCGGGACCAGAAAGGGACAGGCGAGGTCGTCCGCATCGAACTCGAAAAAAATCCCGCCTTCTATTTTTCCCCCCGCTGGTCTCCCGACAATAAGAAAATAGCGTATATAGACTGCCACTTGAACCTCTGGTACCTTGACCTGGAGAAGAAAACGCCTGTCAAGGTGGACAAGGACCGTTTCCTCGGCGGCGCGGCCGGCCGTGTGCCCAACTGGTCGCCCGATTCAAAGTGGTTGGTCTATGCCAAGCGTCTACCCAACTACCTGGGAGCGATATACTTGTACTCCCTAGAGAGTGGACAAAGCAGCCAGGTCACCGACGGCATGAGCGATGCCGGACTGCCGGTGTTCGATCCCGGGGGAAAATATCTCTATTTCACGGCCAGCACCGATTCGGGCGCCTCTCTTCAGCCGGATATCCACAGTATCTTCCGGGAGGTGACAAACACCGTCTACCTGGCTGTGCTCGATAAGGCAGAGCCCACGCCCTTTGTTCCGCAGAGCGATGAGGAAAAGCTAGAGGATTTGTCGAAGACGTCTGAAGAACCTGAGAAAAAAGAAGAGAAGAAGAAACCGGAAAAGGACGTCACTGTCGAGATCGACCTCGAGGGAATCCTTCAACGCATCCTGGCTGTCCCCATGCCGGCCCGAAACTATGTCGAACTCCAAACCGGAGAGGCCGGCACGCTCCTCGCTCTTGCGACCGAAGCTCCGCTCCCGGGAACCCTCTTTCCGCAGGGGGTATCCGTTCATCGTTACGACCTCAAGGAGCGCCGGGCGGACGTGGTCGTTAGCGGCGTCGATGTCTTTGAGATGGCCCGAAACGGAAAGAAATATCTATACAGCCAGAAAGGGCGTTGGCTCATCGGAACCCTCAAACCGATGCCTCCAGCAGGCGCTCCTGCTCCACCTCCTTCGCCCGGGGGAGCTTCTGATAAAGCCATGCCGACACAGGACATCCAGATCAGGGTCAAGCCGCTCGCGGAGTGGCGCCAGATGTATCGGGAAGCCTGGCGCATCGAACGGGAGTTTTTCTATGACCCCGGCCTCCATGGGCTGGACGTAGAAAAGGCACAAAAAAAATACGCGCCCTATGTGGAAGCCGTGGCTTCAAGGACAGACTTGAACTATCTCTTTGCCGAAATGCTGGGGGAGATCACGGTCGGCCATCTCGGTGTCGGAGGCGGCGATATACCCCGCGCGCAGCGCGTCTCAACCGGCCTCCTTGGAGCGGACTATGTCATAGAAAACGGCCGCTACCGCTTCGCCCGTGTCTACAGCGGGGAAAACTGGAATCCTCAGCTCCAGGCTCCACTGACCCAGCCCGGAGTGAACGTCAAGGCCGGAGAGTACTTGCTGGCCGTCGACGGCCGGGAGGTCAGGGGCACGGACAATATTTTTAAATTCTTCGAGGCGAAAGCGGGAAAGCAGGTCGTTCTCATCGTCGGGCCGGAGCCGAAGACGGAGGGCTCTCGGGAGGTGACGGTCGTTCCCATCAGCAGCGAGACATCATTACGCAATTTCGCCTGGATCGAGGACAACCGGAGATATGTGGAACGCGCCACCAAAGGAAAGGTGGCCTACGTCTACATGCCGGATACGGCCTTTGGAGGGTATACATTCTTCAACCGCTATTTTTATGCCCAGGTCGGACGTGACGCTCTCATCGTGGACGAGCGTTTCAACGGCGGAGGCATGCTGGCCACGGACATCATCGAGCGTTTCGGGCGCAAGATGATGAGTCTCGTCGCCACCCGCGACGGAGAAGACGAAGTCCAGCCCCAGGGCGCCATTTTCGGGCCTAAAGTCATGCTCATCAACGAGTTCGCCGGGTCGGGCGGGGATGCCATGCCCTGGTACTTTCAGCGGGCCAAAGTCGGTCCGCTGGTGGGCAAGCGCACCTGGGGAGGTCTGGTCGGCCGGGCCGGAGCTCCGAGCCTGATGGACGGAGGATATGCCACGGCTCCGAGTTCCGGGGTCTGGAGCCCGGACGGCCATTGGATCGCAGAGAACATCGGTGTCATTCCGGACGTGGAAGTGGAGCTTGATCCCCAGCTTGTGAGGCAGGGAAAGGACCCCCAGCTGAACAAGGCCATCGAGATTGTCATGGAGGGACTGGCCAAGAATCCACCGCAGAAGCCAAAGCGTCCGGCCTACCCCGATTACCATAAGAAATAGAGAGCCAACGTCCGCCGCTGGTTAGACCGGTTCCGGGCGGCGCGGTCCACATCCCTGCCCGCCTGGAGCTGTCCCGGATGTCTTTTTTGACATTCTTTTTGTCTTGGACTATTAAGGTGGCGATGGCCGGAATAAGGGAGAGAGGAAGAGGATCCCGGCAGGATGTCTGGATGCCCCGATTTGTCCGCGCCGCCGCCCGCAGGTTGAGGGCCCGGAGGAAGGACTGGACTCCCGAGAAGGACCGGGAATACCACGACGCGCTCTTCGGCAACCAGGAATACAACCCGTTTAGCTTCGCTTATCCGGGCTACATCACCATCCGGCGTTTTGCCGACCTCGCCTCCCCTTTTCTGAAAGACCTCCGGTCGGTCCTCGACTTCGGCTGCGGGCCGGCGGAAATTACCTGCGAGCTGGCACGGAGGCATCCGCAAATCACTTTTCTCGGAGTCGATCACAGCGCGGCCGGAATCGAGCGAGCCAGGCGACACGCGAGTTCCCTCGGCCTTGCCAACATTTCTTTCCAGGTCGCTCGAATCGAGGAATTCCTGCCGGACAATCCGGTCGACCTCGTGACCATGTTCGACGCCTTCCACCACCTTGTGGACCCGAACAGTTTTGTCCGGCGGATGCGAGACAGCGTTCCCCGGTTTCTGCTTATCGAGCCGAGAGGCGATTGGAAAGGCAGCTGGCGCAAGGACCTGGATCTCGACTGGCTTCTCCTGGAGCTCGAAAAAATCAGGTTCAGGCTCGCTCTCTCAACGGGTGAAACGCCGGACCCGCGACCCCGCTCCGGAGGGATTCCGCAACAAAAGCCCGGCGAGCCCGTCGAAAATCGCTACACCCTGAATGACTTCCGGAATATCTTCGAAGGCTTTGGACTCCGAGTCCGCGGGACGGTGTCCGGCCTGGATGCTTATCCGCCCGGTTCGACCAATCCCTCTCCCAGCCGGACACGGTTTTGGGAGCTCTCCTATCAGATCCTCGCTGAAGTCGATGCTCGGCTCCGCGACCGGAGAATCGACCTCCTGGCGAAGCATTGGGTCGTCTACGCGGAAAAAGGCTTGCCGGAGGAGACGATCATGGTCCCGGATGAGCTGACCGCCGCCGTCGCGGCTGACGCCGTTCAGGGCGCCTATGATGCTCAGTACCTCAATTATGAGGGTCCGAATGAGGCGGGTCCCGAGCAGGAGTTCAGGGCAAAGGTCACGGTCCGGAACCGTAGCTTCCGGGTCTGGTCGAGCCGCCGGCCGGATACCCCCGACTATCTCAGCTATCACTGGCTGGACAGGCGGGGCGGCGTTGTCATCTGGGATGGGCAGCGAAACCCGCTGCCAAGAGATATCGACCCGGGCGAGGAAGCCGAAGTCTTATTTCGAGTCAAGACCCCGGACAAACCCGGGAAATACTCCCTTGCCGTCGAGATGGTGCAAGAAGGGAGATCGTGGTCGAGCGAAACGGGAGTCCCCTGGCTGACCGTCCCATTTCGCATCCGAAAAGGCTGAACATCACTCTAGATCACCGCGATGCTATAGCTCATGGGGATGGAAATGTCCTTTTGGGACCTGAATTTTTCGATGCGGGAAAGGCTCGGTTCTCCCTGATCTTTCAGCTTCTTATAGAGCTCATCATAATCGCGGAAAAAATGGACGGCGTCATATTTCTGTCTTTTTCTAAGGGAAAAGGACTCCAGAGCCGCCCAGCTCCCCGCCACCTTCCGGTCTTCACCCGTATAATATGACCACACGGAATCCGGCCAATGATCGATTATGATAACATCAGGAGCCATGGTTTGGGCGTGTCGAACAGCGGCTTTCGGGTCGGGCATCTCATGGAGGCAGAATTCGAACAGGACTCCGTCGCCCTTCAGCCTGGCCTCGAAAAAGTCGCCCAGGATGGGCGTAAACCGGTCTTCAAGGCCCGCTTTTTTCAGGTTTTCCCGCAGTTTCCGAAGCTCCTCGGCGTCATTATCCAAGGCCAAGATCTGCCTGGCTGACCGGCCATACTCGATGAACTGGCCGCCGCCCCCTCCGACCGCGATAATGGTCCGGCCGCTAAAATCATAGGCGGACAACAAATTTTTGATAATCTTCTGGACATCTATGGCCACAAGCGTCTCCCTGCCAGGCTAAATTTACTCCCCTTGAGCTGGGATTATCGAGGAATAAAAATCCAGAAACTCCACGTCTCCCCGGGCCCTGACGCCTCCCATCCTCATTCCCCAGAAGATTTTTCCTGTGGCGAGGTCGACGCCGACAAGACGGGCTTGGTCGGTATCTGCAAAATAGGCCGTTGAGGAGTCGGCCCCGAAGGTCCCATCTGAGATGACGCCTCCCAAGTCGAGCTCTTTGGTCTTCTCGACGAGCAACCGTCCGCCCTCCACACGGATGCGGAAAAGAGTGGCCTTGCCGGATAGGCGATGAACGCAGATCAACCCATCCTTCTGGGGAGAGAGCTTGAGGCGGGCGGGCCGCGGCGAAAGGGAGGCGACTGCGCTTATTTTGTTCTCCCTCAAATCTATCAAGAGGAGCGTTTCCTTATCCGAACTGCAGGCCAATGCAAAACGATCGTCGATCATCACGATGTCGTTGGGGACGCTGATTTGGCCGAAAACCCTCGTCACTTTTTTGTCCGGCAGGCTGATGACAAGGATCGAATCCGCTTGAGGGGATATTCCCAAGCCAACCTTTCCCTCCTCATCGATCACGAGTTTGGAGAGAGGGACGGGGACCGGGATTTGGCCGATCAGCTTGAAGGATTTCGCATCAAAAACATCGATGTGTTTTTCGCCCCAATAGGGAAGATAGAACTCTTTTCCCATGGCCTCCCCGCAGCCGGCCATCGGATGGCGGCCCACTCTTAAGCTCCGGTCGACGGCCGCATGTTTCAGGTTAAATGCCTTGATCAAACCCCCTTCGCCCTCTCTCCCAAGCGCTCTGAGCCGTATCATAGAGACGAGGAAAGTCCCTTGGGGGGTCAGACGGCTCAGGGCCACCGGGTGATAATCTGGCAAGGCCCAAGTCTCGGCGGGAACGGTTTCGAGGAGCAGGCTTTCTTTGGAATGGACCTGGGGAAACGTGACGTCGATGATGTCGGCGCGGTCAGCGGAAGGAGAGACCGCGACCAGGAATTTCTTCCCCGCATCCTCCTCCCAATTGACCGCCTGCGAAACCGGGCCGCTTTCGGCTCCCGCCGACGCCGCCGCTGCGCGGCCATCCCCATGAATGCCCGCCAGTTCTGCGACTGCCGCGGCAGCCAGTCGTGTGCACCTCAGGGCGAAATGAATGTTGATGGTTTCAACCGTATCGGCAGGGCCATGATAAAGCCTGCTGGACGGGTAATAATCCTCCATGAAGCAGACGGCCGAAAAGCCATTGTTCCAGAAGGGGCCGTGGTCGCTTCCGTCGAAGGAATCGTCAACCCGGCGGTAGACGGGCAGGCCCGGAGCGTAGACCGGAGCGATATTCACAATATGGTTGAGGAGCCATTCGGATTTCGTATTCGAGAATACGTCGATGTCCTCGGGTTCCTGGTCGGCATAGCCGATCATGTCCAGGTTGATCATGGCGATAATGTCTTCATTCTTCCTGGCGCATTCGGCCGCATAGTGGGCTCCCCCGTGGATGCCTTCCTCCTCAGCCGAAAAAGCGCAGAAACGGATCGTCAAGGACGGCTCGAGGGAGCTGAGGACCCTGGCCACGGCCAGGAGCGCAGCGACTCCGGTCGCGTTGTCATCCGCGCCGGGGGCCGGGTTTTCCTTGTCCAGGGCGGAGATCCTCCCGTCCGGAGCGTGCCGGCTGATGGAGTCGAAATGGGCACCGAGAACGATGATTTTTTCCGGAGTTTGAAGACCTTTCT
>Ga0299912_10002180_pt1 | contig 16066 bp, 6 predicted proteins | sample RVTome_2_FD_207667 | JGI IMG/M metagenome (GOLD analysis project Ga0299912, IMG submission 207667) | Soil microbial communities from uranium-contaminated site in the Upper Colorado River Basin, Wyoming, United States - RVT95D214 (version 2) ... | reverse complement strand
CCTACGCGATTGATGCATCATTTAACGAACATGAAGATAATATCCATATTACCGCCGATTTGGCAAAGATAATTATGGATTCTGGCTGGGGGCTGGAAGTTGAAGTAGGTGAAATAAAATCGGTTGGCCAGACGGGTGAAATTACCACGGTCGAGGAGGGCCGTTCTTTTATAAACGCCTTATTTGACAAGGGGATAAGGCCTAATTTATTGGCTATTAACAACGGTTCCAAACATGGCAATTACCTTGAGGGTGAAGAGATTAATATCGATTTAAAGCGGACCGGCGAAATCTATGAGGCAATTATGGCTAAAGGCGTTAGAATCGCTCAACATGGGATAACCGGAACGCCGCTTCACGTAGTAGGCAAGTTTGCCGAATATGGGATTCGCAAGGGAAATGTGGGCACGCAATGGCAAAATATCGTACATCAAGGTTTACCAAAAGAATTAATGGATCAAATGAAACTTTGGGCCAAATCTGAGGTTAAAAACATTAAGATGGCGACCAAACCGTTTAAAAAGGAAATAGATAGTATTCCGGTCTCCGCTTGCGATAAAATTGCGGACGAAGCCTTCAAAGAGGCTTGTGAATTGTTAAAAGCGTTTAGGGCGGAAGGGTCGGCGTCCTTCTTAAATGAAAATATTGGTAATTAAAGGAGCTTGACAATAGTTTTGTTTTGTATATCTTATGGTGAAACGAAAGGGGTTTTTATCGCAACTGGCTAAAGGGTTTCAGGCATTTGTGCCGACTTAACAACAGAAGATATAACTCTTTAGACCAGAGTAATTACCGGGCCCGGTCTGGAATGGGTCAGGGATTTTAAGGAGGAGTTGATGAGACTCGTCTGGCTTGCGATAACAACCGCTTTTTTAATTATCATATTATCAAGTTTTATTTCCGCGAATACTATATTCGATAGCGATGTTCGGATTATCAAATCTGATGAGTCCGGCATAACCTTTACTTATCAAGCGCCCACCGCCGAATTAATCACTCCGGACGGCTATCCGGAAAAGTTTAGGGCGCCCCGTATAAACCGAACCGCGCAGATTGCCAAACCGGGTGAACCTCTTTTGCCGGTGAAAGTCGTTCCTATCGGCGTCCCCTACAATTCCAAGCCTACGGTAACTGTGATCGACGGGCAATTCACCCCTTTGGCCGAAGTCGAAGTCCCAAATTTCATTATAGAAAATTCCGAAGAGCAGTTTAAAATTCAGGCCGGCAAACAGGTGCCATCGAAAACCTGGCCCTTAAAGATAGTCTACATTGAAGGCGAAAACATGATCCGTGGACTAAGGGTCATAAAAGTGTGCCTGGCGGCGGCTATACTGGAAAGCGGTATGCTTCATCAAGCCAAATCTATCACGGTCAGAGTGGATTTCCATAATGATGGAGCTTTAAATAACAATTTTGCCCGTCCTAACGGCCGGATATTCGAAAATATTCTCTCCGAAATAGTGGCCAATTACGATATAGCGCGAAACTGGCGCGTGGACTGGCCGCCGATTCCATTCAAAACCGCAAGCGCCCAATCGGTTTTTGATTCTTCCCAGGTATGGATAAAGTTGGAGACTTCCAGCGAAGGCATTTATAAAGTAAGCCGCTTTGAATTAAACGCCACAGGGGTTGATGTAGCCGCTATTGATCCCCGTGAGATGAGGGTTTTTTACGGCGGCGGCGGAGAATTGCCGATTGACAATTATATCGAAAGGCCCGAGTTCCGCGAAATCCCCATATACATTACCGGTTCTGATGACGGTGAATTTAACGATAGCGACAGACTGCTATTTTATGCAGAATCTGTCGACGGGCTGCAATATGATGAGCCTGATGAGAGATTTGTTTATCGTTTTCATCACTACACCGAAAAGAATGTCTACTGGTTGACCTATGGCGGCAGTTTTTCGTCATCTCCGAGGCGCTGGTCGAATGTCAATGGCGCGCCGCAAAGCCCATCCGCCGTTACCGTTAGCAGTTTTACCGATGTTGCTCATGACGAGCAGGATATGGTGTTCTATATCTCGCCCAATGATGGCACCGAACCGACGGATCATTTTAACTGGTTCAGAGGCAGCAGCTCCAGTTTTTCCGTAACCAAACAGCTTAAGGATGTTGTCTCCGGCAGCCAGTCTTTAATAGTATTAAAAACAAAAACCGCGTTCGATTCGCTGTTGGTCAACGAAATTCCCGCCGAAAGAACTTCGACATTTAGCGGCGGATTTACTGAGTACAGTACGACGGAACTGCGCGGCAACACGGGTTTCAATACTTTCTATTTAAAAGATAACGCCGATTTCTATTACGATTTTATCAATATTTATTATGAGAGATGGCTGAACGCTAACAATGATCATTTGTTGTTCACCGGTCCGGAAACCAATTATAATATCGAATATCATCTCACCGGTGTACCTCCTAATTATATGCTCCTCGATATCTCATCCTCCGATAGCGTCGCCCAGATTATGAACGGCGAATTAAGCGGCGGTTCGCTGGAGTTCCAGAATTTCAGCGATGGCCGGAAGCGCTTTTTCCTTTTCACTTCGGCTAATTACAGAAACGTGAATGATTATGAAATTTACGAACCGGATGACCTTCGTTCAACCGCCAATGGCGCCGATTATATAATCATAACCAATGAGCTATTCTATGATCAGGCTCAGGAATTGGCAGACCATAGAGAAAGCATTTCGCCCGATATAAGAACACGCGTAGTCAAGGTCGATGATATTTATAATCAGTTTAGCTGGGGGCTGTTTGACGCGACCGCGATCAGGGATTTCCTGAAATACGCTTTCGAAAATTGGAGCGGCGCCGCGCCCAGTTATGCGGTCCTGGTAGGAGATGGCCATTATGATTACCGCGATAATCTGAACGAGAATGTACCCAATCTGATCCCGCCCTATGAATCTACTCAATCATCTACCAACCGCGACCCTTACGGTTCGGATGAAAGCTATGTCTATTTCGGTGAAATCGGCTATCTCGACTCGGATGGTTCAGGCCTGGATATGATTATCGGCCGCCTGGCGGTTAATAATACAAGTCAGATGCAAATCGTTTTAGATAAGATCATAAATTATGAATCCAATCCCGATATGGGCAAGTGGCGTAATAATGTAATAATCGCGGCTGATGACAACAACGTGCCTGGCCCAAACGGGGCGGGCGAAACAATGCATACACGCCAGGCGGAATCTCTGGCCACCGAATGCGTTCCAGCCGAACTTGAAGTGACCAAGATTTACCTGGTGGAATATCCAATCAGAGCCGGCCGAACCAAACCCGACGCGCGCGAGGCTTTAATTAACGCGTTTAACGACGGTGGATTGATCGTCGATTGGATCGGGCATGGCAATAAAGGCTTATGGGCGCATGAACAGTTATTCAGGCGGATTGAAGATATGCCGCGATTGGTTAACGGTGATAAACTGCCTTTGGTGTTCGCGGCTTCATGTTCAATCGCCTATTTCGATCATCCCAACGAACAGGGTATGTCCGAAGATTTCGTGCGTCACCCCGGAGGCGGGGCAATAGCTTCAATAGGCGCCACCAGGCTGGTATTATCATCGCCCAACTCAGAATTAAATAAAGACTTTTTCACGCAACTGCTATTTGGCGATTCGGTTTCATTCGGTCAGGCGCTATATGTCGTGAAATACCTGCGCGTAATTCCGCCTGAATTCCCGAATGACAACTGGCGCAAATTCACATTTTTAGGCGACCCGGCTTTAATCGCCGGCAAGCCCGCTTTGAACGCGGAATTTACTTATGAGCCGGATTCGCTCAAAGGTTTAACCGTCGATTCGATTGCCGGAAATATCACCGATGATTTGGGCGAGTTACAATCGGATTTCAATGGCACGGTCTGGGTGCTGGTTAAAGACGCTTCAATTAACCGTCATAAGGTTCTCGTCAATTACTCAGGCGTGCCGACCGGCAGCTATCTTGATTACGAACTTCCCGGTCCGACAATATTCAATGGCCCGGCGGATGTGGTCAATGGCCGTTTCTCCACCTCGTTCTTTATTCCCAAAGACATAAGCTACGGCGGCACCGGCGCCAAGATTTATGTTTACTTTGAGAATGGCTATATCGATGGTTCCGGCGTGATTGATTCGCTGCCGATGGCGGGCGGCGTTTCAAGTGAACCTGATACGGCTGGACCGACAATTGAAATATATTACAATAATCAAAGTCTGGCCGATCGGATGCAGGCGGTACCAACCAATCCAACATTTGAGGTCAGGCTATTTGATCTTCATGGCATAAATGTCACCGGATCTATGGGACATAATATCAAAATCGAAGTGGATAATGGCGAAACATATACCAGAGATATTACCGATGATTTCATTTTTGACAGAGGCGACTGGCAGCAGGGTTTGGTCGCGTTCACGATTCCCGATTTGCCCGAAGGTGAACATCTCCTGAGCCTGAAAGCCTGGGATAACTATAACAATTCGGCGCTCCTGTCGACGTATATCCAGGTTTTCGCCGACGACAATTTCGCGATCAGCGAAGTCATGAATTATCCCAATCCCGTCGTTAAGACTGATTCGACTACGTTCCAGTATATGTTATCCAATGATGCCGATATGGTTAGTTTAAAAATATTCACATTGGCCGGCCGGAAAATCAAAACTTTTGATTTGAGCGCTCCGGATTACACTTCAAGCGGCTTTCATAATATCACGTACTATCTAAGGGATTCCGACAATGACAAGCTTGGCAGCGGCGTTTATATTTATAAAATTGAAGCTATCGGGACGGGTTTTGACGGTGAAAGACGGAGTTCAAGTTTTCAATCTAAATTAGCGATACTAAGATAAATATAAAGAAGGGTTGATTTTTAAAAAAATAATAATAATATTAAATATTTGTTTTGTAAACGGACTGACGGGAGTTAACTGGTTAGAGGAAATAATCGGTCGATAATTTAATCATGACTGATAATAATATGGAGGATAAAATGAGGAAGATGCTGGTTTTTCTGCCGGTATTGTTGATATTACTGACGGCTCAAGCTTTTGGGCAAGTATCTCAAACGGCCGTACCATTCTTGTTAATCGCGCCTGGTGCCCGACCCGGCGGAATGGGAGAAACTTTTGTAGCGATAGCCGATGACGCTACCGCCACTCATTGGAATCCTGCCGGATTGGGCAGATATCCGCTCTCGCCAAGCTGGCTCGAACTTGAATCGCATCAGGGGCAAGAAATCCAGAAAATCGCTCTGGTCGAAAATAATATGCCTGAAATTAATTATAAGCAATATGATGTTTGGGCAATTATCGATGGCCGATTGGCCAAGTGGGATGACGGCTCCTGGCAAACCCATGATGAATATACTCTGGATGAGGGTCAATCCATAAAAAGTATTCTTCAGCGCTATACCGGCCTTGAGGACGATCAATTGGATCCATATTATAACAGGCTCGTTCAACACAATAATAAATTTACTTTGGCGGAAATTGACTCTGTGTATTTTCGGGTGCGGAAATCTGTGCCGCCCGATTATTCATATATCTCCGAAATTGACAATGGTTTTGAACAATTGAAAGTCGCTTGGGGTGATTTAAAAATCGATAATGAAGGGTTTACCAAATTCGAAATGATGATCGAAAACAGTTTGGCTGACGGTCAGATGACCAAATCGGAACTCGATTCGGTGGCTTTCGGATTTGACCAGGCCATGATGAAAAGATCAATCGATAAGATTAATATCCCCACCGGTGTCATTCTGGGTTCTGAAGTTAACTGTCTCGAGTCACACAGCGGTATGCTTTATGCCGGCACCAACACCGGATTTTCCCGATTCGACCCCAAGAGAAACAGATGGAAATCGTATGGTTTGCAGGACGGCTTGCCATCACTGGAAATAACGGCTTTAACCAAGTATAAACGTAAGAGTATTTTGATCGGCACGGCCGCCGGCCTGGCTACTTTTGACGGCGCCAAAATTAAAGCATATGACGCGAACCAAAATCCGCCTGTCGATAAAATCACCGGTATCGCTGCTATCAGCGAAAACAATATCTGGGCTTCAACCGAGAACGACCTCTACCATTTCGACGGCAGTATCTGGCAGAATTTTCATCAGCACGAAGTCACGATTGGCGAAGATATTGATAAAATTATGGCCGAATTCTATGGTGCTCTGGCAGTCATTGATAAAGATAACATTGCCGCCGAAATCGGCCGTTTAAACACGATTCAGGGAGATTTGACTGTTGGCAGTAAAATAAAACTGCCGTATCGCCCGGCGTTTAAAGGCAAAATACTCGTTTTATCATCGATGGGCGACAACCTTTGGATCGGCACTCAGTCAGGCGTTATTTTGTCCGATGGATCGACCTTTACGCATTTTGGCTATAAAAACTATCTGGCCGACAAAGATATTTCGGTTGAGCAAATAGCCGGGGAATTTATTCAGGATGATGATCAGGAAAAAATCGCGCTCCTGGCGCAAATGATTAAGCAATACAATAACCTGCAAGGCGATATGGTTAAAGCGGGCAGCAATTTGATGGTTTACGCCAATGCTTTGGGTGCGCCTATTTATTCGATTGCCGCGCCTTCCAATAAAACCGCTCTTATCGGCACCGCTTACGGGGTGATCGAATACAATAAAGGCATGTGGAGCCGATTCCCAAAACTGGAATTGGCTGAAACACCGGCTCATACGATTAAGACTGAAGCCGGCGAAATATGGTTTGCCACCAAGGATAATGTCTATATCAAGGCTAAGGCGCAGAAGCAGATTACCTACATGCATTCGAATTATCTGGTTGAATTGGCGGATGACCTGTATTATGAATTTTTCTCTTTCGTGTATCCTACCAGTGAATGGGGGACGTTCGGCATGGGCATCACTTTCCTGTCGTTTGGTTCGCAGGATCGGACAGGAGAATATGGCGAAGACCTGGGCCAGTTTAATTCATACGACATGGCTTTTACCCTGTCATATGGCACCAAGCTAATGAATAATATGTCTGCCGGCCTTTCCGCCCGATATATCAATTCACATCTGGCTGATGTCGGCGCGGGCCGCGAGAAAGGCAAGGGAGTTGGTTTCTCTTTCGCAATCGATGGCGGGATTTTATATGATATTAACCGTCGGGCCACGTTCGCCACTACAGTTACCAACATAGGGCCTGAAATAGCCTATATCGACGCCGATCAGGCTGATCCTCTACCGAGCAAGCTGGCTATAGCGATGGCGTATAAAATTGTCAATTCCCCATTCAATCGGCTGACCGTGATCGGAGAAGCCAGCAAACTATTGGTCGATCTTAACGATAACGTTAGGACCGAAATCAACGAAATCATTCCTCATCTGGGCGTCGAATACTGGTATTCCAATTATGTCGGCGTACGCGGCGGCTATATCTATGACGACGTGGGTTCGCAGAAATATTTCACGGTCGGCGCTTCGCTCCAATACAGCAATTTGCGGTTTGATTTTTCCTATGTACCGTCATCCGATGAAAAATTCAATCGGATGGGCAATACGATGCGTTTCTCGATGAATGTGGGATTTTAATAAGGCGTATAGATGTTCAAGATAATTTCCGGTATAACAATACTGTTTTCCCTATCAGCCTTTGCCGCGTCGGATAAGATTTACATCCCCCGGCAGAGCGACGGTCAAATCATTACTCATCCGGTTGAAATTCAACCTAAGCCTGAAGCTCTAAAATCAATGGTTTCGCAAAAGAATATCTTGAACCTGGAACGTGACAAGCTTTATAGTTTGCCTAAAAGCAAAAACGGCTTGCCGGTCATAGCCGCCTCCCAGGCGGATACGCTTAGGGTGCTGGTTTTAAAAGTTGAATTTCAAACCGAAGACGCCGATGACCCCACGACTACCGGCAACGGCAATTTCGATCTTCGTACACTTAATGATTTTCGAACGGAGGAGGGGCACGAATTCGATCCCGCGCCGCACAACAATGCCTATTTCGACGCCCATATGGAGGCACTACATCGCTATTGGTGGTATGTATCAGATTTTCAGATTCGGCTGAACTGGGATATTTATCCTCATGCCGATACTATCGCTTATCGCTTGCCAAATCAGATGTCATATTATGGCAGCGAAGGACCCTGGACTAACGTGATTGAACGGCTTTTAAATTTCGTCCACGACGCGGCCACTTTGGTCGATTCAACCTCGCCGGAAATCAATTTCGCACAATATCAATCGATAATTATTTTTCACGCCGGAGCGGATCAGCAAAACAATTTCGCTTTTATCGAGGATACTCCCAATGATTTCTGGACCGGCTTTTTGTGGACGGAAGACAGTATAAGCGTCGACTCCGGTTCGTATTATATATCAGAAGTCATGATTATGCCGGAGACAGCCTCACAGGATAACCGGGTCACGGTTTTAAACGGCGTTATGGCGCACGAATTTGGGCATCAATTGGGTTTAATTGATATTTATAATACAGGTAATTTTCTAACTCAGGTCGGTAATTTTTCGCTTATGGATAATAACGGCGCGAATTTCGCATTAGAATTGGATGAGCAGGGCACGTTCGTTTCCGGCGTTTTGCCGTCTTATCCCGATGCCTGGTCGCGAGCTTATCTGGGATTTTCGGGCGTAAACGAAGTGACCAACGACAGCGATGTTGTCATTACCGCGGCTGAACAAAATCATACCGCCAGCGAAATTATCAAGGTGCCGATAACCGAGATGGAATATTTTCTGGTCGAAAACCGTCAGCGAGAAGCTGATTTCGAATATATTCATTATCCTGACCCTATTCTTAACGCCATCCTCGCGGATTCGGCAACGGGAGTAATTATGGGACCGGGCTGGGCTTTTTATGGCGGTAATATTTTAAATAAAAGAGCCAGCGGCGATTATGACCGTCTTCTGCCCGGCGATGGAGTATTAATCTGGCATGTCGATGAAGTTGTGGCTTATCTGGATTATCTCGGTTCCGGTTCGAACAATTTCCTGAATAATACGCTTCAATGGGACTATAACCGCCGTTTCCTGTCGCTGGTTGAAGCGGATGGCATAATTGATTTTGGCGGAAATTATTTCACCGGCTATGGCGACGCCGAGGATTATTTCAATATGAGCAATACGCGCGAATTTACGCCATCGACCAACCCCGGCACCCGTTCCAACCTGGGCGCCAATACGCATATATCGATTACTGATATTTACGCTAATCCGGTGGATATTAACCGCGATACGATAATGACCTGTGATATCGAGATAGACTGGTATCAAGAGGGTTTCCCGACATTCGGCTGGCCTGAGGTAGGCGCCGATGGCGGCGGGTTGCTGGCGCTGGATATGAATGCTGACGGACTCAATGAAATTCTGGCCAGTCGGGGCAGATTTATTCTGGCCGTCAACCATGATGGCTCTCCCGTAATGGATACAAGTTCAGCGGTGTATGTTTCGAGATTCGATTCCGATACATTGGTTTATATTTTCCCTCTGTTTGCCGCGCTTGATGAATATCTAATCGGCCAAATAGCCGCCGGTGATTTTGATAACGATGATTCACTGGAAATCGCCTGTTTCGATTCAAGCGGCCAATTATACCTTTTCGATTGCCGAGATTTATTGCCGATTGATTCTCTGGCCGATCTGCTTATTTCAACGGTAATTCCCTCAGCTTTAACCGCCGGACCGGTGGCTTATGATATTGAAGCCGATGGCCGAGATGACTTAATTGCCGGTTTAGCCGACTCATCGCTGGTTTCGATAAGCTATACTGTAGCCGAAGATATTGCCTTGGATACATTGGCTACCTTCACGGGCATACCGATGAAGATAGCTATTGCTATTGATACCGTTTTCGTGATTTATAGCGGCAATGATGTAAATAATCTTTATGTCGGTAGTCTGACGTCCGGCTCATTGACCGAAATAGCAAATACGCCATTGCCTGCGGGAGATGTTATCGGCCTGGTCTGCGGCGATATTGACCGCGATAGTATTTGCGATGCCGTGATGACAGTCGGCGATTACCTGTGCATCTATGATGGCGATAGCCAAACTGTAAAAAACGTGCGCGTTGACAATCCCGGCCAACCAGCATTGGGCGATATCGATGCCGACGGTTACCCGGACATCGCATTAAACGCCGGCGTCGATTATCTGAAAGCTTATGTTTTCAACCATACAGGGGTATTGTTCAATCATTTTCCGGTAACTTTAAGCCGGAAAGATCCGGAAGTTAGAGCTTATAATCAGCCACTTCTGGCGGATTTTGATGGTGATACTATGCCGGATATAATTATTACCTTGCCCAACGGCGCGCTGGATTGGGGATTTGATTTTGACGGCGATTACAGCGACGATACAACATTCAGCCTGACCACCGGCGGCCTTACTTGTATCAATTATCAGGGCGATGTCTTGGGCGGGTTCCCCTTGGCTACTTCCAGCGAAATAGGTATCGAGCCCGCGATAGGCGATCTTGACGGCGACGGCGATATCGAAATAGCCGCGCTTGATTCAATCGGCTTTATTGCCGCCTGGGATGTTGACGCGTCGCCCGATGACCTGAATATGCCCTGGCCGATGGCCGGTGGAGGTATCTCGCGCCGAGGCTATCTATCGCCGGAATTGCAGAAAGAATTTAATATCGCCGAAGGTTTTCTGCCGGATGGCAGTGTTTACAACTATCCGAATCCGGCATCTAATGAAACCGCCTTCAGATATTATATTGACCGGCCGGCGGATATTAATATAAAGATATTCGATATGTCGGGTGAATTGGTAGATGAATTGGCCGGTACGACTCAAGGCGAGATCGATGATGAAGTGCCCTGGGATTGTTCCGAATTCGCGTCCGGCGTTTATTTCGCCCGTTTCGAGGCCAGTTCGAATGATATAAATAAAAATGTTTTGATAAAAGTAGCTTTAATTAAATAGAGGAGGAATTATGCGCCGGATAATGGCAATAATCGTAATATTAATTTTTAACGCGAGCCTCATATGGTCGGGGCAATTGGATAGCGATCTATCGGTGACAAATTATTTCGCGTCAAATCAGCTGACGGCCCAGACTTTTTTCGATACTGAAAATATGATCAATGACAATAAGGAACTACCGTTAACCGGTGATATTTATGAGTTTGAAGCCAAGTCACCCAAGCGGGCGTTTTTATATTCGATGATTCTGCCGGGCGCCGGGCAATATTACGCCGGTTCCAGAATTAAGCCGATCGTTTATCTCGGCCTCGAAACTTTAATATGGTCTTTCTATTTTGTCAACCATAGTAAGGCCAACGACAAAAAATCGGAATACCAGCAATACGCTATTGAACATTATAGCTGGGTTGATTTCATGGCCTGGTGGAATAGCTTGGATTCGACGGATCAGAATGCCTACTCTCATCGCTTGCCCTGGGATGATGAGAATAACAGGGTCATCATGGATCATGAATATTTTGAAAATATCGGGAAATACGATCAATTCCAAATCGGCTGGGACGATATCCCCAACGACGCTTACCCGCCGCCGCCTGAAACTAATCCCGTCTATTTTGAAGGGACGACCAGAGAAATTTATGTTAATTTGAGAAAAAACGCGAACGATTACTATCAGAATGCCAATACCATGATAATGCTATCGTTAGGCAATAGGATTATTTCGGCATTTGAAGCGGCGCTAACTGCTAAAAAATTCAATAAAGGACAAAAACGCTTTTCTTTTAATATGGAAACCCGGAAATTCGGCGAAACCGATGTGCCGGTGTTGACCTGGAATTATAGATTTTAATATGAGAGTTTTATCGATAATATTTCTGACATTTTTCAGCTCATGTCAATTTGCTCTGGCCGACTCAGCCATTGAGCAGTTGATGAAATTTGAACTGGCGTCCTCCCAACAAGGTGATGACGACGAGCCGGAAGATTTTAGTTTCCCGCTTGCCGGCGACGTCGATAAAAGGGATTTCAAATCGGCGGACCGGGCCGCGCTATTTTCGCTTCTTTTGCCGGGCGCGGGGCAATACTATATCGAGAAAACCAGTTTTAAAGCCAAGCTTTTCTTCGGAATTGAATCGAGCCTGTGGTTCGCGTATGCCGGTTTCAGGAAATACGGCACATTCAAGGAAGATGCCGCCAAGGGCTGGGCTGTTGTCAATGCCAGCGCCTATGCCGACAACACCGATGAGGATTACTGGATCAGGATGACCTATTACGATAACCGTGATAAAAATGAGGATGACGGTTTGGGTTATAATCAAATGGCCGCGGTATATGATCGTGATGATGCCGTTTTATTTCCCGAAACTTCGAATTATTACTGGAACTGGAGCAACCGCGATTCCCGTCAAAAATACCGCAACCTGCGCAATCAAAGTAAAACCGCTTTGGAACGGGCCGATATCGCAGTGGGTATTTTAATCGCCAACCATGTCGTTTCAGCTATCGAAGCGTATTTTGCGGCGGGTCGGCATAACCGTCACCTGGAATTCGCTGATACCGGACTCAAACTTAAATATGGATTACGGCCCAGCTTCAACAACCCCGCTCTTACAATTAGTTTAACCAAGAACTTCTATTAATGGCTAAATATCTACTGTGTATAGCGGTCGCCCTAAGTTTAAGTTGTGCGCCGGAAAGGACTAATTATCAGCCAGGCGCTCAGGAAATTTTGAATCTGCAAATCATCACCACGCTGGGACCATCTCTTAATCAAAGCCGGCCATTATATTCGCCCAAGGCAATCGCCGTAAATCGGCTTAAGGAAATTTATATCGCTGATTACGGCAATGATCGCATAGTCAAACTTGATTCCAGTTACGCTGTTGCAAAAGAAATCGGCGGCTTTGGATCAAGCGAATATGACTTAAGCGGCCCTGTCAGTCTTGCTTTGGACAAAATCTCCAATGTTTACGTGATCGATTCCGGCAATCGCCGGGCAGTACGATTTGATCGGTATCTTAATTTCATCTCGGCCAACGATGGATTTGAAAAAGATGAAAAGATATCATTTGTTCGCCCGGTGAGCGTCGATATTTCCGATCGGGGCGATATACTCGTTGGCGATGAGGGTTTGGGAGCATGCTACAAACTCGACCAGTTTTTCGCCTATATTTATGAATTCGGCAGTCAAAACGATATCCAGCCGGTTAACGTTCCCGCTTCCATCGCGCATGGCGATGACAACCGGATATATGTCGCTGATTCCGACTACGGAAAAATATTTGTTTATGACGATCTCGGCCTGTTGCTTAAAACCATCGGTGAGGATATCCTTCAGAAACCAACCTCGGTCGCGGTATCGAAAAACTCCGGTATCTGGGTCGCGGATGAGGAAACCGGTTTTATTCACTGTTTTAATTACCGCGGCGAAGAAATATTCAGATGGAATGGCTCCGGCAGTCAGAACCTGCTAAAGCCAACCGGCTTGTTTATCGATAGCGATGATTTATTATATATAGTCGATTCATCGACAGCTCGCGTTTATATCACCAGACCCATTATTAGGAAATAGGTTATGCGGCAATTTAAGGCCGTATTCCTGTTTGCATGCCTGATCGGGATCGCCGAATCAGGGCAAGATATTATTATTGATATTGCCGGTATGGAAACCGCCGGACCATACCGTCTCGGTTATACGCATATAATCGCCGGCTCTGAATTAATAACTTACCGCGATAATTTGCTGGTCCGGGACGAAGATTACCGTATCGAATATGATGACGGTTTTATCGTTCTGACCAAGCCGTTAGCTTTGACTGATACTTTAAACATCAAATTCGAAATTGTCCCAATAGAAATCAAGCAGTCATATATCAGGCTCAAGCCCGTCGCGGCGGCCGAATCCGATACAGCCGAGTATGTGGCTTCGCCGCAACCTATGCGTTGGAACGAACAGCTTGATGTGGTCGGCAGTAAGGGGTTCGCTATCAATATTGGCAATGTGGGGGAACCTTCGCTGACCCAAAGCCTCGATCTCGATATCAACGGCGAACTCAGCCGGGGCGTGTTTATCAAGGGCAGCATTTCAGACCGGAACTTCGCCGCCTCTCCCGGCGGCGCCACTCAATCGCTTAATGAGCTTGATAAAATTTTCATCAGCCTGGAGGCCAAAGGCTTTCGCGGTGATTTCGGCGACCTTGAATTAAAAGGCATCGATAACTCGCTTCTGAATTACAACCGCAAACTGACCGGTTTGAATGTAGCCGGTGAAACCGGCGATTTCCACGGTTCTACTGCCTTGGCGTTTTCGCCCGGCAAGCAAATTGAGCTGTTTTTCTATGGAGTCGATGGCAAACAGGGGCCATATGTTTTGAATAGCCCGGAAATATCCTCATCGACAACTTTAGATAACATTTTTATTCCGGGCACTGAAGAGGTCTATCTGGATGGTATCAAACTTATTAGCGGTAACGAGAATGATTACGAAATTGATTATTATGAAAGGACTATCGAATTTTCACCCAAAAACATAATTAGTTCAAAAAGCCGTATTACCATTAAGATCCAATACGCTTCTGAAGGTTACCGCCGGAGCTTTTATCATATCAACGCCGCTCGGGATGATGGTTTAAGTATTGGAGTCCAGTATATCGGCGAGAAAGACGACAAGACCAATCCCCGTAATTTCGAATTGGGCGAATTTGAAAGACTGGCTATAAGTAATGCCGGAGCGTTGGCCGATTCGTCATATTCGTCTGGAATTAAATATGCAGGAATCGGCCAGGGCGATTACGTGCTTGCGCTTGATTCGCTTGGTCAAAGCTATTACGAATATGTCGGAACGAATCTGGGCGATTATCAAGTCAGTTTTAGCCGCGTTGGACAGGGCAAGGGTAATTATGAATTCGCCGGTTCGGGCAAGTTTATATATGTTGGCCAGGGTAACGGCGCGTATATGCCGATTATTTTTTATCCCTTGCCGGAAAATCGGGATTACGCCTCGGTGATTTTTAGCAGGTCAGGCAATTTATATTTAGATGGTGAATTAGCGGTTTCGCGCTATGATCGCAACACGCTTTCAAACAAAGATGATATGTTTACCGGATTAGGTTTTCTGGGATCAACCGGCTATAAAAAAGAAGGCTGGCAGTTTCTGGAGGATACCTGGACAGCTGACTTGTTCAATGTTAGTTTGCGGTCTCTTGATAAGCAGTTTTCAGTGCCAGGAATAATCGACCAGCCAGAATTTTTCCGCCGGTATAATATACCATCGACCCGATCGGCAGGCGATGAGAAGTTGCTTGAGTATCAATCAGGCATTTCATCATCGGGCGGCGATAATATCAGGGCGGGCGGCGGCTTTTTTAACGGCGATGATTTTAAGGCACGGCGCGGGTATAGTCAAGTCGATCTCGCGATTTTAAACAAGCTCGGGATTACAGCCGATGCTGAATTGACCATCTCTGAAAATAGGGCCACCGGCGAAAAGTCGAATTGGAATAAGTATGACGCAGGTATGGAAATTATCAATGGAATTATTCGCCCCGGTATTGCCTATCGTCATGAGTTACACGATGGATTATTTTCTCTCAGCGAAGCTTTCAATGCCGACGAATATGAAGCGTTTCTGAAAACTTTCCCATCTACAAAAATATCCACCCGGTCCAAACTTCTTTATCGCGAACAGGAATATATGAATCAAGATGCCGGCGATAACAGAAGCTGGCGGAATCAGTATGAACAATACCAGCTGGAGCAGGGATTGATTTATGGCGATCCCGGCGCGGGCTTTACAAGCGAACTCAACCTTTCGCGGCTTTATCAGAAAAGATACTATCCTGTAGATGAAATTATCAGCCGCAACATGGGTGATTTGAAAATTAATTACAATTCGACGGATTATGGTATTACATATTACGAAAGCGTCAACGGTACCGGCCAGGTGGCGCGAGCCAGGGAATATATCTATGTCGGCGAAGGCAAAGGCGATTACCGCCAGGACGGCGAAGATTATGTGCCGGAAGCGGGCGGCGATTATATCGAGGTAATCAGGCAATTAGGCGAGGATAACGGGCAAGCCGGTGTTACCGGCTATGAAATCTCCGGCGGCTTGAGAGCTCGTCTAAATGGCAAGGCGATAGCTGATAGCAAATT
>Ga0299912_10002179_pt1 | contig 16072 bp, 13 predicted proteins | sample RVTome_2_FD_207667 | JGI IMG/M metagenome (GOLD analysis project Ga0299912, IMG submission 207667) | Soil microbial communities from uranium-contaminated site in the Upper Colorado River Basin, Wyoming, United States - RVT95D214 (version 2) ... | reverse complement strand
GAATGCAAACACATCCATGGTCATCGCCGCATTGACGCTTTGCATGTCCGCCAAGGTCAAGTCTTCCAGGCCGACGCCCTTGTCTTCGGCCATTTTCACCAGCGCGCCGGTGACGTGGTGGGCATCGCGGAACGGCATGGCGAGCACCCGCACCAACCAATCGGCCAAGTCGGTCGCGGTGGCGAAGCCCTTGCCCGCATCCGCTTTCATGCGCTCAACATGATAGGTCGCAGACTTGATCATGCCGGTCATGGCGCTGACACACAGCTCCATGGTGTCGGAGGCGTCGAACAGCGGCTCTTTGTCTTCCTGCATGTCTTTGCCATAGGTCAGCGGCAGGCCCTTCATCACGGTGAGCAAACCCATCAGCGCGCCAAACACTCGGCCCGCCTTACCGCGCACCAGTTCGGCGGCGTCGGGATTGCGCTTTTGCGGCATGATCGAGCTGCCGGTGGAAAAATCGTCCGACACCCGCATGAAACCGAATTGCACCGACGTCCACAGCACCATTTCTTCGGCCAAGCGCGACAGATGCACACCGAGAATCGACAGCACGCTTAAATATTCCAGCGCAAAATCGCGGTCCGAAACACTATCGAGCGAATTGCGCGTGGGTCCATCGAAGCCCAGCGCCTTCGCCGTTTGCTCCCGGTCGATGGGAAACGACGTACCCGCCAGCGCCGCCGCGCCCAAGGGGCATTCGTTCAGGCGCGCGCGGCAATCTTTAAGCCGGGAGCGGTCGCGCCCGATCATTTCAACATACGCCAACAAATAATGGCCCAGCGTCACCGGCTGGGCGGCCTGCAAATGGGTAAAGCCCGGCATCACGCTGCCCGCATGTTCTTCGGCGCGCTCGATCAGCGCCGATTGCAGGTCTTTCAATGCGCCGTCCAGACCGTCGATGGCGTCGCGCACCCACAATTTCACATCCGTGGCGACCTGATCGTTGCGCGAGCGCGCAGTGTGCAGCCTGCCTGCCGCATCGCCGACGATTTCACGCAGCCGCGTTTCCACATTCATATGAATGTCTTCCAGCGTGCGCGAAAAAGCAAAACCGCCCGCCTTGATTTCGCCTTCAATCTGGTCCAATCCTTGTGCGATGGCTTTGGCGTCGGCTTCGGTTATGATGCCGACGTCCGCCAGCATACGGGCATGCGCGCGCGAACCCCGGATGTCTTGGGCATAGAGCCGCTGGTCAAAGCCGATGGAGGCGTTGATTTCTTCCATCACCGCAGAAGGGCCAGCTTTGAAGCGTCCGCCCCAAATGGTGGAAGTCGATTGGGTTGGGTTGTTTTTATCGCTCATTTTACTTTGGCATCTTATTTCGGCATCTTGTTTTAGACACTGTGGAACCGCTATGGATCAACATTCTCCGTCAAACCGCCTTAAGGAATTTGCGTGGCCAGCCGTCATCGCCGTCGCCGTCACGCTCATTGCCTTAGTCGTTTCCGCTATTGTGGTGAAATCCCCGCGACTTGCAAGCACGGAGAGCCCTGTCGGCGTAGAGAAATCCGCAATCGTCGATCCTTCCGCGCCGCAACCGCTGGCGCAAGCCCTGCTGCCCCCCAAAGCCAGCGCAGCCGCCTTCGACACGCCCTTTTTCAATGCAAAATCCGAAAAGCTGACCTTGAATTCATTGAAAGGCCAAGGAATCGTGCTGAACTTCTGGGCCACCTGGTGCCCGCCTTGCATTAAGGAAATGCCCGCGCTGGACAATTTGTCGACCAAACTCAAGGACCGGGGCGTCCAAGTGATCGCCCTTTCCGAAGACCGGGGGGGGATGGAAAAGGTGCCCGCATTTTACGCCGCAAGGGATATCCGGAATTTAGACGTCTATCTTGACCTGAATGGCGCATTATCCCGCCAAATGGGCATCGAAGGGCTGCCCACCACGGTGCTGATTGACGCCCAAGGGCGCGAGGTCGGACGGGTCATGGGCGTGCTGGAATGGGATGCCGACGTGATCGCAGACTATCTGGCGCAACGTCTCGGCCCCCAATAAGGGGTTATTTATTAATTCCTGGCCATTCAATACGTTGATCGTCATGCATTTTACACGTTATACATGGTATAAATTGCCTATGGGATAAAACGCCGACAATCGTTACGATCTTAGCCGAATCACGCATTGCAATGGGGACACGCAGTGGCCGCCAATAAAACGCCATTGATTGCCGCCGCGAACGCCAGCGGCGCCAAAAAAATAAAAATGCCCCCGCGCCCCGACAGCCCGGAGCAGCGCTTGCATGATATTGTCTCCACGGTGGGGGATTGGATTTGGGAAACCAATGAAATCTTGGAACTGACGTTCATTTCCGACCGTTTCAAACAGACCACCGGGCTAAGCCCCGAAGTCCTCAAGGGTAAAACCCTGCAACAAGTGGTGCTGGCCGACGACAGCGTGGGCAATGACAATCCGGTGGCGTTTACCTTGGATCACCGCGAACCGTTCCAAGACATCGCCTGCACGCTCATCGCGGCGGGCGGCGAGGTGCAGCATTTCACCCTATCGGGCATTCCCTATTACAGCACCAACCACATGTTTCGCGGTTATCGCGGCGCAGCGCACAACATCACCCAACAGCTCGAAACCCAGCGCAAATACTACGAGGCCCTGACCCCGCATCGGCCGACCTTTACGCACAGCAAAAAACTGGCGGAATTGAGCAATCTTGATGTGTTGGGGCATACGGCGGACTCCCACGGATTGCGCGAGGCTTTTGTCATCTATGGCCAAAACGGCGAAATCATCGCCGCCAGCGAAGGTTACGCCAAACTTTATCCCGCCGTGAGCGACATGTTGCTTTCGGGCGCGTCGCTGCGCGACATCTTGGCCGAAGCCGCAAACCGCCTCAACATCAAAGAAGCCAAGGGGCGCCTCGACGATTGGGTCGAGGAAAAACTCCAAGAGCGCCTCCATCCTCAGCCGATTCACCAAGACATCTACCGCGGCGGCCGCTGGTGGCGCATTCACGAACAGCGTACCCAAGACGGGCAAGTCATCAGCCTGCACACGGATGTCACCGCCGTGCGGGATATGGAAGCGTCCCTGCTGGATGCGGAAACGCGCTACCGCAGGCTGATCGAAATGGCCCCGGACCTCACCTGCGTGGTGTCCGACGGCATCATCTCCTTGATGAATTCCGCAGGCGCCGCGATGTTGGGCATCGATGATCCCGAACACATCATCGGCAAGCGCTTTGCGGATTATCTGCATCCGGATTTTCGCACCGTGTTGAACACCAACCTTAGCGATCTGGTGGGCGAACAGTGGATTCCCATTCGCCTGCTGCGCACCGATAAGACCGTCATCGATGCCGATCTGGCGGTTCTGCCTTTTAGCGAACGCGGCACCCGGACGATGATGCTGGTCGCCCGCGACACATCGGAACGCAACCGCGCCGCCCGCGCCATCATCAACCGCGAAGAACAGTTGCAGGGCATTTTGCAAACGGTGGTGGACGGCATCGTCACCATCGATGAAAAAGGCATCGTACTGGCGTTCAATCGTGCCGCGGAAAAAATATTCGGCTACACCGCGCGCGAAGTCGTGGGCAAAAATATCAGCACACTCATGCCGGAACCCTTCCGCAGCGAGCACGACCGCTATTTGGCGCGTTACCACAAATCCCGCAAAGCGCGCATCATCGGCCAAGGCCGCGAAGTCATGGGGCAACGCAAAGATAAATCGATCTTCCCCGTCGATTTGGCGGTCAGCGAACTGAAACTTGACGGCAAGACCTATTTTACCGGCGTGGTGCGCGACATCACCCAGCGCAAAAAAGCCGAAGAAGAACTGCGCGACAGCCGCGAACGGTTCGAGCTCGCTATCGATGGCGCGGGCGAGGGCATCTGGGACTGGGATATCCAGGAAGATCGCATCTACATCTCGCCCAAGCTGCGCGAAATGACCGGCTATAAAAACAAACTGATCAAATCAGCGTCGTGGCTCAAGCTCATTCACCCCGACGACCGGATGGAATACCGCAAGCGGATCATCGCCCACCTTAAGGGAAAAACCGCGGATTTCACCGCTGAATGCCGCTTGTCCACCCGCAAAACCGATGAACGCGTGCGCTGGTTCCGCATCTCCGGCATGGCGTTGCGCGATCGCGCCGGCTGGGCGTATCGCATGGCGGGATCGGTGGGCGACATCACCGAAAAAATCGAATTTGAAAGCGAACTGATCCGCGCCAAGGAACGCGCGGAAATCGCCAACCGGGTAAAAACGGAATTCCTGGCCAACATGAGCCACGAATTGCGCACGCCTTTAAACGCCATCATCGGTTTTTCCGATGTCATGCTTTCCAAGCTGTTCGGCGACATGGCGCCGCGTTACAGCGATTACATCGAAAACATCCGCGATTCCGGGGCGCATTTGTTGGCGGTCATCAACGATATTTTGGACGTGTCGCGGATCGAAGCCGGACTTATGGAACTGCGGCCCGAACGCGTCAATGTGGCGCAATTGGTCGACGCCGCCATGCGCTTGGTGCGCGACCGCGCCCACGAACAGGGCCTGTCGCTGACCCGCAAAGTGGCCAAAGATATGCCCGACATCTTGGTCGACAACCAGCGCATGAAACAGGTGCTGCTCAATTTACTGTCCAACGCCGTGAAGTTCACGCCCGAAGACGGCAAAGTCACCGTCAAAGCGTCAAAGACGCGCTCCGGCGACGTGCTCATCGTCGTTCAAGATACCGGCATCGGCATGAGCGAACAGGAAGTGAAAATCGCGCTGACGCCGTTCGGCCAGGTGGACAGCAAGCTGGCGCGGCGCTTCGAAGGCACCGGGCTGGGACTGCCGCTGACCAAAAGTTTCGTCGAACTTCATGCCGGCACGATGACCATCAAAAGCAAACGCGGCGAAGGCACGGTGGTTTCGGTGCTTATCCCATCGGACCGCGTGATCGGCTGACGCCGACGGAGGCTGCCATGACATCGCCGCCGAACTTAAATACAATGCCCGAAACCGTTCGCATCGCTACGTTCAACTTGGAAAGCTTAGACGAACCTCCGCGCGGGCGCGCCTCGCTGGAAAGCCGCATCAACGCCCTGCGCCCGCAACTGGTGCGTCTGCGCGCCGATATCTTGTGTCTGCAGGAAGTCAACGGGCAACGCGACGGCAAAAGCGAAGCCCGCACGCTGCGCGCGCTCGATCAGGTGCTCAACGGCACGGTTTACGAAACCTATCACCGGGTCGCGACGCAAAGCCCTTCCGGGCGGGGCGTGCGCGACCGTCACAACTTGGTCATCTTGACGCGCTTTCCCATCACCGCGACGGATGAAGTGTGGAACCATCTGGTGGAGCCGCCGCTTTATCGTTGCCAGACTTCCGACCCGGCCCAAGACACCCCGCAACCCGTGCATTGGGACCGTCCCATGCTGTATGCGGATTTGGATTTAGGCAATGGACGCAAGATCGTGGTGGTCAACGTGCATTTGCGCGCGCCCCGCGCGGCCTTTATCTCAGGCCAGAAAAAAGACCGCCACAACTGGAAAACCATGGCGGGCTGGGCGGAAGGCTTTTTTCTCGCCACCGTCAAGGCGGCGGGCCAGGCGTTGGAGGTGCGCGCCTTTCTCGACCGGCTGTTCGACTTAGACGCAAACGCGCTGGTGGCGGTGGTGGGCGACTTCAATTCCAGCGACGGGCAAGCGCCGGTGCGCATCATCTTGGGCGACGAAGACGACGTAGGCAACGGCGAACTGGCGAACCGCATGTTGCTTGCCGCCGAACGCAGCCTGCCGGAAAGCCAGCGCTTTTCCGTCATTCACCGGGGCAGCCCGCACATGGCGGATCATATTTTGCTGTCTCAGCAATTGATGGGCTGGCTGCACCACGTGGAATGCCACAACGAAGGCCTGCACGATGAAGTGTCGAGCCCGGCGGCGGTGCCGGACGCCCCGGAATCATATCACGCCCCGGTGATCTGCGAATTGAGCGTCCAAAGGTAGACGCCCCATTGTTAGACACCTGTAGGCGCGTGATGTCCCGTATGGTGCATTTTGGAAATCAATGCGGCGATCACGGCCCAAATCTTGAATGCCGCCGCGTTGAATAACGCGGTTACACCTTGGGCGATGTAGGCGCTCCGCATGGCGCTGGCGCGACGGGTGATTTTAGAGATGTCCGCAAAATCACGGTATTCATATGGGGTGCGCATGGCTCTGGTCCTTATTGAGCGCCCCCCTGTCGCTCTTGTGCCACCGTTCTGGTGGATCGATATACATTATACGCATCCTACTGCCCCTAAGTAGCGCCCGCTTACCCGGTCAGACATGCAATTGGCGCATAATACAGGTTGAGGCCCGGTCCTGCCCTTTGTGCCGACCCTGTTCTTTTTCACATCCTTCGTTAGGGTTCTTGCCATAGGACATGCGCACCCCTAGCTTATAAAAAGACAATGATGAAACGGGGTTTTTCGTGAATACGCCCATCGCTTTTGATCCAACTCTGCTTGCGCGTCTGCGCCTACGCCTCAAAATCCTGGGGCTGGATGGCTTTTTGACGCCGCACGCCAACGCGCACCAAAGCGAATATCTGCCCGCCAGCGATGAACGTCTGGCGCGGCTGACGGGGTTCGGCGGCTCGGCAGGTTTTGCCGTCGTTTTCAAGGATTCTGCCGCAATTTTTGTCGATGGCCGTTATACCCTGCAGGCGGCGAACGAAGTCGACGCCCGCGCCTTTGAAATCGTATCCAGCGCCAAAATTCGCCCCTCCGCGTGGCTTAAGGATCACCTTCGTTTGGGCGACAAAATCGGTTTCGATCCGTGGCTGCACACGCCGAAAGGCTTGGAATCTTTTGTCGAAGTCTGCCGCAACGCGGGGGCCGAACTGCTGAGCGTAGACTTAAACCCCATCGACGCCGAATGGCCGGACCGCCCCGCGCCGCCGTCGTCTTTGGTCGAAGCGCTTGATCCCCGCTACATCACCCTGTCGCACACGGCAAAACTAAAGCAAATCGCCGATGCCTTAAAAGAGCAAAACGCCGATGCGGTCGTGCTCGGCGCGGGGGATTCCATCGCCTGGGCATTCAACATCCGCGCGACGGACGTACCCTACACCCCGCTGGTGCTGGCGTTCGCCATTCTCGATTCCTCCGCCAAGGCCAAACTTTTCATCCACCCCGAACGCATCGACGCCCAGGTGCGCGCGCATTTGGGCGTCGGCGTGGAAATTCTACCCCCGGATCAATTGGGCCAAGCCTTAGACGATTTAGGCGCGGCAAAAAGCGCGATTTTGCTGCCATCCGACGCGACCGCCACATGGATCGCCAAGCGGCTGGAACTCTCCGGCGCGCACCTGATTAACGGCGACGATCCGTGCCAATTGCCCAAAGCCTGCAAATCGCCCGCTGAAATCGAAGGCGTAAAACACGCCCACGTGCGCGACGGCGCAGCGCTGACGCGATTCTTGGCGTGGCTGGAAAGTGCGGTGCAAAACGGCCCCGTCACGGAACTTTCCGCAGCGCGCCATTTGGATGCCTTGCGCGCCGAAGATGCGCTGTGGCGCGGGCTGAGTTTCCCCACCATTTCCGGTAGCGGCCCCAACGGCGCCATCGTGCATTACCGGGTGACGCAAGACAGCGACCGAACCTTAAGGGCGGGCGAACTTTATTTGGTGGATTCCGGCGGGCAATACCTAGACGGCACTACCGATGTCACACGCACGGTCGCCATCGGCACGCCCACGGCGGAAATGCGCGACCGCTTCACCCGCGTGCTCAAGGGACACATCGCCATTTCCCGCCAGCGCTTTCCCAGGGGGACGCAAGGCCAGGAATTGGATGTCTTAGCGCGGCGCGCATTATGGGAAGCCGGGCTGGATTATGACCACGGCACCGGACACGGCGTCGGCACCTATCTGGGCGTCCATGAAGGGCCGCAACGCATCGCCAAACGCGGGCCGGGCGCGGAACTGCGCACGGGCATGGTATTATCGAACGAACCGGGGTATTACAAAGCCAACGCCTTTGGAATTCGCATTGAAAACCTGATTACCGTAACCCAAGCTCCTACGCCAAAGGGCGGAGATCGTGAGATGTTGGGGTTTGAGACGTTGACGCTGGCCCCCATCGATCTTCATCTGGTGGAACCGGATTTGCTGAATACAAACGAAATTGACTGGCTAAACGCCTATCATGTCCGGGTTCGCGAAGCCCTCACCCCCCTAGTGGACGAGCAAACGCGCATCTGGTTAAATCGCGCGACACAACCGCTAACCAGTTCGCATTAAACATTTTGTAGGAATGCGCAGTGTACATATAATCTCATAGCGATTGTCCTTGGAGAATACGCAATGGGCCTTTTTGGCTTTGGCGGCAGCGACGAAAAAGACGACGTCCCCATCATCACCGCACCGGTAGACCCTGGATGGGTCACGACGCGCGATGGCGGCTTTTTTGAATTTTACAGCCTCGATCCCGAAGAAATGGGGTTGGGGGGCGTTTCCGGCGTCTATCTGATCTGGCACGGCGGCGTACGTCCGGAATGGGTGTTTGCCGGCCACACCACGGATATGGCGGCGGCCTTTCACAGCGCCGCCAAAAATCATGAAGTCACCAACTACGAGCGCAACGGCGGGCTGTTCGTGGCCTGGGCGCCGGTCATGGAACCGTACCGTCCGGGCGTGGTCAAATATTTGGAGCTCAGTTTCAAGACCTTGGTGCCCAATCCCGGCCAGTACACCGAAGACACACGCCCGGTGCCGGTCTTCCCCCCCAAACGCCGCACCAAGAAAAAATAACCCCGCCTTAGCCAATTTTATGGCCAATCCTCGATTTTAATCCTACATACTCACCAATCGCCTGATTCAGGCGATGCATAGCGCCGCCGAAAAGCGAGCGATGCACTGCGCCTACTCGGGTATGCTACTAGAGCCCGGACCCTAAGACCTGCCGGATCAACTTCAGGAACCTAAGCGCCGCACCGACCATGAACACCTTTGAAAGCCTCACCTCCGATGTCCCTTTGGAAACCTTCCGCGCCGCCGTCGTGGCGGGGCTGTTCGTCTACGTCTTCATCACCGGGCGGCGCACGAAACAAAGCGCCAACCGAGGCTGGACATTGGTGCTGGGCGGATTTGGGTTGTTGCTGTTCGCCTCAATCCTCGATGTCACCGACAATTTCGAGCGCCTAAACCGTTTCGTGATCATCGGCGATACCCATGAACAGGCTTTTTTGGAAAAAGTCGTTGGCTATCTGGGCGGCTTCGTGCTGCTGTTCGTCGGCTTTTTACGCTGGCTGCCCTTGGCGACCGAAGGCGCCAAAGTGCGCGAGCAGCGGGCGTTGGAAGAAGTTCAGCAACGCTATCGCGATCTGGTCGAGCTATCGCCGGACGCCATCATCCTGCACCGCAAAGGCAAGATCATCTATGCCAACGCCGCCGCCGCTGAACTGGTGGCCGCCGCCCAACCCGAAGACTTAATCGGCCAGCCGATTGGATCGTTCATTCACCCCGATTACCAACGTCAAACCCAAGATCGCCTGCTGGCCCTGAAAAAGGATGGGGTCAAAAAACTTCCCCTCATCACCCTTAAGGTCCTCGCCATATCAGGCGACATCCGCGATGTCGAAGTCGCTTCGGGCATCACCAACTTCAAGAGCGAAACGGTGATTCAGTCCGTGCTGCGCGACACCAGCACGCGGGTGCAGGCGCAAAAGGCGCTCCAAGATTCCGAGCATGAATTGCGCTCTATTTTCGAAAACATGGCCGAATTTTATTACCGCGCCGATCTCGATGGACGCATCGTGCGCGCATCCGGCGCGGCGCTGGAAGTCACGGGCTGGAACAGCGAAGACATCTTGGGCCTTAAACTCGCGGATCGCTACGTCGACCCGGAAGGCCGGGACAAATTTCTCAAAACCATGCAGGAATCGGGCGGCGCGGTGCGCAACTACGAAGCGCAACTGATCCGCCGCGACGGCGAACGCATTTGGGTTTCCACCAACGCCCGCTATTTTCTGGACACAACCGGAGCCATCGCCGGCATCGAAGGCACCGCCCGCGACATCACCGAAACCGTGCAGGCGCGCGACGTCTTGCAACACATGGCCATGCACGATGTGCTGACCGGGCTGGGCAATCGCCGCAGTTTCGAAATACGCCTTAAAGAAGCCCTGCTCCGCGCTAGACGCGCCGAAACCGGCGGGGCGATTTTGTATTTCGATTTAGATGGCTTCAAGGCCGTGAACGACACCTATGGCCATGATTGCGGCGACAGCGTTTTGCGCATGGTCGGCAAGCGGCTTAAAGCCTTGGCGCGTGAAACGGACTTCGTCGCACGCATCGGGGGCGACGAATTTTGCCTGATTATCGAAGGCGCCGCAGACGTATTGGCGGTCGAACGGGTTGCGGATAAACTGATTTCTGCGCTAACCGAGCCTTACGAAGCGGATGCTCACCACATCATCTTGGGCGTGAGCGTGGGCATTGTCCTGTTTAACGGCGCTGAGGATGAAAACGCCGTGCATACCCTCATCACGCACGCGGACCAAGCTATGTATCAAGCCAAAACGAACGGCGGCAACGCGTTTTGCATTGCGCCTTCGACCCCGCACCCCGCACCAGAGGCCTAACCATGGTCAAGCTGACAAAAATATACACCCGCACGGGGGATACGGGGACAAGCGGTTTGGCGGACGGATCGCGCCTACCCAAAACCGACACCCGCTTCGCCGCCATCGGCGACGTGGACGAGGCCAATGCCGCCATCGGCTTGGCGATTGCGGCAATTGCCCCAAACACGCCCGCCCTTGCTTTGCTGCAACGGGTGCAAAACGACCTGTTCGATCTGGGCGCAGATTTGGCCACACCCGGCGAGATCGCAGGCGCGCTGCGTTTAGACATCCATGCTACCGCCCACCTGGAAACGGAAATCGACCGCTTGAACGACACCCTTGGCCCGCTCACCAGTTTCGTTTTGCCGGGCGGGGGGCAAGCGGCGGCGCGCCTGCATGTGGCGCGTGCGGTCGTGCGCCGCGCCGAACGCACGGTCTTGGTCTTGCATGCCCTTAGTCCGCTCAACCCGGAAGTCTTAAAATACTTAAACCGGCTATCGGATCTGTTGTTTCAATTGGCGCGCGCCGCAAATGACGGCGGCGCCGATGACGTGCTGTGGCGGCCCGGCGGCCACCCCCCCGGCGATTAGACCTCCGGCGGCCAAACTCCCGGCGATTAGGCCTAAACCACGATCCTTCGCGATCCCCTCTTCCATTGTGCACCTGCGAAAAGAATTTGCGGCTTGCGCGAAACTTGCCTACTGTTGACGTTCGCCTGTTGGCTCCGGCCAATGGGACCAGCCGCCGGAAATACAATCGCTTAACCGGATCATGCACCATGAAAATCCTCGTCGCCGTAAAACGGGTGGTGGACTACAACGTCAAGATTCGCGTCCGCGCCGATGGCAGCGGGGTCGAAACTGCGGGCGTGAAGATGTCCATGAACCCGTTCGACGAAATCGCCGTGGAACAAGCCGTACGCCTAAAAGAAGCAGGCTTGGCGGATGACATCGTCGCCGTATCCATCGGTCCGGCCCAGGCGGTTGAAACCATCCGTTCCGCGCTGGCCATGGGCGCGGATCGCGGCGTGCATATCGAATGCGACACAATGCTCGAACCGTTGGCCGTCGCCAAACTGCTGGCCGCCATGGTGACGCGCGAAAAACCCGATCTGGTGCTGCTGGGCAAACAAGCCATTGACGACGACGCCAACCAGACCGGCCAAATGTTGGCGCAATTGCTGGGCTGGGGGCAGGGTACCTTCGCCTCCAAACTGACCGTTCAGGGCGGTGCCGCCGAAGTCACCCGCGAAATCGACGGCGGGCTGGAAACGCTGCGCCTTAACCTGCCTGCCGTTGTCACCGCCGATCTGCGCTTGAATGATCCGCGCTACGCAACCCTACCCAACATCATGAAGGCGAAGAAAAAGCCCATCGATACCTTGAACGCCCAAGATTTGGGCGTAGACATCCGCCCCCGCCTTACCGTTTTGAGCGTGGAAGAACCGCCCACCCGCAAAGCCGGACAGATCGTGCCCGACGTCGCCACCTTGGTCGCCAAACTCAAAACGGAAGCAAAGGTGATCTGATGAGGGTTTTGGTGCTGGCCGAACACGACAACATCACCTTAAAAACGCAAACGCTCAACGCCGTTGCGGCGGCGGCGGTATTGGGTCAAGCGGATGTGTTGGTGGTCGGCTCCGCTTGCCATGCGGTGGCCGAAGCGGCCGGGCGCGTGCAAGGCGTGGCGCGTGTGCTCTATTGCGACGACGCCCGTTATGAACATGCCCTGGCGGAAAGCATCTCCCCGGCGCTGGTCTCCCTCGCCCCCCAATACGATGCCTTGATGGCGGCGGCCACCACCACCGGCAAAAACATCATGCCGCGCGTCGCCGCCGCGCTGGATGTGCAACAAATTTCCGATATTTGCGCCGTGGTGTCACACGACACCTTCAAACGCCCCATTTACGCGGGCAACGCCATCGCCACGGTGCAAAGCCTGGACGCCAAAAAAGTCATCACCGTGCGCACCACCGCGTTCGAGGCCGCCCCGGCCAGCGGAGGAAAAGCCGAGCTAGTATCCTTGGCGGCGGTTGACGCGCCTAAGCTTTCCACCTTTGTTTCACAAAAGCTGACCCATAGCGCGCGGCCCGAACTGACCAGCGCGCGGGTGATCGTATCGGGCGGGCGCGGCATGGGTTCTGGCGAAAACTTCGCCCTTTTGGAAGCGGTCGCGGACCAACTGAACGCCGCCATCGGCGCTTCGCGCGCGGCGGTCGATGCGGGATTCGCACCCAACGATTACCAAGTGGGCCAGACCGGCAAGGTCGTGGCCCCCGAACTTTACATCGCGGTGGGCATTTCCGGCGCGATTCAACACTTGGCGGGTATGAAGGATTCGCGCGTGATCGTCGCCATCAACTCAGATGCCGAAGCGCCGATCTTCAAAATCGCCGATTACGGCTTGGTCGCAGATTTGTTCGTGGTTTTACCCGAGCTTGCCCAAGCGCTTGAACAATGAGACCATAGCAGTAATGAACAAGAGTTTTGGGTGAGGATGCACGTCATGTCTGTGGAAAACATTAAAAAGATCGGCATCATCGGCGCGGGCCAGATGGGCAGCGGCATCGCCCACGTGGCGGCGCTGGCGGGCTACACCGTTCATCTGATGGATGCCAACGCCAAGCAGTTGGAGCACGCCATCGAATCCATCGGCCACTTCATGGATCGCCAAGTGGAAAAAGGCAAGATCACTCAGGCCGAAATGGACGGCGCGTTGCCGCGCATTTCCACCGGGACGGCTATGGCGGCGTTTGCCGACGCCGATATCGTAATCGAAGCCGCAAGCGAAAACGAAGAAATCAAAAAAGCCATCTTTCAAGACCTTTGCCCGGTGCTCAAGCCGGAGGCCTACATCGCCACCAACACCTCGTCGATCTCGATCACGCGCCTAGCGGCCAAAACCGACCGTCCCGGCAAATTCGTCGGCATGCATTTCATGAACCCGGTGCCGGTGATGGAATTGGTGGAAATGATCCGGGGCATCGCCACCGACGAAGAAACCTTCAAAACCGTTTCCGCGCTGGCCAAGAAAATGGGCAAAATTCCCGTTTCCGCAGAAGACTTTCCCGCGTTTATCGTCAACCGCATGCTGATGCCGATGATCAACGAAGCGGTCTACACGCTATATGAAGGCGTGGGCTCGGTGGGCGCCATCGACAACGCCATGAAACTGGGCGCGCATCACCCGATGGGACCGCTGGAACTGGCCGACTTCATCGGCTTGGATACCTGCCTAGCGGTAATGAATGTGCTGCACGAAGGTTTAGCGGATTCGAAATACCGCCCCTGCCCGCTGCTGGTCAAATACGTCGAAGCCGGCTGGCTCGGCAAAAAAGCCGGTAAAGGTTTTTACGATTATTCGACCGACACCCCAACGCCAACGCGCTAAACGCGCGTAAATGCTAAAAGACCGACACAAAACTGTCACTTGACTGACGCCGAAGATTCACGGCTTCGTCACGCGGGCATCATGCTGCGCCCCTATCCTTTTGCCAGTTTACGACGACACTGGAAAAGGAGGGGTGAACCTTGAAGCCCTTACACGTCAATAATCTGGAAATTCGACTGGCCGAAACGGAGCGCGAAGTCGCCGCTTCGCAGGCATTGCGCTACACCGTTTTTTACGGGGAAATGGGCGCCAAAAGCAAACCGCGGACCGAACAGTCCGAACTGGACTTCGATCCTTACGATGAATTTTGCGACCACCTGCTGGTCATTGACCGGGAACGCAGCACGGCGCACAACCCTTGCGTGGTCGGCACCTACCGTTTGTTACGCGGCGAAGTCGCCGATGAATACGCCGGGTTTTATTCCGAAGGCGAATACGATCTGCAAGCCCTGATCGCGCGCAGCCCCCAAGTTTTGGAATTGGGCCGTAGCTGCATCGACGCGAACTATCGTTCCCGCGGGACCATGCAGTTGCTGTGGCGCGGCATCGCCGAATACGTGTTCGAACATTCCATCAATTACCTGTTCGGCTGCGCATCGTTTCCCGGCATCGATCCGGCATCGATCCGCTTACCATTGGCGTATCTTTACCATCACCATCTGGCGCCCAAGGCCATTCGCACCCATGCCTTGGACGAACGCCATGTGGAAATGAACACCCTGTCTATCGAACGCATCGACGCCGCCCAAGCTTTGCGCGAAATGCCGCCCTTGATCAAAGGCTACCTGCGGGTCGGCGGCGTGGTCGGCGACGGCGCGGTGATCGATTACGACTTCAATACCATCGACGTCAACATCATCGTCGAAACCGCCACCGTCACGGCGAAGTACTTAAACCACTACAGCCGGGATTCCGAAAACGGCGCGCGCTACTTCACGGCGGACGCCATCGATCCCGCGCAAGGCGTCGCCGCGTGACCCTTTCCCGCCCCCGGGCTTTCCTCAGCACCATGCTCTTTTTGGGCATGGTGTTGGGGTTGCTCGGCCCTTATGTCGTCATGCTGGCCTTGTGGCCGAAGCAGCGCCACCGCATCGCAGCTCTGTTTTTCAAAGGCTGCCTCAAGCTGACCGGCATCCGCCCGATCATCAGCGGCGCTCCCGCGCCGGGGGCCACGCTGTTCGCCGCCAATCATGTATCCTATCTCGATATCCCCGTATTGGGCGCGGTTTTGAGCGATGCCGTGTTCGTGGCCAAAAGAGAGGTCGCCAAGTGGCCGCTGTTTGGCTTTCTCGCCCGGCTGGCCGGCACCGAGTTCGTGGCGCGCTCCGGCGCCGATGCTCACGGACAATGCCTCAAGCTGGCCCAACGGCTGAACGCCAATGCTGCGTTGATCGTGTTTCCCGAAGGCACTTCGACCGATGGCTTAGAAGTGCGGCCCTTCAAAAGCGCTCTGTTCGCCGCCTTGGATTTAAGCCACGGCGCGGGGCAAGTGCAGCCGGTATCTATCGTTTATGACCGCAGCGCCTGTGCGTGGCATGGCGACATGACGCTGGCCCCGCACCTATGGCAGATGTTCAACGAGCCCGGCGGGAAAGTCCGTGTGACGTTCCACGAACCGGTCTTTCGCGCCGACTTCCCCGACCGCAAGGCCTTGGCCAAATACTGCGAAGGCGTGGTGCGTGACGCCATCGATGCGGCGCGGTTCACCCCCAAAAACCCGATGGAAGACCCGCTGGCGGCGGCGGCAGAATAGGGCAGGCCCTCAGCCTTCGCTCCTGATCGCATCTTCGCTGAGCGCTTCGGCGTATTCCATGGCGACGCCCGCTTCTTTGAACATGCGTTCCGAGAACTTGCCTTTTTCATCCCAGCGCGCCTGAAAGTCGGCATCCGTCACCGAGGCTTTATCCACTACCACCCGTTTGATGCCGACCTGCAAGATGGCGCGCGCGCAATCGGGACACGGCACATGGGTGACGTAAATGGTGTTTTTGAGCAACGTCTGCCCGGTGCGCGTGGCGTTGTAGATCGCGTTGCGTTCGGCGTGTTCGGTCCAATCGTATTTGTTGGGCCGTTCGTGGCGTTCCGCCGCGTCGTCGTCGATGTCGCGGGGAAAGCCGTTGTA
>Ga0299912_10002178_pt1 | contig 16073 bp, 16 predicted proteins | sample RVTome_2_FD_207667 | JGI IMG/M metagenome (GOLD analysis project Ga0299912, IMG submission 207667) | Soil microbial communities from uranium-contaminated site in the Upper Colorado River Basin, Wyoming, United States - RVT95D214 (version 2) ... | reverse complement strand
GGAATCCGCAGGGATGAACATGGGATCAGGGCAAAGGAAAGATATTTTTCTCCCCGGGATATCCAGTTTAAATGGGATTACGAAAATCAGCCTGCTGAGCTATGGGATCAATACCAATCCATGGTGGAGGAAGAAGAACATTTTCGAATTCATCCTCTTCTACATTTTACAGAATTGGATGTGTGGAGTTATGTCCAGCGGGAACGGCTCCCCATCGTCAGCCTCTATCTCAGCAAGAATGGGAAGAGGTTTAGAAGCATCGGATGTGTGCCGTGTTGTTCTCCCATTGATTCGAATGCTCAGACGATCGATGAGATCGTTGAGGAGATCCGAATCTCCAAAACCTCTGAAAGGGCGGGGCGGGCTCAAGACAAAGAGAATATCTATACCATGCAGAAACTGAGAGCATTGGGGTATATGTAGATATTATTGAGGATTCAAGGATCCGAGGGGTCAAGTGTTCCAGTGAATTGCAAACTTTAAATTGTAGATGGTAGATTGAAAAATCTTAAATCTGAAATCTAAGATTTTCTGGAACCCTTGAATCCTAGACCCCTTGAACCCTTTAAGTCGAAGGAGGAACACATGTTTGAAGAAGAACGGGCTCTACCGATCGTGATTGTGGGTCATGTGGATCACGGGAAAAGTACTCTCATTGGCAGGCTCCTCTATGATACAGGCTGTCTGCCTCCGGATAAATTCTCTGAGATTGAAAGAAGTTCTGAAATGCTCGGCAAGAGTGTGGAATTCGCCTTTGTCATGGACTGTCTTGAAGAGGAGCGGTCCAGAGGAATCACCATCGATACCACTCAAACCTTTTTTAAAACACCCAAAAGGAGATATGTGATTATTGACGCGCCGGGACACAAGGAATTCCTGAAAAACATGATTACAGGCACCAGTCAGGCAGAAGTTGCCTTATTGATTATCGATTCCTTTGAGGGCATTCGAGATCAAACCAGGCGACACGCTTATATCTTAAACATGCTGGGATTAAAGCAGATCTGTGTTTTACTCAATAAAATAGACCTGATCAATTATTCACAGGATCGATTCTTACAGTTGAAAGAGACCGTTGCCGATTTCTTAGAAAGATTAAATATTCATCCGACTTTCATCCTGCCTATTTCAGCCATTCATGGAGACAACGTTGCCACCCCCTCGGAAAAGATATCCTGGTTTGATGGACCCACGGTTTTACAGGCCTTAGATACTTTTAAAGAATTGAAGGTCGAAGAGAAACCCTTGCGGTTCCCTGTACAGGATATCTACTCCATGGATGGGCAAAAAATTTTGGTAGGCAGAGTCGAAGCCGGTCACCTCATAAGAGGAGAGAAAATCTACCTTCTACCTCAAAAGAAGAAGGTGGTGGCCAAAGAGATCAAAAAGTTTCTGATGGATGATGTGGCTGAGGCAGATTTTGAAGAATCAATAGGCATCTGTCTGAAGGGAAGACATCGCGTAAAGAGAGGACAAATATTAGCAGGTGATCTCTCTTCCGTCATATCGGATAGAATTCAGGCCAACATTTTTTGGATGGATCATACTCCTCATCGTATCGGAGACCCTCTTCTCTTCCGGTGCGTTACCCAGGAGGTCCCTTGTCGGATTGAAAAAGTGTTCAAAAAATTCGATCCTGCCTCTTTGGAACTGATAGAAGAGAATGCCCTGTTCATCGGAGCGGCAGAGGTAGCAACGATCATGATCCAACTGGATGATCAGGTGGTCGTCGATCTTTTTAATGATATTCCTGAGATGGGCAGGTTTGTGCTGGAAAAGGAAGGCAGACCTGCAGCGGGGGGAATCATCCTAACGAAAGAATCAACTACCATCGGCTAAAGCCGATGGTTTGAGGGTTCATGGATTCAAGGGGCCAAGGGTTCGAGCAAAACGTTTTTCTCTATCATTCTTGAACCCTGGACTCAAACTTTAATGGGAAACAGAACGACTATCCGAAATCGCCTTCTTCAACTCATGGAACTCCACTTCGAGAAGGGCATAGCGTTGGGCGATCTCTCGATTTCGGTCTGTTAATTTCGATATCACCACGGAGAAATGAAGGCTGATGAGGATCAGAAATAAGAAGGCGAATAAGAAAATCGTTGACGAGGGCGTAATGGCTCCGATCAAGTGGGTGATCCACTTCAAGAGATCGAACCACATCGTCAAGACAAGGATGACCGATCCGGTCAGGAGCCATAACCAGGAATATTCCTCTCGAAGCCTCCTCCTTCTGACCAGCTCAATGATGAGTAATAACATTCCTATCCCAACCACGAGGGCAACAATCTTATTTCGCATCGGCATGAACGCAGGCATGATTTCCTCCTTTTGCAAAAATACGTTATCCGTGTCGCGTGTCCGCAATCAAATATTAAGATGCGGCACTCTTAAAGGGTTCAAGGGGTCTAGGATTCAGGGGTTCAAGTGAATGATGAAAAGCTGGAAATTCACCTTGGAAAAGAAACACTTGAACCCTTGACCCCTCGAATCCTTGAATCCTTAACAGTATTGCCTTCTGACAAATTACTTTCTCAATAAAGTGACAAAAATAGAGAGAAACATCTTGAAGACATAGTAAAGCGGTTTCCATCCGCTGTGCATCGATTTCTTACAAGGATTTTCAAACATCTGAACCGCCACCTCTCGGATTCGGAATCCTGCTCGATGGAGCATGATAATGACATCGGCATCTGGATAGTCACAGGGAAATTGATCACTGGATGCCCACTCCAGCACTTTCCGATTCATCGCCTGATACCCAGAGGTGGGGTCAGTGACCTTCTGTTGGATGAGCAGTGAGGCGATGATTCCGAAAATATTCATCCCCAATTTCCGTAAAAAAGGAGCCCGATAAGTTGTTGACCCTGAGTCGATTCTTCGAGCGTCGAGGAAACGAGATCCAATGGCGATGTCCGCTTCTCCTTTTCGAATGACAGCGAGTAAATCGATGAGAAAGGATGGATCGTGTTGACCATCCCCATCCATCTGGACTAACTCTTCATACCCTTTTCCCAAGGCATATTTGTAGCCGGTTTGGAGGGCTGCACCATAGCCGAGGTTGAAAGGATGGGAGACCACCCGTGCCCCACTTTCGATCGCTTTCGTTCGAGTCTCATCATTCGAACCGTCGTCAATCACCAATACCTCGATGAGAGGACAATGTTCTTTGACCCCTTTAATCACAGAGGCAATCCGGAGGCCTTCGTTGAAAGCGGGGATAAGTACAATCGTCAAAAGATCCGAATGCTTCATCGGTGGTAGTTTTTAAGAACCTCGTCCATTCTTGAAAATGAAAAAACCTTTAATAATCCCTCTAATTTAGAAATCATTGGATTCATTCCATAGTAGGTAATCCATTTTGAAATCAAGGGCAAAGAAACCCTGGGTGTATGTATATCACATTCCCAGGGATGGAGGTAGATATTAAATGGACCTTCTTGATTCATTCGCTTTAAAGCCCACTTAAAAAACCATACCGGAAAGACTCGGAGATAGAATCCTCCACTTACCGGAATCTTGAGCGTTCCTAACGAAACCACCGCTGCTGGAAACTCCCAAAGGGGGCTATGCGGATCCTCTTCACATGGATTTTCAAAGCAGATGCGATACGGAAACCGTGGGGCCTGATCAACACCGTAAAGACGATTCCCAAATAATTTGATGGGGAAGAGACTTGCGTCATAAAGATACCCAAAATCTTTCAGGATCGGAAGGGCCCATTTTGTCTTCTGGTGAAGAGAAAAGGTGGGGGCTCGGAATCCCTTGATCTCCACATCCCCCAGGATCTCCTTGATCAAATTCTGAAATTCCAGCAACTCTTTTTTAAACTCTTCTTCTCCCAGATCATCTAACATCCGGTGGGACATTCCGTGACACCCCACCTCATGTCCTTTCCTGTAAATCTCTCGAACAAGATCAGGACACTGCTTAGCGACTTCCCCCAAAATAAAAAAAGATGCTTTGACCTTATATTGGTCTAAGAGGTTAAGAATCGGTAAAATAGCCTTTGAAACCCTTTCACGGGGGGAGGTTGAATCCAAATGGGAACGAACCAATTCAGGATGAAACCAATCCTCTACATCGATGGTGAGTCCATTTCGCTGCAAAGGGTTTATCTCCTCTCCTCCTGGTTCGATGCTTCACGATCCGGGGTTTTTTGAAAGGATTTAATCGGTCTTGCCGGATTACCTCCAACAAAAGTGAAATCGGGGACATCACTGGTGACCACAGACCCAGCCCCCACGACGCATTGTCTTCCAATTCTTACACCTGGAAGGATCATTGCTCCAATCAGAATGAGCGATCCCCTTCCAATGGAAACTTTTTGAGCATATCGCCCACCCACAAACTCTTTGATCGTAGAGGTCGGGTTGAAATGAGTGATGATCGTCACATTCCGGCCGAGGGCCACGTCTTCTTCAACCTCAAGATATTCCGGAGTGACCGAATCAATTAAGACATGATATCCAATAAACACGCGTGATAATGTTTTAAATTTGACCCCCCTTAGACGATGGATGAAGGCTGTGAGAATGGAAGGAAAGGGAATGTAGTATGCCACCATTCCTAACAGAATTTTATAGGAATGGCTGAAAGAAACAAAGAATCGGGTTGTCTTCTCCTCCTTTAAAAGAACAGGTTCTTCCAAGGTTATCGCCTCCCCGGAAACAAATGAATTTTAGAGGGGGATGCCCATTTTGGAATTTTAATAAAGGGCAACCCTAAATAGAACGAATCCAATCCCATGTTCTTCCGGTCCCTTCGATGCGCTCTGTTGTTAAAAAAATCCCCGCCTCTTTATTTTAAGAGAAAATTTAATCTTTTAGATGATTCACGGTTAAAAATTTTCAGAGGATCCCTTCATGTTAAATAGCCCAGGGTTCTCAATCGTCTCTTCAAATCTTCCTCCTCCTCATCAGAATAAATCCCTTTTGGATGAAAATCCGAAGAGGGACCTTCTTCCTCCAAAAATCGGATAGGCTGCTCCTGAAGAGTCCCATCTAAGAATGCCTTTTGGAGAACCCTCCCATCCATGGAGTTAGGAATAGGGAGGTTTAAGAGGTAAAGAATAGAAGGGGCTAAATCGATAATCTGAGCTCCTTCGAGGGTCATTCCTTCCTTGATTCGCTTCCCCTTCATCATCAACAAACCCTCCATGCGATGAGATGCTGAGACACCCCTTGAATAATCCAAAATCCGATGGGATGCAAACTCATATTCCCCGAAGGCTGCAATCTCAAAACCTTTGGGGAAAAAAATGATATCAGGCGCCTCATTCAAATGGGGTCCGTGATAGATCTCTTCTTTCCGGAAGATCTCCTCCACCACCTTCTCCCCTGTCTCTTCATCCATCAATTCCTTGAGCTCTCGAATGATCTCCTCTCTGATCCTTCCAAATTCACGGTCGGGCTCGACAATGCCTTGAGGTTCTCGCCCCTTCAGGTTTAGATAAATCTGACCTGCTGTACTCCCTATGGAATAGGCCACGGATTGACTCCAATCGACATCTTCAAAGGAGAGGAAAAATGCTTTTAGCAAAGATTGTGTTTGACCGAAACGGGCCTTTCGCTTGAGTCTTCCTAATCCCATACGGAGAAGGAGGTGATAAAAGTTCATGGGAACAAATCCTGACCGGAAGAAAAGATTTTTGATGGAAGTGCGAACCCCCTTCTTCAGTTTAAGGAAACCCTTCTCCATCAAAAAATTATTGATGTAGAGAAGCTTCTCGAGAGGCCCTGCCCCATGATCGGACATCACGATGAGTGTCCGCTCTGAACCTACCCAATCCTCCAAAACCCGTTTTAAGACCGTGTCCATTTTCTGATAAAAATCCGGGATGACATCAAAATATTTTTCCTGGGATGGATCATGGCGAAAATGGTTTCGATCCCAGCAATGCCAGAGTTCGTGTTGGAGCACATCAATGCCTTGAAAAATAGCGATGAAGAGGTCCCAATCTTCTAACCCAAAGAGGTATTCCATCGCCTTGATTCGTTTATTAGTCACCTCATAGAGGTGCGTTAAAAAACGCTCCTCCCCTCCTTTGGAATAAGATTCCTTGATGTGAATTTCATAGCCTCCGGTGATCCGCTCCAATTCCTTCGCTAATGAAGGAGGATAGGTGTAGTCGGTTTTATTCGAGGGCGTCAACATTCCTGAAACCATGATGCCATTCACCTTCTCTGGCGGATAAGTAATCGGGACATTAAGAACACAAATCTTCTTCCCTTCATCACCTGCCCAAGACCAGAAAGATCGGCCATCCCGAAACTCAGCATTGATCGGCGAGAGAAGATAGGTTCCCTCTTTGCGTCGAATGAAATCAAAAATACCGTGTTTGCCTGGATTCTTGCCTGTCATAAAAGAAGACCAAGCTGAACCCGTAATCGGGGGGATAGTGGTGCGAAGCCTTCCCATCACCCCTTCCTCTTTCAATTTCTTGAACGTGGGAACTCTTCCTTGGTCGATCAATGACTCGATGATGTCCGGGCTTGCCCCGTCTAAACCAAGAATAAATACTTTTTCAGAAGACATCTGTATCTCCCCAATTTACACACCTTCCATTCCTCTCTCTCCTAATCTTCTCGATCTCATGAAAAAGATAAAGTGAATCGCAAGAGCCAGGCTAATCGTGATACACGAGAGAAGAATCCGCTGGCCGACGACGAAAACCATCCCCTTTGACTCGGAAACTCCCATGAGGATGAGCGCCCCATAAGAACCCATCTCTACCACCCCCAGCCCTCCAGGGGTGACGTTCAGCATCCCCACTAGCTGGATGAAGGGGATGAAAAAAACTCCCTGGAGGAATGGGAACTTGACCCCCAAGGCTCGGCCCGTAAAATAGAATCGAAGACTCAGGAGGAGATATTTTAGAAAGCTCCAACCCATCATCTGGTAAACCGACCCCTCACTGAAAGAGCTTTTGCCCAATGTCTCCTTCCACTTCCCTCCAACACGTTTTCCAATGATGGGTAATTTCAAAAGCAAATCCGTCCCGTGACGATAGAGCCTGATCAAAAATTCGATAGCTTCCCCTTTCTTCCAGAAGATGGATAGAAGTGTCGCACCCATCAGGAGTCCCAGGATCGACAAGGCCTCTATCTCTCCACCTACTTTAGTGATCATTATGAAAGAAGGAAGGGCAAGGACGAAGAAGACGACGAGGTCGAAAAAACGGTCGAGAAGAACGGAGAATAGTGCCGCGGGGAGGTGGAGGTTTTGAGATCGATTCACATAATATGTCCTCACTCCCGCAAGACTGATATCGTTGGGGATCACCGTACCTATGGCGTAACTGTTGAGGAGCCACCGATAGAACCGGAAGAAGTCCCTTCTCAGCTCAGCCGAACCCTTCGAAACCCCTTTCACAATGGCCATCCAGCGAAGATTATGAATCAGGGTGGAGCCCACAGTAGAGAGAAAGGCCAAAAGGACAAAGGACCAACGGATCTTCGGCAACCGCATCAGTTCTGAAACATCTCCGATGGTGATCAGTACAAATAGAAAGACAGCAACGAGCACCCACTGCGCTACAATTTTAGCCGTTCGGCTCAACATCCCTTTTTGGCCTCCAGGACCACTTGATTCACTGGAAGGAGTGCCAATGGAACCTTCAGTTTGGGCAGACCGATGACCGGAGAAACCCAGCGCCAGCGGCTTCCTGCGATCCCAACCTTCCTCACAAAGATCTCCCCAAAGACCGACTCCTCCAAAACCTTTTTGAGATGTTCAGCAGAAAATATGAATACCTCTGGCTGTTGGATCACCCTGAAGAAGATCCTGACGAAAAAGTGGAAGATTTTCTCCAGCCGCTCCAGCCAAGGAGAGATACAGGGCTCAACGATGATCACATTTCCCCCCTTCTTCAAAAGTCGAAGGCTTTCAATGAGAACCTGCTTCACTCGGGCCTCGGTCTCACCGCTTCCGCCTTCGGTCAGGTGATGGAGCATGCTTCGATAAAAGAGTGTATCGAAAATCTCCCTTTTAAATGGAAGGCAAAGGGCATCACCGCAGACCTTTTCAATCCCCTCGCCCCCCTGTTTCAGCATCGAAAGAGAAAAATCGAGGCCCACATACTGTTGGGTCACCGGAGAGATGAAATCTCTGATCCCTCCATTTCCAATATCGAGAACCCTCCTCCCCATTCGCGTCTCGATCCATGGCCTCAACTCCTCTTTTGAACCCCTGGCCTTGATGAAATCACCGTAGCTCGTCGAGACGTCTTGGAAAAAGGATTGTTGGGACCGCTTCATCTTCTTCGGTCTTTCTTGGATCCATCAGATGACATCCGTATCTCCCCAATTCACATACCACCTTTCTGGAGAGAGGAGCAACTCTTTATGAGATTGGGGATAGATCATCAAGAGAAACCTCTTTAGGCTTGGGAGAAATCCTCTCTGCCTCAAGATCCTATGATAAGGATGGCCTTTGGGAAGCATGCAGCCCAACAGGTCAACCCCTTCCCTCTCGCTGTGTTCAATCCCCTTCATCATCAACACGGGCAACGTCTCTTCATCCAATGCTAATAAGTCAACAATGACAACACTGCTGAATTTTAGGAGGTCAACCTTTCTCAGAATGATATAGCCCCTCATCTTCCCATTCTTAATGGCCCGATAGATCGTATAGGTTCGAGTTGGGTGTTGAAAGTACCGCCAATTCAAATAATTTCGGTCGCGGATCCCCATGATGGGGGAAAGGGAAAGGGCCTTTTGCGAGAAAGTGTCGAACTGGTCATCGAATTCTTTCACTTCTTCAATCTCAATTCCCTCCACTCCTCCCTTTCTTTTTTGTGGGCATAGGATGAAATAGAAAAGCCGTGAGACTCCTCCGACAAAATGGCTGATCAAAGGGATGGGAAGATATCGATGAACAATACCCCGGAAACGGATGGGGTAGACAATGACCGGAAGTTCTGTCACGACCTCCCACCCAAGCTTTTTAAGACCGTGAATCGTCTCCTTACGGATGGGATAAGCCATCATAAAAAGTCCCTTTGCTTTCTTAACTCTCTCGATCGCAGACCTTCCCAGCTCTGCAAAGATCCCCTTCCTCCGATAGTCCGGATGGACCATCAAATCGAGAGAAAGGGTTCCTAAAACCATGCTCCCATTAGCGGAAAACCTCCTCGGGACGTCAGCGAAATGGCCGATCACTCGACCTCCGTCCTCGGCAATATAGATGAAGGCCTTTCCGTCTGGCCCTTCCATGAATTGCCATCTCCAAAAGCTTGGGTTCAGTTTGTCTTCTTCCATCCCTCCCAAAACAATCTTTCTAAGAGATAGAATCCTCTCCAGATCTTTTTCGTTTCCATCCCGGACTTTCCAGCTCTGCCCTGCCTCCATCTCTCCCTTCATTTCCCTTAAGGATAATCGATCTGAAATACCACCATTCTTCGATCCTTCCGTCTCAAATCCAACAGAGGAACCAAATTTCCTTCTTTTGGCTTTTCCCAGAAACCTGGCGAATCCTTCTCAATTTTCTCATCGATCACCAGATATCGAACCCCCTGGGACCGTGCGGCCTTTAGAATCTCTTCATAACTTCCCGAAGGCATATGGACCCATGGCAATCCAGCATAAAAGGCTTCCTGTGGCAAACTGCTCATTATTTTCCCTTCTCTGGGAAGGTGGTCCTTCATCCAGAGACCGGCTTCCTTTTGGATGAAACGAAACTCTCGACCATGGATCACCCTCCCCTGGACGAAAAACCCGATCAGAATGAGAATGAGCAGGATGGCTTTAAACCTGTTTTCCAAAATACCCCACTTCAATCGTTTATGGACCCACTCAACAGACGTCAAAAAACCCAACGCTGCCCAAGGAATGGCGATGGGAATCATTTGAGAGGTATATCTCCGAGTGATCCAAAAAAATGGAAAAACAAACCCGAAGAAAAAAACGAGATAAGTCATCAGATAGAAGTTCCCCTTTAAGCGGGAAGGACTCTCCTTTTTCAATAAAAAAATAAATCCCACAATCGCTAAGAAGAAAAGCAAAGGGTGAAATCCCTGCTGAAATTTATAAAGAGATTCAAAAAATCCAATCCCTATCTTCCTCAATGCGGTCAGAGGGTCACTGATGAGGGAGAGCAGAGGGAACTCCCTTTTCTTTCTGATCTCCTCAATGGGAGGGACTCTTTCTTCTTTTGAAAAAGATCCGGTCGAAATGAAAATTTTTTGTGAGATTCCCCATTTTCCAGATTCCTTTCGTATTTGGATGAGATAGGGAGAGGCAAAGGCAAGAAAACAAAACAAAGCCAGAAGAATGATCCCAACTCTTCTTGTCCAATGCCTTTTCCCGTGGGAAGGATTGATCAATAAAACCCAGATAGAAAAAACAAAAAGAAAGCCTATCCCTTCTGGTCTTGTGAGATAGGCAAGTGTAGTAAAAAGACTGAAAAGAAGTATGTTATAAAACTTGCTTCTGCTAAAGGCCTTCCAACCGAAAAGAACAGATGTGGCAAGGAGGAAATGGTAGGTTGACTCTGTCAAGACGGATCCGGAAGAGTTATAAAGGAACGGGTGAACAGCCGCAAAAAGGGCAGAAATGATTCCTACCTTTTCATTAAAGATTTCTTTGCCCACGTAAAAGACGGGAAGGACGACCAGCGTGCCAAAGAAAACAGAAACCCAAATCCCTGCCAATTCATCATTTGAAGTGCAAAAATGGAAAATGGCGATCAGAAGGGGGTAAAGGGGAGGGGCTTTCCCGCCACTCCAATCTCCTGATAGGATCTGTCTGGCATGACGGATATATTCTGTCCCATCATTATGGATCACCTCAGGCTGCAAAACGAGGAAAAGGCGAAGACCAAAGGCAATGGCGAGAAGAAGGACGAGGACCTTCCAAGTCCTCGATTTGTCCAAACTCGTTTCCTCCAGCCCTTTGACGTTCTCTCTTTTCCTACCGATGATCTTCACCTCCCCTCCTGAAGGCCTGTCAAAATCTTCACAATCTTCTCGCTTGCCCTTCCTTCATCCTCACCCTCTGCTGCCAGACCACGATCTCTTCTAACCCTCAGCTTTCTTACTTCTGATAGGATTCTCTTCTTTCTCGTTCCGACGAGGACATTCCAACCTTTCTTGACCGTCTCCACCCACTCTGTTTCATCCCTTAATGTAAAACAGGGGACCCTAAACCAGCAGGCCTCTTTTTGTACGCCTCCGGAATCGGTGAGAATGGCCTTGGCATTTTTTTCCAATTTTAACATGCCGAGATATGAGACCGGCTCGATCAATTTAATCCTCTTGCTCGCTGTCAGGAGATGATAGGCCTCCATCATCTTCTTCGTCCTCGGGTGAAGGGGAAGGATGACAGGAGCATCCTTTCCAATCTCGTCAAGGATACCTAAAATCGATCTCAACCGTTTGGGGTCATCTGTGTTTTGGGGACGGTGGAGGGTAGCCAAGTAATAGTTCGGAGTTTTGAGTTCGGAGTCCAGAGCATAAGAATCATCAGGAGAAAGAAGATTTAAATCTCTCAGGATGGTGGATTTTATTTCGGCCAATTTGGAATAATGGAGGATCGAATCGTACATCACGTCGCCCACCCTTTTTACCACTCTTCTCCCTCCATCCTTAACCCCCTCCTTCGATAAGTTTCGGATGGCCTGGGGAGTTGGACAGAAAAGGATTGTCGAAAGATGGTCGGTGAGAAGGCGGTTGATCTCCTCCGGCATGGCCCTATTATAACTTCTCAAACCCGCTTCGACATGAGCCACAGGAATATTTAGTTTCACTGCAGCCAAAGCCCCTGCCAGCGTCGAATTCGTATCACCGTAAACCAAGACGACTTCGGGTTCCTCTTTTTGCAGCACAGCCTCGATACGTTCGAGCATCATTCCGGTCTGTTTGCCATGGGACCCTGATCCCACTCCTAAGTGATATTCCGGCTTGCGAATTTTAAGCTCTTCAAAAAAAACCCGATCCATCAGGTAGTCATAATGCTGGCCTGTATGAACCAAGATTTCCCGAATCTTCTTCGAACGGTGATGTCGAGAAGAAGATGTCTTATTAAAGGCCTGAATGGCTCTGCTTACTGCTGCGGCCTTAATAAATTGGGGCCTTGCTCCCACAACAGTGACCACCTTCATTCTTCGACTCCACTCAGGACAATTTCCTTGTTATCAATAGGAGCATATGATAGTTTACATTAGCTTCATTAGGTCATTGCGAGGAGCGGTGGCGACGAAGCAATCTCAAAACGAGATTGCCACACCCTTTGGGCTCGCAATGACAACTTTTTATGGTTCCGAATACAAACTATTTTATGCTCTCGGTAATCATTAAATTCTGTATATCACTTTAGCTCGTTGAAAAGCCTTCTTAAATCCCTCCCCACCTCCCTTTGGCAAAGGGAGGAGTTAATTTTTCCCCCTTTACTAAAGGGGGGTTTAGGGAGATTTGTCCCTTTTATATCAGACTCACCCCGGTAGAATCCTTTTCGTACTTTTTCCCACAGGCCCGGCAAATGGCTTTGTTAGATCGGAAAGCGATCTCCACGGCGCACTCGCAGATCCACCCTTTCACTCTTCCTGGATTTCCATAGACCAACGCATAATCGGGAACATCCTTCGTTACCACTGATCCTGCGCCGATGAAGGCATACCGGCCAACCTTATAACCACAGACAATCGTGGCGTTGGCACCGATCGTCGCCCCCTTTCCAACCACGGTCTTGCGAAACTCTTTCTTTCTCGATATGAAACTCCGAGGGTTGAAGACATTGGTGAAGACCATGGAAGGACCACAGAAGACATCATCCTCCAGAATCACCCCATCATAGATGGAGACATTGTTCTGAACCTTTATATTATTCCCGATGATCACGCCTGAACCAATAAAGACGTTCTGTCCGATGATACAGTTCTTCCCAATCCTTGAACCCGACATGATGTGAGAGAAATGCCAAATCTGGGTTCCCTCACCCACTTCCACAGGTTCATCCACGACTGCTGTAGGATGAACAAAGTAACCCCTCTCCATCTTCTCATCCTCCTTCAATTCAGACACTGAACTTCGGACATCTCACACTACAAAGATCTGATGGGGTATTGGGGGTTTCAGCTCTTGATCTCCCCATCTCCCCATCATTTTTCTGTTTTCAATCTTCCTCAAAGACTGACCGGAACTCCTTTCTCCTTCAAGGATTGCTGGGCTGCCGCGAGGATTCTGACCACCTTGAGCCCATCCCGGCCTCCGGTCTTGGGTTCTTTTCTCGACTCAATGCATTGGATAAAATGTTCAGCTTCGGCCCGGAGCGGCTCCACCATCTTGATGCTAGGAATGGTGATATCCCCAAACCTCAGACTTAAGTATTCTCCGTAAGTATCGTAGGAAAGATTTCTTACGCCTTTATCGTATACCTTTAATTTCTCAGATGCCTCCACATCATCAAAAACCGCCATTTTCTTCGAGCCGACAATCGTGACCCTTCTCAGCTTGTGGGGGTCAAGCCAACTGAGATGGATATTCGCCATCTTGCCCTCAGAGAATCGGAGACTGAGAAAGACCACATCTTCAATCCCCTTCCGGATGTAGCTTTCTCCGTGGGACGAGACGACGATGGGTTCTTCCTCGAGGAGGTAGAGGATGACAGAAAGGTCATGAGGAGCAAAAGAAAGCAGGGCGTTCTCATCCTGGCGAATGACACCGAGATTGACCCGCTGCGTATAAATGTAGTAGATCTTTCCCAATTCCCCGGAGGTTACCATCTCCTTCAGCCGATCCACCACAGAATGATAGATCAGAAGATGGCCGACCATCAGGATCCTTCCCCTCTTCTCCGCAATCTCGAGCATCTCCTCGGCATCCTTTGAGCTTAAGGCCATCGGCTTCTCGACCAAAACATCCTTATCTGCTAACAAGATCTCTTTTGATAAAGAGTAATGAGAGAGGGCTGAAGAGGCGACCACGACCCCTCTCACTTCTGAATCAAGAAGAATGGGACTCAAATCCTTCACCATCTTCGATTGAGGATAGGCCTTCTCCAGAGACGATAATTTCAAAGGATCCTGATCACAGATGTATTTTAGTCGAACATTAGGAATTTCTGAAAATACCCTGATATGATTCTTTCCCCACGCCCCTGCCCCGACCACGGCAATACTGATCATAGGACCTCCCCCTAACAAATAAATTCCAAATTTCAAAATCCAAATGTCAAATCAATGACAGATACTTAAATGTCAGTCCATAATTATAAAGACACTGGAGACTAAATCCCTCCTTCCCTCCCTTTACAAAAGGGAGGAATCCCCCTCTTTGGAAAAGAGGGGTCAGGGGAGATTTTCTAAAAAATATGTCTACTCAATTATGGACTCCTTAGTAAATGTCAAAACAAATTCTTTTTGGCCATCTGTGCTTTAGATTTGGCTTGAACTTTGAGCTTTGACATTTGACATTGGCTTATCTTCTAATCCCATTCCTTTGGGGCATAATCTCAGATGCCACCCCATTAGATAGGCATAGAGAGAGAGTTTCTTTCTCCATTTCTTGATGGTGAACAAGGTAAAAAGAGACGCCAGACTAATCAAAATGAGTTCGACTGCTAACCTGGTCAACAATCCAAGCAGGAGGATGAAACATTGGAAATCGCCTCTATTTTTCTTGAAAAAATGATAACGAGAGCGATAATATTCCACCTTTGCCTTCTTTTTTTCCGTCTCGGCGCTCTTCCCTTGAAAATGGTAGATCTCAGCTTGAGGCAGATGGTAGACTTTCCATCCGGCCTTTTTCATCCGATAACACCAATCGGTCTCTTCGAGAAAGAGAAAGTAGTCTTCATCCAATAAGCCCACTCGCTCTATGGCTTCCCGCCTCACGATCATAAAAGCACCGATCACAGAATCCACTTCAATGGGTTCAGAGTAATTCCTCCCCTTACCTGGAAATCTCTTTGGGAACATCCACCTCAATAAACTCTTATTGACAAGCTCTGTAGCTAAGGATGGGAAATTGGCGACGGAGTTCTGTCTCGAACCATCGGAATTCAAGAGCTGCACGCCTGCGACTCCTGCCTCGGGATGGACATCCATAAAAGAGACTAATCGCTCAATGGCTCCCTTCTTCACTCGAGTGTCTGGATTGAGAAGAAGGGCATATCTTCCGGATGACTTTTTTAGTCCCTGGTTGGCCGCTTTCGAAAATCCCAAGTTTCTATCGTTTTCAATGAGATGGACAGCCGGAAATATTTTTTTTACCGCAGTCCCGCTCCCATCTCGGGATCCGTTGTCCATAACTACAACCTCCCATGGAACACTCTCTCTTTTCTGAAAAATTGATTCCAGACAATGGAGAAGATATTCCTTCGTATTCCAACTGACAATAATGATGCATAGATCGGTCATGCTTCAAGATCCAAATCTTTTTATAAAGTCATCCATTGCATCACTGCAAATGGTTTTGATATTTTCACGGATCTTATGATCTGGCCAATCCCACCATCTTATCTCTAAAAGTTTCTTTATCGTCTCTTCATCAAAGCGATACCGGACGATGCGGGCAGGATTTCCTCCAGCAATGGCATAGGGAGGAACATCCTTGGTCACTACGGAGCATGCGCCGATGACCGCACCATCTCCAATAGTGACACCGGAGAGAATCGTTACGCCATACCCAATCCACACATCATTTCCAATGATCACATCTCCCTTGCTCGCTGGATGGAAATGGATATTCTTTGCATCTTCCAAAAAAATGAGAAAGGGATAAGTGCTAACCCAATCCATTCGATGTTCACTCCCGAGAAAAATGCGGACCTGGGTTGAGATAGAACAATATTTTCCAATCGTCAAGGTTGTCCCTTCTCCTCGGGACGCGACTCTCGGTTTCCCGTAGGTGTAATCACCGATGTTGTATCGATCACCCAAAAAGTCTTTCGTATACAGTTTCTTTTTTGTCAAAGCTAACATTCTTTGTTGAATCTTCTTATAAGCGGTATGAATTCGATCAAGCAACTTCATGCCCTCCTCACCCCTTTTCAAATCGTCTTTTCTCCAACGATGATCAGGGTATTTCCACCCATGAGGATCTCATCCTGCAAGGTATCTTTCAATCGGTAGAACTC
>Ga0299912_10002176_pt1 | contig 16079 bp, 13 predicted proteins | sample RVTome_2_FD_207667 | JGI IMG/M metagenome (GOLD analysis project Ga0299912, IMG submission 207667) | Soil microbial communities from uranium-contaminated site in the Upper Colorado River Basin, Wyoming, United States - RVT95D214 (version 2) ... | reverse complement strand
CCAGAGCATTCCTGGAAAAAAGAAAACCCAATTTCAAAGGTCGTTAATATTTAAATAGTGCATCTCTATCTTTAAAAAAAGAACAGCGGTTAGAGAATATTCTCTAACCGCTGTTTGTTTTTTCCCACACCCATACCGTTTGAAGCCTATTTTTCGCCTTAAAAGGCCTTATTTCCCGAAATACCTGGCCCGGATTTCTTTTTTATCCACTTTGCCCATAGCTGTGACTGGAAGGGCGTCCAAAAATCTTATATCCCGGGGACGTTTAAAGTCGGCTAGTTTATCCCGACAGAATTCCATCAATTCCTCAGCTGTTGCCGACAGACCCTCACGGAGAACAATAAAAGCGGCCACATCCTCACCGAGTTTCGGGTGCGGTTTGCCTACAACGGCGCATTGCCCGACAGCGGGATGTTCATAAAGAGCACTTTCCACTTCAACGGAATATACGTTATATCCTCCCCGCACCAGCATATCTTTCTTGCGGTCCACATAATAAAAGTACCCATCTTCGTCGTAATAGGTAAGATCGCCCGTATGGAGCCATCCATTTTTAAGTGTTTCTTCAGTCGCTTCGGGATTTTTATAATATTCTTTCATGACGTTAGGACCACGTAAAATCAGTTCGCCGACCTCCCTGACGCCCACATCCCTGTCCTGATTATCCACAATGCGCCCTTCCATATCCGGAGCCCAGGGGAGGCCGATGGACCCAATTTTCGCCAGGTGATCTTCGGGACCGAGTCGGGTGCCTCCGACCCCTCCTTCGGTCAAACCGTAAATATTAACCAGTTTCAGGCCGGGCCAGGCCTCCAGGGCCTGGCGGATGACTTCTTCGGGCATGGCCGAACCGCCGTAAGACATAATTCTGAGACTGGACATGTCAAATTCTTTGAACTGCGGGTGCTGCATAATAAAGATGATCATCGTCGGGGCAAGGCAGATGGAGGTCGTCTTTTCCCGCTGAATAAGTTTCATGGATTGCACCGCATCAAATACCGGTTCCCATATAAGATAATACCCATACCAGAGCCAGGTCATGATATGGGAGCTTACGCCCGTCGAGGTGAAAAAAGGGAAAGGAGTCTGGTGTTTCATATATCCGTAATGCAGCCGATGAAAACCCCAGGCGTTGCCGTGCAACCGGCCACAGGCCAGTTTGCTGCCTTCGGTCAGGACCACACCTTTCGGGCGTCCAGTGGTACCGCTGGTATAAATAATATCCGCATCATCTTCCGGTTTGATTTCCACTTCGGGAGCAGAACCGCAGCTGTTCAGGAGCTGCCCGTAAGGAACGGCCCACTCCGGAACAGGGAATCCTTCTTTTTCAATACAGATTATTTTTTTAAGCTGAGGGACCTTCCCCCTTATCTGTTCCACCAATGTTTCGTACTCATGACCGTAAACAAGATATTCCGTATCGCTGTTGATCACGATGTACTCCACCTCGCGGGCGACCAGGCGGATGTTGACCGGTATAAAAATCGCACCAACCTTACGGGCAGCCAGATAGAAGCAGACATTTTCCAAATGGGAGGCATTCATAAAGGCCAGTTTCTGACCTTTCCTGACACCGAGATCGGCCAGACCTTTGGCTAGGCACTCCATGATCTCCTTTATTTCTCGCCAGGTGAGCCTTTCCCAGAGTCCGGAACGGTAATTGACGGCATATAAAGCCTCCCGGTCGGGAAAGGCCTCTAAATTTCTATTAAAGGCTTCTTGAATAGTCTTTGGTTCATTCCGCATCATTATTCCTTTTCAATAATTTACTGATCCCTTGAAAAATAACTTCCGATAGCGACGTGGTCCCGTCTGCTTGGGTGTTCTACAAACCCAAGTAAGCCTTTCTGACTCGGTCGCTCTTTAATATATCTTTGGCATCACCCGACAGGACGATTCGACCGTTTTCCAAAACATAACCCCAACGACTCAGTTCCAGTGAGGCTTTTACATCCTGTTCTACCACCAGAACCGTCACCCCTAAGGCGTTAATCTTGGCTAAAACAGCAAAAATTTCTGAGACAAGCATGGGGGCCAGACCCAAAGAAGGCTCATCCAGCATCAAAAGCCTTGGATCCGCCATTAGGGCCCGGCCCACAGCCAGCATCTGTTGCTCCCCTCCGCTCAAGGTCCTGGCTATCTGCTTAGACCTTTCAGATAACCTGGGGAAGAGGTCAAATGCCTTGGCCAAGTTTTCTTCTCGCTTGGCCCGCGCCTTCGGTAGTATTGAGCCCATGTCGAGATTTTCCATGACACTCATATAAGGAAAGACATGCCGGCCTTCAGGAACCTGGACAAGACCTAGCTCAACACGCTGATGGGACGGCAGGCCGGTGATGTTCTTTCCGTCGAAATAAATCGTTCCTTTGCTGCTGGGAACGATCCCTGAGACAGCCTTAAGAAGGCTTGACTTTCCCGATCCATTCGAACCGACCAGACTGGTGATGGAGCCTTCTTCCATGGATAAGGAGAGATCTCTTATGACTTCCACATCCCCATATCGTACACTTACATTCTCCAGATTAAGTAAGTTCATAGCCTTTTCCGAGATAAGCCTTGATCACCCGTTGATCCTGAATCACTTCCTGGGGAGACCCTTCCATAATTTTTTGGCCTTCCGCAAGCACCATCACTTTGTCGGATAGAGACATGATGGCCTGCATCACATGTTCTACGACCAATACGGTCAGTCCGTGATCTCTGATTTTTTTTATCAGCTCAGTGGCTTCTCCGATTTCAGTGGAAGTAAGCCCGGCCATGACCTCGTCCAACAACAAAACCTCGGGTCCCGTGGCCAAGGCCCGCGCCAATTCCAGCCTTTTCTTATCGGCAAGGGTCAGGGTATGTCCGAAAGCATCTTTTTTATCAAGCATACCGAGAAAGTCAAGGACATCGAGAGCCAAACTTGACGCCTCACTGCTTTTGGTGTGCCGGCAGAAGGCCCCGACCATGACATTCTCAAGGACGGTGATGTTTTCAAAGGGTTTGACCAATTGGAAGGTCCTCCCGATTCCAAGCCTGCACACCAAATGAGATTTATTGATACTCGATAAATTCTTCCCCTGGAATTTGACGATTCCCGAATCCTGCCTGTAAACACTGGACAGAACATTGAACAAGGTGCTCTTCCCGGCGCCGTTCGGTCCGATGATTCCAAAAATCTCGCCGGCCCTCACAGAAAAGCTGAGATCGGTTATCGCCGACAGCCCACCGAATCTTTTTGAAATATTTTCCACTTCTATGATGGGAGGTGTTTCTGAGCGGCGATTTGTTTCGGTTCTGCCAAACCGCCCAGAGGACACAGGTGTTCGGCGGATTTTTCCATCGGCTTCGGTTCGACCCCCAAAAACCGGGAGCCTGGTCAGAAACGACTGGTACGGTCCGGAGAAAAACTCGATGATGCCTCTGGGCATAAACATCACCACCAAGATGAGCAGGGCGCCATAAATGACAAAGTAAAGGCCCTGAAATGAACTGCCTATCCATATTCTGAGGAATTCCTGGAGCGGTATCAGTAGGAAAGAGCCGATGGCCGGACCGACGATCGTGCCCAGTCCACCCACCATTGAGGTCAAGGCGAGGTTTATGGAAACATTGATGGAGAATTCCGAATGGGGCTCGAGAAAAAGGACGTACTGGGCAAAAATGGCTCCCCCTAAGGCAGTCAAGCCACCGCTTACCATCAAACCGGCCATCTTCGCTTTGCTGGTGTTCACGCCCAAAGATTCGGCGGCCTGATCCTCATCCCGCAAGGCCACGAGCTGAAAACCCAAACGGTTTCTCTTAATCCAGGTTGAAAGGGCAAGGGCAAAAAGCATAAAAGAAAAGGCCACAAGTGCGTAAGGGGTCTTGGACTCGAAGCAGAGATTGAAAAGAGATGGTTTAAACGGAATGGATAAACCTTCGGAGCCCGCGGTCAACCCTCTGAAATAAACCGCCAATAGCAGCATCACCTCGCCAACCGCGATGGTGGCCAGAGTGAAGAACGGACCCTTCAGTCGAAAACAGGGGTATCCAATAATGACCGCCAGCACGATGGAAACCACGATACTGGCGATCAGGCCAAACAGCGGAGGTATCCCGTATTTTACAAACAGGAGGCTGCAAACATAAGCGCCGATCCCATAGAAGGCACTATGTCCGAGAGAAAGCTGCCCTCCAAAACCGCCGATAATATTCCAGGCACTTGACATTCCTGCAAACATGAAAACCATGAAGTACAGGTTCAAATAAAAGGCATTCTTGGTTATAAGCACCAATAGAAAAAGAAAGGCTAAGGTGATAACCAGGACATATATTCTTGGTTCCCCCGCCCCCTTGAGTTTGCCTGCAACCATTACTTCATCCCCATTTCTTCTGAACCTACAATTCCCATCAAACCTGAAGGCCGAATGAGAAGAACGATAAGAAAAATGATAAAGGATACAACCTCTTTCAAAGAAGGGTCAATATAATACCCGCTTAACGAATCGGTAATCCCGATGATGAATCCCCCCAGGAGGGCGCCAACCATATTACCCATACCTCCCAGGACAACAACGACAAAGGCGGTCAAAACAAAATAGACCCCTACGGAGGGAAAAACATAATATACGGGAAGGATCAGGCCGCCGGCGATCCCGACAAGCGCGGTCCCGATCCCGAAAGTCAGCATATATATCCTGTTCAGATTGATGCCCATCAGCTTGGCCGCCATCCTGTCTTGAGCAATGGCCCGAATCTGCTTGCCGATATTCGTATATTTCAATAATAGAAATAGGCCTACCGAGACAAGGATGGCTGAAAAGAAGATAATCAGCTTAGCATAGGATAAATAAAGGCTCCCCAAGCGGAAGGTTTTCTCGGCAAAGGCCATATGGATGCTCTGGTAGTCACCGGTAAACAGAAAAAGGGCCAGATTCAAAAGAACGATCGACAGGCCTACGGTTGCAAAAACCTGCATGTAGGCCGGGGCTTCGCGCAGGGGCCTGATGATGAGCTGGTCGATGGCCATTCCGGCAAAGAACATCAAGGGAATGCCAACCAATAGGGAGAGGTAGGGATTCAGCCCCAGGAAAGTGTAACTGAAATAGGTAATATACATGGACAGCATCAGAAATTCGCCGTGAGCAAAATTGATCACTCTGACGACTCCGAAGATCAGGGTCAAGCCGATGCTGATCAACGCATAAATACCCCCAAGAAGTAAACCATTCACGATGAGCTGCAGTAGAATCATGAGGCTAAATCCCTCCCGAGAAGATTAAATCATTCAAGCTTAGGTGATTTCATTGCCGACCAAACCGTTGGGTTGAAGTCCCCTGTACTCTGCCTTGGACGGACCATGACGTGGGAGTGCGCTCTCTGTCGAAATCTATTGGGGGCTATCAGGCGACACGCAGAACCGATAGCCCCCAATCATGTACCAAGACACTTCGAAGGTTTTATTTGGGAATCACTAAGTTCTTCCCGGGAGAGGACGCTTCGGCCGGATAAACGATGACCAGTTCCCCGTTTTGCCATTGAGTAACAAAATAACGGGCCAACATATTCTGTCCCATATTTTCGTTCCCCGGGGGATAGAATTTTATTCCGTAACCGAGAAGGGTTGTATCCCCGGAGATATCAGTTTTAACGGCCTCATTGACGATCTTTTCCGAATCCATTGAGCCGGATCGTTTTATGACATCCCACAAGGCCATGGTTCCCATATAGTTTATAACCGAGAAGACGGCTGCCGGTTTGAGACTGAAGGTTTTCTCGTAGAGCTCGGCCAACTTGTCGATACCTTTGGCGTATTTCGGGTTTAGATTATAGCCGGGATAGCCGACATTACATACTTTATTGTTTATGGCATTACCTAAGGCCTTCTGGTACCCCGGAAGATTCATGCCTCCCCCTGACCCGACAATGATCCTTGCCTTTAAACCAAGCTCCTCGGCTTGTCTGAAAAACAAAATTCCGTCGTTCTCATAGGAAGATTCCAGGATAACATCCGGGTTAGTCGCTTTTACCCGCATAACCAGGGAAGAAAGGTCGCTGGCCTTAAAATTATAGGATTGGTCTATGACTAGATTTACCCCCATTTTTTTTAGCCATATCCCTTATGCCCTCAGCGCAGGCTGTTCCATAAGCCGAGTCTTCATAAATACTGGCGATGCGAATGGAGGCTTTTGTTTTTCCAATTTTTGAAGCCAACACGTCAACCGCAAAACGGAGCTGATCGCGGCCCAGATCGGATCCTGTAGGACAGGTCCTGAACACATGCTTCAATCCCCTTTGGGTGATCTGATCTCCAACGGCTCCCAGTTCCCAGTAAATGACCTTGTGCTGGTCGGCTTTAGCACTGGCGGCCAAACTGATCGAGCTGGAAAAAGAGCCGACAATCACCGATACTTTTTCCACCGTACACAATCTCTCCACCTCGCTGACGGCCGTTTTTGGATCGACCGCATCCCCGTTGACAAAAACAATTTTTTTACCGAGAATTCCCCCTTGCTGATTCTGAACGATACGGGCCAGTTCTGCTCCCCGCCAGCTTTCCAAACCCAGGTTGGCAAGTGGTCCGGTCCTTGAGAAAATCGTTCCGATCTTGATCACATCTTCCTCTGCATGCCCTGTAGTGATCAAGGTGCACATTACCATCAAGCTAACCGCCAAACTCAAAAAAATAAGCTTCTTCATTTTTCTCCTCCTTTTAATGATATTTAACTACCCACCAAAGCAGCATAAAAAATGAAAACCTATTCCAATAGTTGAAGATTTCTTTTCCCGCTTTAGCCGGGGGAAATTTTCGGAGTGTCCGCAAAGTCTTGACTTCACATTTTGAAGGTGACGAAGAACCGATTGCCCTGAGTAGAAATTCCAAATCCCCCCTTTGCTAAAGGGGGATTATTCATCCTTTGTGGCTCAGAATGGCCAAGCAGACCTATTAAACCCGAATAAAGTCTTGAATTTGGGATGATATTATCAAATCAAAATAAAAATGCAACAAAAATTTTGGAGGTTAAGGCCAAATAGAATGCAGAATGCGGATTGCGGATTGCGGATTGGGGAATATAAAGGCCAATATGATGAAATTTAATAGCTTTTTTATATCTTGGATCATTGGTGTCCAAGAACGGTGGAACTGATTGGGGTTTCAGGTTCCCCGCCGAATCCCAGAGATCGATGAGGGAAATTTTTCTTCTGATTCAATCCCGCCTTTGGCGGGCGGTGAAAATAGTTATTTTGCCGGGAGAAATACAATTGAATAAGGAGCCAATCCTTTTTGATGATGGGAGGAGAATTTCTTAATCAGGCTGGCTATTCGAGAAAATTGGTCCCCAGGGAGAGTGTAGGGAGCGATGAGCACTCCACAATGGGGGCGTTGGTCATTGAAGAATCGAACCGTGAGCCTGATAAAATCGTCCCTGTTTCTTGTCACCAAACATCTTTTCTCCGTAGCTGCAAACTCAAGTTGCCTTTGATCCGATACCTCACACATCTCAACTTCATGAGCACTGAGCGCGTCAATCCCCCCTTTTCTAAGTATTTCCGCAATCTTCGGGCTGAGGTCTTCATCCAGGTAAAATTTCATAAGGACGACCTCACAAAGGGATAACGTTCTCGAAGTTTCTCATCATTCCATTGTTCATTCTGCTCAATAAGCCGGTCAATTTCCTTGGGATAGATCGCATAATATCCAAGAGCCGCCTTGAGCTGCCCCCCAGATAGCCAATGATATGCCTTTTGCAGCCTTTTGAAATCCTCCTTGACGCTTTTATAAATGGCAATTACTTCCCAAACCTCAATCCCTGTTCCCGCTACCCGGGCTCTTCTTCCACTGGTACCTTCGGCAAATAATATCCCTGGACAGCGCCTCATTTTAATAGCTTCCTGCAAAAGACCTTTGGTCACGTTTGAGAAATCCTGCCCTGTCTCTTTGGCCATTTGCTCAATTTCCTTCATGGTCTCGACTGGAAGACGTAAACTTTTTTGAACGCCTGCCATAAAAACCTCCCTTCTTGATCGTTATTCGTTATAATACGATGTCCTACAGTGAATGTCAAGAACTCAGTGCTATACGTTCGATTCAGACATAACGGGGGGGGAGGAAAGGTAGAAAGGAATGCCGTTCTATTTTGTCAGAATGCCCGAGATGTCACCTACTCAAAGACACCCTTATAAAAAGCAAGAAGAATCCTCGGAGGTTAAGGCTAAGGTTGAGGTAAATATTAAGGTTAAGGCTGAGGTTAAGGCTGAGAATTCAAGAAGAAAACCGAGATTTCTGAAAGAGTCCCGAAATCTCTGGGGAAAATCCGTGCAATCAAGAGAGCGTATAATACCTTTTCGGAGCTCTTAAATCAATTTCTTGGTAAACAATTATGGGACAAGGCTACGCTCAATTTTGACAAGGCATCATGGCAGCGGGCAGCGGCAATTAGGTTCTAAGACCCATTGGCTGATAATCGCTATCTTCATTCGTGAAGAAGAAGGTATATCCATGAGATTATCGAGTTCAAGTTCATGTGAACAGTCTCCGGGAAGGAACAGCCCAAAGGTTGGGCTCTCCAACCTTTCGAATAGAGTTACCGAGATAGACCACAAATCCCCCTCGCCATTCTTTTCCAAGTCCTTTTGCCACCTCCCGCATGGGCTGAAGATCCGCTGGTGCCACGGACGTGCGGGCCTTGATTTCCATCCCGATCATGCCTTTTTCGGTCTGAAGAAGAATATCCAACTCCAGGCCGGAGCGCGTGCGATAGAAGTATATCTCTTCCTGTCTCTGAACCGTTTTCATCCATTTGATCATCTCGCTCACGACCATCGTCTCATAGATCTCGCCGGACAGGTCTCCACGAAAGCCGCTCAGAGAGCGCACGATTCCAATATCGAGCCAATACAGTTTCGGTGTTTTGATAACGGAGCTTGTTATGTTGCGATGATAAGGCGGAAGCAGGACTGTCTGGTAGGAAAGCCTGAGGTACTCCAGATATCGCCTGGCCGTGTCGACGCTGAGCGAGGCGTCGCGGGCAAGCTCAGAGTAATTCAGAAGACGAGCCGATCTCAATGCCGCCAGCTTCTGGAAAGTTCTGAAAGGAACGAGATCGTCGAGCCGAGCCAGATCGCCGAGATCCCTTTCGAGATAGGTAAATTGATAATCCCTCAACCATTTCCAACGCTCCTCGGCTGAGAGGGGAAGAAGTGCAGGCATGCCGCCCCAGTTCAACAGATGTTTCTCCGCCTCTTGAATGCGACTATCATCCGAAACGAGTAATACCTCGGGGACATCCCTGAGGATCCGATTGAGATCCTGGCTTGAAAAAAGGCGATCGATTAGCGGAGACGATGGGGTCTGTGTGTCAGACTCCGATGTGAGCTCCCCCATGAGCAGAGGCCAAAGTTCATAGATTGAGATACGGCCTGCCAAGGTTTCGCGAATTTTTTTGAGGAGAAGAATCTGACTTGATCCCAAGAGGAGAGAGAACGATATGGCATCTCCGTCGAAAGCGAACTTAACTTTTTCAAAGAGAGAGGGCTCTTTTTGTGCTTCATCGATCACAGCGTTTCCGACGCTCTTCGACCATGAGGCTGTTGACATGCCACGGATGGCTTCACGATTCTCCGGGGCGTCGAGGTTGACATAGCGAAGATCCGGGTATTTCCGAAGGGCTAAAGTTGTCTTTCCGGTCTGCCTCGCCCCCGTGAGAAGGACGAGACGTCGTTTTCTCGAGCCCGGTAAAAAAGCACCTAATACTCGATGTTTCTGTAGATTTTCGCTCATCATCGTAAAATTTACAGCATTTTTTACGAAATGTCAAGATAAAAATCGGGAATACTGTTCAAGCTCCCTTTCCTTTGCTCATTTTTCTCCCTCCTAACCGTAATGCCTACACACAATGTGGGGTTTTGAAATGTGAATCAACCCGATGGATGATTTTCGATATTTCTTCCCTTGAAACCATCTCCTCCTTCACCCTGGGTTTTGAAAATGGTGAAATAGCCACCCTTTTAGAAAATAGCATAGGGCATAGAGTTTAGGGCATAGCGTAACAAATAAAATCAAAAGCTATTTCCATTTTTTCGCTTGCCTGCCGGTAGGCAGGGGTGAGGGGATCACCCTTTTAGAAATTTCGATTGTCTAAATTAGGATGAATCAAGGGAGGATTCTTTCAAGCTGACCCACAAGATCATAGGGAAGGGCTTGGGTGATACGGGCTTGCACCCAGTCGCCGGGCCGCGCCTTTCCTTTTAGGAAGACGCAGCCATCTATCTCGGGAGCTTGAGTTTGAAGCCTCCCCCTTAAGACCCCCCCTCCCCGATCCGGTCCTTCCAGTAAGACCTCCATCCTTCTACCCACCATTTTTTGATAATTTCTTAAGGAGATCTTTTTTTGGAGTTCCATCAGGGTTCTCAGACGTTCTTCCTTCACGCTCTCGGGGACCTGATCGGAAAGTCGGGAAGCAGGCGTTCCCTCCTCGGAGGAGTATTTGAAGGCTCCGAGGTGATCGAACTGGATCTCTTGAACGAAGTCTAAGAGCGTCTTGAACTGCTTTTCCCCTTCTCCAGGAAACCCAACGATCAAGGACGATCGAAGGCTGACCGCTGGGAGAAAAGCTCTGATCTTGTCGAGGAGGCTCCGGATTTCATGGCTCCCAGATCTTCGTCCCATTCGTTTGAGAATTCCGTCATCAATATGTTGGATGGGGAGATCGAGGTAAGAACAGATCTTCTCCTCCTGGGCGATGACCTCAAGAAGTCCCTTTGTAAAATAGTTTGCCTTTGGATATGAATAGAGGATTCGGATCCAACATAGTCCCTCTATTTTTACAAGACCTTTCAGAAGTTTTTCTAAATTGGTCCCATCTCGAAGATCTTCCCCGTAGGAAGTGGTATCCTGAGCGATGAGAATGAGTTCTTGGACTCCTCGATCTGCAAATCTTTTGGCCTCTTCAAGCACTGATCGAAGCCTTCTGCTGCGGTAGGGGCCCCTGATCTTCGGTACCGTGCAGAAGGTGCAGGTTTTGGAACAACCTTCTGCGATCTTGATATAGGCGAAGGAAGGCAGGGTGGAAAGGATCCGAGGCGTCTTGGAATCGTAGAGGAAAGTCGACCCGGAGAGGAAGCTTCTTCTCTTCGGCCGGCCCTTCAGGAGCTGAGGGAGCTTTTGAAATGCTCCGGTGCCAACGAAGAGGTCGACCTCTGGTAATTCCTTTTCCAGAATCTTCCCATAACGTTGGGGAAGACATCCGGAGACGATGAGGAGACGACAGCGGCCCTCCTTCTTATAGTGGGCCATCCGAAGAATGGTCTCGATCGCCTCTCTCGTCGCATCCTGGATAAACGAACAAGTGTTGACGATGATTATTTCAGCCTTCGAAGGATCCGTGGTGAGGAGATGTCCTTCTTTGGAAAGAAGGCCGAGGATCACTTCGGAATCGACTAAATTCTTGGGACATCCGAGACTGACGAGACAGACCGTTTCCTTCATTGAATAGAAATTATACCTGACCGAAAGCCATTTTCCAATGGGAAACCTCATAGGAGTTGAGTTCTCCATTTAAAAAGTGCAGAATTAAGTGTATGCTCATAGTAGGCTTCAACTGAAAGCAATAAGAATTGTCTTTGGTGGGTAAAAAATAGGTATTTTGATGTCTTTGTATCTTAACGCCTTTTAATTTTGATACTATGACTCGATAACTCTATGACGGAATGACCTAAGAAGGTAGAGCGATGGGTTTGATTCAAAAGCAGTATGAGGATTTAAGGAAGAAAGTGAAGAAGTCTGAGCTCGAGAACCAGTGGCGAGCATTCAAAGAGACCCGAAACCGCCAAAGGGAGAATCTTCCCTTGATGGATGACTTCGAGAAGATCGAGGAACAGGTAAAGCGAATTCGGTCGGAGTCATTGGGAAACTGGGATCTTCTCCAAGAGGCGATCTCCCGTCTGGAGAAGAATCGGTTTAAAATAGTTCAAGCAAAGGATTCAAAGGAGGCCTGTGAAATCCTGCTGAGAGAAATCGGTGAGGAGCGACTCGTGGTCAAATCGAAATCGAATATTTCCAAGGAGATCAGCCTTACTCCCTTTCTCATCCAGCATGGCATCGAAGTCATTGAGACGGATATTGGTGATCGGATCACTCAGATCGCTGGCCAACGGGCCTCGCACTATACCGGGCCGGCCTGCCATCTCTCGCGTTATGATATTGCCGAGATCCTCTCCAAACATTTAAAGAAGGAGATCCCACCCGTTCCCGAGGATGAGATGGAGGCGGTGAGGGAAGATATCGAATCTTATCTGAAGAAGGCGAGGGTCGGGATTACAGGCGCCAATGCGATTACGGCGAAGGAGGGAACGATTTTAATCCTCCACAACGAAGGCAATGTCACCCGGGTCCGAACGAGGTCAAAACATATCATCATCACTTCCATTGACAAGGTTTATCCCCGATTAGAGGATGCCATCGTCATGTTAAGATTGGAGACCTATCTAGCCACGGGGGCCCTTTTCCCGGCCTTTATCGATATCATCGCGGGAAGGTCCAGATCTTCGGATATAGAAAAACAGCTTTTTTACGGAGTCCATCAGCCGGAATCGGTGATCGTCGTCCTTTTGGATAATGGAAGAAAGCGGATTTTAGAAGATAAGAAGGATTTCTCTGACCTTCTTAGTTGTATCGGGTGCGGCAATTGTCTTCTCAACTGTCCGACCTATAATGCCATTGGTTCCTCCTTTGGAACGGATGGAATGCTGGGCGGAAGGGGAGTGGCCCTTGCCTCTCTTCAGAAAGGAATCAGGGAGGGGATTGAGGATGGTCTCTTTCTCTGCACCACCTGTGGTCTCTGTGGAGAGGTCTGCCCCGTGGGCATCGACGCAGGGAAAAGACTTAAAGACCTGAGAAGATCGAGCCTGCAAGATCCTGAAATCTATGCTCAACTCGACGAAGTCACCCAACTTCAAAACACGATCGATCATTACGGAACCCCCTATGGAGAAATGGCCCGGGCCAAATTTTCTTCTCTGCAGAAACATTCCCCTGTGGTCCTCTTCATCGGGTGTGTGGGAATGAGCATAGAGACTGAAACCGCAAGTCATGCCATTCAACTCCTTCATCGGTTAGGAATCGATTTCACCTTGATCGATGAGGTCTGCTGTGAAGCCGTGAAAGGTGAAACCGGATCCAGCCCCAACCCAGAGCGAATTCGTATGAATATAGAGAAGGTGAAGGAGGTTGGAGGCCCAGAAGTCCTTTTCCTCTGTCCCACTTGTCTTAAAACTTTTTTGGATTATGATAAGGAACATCCAACCGGTCTCTTTTTTGAAAACATCCTCTCCTATCTAAATCAAAAATTTTCTTTTGCTTCCTTAGAAGCTGATCCAGCAACGGTGACTTATCATGACCCCTGCCACCTGGGAAGGGGGCTTGAGTCCTTCGATGGAACAAGAGAACTATTGAAAGGCCTTGGAAGCAAATGGGTCGAGATGGAGCATCACCATCGGGAATCTCTCTGTTGTGGAGCAGGAGGAGGAGTGAGGGGGTTCTTTCCAAAATTTTCGAGGGACATCGCACGAAGGAGGGTAAGAGAGGCAGAAGAGGTGAAGGCAGATATCATCCTTACAGACTGTCTCTCGTGTAAACACAATTTAAAACAAGGTGTGCCGTGGGAAGGGAAGATGAAGGTGATGACTACCCCGGAATATCTCATGGAAAAGATAGAAGCAGGGAAGATTCAGTTCTCCCGAAAGGGAATAGGAAAACAAACCCATTGAAGCCATCGATATTAAAAATTACATCCTCAACAGTCATCTTGAAGATAAATTTTTTCTTCCATAGATAACTAAATAGCAGAGAGCATAGTGTTTGAAGCTCAAAGTTCAAAGCTCAAAGGGGTTAGCTTTCAGCTTTGAGCTCTTTGTGGTATGCGTTATTTTTTTGGTTATTGACAAATCTGTTTTTCGTGGTAATTTTTCCCTAACGAATCAAGGATGCAACAATGAATTTGGACTACGATGTCATCGTGGTAGGGGCAGGCCCAGGGGGATCAACCGCCGCCAGGTTTTGTGCCCAGGCTGGTTTGAAGACCCTCCTCATCGAAAAGGAACGGCTGCCCAGATATAAACCCTGCGGAGGCTGTCTCTCCCTTAAAACAGCCCACCTTCTCGATTTTGATCTCAGTTCCGTAATAGAGAACACGATCTATGGAGTAAAATTCACCTATTGTTTGAAAGACCCGTTTACTGTCCAATCTGATCAACCGATTGCATTCTTGGTGATGCGGGATCGTTTTGATCAACTTTTGGTTGAGAAGGCAGTAGGAAGAGGTGCAGAGGTTCTGGATGGGGAAAGAGTGACAAGGGTGGAAGAGAAGGGTGATGGAACAGAGGTCACATTAGCCAGGGAGAGAAGGTTTCGTTGCGAATACCTCATTGGCGCAGATGGCTCGGAGAGTGTTGTTGCAAAGTCATTATCCTTGCCGCTGCCTCAAGGCGATGGAAAGGGGATGGCTGTGGAAAGTGAGATTCCTTTCGAGTCGGCCGTCGATTTCCCTGAGAAGGAACTTCAACTCATCCATTTAGATTTCGGAAGAATTCCCAATGGATATGGTTGGGTTTTCCCAAAAAGTGAAGGGCTCTCGATTGGCATCGGCGGAATGCCGAGAGAAGGGAAGAAGGTGAATCCTCGTCAGTACTTCGTCGACTTCCTCAAGGGGCTTAACTACCTCGACGAAGGGAAAGTGGAACGGATCGTAGGTCACTCCCTACCCTCCTTTTACGATGAGAGGCAACGGGTCTCAGGGGGAAGGTTTCTTCTTGTGGGGGATGCCGGTCATATGATTGATCCCTTGACAGGAGAGGGGATCTATTATGCCCTGCGAAGCGGAATGCTGGCCGCGGAGGCGATCATTCAATCGAAGAAGAGAGGGACCTTACCCTCTGAACTATACCAAACTTCAGTGCATGTTCACATCTTCGAAAACTTGAAATGGGCCCTCAATCTCTCTCGAGTCGTCTTCCGATTTACCAAATTGGCCTACCGGACGCTGCAACGCTATCCCGGATTAGGGGACTTCTATCTTCAGGTGTTGGAAGGAAAAGAGACCTATCAAGGTTTTATGGTGAGGGTAAAGGAAAGGATGAAGGATCTCCTCAAGGGACGGCTCAGCGAGAAGATTAAACGGGTGATGCCGAGGATCTGAATCGCTACTTCTGTGCAGCACTCCGAGCTAAAACGGTTAAAAGGAAAGGTAAAAAAGGTTCTCCAGCTTTTGGAAAGAACGTATGGCATTCCTTCGGATCGGAGGATGGCTGATCCTCTCGATATCCTCATCGAGACCATTCTTTCCCAAAATACCAATGACCTAAGTCGAGATCGGGCCTTCCAGAGATTGAAAACCCGATTTCCATATTGGAAAGACGTCCTCGATGCAAAGACGACGGCACTTATTCAGGTCATCCGGCCAGCCGGATTAGCCAATCAGAAGGCGAGGCGCATCCGTGAAATCCTTCGCTGGATTCAAAAACACCATGGGAAGTTGAACCTCTCCTTTTTGCAAGAAATGGACTCTGAAGAGATCAAGAAAACCATCGGAGATCTCAAGGGAATCGGCCCCAAGACCACTCATTGTCTCCTTCTTTTTGGCATGGGGAGGGAAGCCTTTCCAGTCGACACTCATATTCTCAGGGTCGGGAAGCGTCTCGGCTTCATCCCGGAGAGGATGGACGCAGAAAAGGCCCATCAATGGGTAGCCCCCCTCGTCCCCAAGGGGAAGTCTCTCTCGCTTCACCTCAACCTCATCCGGTTTGGAAGATCGGTCTGCAAGGCAAAAAGCTTACATTGTAATATCTGTCTTCTTGCAAAGGAGTGCCTCCATAAAATAGGGTTAGATCGTTATGATCGTTTAGAACGTTTTGATCGTTTGGCGAAATTAACGATATAAACGAACTCAACGATCCAAACGATTTTTATTTTGGGTATCAATGAAGGATCTTCTCAGAAAACTGCTCCATATCGAAGATACGCCTGAACGAACTGCTCTGGCCTATTCCATCGGCATCTTCTTAGGGTTTTCGCCATTTTTAGGGTTTCACACCCTGGCGGGTTTAGCGATCGCTTTTTT
>Ga0299912_10002175_pt1 | contig 16084 bp, 37 predicted proteins | sample RVTome_2_FD_207667 | JGI IMG/M metagenome (GOLD analysis project Ga0299912, IMG submission 207667) | Soil microbial communities from uranium-contaminated site in the Upper Colorado River Basin, Wyoming, United States - RVT95D214 (version 2) ... | reverse complement strand
CTCCGTTGTTCTGCCGTCATTTTCGATGAAATTCCATAATTTCAGAACCAATTCTTCCATTTCCGCGAGCCGCTCTCCCATTTTGTTTACCTCCGGGCAAGATACCTACAAAGCATTTGGGCCTGTTGGCTGTAATAGATGTAACCCCCACGGCAACCGTCCTTCCATAAAGCTATCCGTGTTTTCCGTCCCATGTTATTTCTCCTATTTACCGCAAGATAACAGTAATAGCACAATTGCTAGCAACTCGGCAAGAACTAATTTTACGACGTTGCCCAACTCGTTGTCATTCGCATTCACCACGTATTCAATTTTGGAATTGATCCGGGTGATACAATCAATCAATTTCAGTTTCGGCATGTGACCTCTTTTCTCGCGAGCGTTTTCCGCCTAACCGGGCAGTTTTCCGATGTGATAACCGGGCCTCTTCGCTGTTCCAGTGTTCGGAAACGGGAATATCCGGCTTTACCGTTTCGCCCCCGTCCGTTTTGATCCAACCGCATAACCGGCAACCGACAATTCTGACAATTTCGTCGGCATGCGCAGTTCTGAAGTCATCCGTTCTGTCATGAATCTGTCCCTGGTGGCAATGTGGGCAATCGTTCATTTTGCACCGCCTTTTTTCAGTTTTGCTTTCTCTTTTTCCCCGGCAGTAAGCATTTTGTCGTGGAGAGATAAAAGACCGTACCCCGCCGCCCTTGCTTCCGCGTCTTTCCTTCGCTGATCTCTCCGTGGCTTAAAGTTCATTCTGGTTGCCATTTTGTTCTCCCCTTCCGTTTAGTTGTGCCGTTTTTGATTTTAATTTCAATTTCAATTTACTGATAATGATAATACACCGGCCTTGCGTTATTCACAAGAGTAAATGACGTAATTCTTGAAAATCCGGCATCTAGCCAAAACGCATACATAGCTACCTCGTGTTGATTTAACAATTCCATTTGAATTTTCCTTTCCGCCTATTTCGTGTTAAGTCGGTCAAAAACATTCCCGGCTTTAGATTTTAAAACAGCGTGCCGTCTTCAGTAAAGTCAAACTCATTTGCTTCAATGCTTTCTATTATGGCTTTTTCGCTTGTCATATATTCATATTCGTGTTGTAGCATTATTCTGTACTCTTCACAAAGATCACGTTTAAATTCTGTTTCCAGGTCGTCAATAGCGTATACTAAGTCATTTTTTAAGCCATAAATGTTGTAGGTATGCTGATTATCTCCCCACTTATCGCACAAATCGTAGCACTTATCATATTTCGCCTGTATAGGGCTTATCTCTTCAAGGAAAGACTTTGCCAGTTTGTAAGTATCGCAAACATCGCCGTGATTTTCAATAATTAATTCTGCCGTTCTTTGTGCATCATAAATATTCGCCTCACAATAGCTCCGCCTGTCCAGGTCAAAACTTGTAATCTCCATACCTATTGTAGTGGCATCATCGTACGTGCAGTCCCACCAGTCGCAATTCACGTTTATGTCATAAAGCTTTTTAAGTGCGGCCTGTTTTGCCTTGTCAGAGAGTTCACCAAATTTGTAGACGTTTGTTTCAGTTATTATTGTTTTCACCTTATTTCCCCTTCCCGGCATTGAAAAGCCTTTTTATCTCTGAAGTAAACACATTATTCCCTTGCGGCACGGTTAGGACGTTCACTAATTTCAGATCTATAACTTCCGCCAGCGTGTAGTAAACCCGCTTGCCTAACCTCCAGGGCCTCCACGCATTGTGGTCAGTCGTATAATACTTATAATCTTCCGCCGTGATTTTGTTCATTTTTCGTTAACCCTCCTCCTCACAGTCGTGGCCACAGTCCCACTCGTTAACATCCTCTGCATCCAACATATCAAAAACCCTTCCGCACTCTTCACATAATATTTTTAATTTTATTTTTTATCTCCATGCGTACCATGTAATTGCCTGTACTTGACAGGGCAGTAAACCAGTTTTCTTTGCCACGGTTTTGTAATCTTCCGCTATCTCATTATATTTTCGTGGGGAATCAAATATCTTTTTTCGAAGCGCGTCGTCAACTTCTTTCCCGGCGTGAACTTCGATTGCATGCCGGTCTATTGTCACATGCTCAGGCGATTCGGGGTTAAGAATATTCTGGAAAAAGTTGTACGTTTTTCTAGCTTTTCGGCTTGTTTTAAATTCAGGTTCCCAGCCGGTCAAAAAGTCGTACCCTCGTTGCGTACAAGTTGAATAACAGTGCAAACGGATTTCACTAGCTTCTTTGTTTTTCTTTACGGCTTTTATCAGGGTTTCTAGGTCCGCAAAATTCATTTCAAGCTTGTTGCCAGGGGAAAGCGCGGAAAAGGCGCCTATCACCCTTTCCAGTTTCAAATTATGCTGTTCAGCGGTTGCCTTAAGCGTGTTGTGATAATCCTGATACGCGGTTAACCCCTGTTGATATGCTTCAGGTGTGGCTTGTAGCAAAACCTTCATGATATTCTTTGGGGACATTTTAAACCTCGTAAGAATCGCAGTGACCGCATGCCTCTAGTAACTCCTCGGGGTGCGTACGGAAATAACGCACTCTATTCTCTATGCCAGTAAGCAATTCATCAGCTGTCAGATTATCCCATGTGTTTTCCGAAAGTACTATAAACGCTACGTCCAACATATGATTTTTCATTTTAAACCCCCTTTTCCTTGTTTAACTACTCTATAATCCGGCCTCATAAACCGGACTAAGAATCTTTAAGCCCTACTCAAAACCCCCGGATATACCAGCATAAGCTGCACTCGGACTCGGACCTACAATACCCCCTTCCGCTTGTTTCAAATTGAGCCTTAAGAGCTTCCCTCGTTGCATTTCCCATAATAACCCCCTTAAACCCTGTAAAAGATATACCGGCAAACCCCCTTAAACGCGCCTGAACAGCCTAAACAATGTTGCGTCCTACATACTATCCCCTTTGCCCCTATGCTTTCCCTCGTCGCCTTTCCCACAATTACCCCGCCTTTAAACCGATTGTCTTTCACCCCATACGGGTAAGTTTTCTTTTTTGGCAACGTAATATTGACCGTTAAGGAATGTAAAGTTTCCGTTTTCCTTCGCCTCAGCTTCAGGCACGACTTGGAATTTGCCCAACTCTTCCGCGTCATTTTCGGGGAATATCAGGCTCGCTGAAGTTCCGTTTACAAGCAGTATTGCATCTTGGTTAAACGTGTCAAAAAACAACCGTTTAACCCTTACTATTTCCCCAGCGATAAACCCCCCCTAATTCGATTACCAAACTGATTTCCTGCACTCCGTCACAGCTTCCGATTGCCTCTTTTGCTTTCAGGCCGAAATTAGCAAGGGCGTTAATTGCCGTTTTGTGGTTAATCCAATTGGTTAATAAATCCTTGTCCGATTTAAAAGCACTTGCAATTATTGTTATGTTGTTCATTTGTTTATTACCTCCCAAAAAGCAAGGGCGCGTTTGGCCAGGTAGTCAGCGTCCAGCGGGGCGCATTTGGCCTGGTAGTCAGCGTCCAGCGGGGCGCGTTTGGCCAGGTAGTCAGCGTACAGCGGGGCGCGTTTGGCCTGGTAGTCGGCGTCCAGCGGGGCGCATTTGGCCTGGTAGTCAGCGTACAGCGGGGCGCGTTTGGCCAGGTAGTCAGCGTCCAGCGGGGCGCGTTTGGCCTGGTAGTCGGCGTCCAGCGGGGCGCGTTTGGCCTGGTAGTCAGCGTACAGCGGGGCGCGTTTGGCCAGGTAGTCAGCGTCCAGCGGGGCGCATTTGGCCTGGTAGTCAGCGTCCAGCGGGGCGCGTTTGGCCTGGTAGTTAGCCCACTGTTTAGGTGTTAGCACTTTTTCTGCTAACCAGTTAATTTCGAACTTCGCCCCATGTTCTTTAACTACGTCCTCTGTTAGTTCCACAGACTCCCCAAAGGTAGTGCGGAAAAGAACTACCTGTTGTGTGCAAGCATCCAGTTTTTTTAATTGCCTTAGAGTTATTTTCATTTCCTTACCCCCTTCTTGAGTAAGATGCAATTGTTACCGCAAAACGCGCAAGGTATCTTTTTAGTTGAACACTTCATTTTGTCACCTCCACCTTTACAGCTTGAACCATTTTGTCTTTAGGCTGTTCCTCAGTATCGCCAAAGTTAAACCAAGTGCCTACATAATACTCTTCAGCTTCCTCTAGTGTCGCATTCATACCGGTTTGAATAGTGTTTCCATCCGAAAACGTGACTTTGAAACTGTTCATAATTTTACCCCCTTCTATTCCTGGTTGTCGCCTTTTCCCCATGTATGATATCTATCTTCAACGAATGTTTGGATTATTATTGTAGGGTTTACGCCACAATTCATCGAACGTACTACCCATCCGCCAGGAACTTTTAACCGCTGTGACTTACAAAACATATCAGGTATTGCTTCCCATTTTTCCATAAGTCACCCCTTGTCAATTTGATTGTTTGCAAACTTAATAACTCCGCTGTAAAACCAGTTACCCGTTTTGTTATCACTCCATGACTTGTTAAGGCTGTTTTCGTTTTTATCAGATTCGTTATGATCCAATTCGGCGCTTAATTTTGTGTTGTCGTAAATCGCCAGCAAATAAATGTTGACGTGTGAAATGATTTCAGAATGATCCTCAAGAAAGTTCAATGTCCGGTTATAGGTAAAATCGTTTTCACCCGGCAGACTTACTAAAATGTTAGGCACCAGTTTGATGTTATTCCCCTTCAGATTTTCGGCGAATATTTTCCAACAAGCGTCAACGATATTCTTTTCTCTGTGTGGTTTGTCCATGGCTTTCAAAATATCATCGTTAAAACTTTCGATCCCTAACTCCACATAAGCAATGCACGCCAGCACTTCAGGGGAGAGTTTCAAAAAGTTTGTGGCGGTTGTTTGGATGATAAAACCTTTAAAGTTAGGGTTTTGTGTTTTAATCTTGCGGTATATCTCCGGTAATTTAGTATGATTTTTTGCTTGTCCAAAAGTTTTGTCATTAATATAGACAGGTTCAAAGTCAAGGTCCGTCATTCCGAAAGTTTGAGCCATAATATCTAAAAAGCTGTACTCTTTAATTGTCTTTTCAACACAACAAAACTTACAATTGTATAAACAGCCGTCAGATAAAGAAAGGCGAGGGATTGTGGGCGTGCCCTTGAACAACTTATAGCTTACCCCCTCATGATATTCATAACCTAGATATTCAATGCCGGCTTGCAAAGTATCAAGCCATGTAACGTCATATGAGTGCAAAAACATTTGGAAGCACTTAAAATAATCCGAGTTAATATATCCGCCTAGCACAAATTTAGTGTTTGCGGGGAGGTTTTCAATAATTCTTTTTATGATTTCCTTATTCACTTCCAAGACGGAAAACATAACCGCGTCAAATTCTGATAAATCTTTAACAGCTTGCTCAATATCCCTGACTATATACAATTCACCTTCAGGGATGCAGTGAGATGCTTTGGCAATCCACAAGGGAATTTCCCAAAAGTCAGCGCCCTTTTTGTACCCCGGCACTTTGGCATAGATATTTTCAGCATATTGATCCTGAACAGGATTTATCAAGATGTTTGGTATTTGGCAAAATGCGATTTTCATTTAGTTCCCCTTTCGCAATCAGAATTTACCGGTCAGGTAAAGACTCGTTTAATTGTTATTTGAAAACAGCTTGTATTCTTGTTGCAATGACCGTACCAATTTGAAAGACGCGGCATGTTTTTTACTATACGGAAATTTGTGACAAAACCAATAATGAATAAAGCCAATTTGTGTTTTCATTTTATCTCCATTAAAGTGCGTGCCTTGCGTATGGTAATAACTGATTGATAAGCCGATGATTTTGTTAAGCCGAAGTTGAGATATACGGCGTAAAGGTGAATCTCTTGAATACTAAGTAGTTTCATCTTCTATCCTCCCCTCTACTATTAGTTCCAACAAGCTGATGATCTTTTGAATGAGGTGTTTCATTTCTTTACCCCTTCAAAGTCTTTCTTTACGTGGTCCCATGAATGATCAAATGCGATCTCCACGGTTATTGTATGTTGTGGGTAAATCTTGCGTGCAAGGTCCGCCACGTATTGTGCGAAGTCACACTCTGCCCCGCCGAAGATGCTAACATCTAGTATATGTCCCGCCGGGTTAATTCTTACCATACTATACTTGACGCTCATTTAAAACCCCCCTGTAAACTTAAGCTTATACCCCATACCTGACGAGGTAACAAAGAAACAAGCGGTTGAGCCTGTAAACTCTTTAAGAAACTCCGCCAGCTCCGCCGTGTTGCTAAACTCTATAGTACCATTCATGTTCATCCCCCTTGGTTTATGTGCCTTGTTACCATTTATAATGCAGGATTTATGCCGGATTAAGTGTTAATAGGTCCGATAACGGCTGTAACATAATTTTCTGCATCTTCGTTATTGATAATATCCTTAGCATCTTGCTTGGAAAGGGCCAAAAGTCGAGTTGATGTTCTGAACCTATGGCCCGAAGTGGTAACGGTAAAAAACACAACATATTCTTCTTTCATAATTCCCCCCGGTTAGTGTTGCTATTTATCCTATATAATGCAGAATAAATGCCAAAACAGCTAAATATTGACAAAAAAGATAAATAGGTGTAATATCAGGGTTAAGGTGAAATGGCTGTATTGCCATGCAATCGGTGTGCCAGCCGAAAGTGACAATTTACGTCAGCTATGATTGACAAAAAACGGCAAAGTTGTAAAAGGTACTGAAATCATAACAAAAGGAAATGACAATTTTGGGAAAGGTAGTGGGATCATGATAAAACGTAAGCCAATTTCGGCAGAATATAGAAAGTATTTACAAAGTCAAAGATGGAAAGACTTAAGAACGTTAGCATTATTCAGGGCGCACAATAAATGCCAAGAGTGCGAAGCTACCGAAATGCTTTGCATCCATCATCTAAAATACACATGGAAGCGTCAAGATGAGCCTGTGACCGACGTAAAAGTATTGTGCTTAGTCTGCCATGGTAAAGCACACCAGAGGAAGCTGCAAAAGCGTAACCAAGTTAAAAGAGTAGTTATATATACAAATGGTGATATAGTTCATATGGTGAATATATGGCCCTTCTTTGCCAAAATGAGAAAAGAGGATAGAAGGCGGCCATGGGGAACATGGCTCATTAAAAGGATACTAACCCCTTTCGTATTTCAAAAACGATTCGGCTCTGATCCGGCAAGTATATAAAGGAATAGACTATAGAGGTCTATAGAATATATAAAGACTGTATAAGGTATTATAAGGGGTAAGCAATGGCTATATCAAATAAGGCTAACGTACCAGTAATAACAAGTAAGCAATTGGAGAAAGCAAGGGATAAATTCATCAGGGGAATAGGCAGACCGTCTATATATAATGCTGATATGGTAGCTGAACTTCTAACCAGAATGACAGCCGGGGAAACATTAACCTCTATATGTCAAGATGTTAGGATGCCGCATATATCTACCATATACGACTGGGAAGGGCAATTGCCCGAATTTGCCGAAGCAATCGCCCGTGCTAGGCAAGAAAGTGCCCATGCCTTAGTTGACAAAGCTATGGATATTACAGACGATCTGGAGGGAGCTAAGACGCTAACAGAGGTCAGAGTGGGGGAAGTAAGGGCAAAAATACGCTTGGAGGTAGCCAAGTCACGCAATCGCGGTTACTATGGCGATAACATCCAAGTAAATCAGCATGTTATCACAGAAACTATGTCCGATCGTATCAAGCGTTTGACTGGCAATCCAGTTATCATTCCCGCTGAATTTGCACATGTTATTGATGAATCAGATAGTTAGCTGATTAACTAATGCTATTAGTTAATGACCGTGCCCCTTCATGCTTGCCAGTCGTCATTCATCCCCGGCCTGTTCATTCATCATAGCATCATAGTCTATGTATTTGGTAGACTGTTATCTCCATGCTACTTATCTGTTCTGTCCTTTGTGGCTGGCTGTAGACCATCCCCCCACCATGTCCGGCACCCCCACCCTCCCCTATAGACAAGTACTACCGGGGTGCTCTCCCGTAGATACATCAAGTCTGCACTTGGGCCCACCCCATGCATATAATAATACCAATAGCTTAGACTCAGTTCACAGTCTTTTCCAGCAGTTTTAGCCCCAGGGTTCGGTCTTCCCTGCGGACCCATTGCAACAAAATAATTTTCTAATTTTTAAATAATGTTTTGACTTTTACTCTCGTCGGGCGCATAATAGCATCTGGTTATAAAATATATCTTTGAAGGTGCTTATGTCCAGATACGTTGCAATAACAATAGATGGAGAGTTGACGATCCATGCCCAAGATACTTCAGGTAATTACGCCACGCTCTGCGGTGTGGATGGTGACGATCCGATATGTGGGCAGTATCCGGCTGAACTGCCATTAGGGAGGCGTATAAATTGTCCTCATTGTCGATCAATTTTTGATGTGACTAAGAAGTATAGAACCTCTGATTTTGAAATATAGCAGAGGTGGCTACAAGGTAGTTAAAGTTACTTGCCCTCCCATTTGCCCCCACAAGCCATTGCGCTTATCCATACAGGTCCTTGTATGCCTTCCATGTTTACCCTGCTCCCAGCTGCCACCTGTCCGCTAATTTCACATATTCCTGCATGGTATGTCTGCAATCTCTTTACTTACTGGGTAGTCTTATAGTATCCCCCTACCTTTGCGATTGTCATCCCGATCCCCCAGCTTCGATAGTCACTTTAAATTTTTTTCTATTTTGCGCAAATAGTTCTTGACTTATTATTACCATAATGATAGCATGTATTATCATTTGTATTATTATTAGGGCAAAGGAGAAATCATGACATTCGCAGAGAGATTAATCGCGGCAGGGATGTTTCTGGAGAGTTTGGACCGAGAACCCAACATTACTAGGCTCAACACAATACGCCACATGGTGTGGCTGGATGATAGCGAAGAGGCGAAACGGTATGCCGACAGTCTGACCGCCAAGATAAAGGCGGCTTTGAGGGGGTGATTATGCGAAAGATTAAGTTCAGGGCATGGGATACGGTAATGCGAAAGATGGTCCCTGCATTCATTGGCGAATATGCCCCCGTTGAAGATTACGAAATCATGGAGTTTATCGGCCAGTCCGACCAGCATGGCACGGAGATTTACGAGGGGGACATAGTAACCGGCCACTTCCCTTATTCCAAGGGTACTACATGGATTGTTGAATACCTGGATGGGGCATTCCAATTCCTGAATATTCATAGTTCGTCAGAGGGGCGATTCTGGGTAGAACGGCAAGGCCCGTTCACCGTGATCGGTAATATTTACGCTAACCCCGACCCACTGGAGGCAAAATGAAGTGTCATTGCAGATTATGTAAATTGGATTGGGATTCAAAAAAGGAAGGGGGTCCGAAGGCTTGCCCTCGCTGCAAATCGTATTTTTGGCGACCCGTTATCTCCACATCCGAACAAAAAGGGGAATTAGTGGGTGAAAGTGAGGAATAATAGTGGAACATATGCCAACAGATTTAGATATCGTAGCCTCGGTGCGGAAGGGTAATGTTTGGATAGCGCATCTGCCGTCAGGACTGTTGACTCAAGCAATATGGGATAAAATTTCCATAGCATATTTTAAAAAGGGCAGTTGCTTAACGGTTGCGGAATCAATAGCTATTTACGAAACGGAGGATTAAAATGGAAGAACACGAAGGTTGTAAACGGTGTGGATCGGTTGAGTTTTTATACAGTGGGTTGTGTCGGCAGTGCTATTGCAATCCGCAGCCATTGGCCGTAGCAGGGGGCGAAGAGAATGTATAAGGAGTGCTATATATGCGGATCAATCTGCGGTAACGCTCATTTTAGTGTACTGGATGGGGTGAAGTTATATATTTGCTGCCCATGCGCCGACTGCCAACGCGCCAAAGAGGATGTAAGATGATAACTAACCGACCAATAAACGCAATCCGGCCATTCTTCAGGCGGCACATCTTGGCTGATTATATCCGAGCCGAATGGCGGGTACATAATCAAATTAAAAAAGCACAACTGGTTGCCCCGGCTTTGGGGTACAAATTTCTATGGTGGGAGTAAAAATGAAACTTATTGAACGAAAAGATTTGCTTGGGGCAGATTTGTTTGCTGACGCATGGATTTCTTTTGGTAGAACCTATACTGGTAAGCCTAGACCTGTAGTGGTGGAAGTGCTTACCGTACCAACAGCGAACGCAAAGGTCAGTTTCCGCCACCATTATACCCCCGATACTTGCGAAAAAGGTAAGCCCTACGTTGTAATTAGGTTCCCGCTCCCATGGTACGGCGAAAAGGAATCCCATCGCTTTTGGGGAAAAGAAGTTGGCTGGATGATTCCCTCTTTACGATGGTTCGGTTTCAGTAATTGGTATTTTATAACCCTGATGAGAACAACCAAGAAAGAATTGCATGAATGCGACAGAGGGAAAACATGGTAACAATTATCCCAGGCGATGAAACGGTTTATGTAGAAGATGAGACTCCGGCACCGTTTAAATGTATTTGTTTGAAGTTTCCAACCACTGTCAACGGATGCAGCTTTAATGTTTCCTGTTTGATTTGTGGGAGAAACCTGTGACGCCGCGCCAGATTGCTCAGTCCAAGAACCACCCAGGAAAAGGGGCTATTATAACCCAGCAGCCGATCACGGATAAGGCTAAGTTGGAATGGATTAAGGAATCATTATCCGACCACCCCCGGAACTACGCCCTGCTTATCTGCGGGATCAACATGGCCTTCCGGGCTTCCGACCTGCTGACCCTGAAAGTGGGCGATGTTAAGGGCGATGTTATCCAGCGGCGGGAGAAAAAAACTGGTAAAGTGAGGGAGTTTTATCTGAATGCGGCTGTCAAAAAAGCTGTGGCTCCGCTGCTTGTGAGTCGAGCTGATGATGATTTCCTATTCCCCTCGGGCCAAACCGGGTATGCGCTGACGGTAGAAGCGTTTTCCACCATGGTCAAGATATGGTGCTTCCGTGCTGGGCTGAAAGGGAGTTACGCTTCCCACAGCCTTCGGAAGACTTGGGCCAGAACCCAGGTGGATGCCGGGGAACCGGTATATAAAATATCGGACGCTTTGGGCCATAGTTCCGAAAAGATTACTCGACGATACCTGGGGTTGGATATTGAAAGTTCAAAATCAATGTATATGAGGGAGGTTTAATGTGTTGTGCAAAAAATGTGGTTCACTGTCTGCTGGCGTAGATTCCTTTGGTGAATGTCCGACATGTTCTTCCTATATAATACCTAGGAGGACACAAATGGGTGAGCCGGTAAAACCCTTGCCACCTCCGCAACCAACACTCCGGGATTTATGGGCAATAGCGATATTCCGAGAAAGGGCTGTATGGGCCGATACTGACCATGAGATTAGGGAAGCCTACAGGGCTGCTGACTTTGCCTTGCAAGTGAGGGACGAGAAATGAAAGAAAAAGACTATATCGCAGCGTCAAATCTGGTTAAGGTGCGGATGGCACAACAAATTTGCGGGGGTATTTTTACAGATAAAGACATCACCGCCGAAGAGCAGGCGGCTGTTATGGAGACTCTTTATCAGTGGGAAGCCAAATTGGTGAAGAAAGTGGGGTTATAATGCCTGAAGTTGACGATTACGAATGGCAAGAACGATGTGCAATTCTTGAGTTCGATGCCGGTTTCTCTCGCGCCGAAGCAGAGCGTTTTGCCACCGAACGTACATGGGAGACCGAGCCGCACTACTGGGAAATGATAGCCGCAGCGATGGACATTTTTAACGTAAAGGAGACAAAATGAACTGGAGTCCTAAGATTTTCGCCGAATACGAAGAAGAGGCTTGACCTAATCTGATTTGTGATGTATAATGTTTCTTGTACCCGCTCTCCAATCTTGGATCGGGCTTGGATCTCCCTTGTGGAGTTATCTCTGCCGGTAGATAGCATGAAAACCGGTGTTCAATGTGACGCCTCTAGGTTGTCACCAGCACGGCAGCGATCCGTGAATTTAACCGCCTTGACCGGTGCGATGCCGGTCCCCTTTTATTATTCAGAGTGGCGGTCAACTTTACCGCAAGGGGAATTAACCTCCGTGCTATCATAAAACAATAGGCAACGGTTAAGCCCCCGATTTTAAAGACAACGCTATGTGGAGCGTTATTGTCACGAATGGCCTACGACCTATCCGGTCGGCCTTAATTCCCCGTTGTGAGTGGGCCACATCCTACTCCTCCGGGGAATTATTTTATAAATAATGGTGAATAATCTTGAGATGGCGCAAACATTTGACAACCACATGGGAAGATGATAAAGTTGCCGATATTGTCGGTGAATTTGGCTTGGAAGGCTATGGCTTTTGGTGCAGATTGTTAGATATTATTGCATATCAAATGGACGGATCAGATAAATGTTGGGCAGAATACACACTCTCCCAATGGGCAAATCTGTTTTACTGTCATCACCACAAGGTAAGTAACTACCTAAGTAAAGCGGAGGTAAGGGGTATGGTAAATCTTGAGTACGGCGAAAGTAAGGTTAGGGGTAAGGTCCAGAGTAAAGTGAAGGTAACAATTCCTAACTTATTGAAATATAGAGATGAATACTCAAAAAAATCCAGACAAACTCCTGACAAAAATCCAGACAAACTCCTGACAAACTCCTGATTTTCCCTCTGTACTCTGTTACTTCTGTTATCTGTTCTCTGTTTAAAGACTTTCCTGTAAGGAGGATTATGCTAAAGAAGGAAGAAGGTAAGAAAAGGCGATTCACCCTCACGGAAAGTTTTTAACGGTTCACAACGAAAGGAATGAAAATGCGTATCCCAAAACGGTTCAAAATATTCGGCAAGACCGTAGAAGTAATTTACGATGAACAACTCCGACTCAAGGACGATGCGTCTGGCACAGCATCTTTCCGTAGGAATGTTGTCACCCTGCAACCATCATCTAGTCATTGGCCGCTGGCTCACGAATCCATCGAACAGACGTATTTCCACGAAGTAACCCATATCATTCTCAGGGCGATTTGTGAACCGGATTTGTGCGATAATGAAAAGTTCGTGGATACCTTCGCTTCCGCTCTACACCAAGTCCTGACCACGGCGGAATACAAATGAGCCTGCGTTTTACTGAAGAAGAATACGAAAAGCTGATGGCGCGACAGATAGCCACCATGCCACCCCCTAAAACAGCAGGCAGGGCACCAAATTTGACCGCTGAGGGTAAAACTGAAGACAAGGTGGATAACACCCTTACCCAACCGAAAAAGTCCAGCCAAGGAGCAAAATTGGAGCAAGGTAAAGCAAAACGTGCCAAGTATGGCAATAAGAAGATTGATGTTGATGGCATAATGTTTGATTCCATAAGAGAATCGCAGCGTTACGTAGAGTTGAAATTGTTGGTAACGGCTAGTTTGATCTCGGATTTGAAATTACAAGAGGTTTTTGTTCTGGCACCACCGGTTATTCTTCATGGCAGGAAGAAGCCAACCCTTCGATATGTGGCAGATTTTACCTATACCGCTTCCGATGGCAGGAAAGTAGTGGAGGATGTTAAGTCTTGGATCACCAAGAAGAATCCGGCATACCGTATCAAAATTCATTTAATGAAAAGCGTGTTAGGTCTTGACGTGGATGAGTTTTAGTGGTAGAATTCAGTACATAACGAATAGCATGACCCGTGCTTAATCGGGTCGATGCGCCTGGTTATGGCGCAAAACCACCATAGGAGGCAATACAGATGGCACTGCAAGGATCAATCGAAGGATGCCTGAAGAAAGAGAGTCTTGTCCCGCAACGGATAAGCCAAATTGAAGACAGGCAAGCAGAGATACAAGTAAGAGTTGAGACGTTGCTTGACCGGCTACAGTACTGTTTGATGCCACAACCGCCCGCATGTGAAGCAGCCTGCGAAAAAGCATCGCAATCATGCGTCCCTCCAATTGTCGAACGTCTCGACAGTCTGACCAGACGACAGGACCAGACCCTCTTCTATTTGTCTGACATTTTGCAAAGGCTAGAAGTCTGAACCAGTGGCGCAGGGTCGATGCCGGCCTTGCGCCATAACGGCTTGAACACAGCGGCTTGACCGCTGCTGTGTTTTGTTATGATCCGTTTGCCGATTCGGTGCAAATAAAAATACGCAATGCACATTATTCGTATTGACATGGTACGCAATGCGTGTATAATTGGAATCAAGATGAAGCAAATTCAAGGAGGTTCCAAATGAACATCGAACAGCAACTCAACGGGATTCAGAATCGCAGAATGGCCGCACAAGACCGATTCCTTGTCCGGATAGAAAAACGGGAAGATGATGCAGAGCAGATGATCGGGGAACTTTGCCGCAACGGTCAAAAAGTGCTTTACGTTTTTCCGATTGGCGGCAAGTACCGTGAAGGTACAAAATTGGAGTTGGTGTCTTTTCTGATTCGGAACAACTACGCATGAGCGGTGCAGAACTTCGGGAGGCTCGCAAGGCGGCGGGCCTCTCTATGAAGCAAATAGCCGAAATGACCGGCACGCCATACCGGACGTGGCAGGATTGGGAGGGCGGGAAACGTAGGGTGCCGGGGTTGGCCTTTGCGTGGCTGGAATTGTATCAGAAGCAACATCAAGGATCATAACGGCTTGAGTTGACCAGTTGAGGAAGGAGCGAAGCGTATGACGAAATCTGAGTCCAATGTTCTGGTTAGCTGCATCGGTGTTGACGATAAGCAACACGTTTGCACCCCAGACAGCAACATTTGCAAATGCGGTGTTGCTGTCTGGCGTAAAAAGCTACTCAAAAACGATCATCTATTATTTTCGTGTTACGAATGCACATTTTAACAGATAACAAAGGAGTTGAGCTGCTTGTTGGCTCGGACGGGAGTTATAACATTGATAACGCATGAAGAAATAGTTGAATTGGGCAAAAAATACGGGTTTTCTGAAGCAGTACTGGGCTATTCTGACACAGAGGCTATGTTGATTATTTTTGCCATGCAGATTTATTCGCGTGGTTACAATGATGCTATTAAAACTACGCGAGAATTGGAGTTTCTGGATATTTTCGCTACATCTGACGGGATACGTTGCTGATGGCGAAGCCAACTGCACAAGAACAACAGGCATTGGATACGCATTTCTTGCGTTGCCATTATGATTATGCCTATTTTGCTCGGTGTAACCAAAAAATTCAAGACGAAGATAACGAATTGGTCCTCTTTTCTCTCAAAGACACCCAAATTGTGTTGGAGGAGATTTGGGAGGATATAATAAAAAGTGGCAGAAGAATCAGGTTGTGGATGTTAAAGGGTAGGAAGCAGCATTTCTCTAGCTGGGCTGTGTCTAAAAGCCATTGGCTTATTACCGCAAAAGGTAAATTTAAAAAGACCGAAAAAGGTCCAGTGTTCAACGGACTTGTGCGTAACCAAAATATGTCTGTCATTGCACATGACCCAAAAACGACAGCGTATCTCTACGAAATGTTTAAGAGAATGGATGCTGCCGTCCAGCCCGAATTACAGCAAGACAAGTTGAAATGCAACGGCTATATGATCCACTATGACAATGTAGAAAAAACTGGCCTGGATTCAATGGTAATGCTGGGGTCTGCTGATACTCAGGATTGCGGCTCAGGTATGACTCTAACAATTTCATTGCGCGACGAACTTGCAAAGTGGCCTGCCGAAAACACTGCGTCCCTCTTGCTTTCCCTAGACAATGCCATCCCCGATTCAAAAAATACCGTGGTATTCAATATTTCTACCGCCAAAGGCGTAGGCAATGCTTTCCACACCGGCTTTTTGGCCTGCCGATATGTTTACGAGGTAGCCCAGGATAAAGATCAGCACCCCTACTGGACGCTCAAGGTAAACGAAAACTCAGATGAAGACAACGAAGCCAGTTCTGTATTTTTGCCATGGTATATCTCATTAAAATACCGAAGACCACCTAAGCCCGATTTTAAGCGAACGCTTGAAGAGGAAGAATGGGTCAAAACATACAACCTTTGTGATGAGCAACTTGCGTGGTATCGTTGGGTACTTCAGCAAAGATGTAGTGGGGATAAGGCAAAAAGACGGCAAGAATATCCCATGAATGCTAGAGAAGCTTTCATTTCTTCAGGGGAACCGGCTTTCGATGTACCGACGATCTTGCGGCTCAAATCTATTTG
>Ga0299912_10002173_pt1 | contig 16088 bp, 15 predicted proteins | sample RVTome_2_FD_207667 | JGI IMG/M metagenome (GOLD analysis project Ga0299912, IMG submission 207667) | Soil microbial communities from uranium-contaminated site in the Upper Colorado River Basin, Wyoming, United States - RVT95D214 (version 2) ... | reverse complement strand
AATATGATCTTATAAATGGTTTTTTTATTGACAGAAATAACGGATGGGTGACCGGGGGCTCCGGGAAGATATTTCGCTATAGGTATTAGAACAGACTTGGGGGACGGCTCTCATAAAGCTAAATGATTATAGAAAGTTATAGGATAATTATTGAACAGATAAGGGAGTGATAAAGAAACTTATTAGCGATGGGGTGAATTGGAAGTGCCAAAGGAAAGACCAGGGGAGGAAAGACCAGGGGTCAGGTCTCAACAAATGACAAGGTTCGGTATACATTGACAAGTCAGGATATAGAATGATTAGGAGATAGATCACAGTGTCCCGGCCGTTAAGGATTGAGTATCCGGGAGCGTTTTATCATGTGACCTCCCGGGGAAACGAAAGAAAGATGGTATTTCAAAGCACCCGAGACAGGGAAAAATATCTAACCTACCTTGAATCGGCCCATCATCGTTACGGAGCTATCATCCATGTTTATTGTCTGATGGGAAATCACTATCATCTACTCTTGGAAACGCCGAGAGGAAACCTCTCGAAGGTTCTTCATCATATAAACGGAGCCTACACGACCTACTTCAATATCAAAAGGGGTCGATCGGGGCATCTTTTCCAGGGGCGGTTTAAGGGGATTATAGTTGAGAAGGATGCTTATTGTAAGGAATTGTCTCGATATATTCATCTAAACCCGGTGCGAGCTGGTTTGGTGAAAAGGCCTTCGGAATATCCATGGTCGAGTTACCGGTATTTTATAGGGAAAGAGAAAAAGCCGGAATGGTTAACGACGGAATTGGTTCTTGGGGATTTTGGCGGTCATGGGAGGGTGGGATTTAGGCAGTACAGGGAATATGTGGAGAGAGAAGAAGCCAACGAACTGGAAAATCCCTTCAAAAGAGTCTTCGCGTCAACATTCTTGGGGAGTGAAGAATTTATAAACAGAATCAGAATGGAATATCTGGAGAAAAAGAAAATAGACAAGCGGAACATTCCGGCGATCAAAAAAGTTATAAGGGGGCCTTCACTTGAGGATATAGAGAAAGCAGTGGTTGAGGTAATAGGGAAGGATCACACTCTTTATAAGAAGATGTGTATCTATTTAAGTCATCAATATAGTGGGATGAGACTTGATGAGATTGGGGCCTATTTTGGTATGAAAGGTAGTGAGGTCAGTCAGTTAAGCAGAAGATTTAAGGAAACGGTAGAGGGGGATAAGGAGTTAGCTGGAATATTTAATAAGATAAAGAAGGAGGTCTTGTTGAATGTTGAGACCTGACCCCAGTTGCTTTCCATAGGTTTTTTATTAAAACAATTATTTATAGCGTATGCTCTTACAATGGACTGGTGCATCTTTTTTTCTACTATGTTAGAAAGCATTAATCAATGGTTGCTAACACTTCAGAAACAAATGTACAAAAGCCACGAAGGATGGGTCTGCACGTGATGAGAAAGAAGCAGAAAATTAGGGGAATACTTATAGGGAACGAGTTATTAAGAATCGAATCTATCCATAGAAAGGTCCCCAAATGGATCAGATACACTGCTCTTCTCATAATATCGATTGGTTATATCCTGGCTCTTCTGCTACGGCTAAATGAAGAGGAGTTGTGGCTCTGGGTTTCTGCAATTTCTGTGCTGTACGTTTTGATCTTGGTAGTCGTTGTTAGGATGACCAATGAAAAGAATCCCTTCATAGTAACAGAAAAAGGTATTGTCGTAGACCCTTATCTGGCCGAATTATGGGAGGATATTGAAGGATACGGATGGGAAACTTTTAAGGGGTTTAATAGGATTTCATTGTCTGCAAAGGAAAGAACTTGCCTGCTTATTGTTAACAAGGGCAGATTTCAACGCAATCTTGAACATATTTATAACCACAGCATGCTTGCTCAATATGGGATCTTCTTTAATTCCGAACAGATGGCGAAAACTGAAGTAATCTTTAGTCAATTCGGAATAAGAAAAATTCAAGAGAGCAGGCAGCCGAGCATAAGTTAAGGGGTCAGGTCGCAACATTCAACAGCATAAGTGGCGCCTACTGAATCAGTTAAGCGAACGGGCAGGAGATAAAAAGGGTGGCAAGACCGTTACGGATTGAATATGCGGGAGCTTTTTATCATGTGACCTCCCGGGGAAACGAAAGAAAAATGGTATTCCAAAGCACCAGAGACAGAGAAAAATATCTGTCCTACCTTGAATCAGCCCACGAGCGCTATGGAGCCGTTATCCATGTGTACTGTCTGATGGGAAACCACTATCATCTTCTGTTGGAAACACCCAGAGGAAACCTGTCGCAGATCCTTCATCATATCAATGGAGCCTATACAACCTACTTCAACATCAAAAGAAACCGATCGGGACATCTCTTTCAGGGACGGTTTAAAGGGATACTTATTGATAAAGATGCGTATTGTAAGGAGTTATCTCGATACATACATCTCAACCCTGTAAGGGCGGGCATCGTGAAGACTCCTTTGGAATATCCATGGTCGAGTTACCGGTACTTTGCAGGAAAAGACAAAAAGCCGGAATGGTTAACAACAGAATTAGTCCTCGGGGAATTTGGGGGCGAGGGACGAAAAGGATTCAAAAATTACAGGGAATATGTAGAGAGAGGAGAAGCCAAGGAGCCTGAGAACCCTCTTAAAGACGTAATTGCGTCTACATTTTTGGGGGGCGAAGAATTTATCAATAGAATCAAGATAGAACATCTTGTGAAAAAGAAAATAGACAGGCGTAATATTCCGGCGATAAAGACCATTTTAAAGGGACCCTCTCCTGATGCAATAGAAAAAGCTGTCATCAAAGAAATGGATAGAGAATATCCTTTATTTAAGAAAAGTTGTGTGTATTTGAGTTATCAGCACAGCGGTTTGAGTCTTGAGGAGATCGGGAAATATTTTGGGATGCAGAGGAGTGCGGTCAGCCAGCTGAGCAGGAGATTCAAGGAAACGATAGAGAAAGATAAGAATATAAGGAAAATTCTCAGCAAGCTTGAGGAGGGTTTGTTGAATGTTGCGACCTGACCCCTCTTGACTCTTGCGGCGATCGAGACGACAACAGGAGATGTCAATGAAGCTCATGAGATGATTCCTCTGGTAGAGAGCCACCGTTTAAATACAGGGATCAATGCGGATACGGTGGTGGCCGACAGCAAATACGGGACGATCGAGAACTTTTTAGCCTGTCATGATCGGGCAGTAGAAGCTCACATGCCGGATTTAAGAGAGGTTCTTTTGAAGGGTTCCCAGAAACAAAAGATCTTTGCGGAAGAGCGGTTTGAGTATGATCGGGAGAGTGACACCTATCGGTGTCCAGCTGGGCATCGGTTGAAGCCTAAATCATTACATATGAGTCGGCAGAGTAGAGATTACGCAGCACCCAAGAAGATTTGTGCGGCATGTGACTTAAGAGAGCAATGTACCAAGAACAAATCGGGTCGGACAATTAAGCGACATCTGAGGCAGGAAGATCTAGACAGGATGCGAGAAGCGAGTCGATCGGCCAAAGCGAAGCGGGATATCAAAATGAGGCAACACTTGATGGAGCGTTCCTATGCCAGAGGGACGCGGTTTGGATTTGATCGGGCACGATGGAGAGGGCTTTGGCGGGTGCAGATACAGGAATACCTGATTTCTGCTGTCCAGAACATTGAGGTTTTGCTTAGGTACGGATCTTATCTAAAGAGAAGTCCATCGGTGATGATGGAGCAGATCAAAGGGGCTGTGACAAGGGAGATAAGGTTTTTTTCAGATTTTAAGGAGCTGATGAACTCAAAAATCGGCCCAATGGTGCTCTTTGGTTTTAATTACCCTCGGCTATCATTTATCGAAACTTAAATTGTCAGATATTTTTGAATTGGGCTTTTGAGCAACAGCCCGTTGAGACCTGACCCCAGTTGCTTTCCTTCGGTGATCCTTACCGGAGCGGATCAGCATGATGTCAGGTCTCAGCAGCCGACGAGGTTATTTGGTAGCAGAAAGGGAGTATCATGATGACATTTAAGCTTCTTTTTCTTGTTTTTTTTGCATATAGTGTGTTGCTCGTGATTGGACTAGGTTACGTATATTACTTCAAAATGTTGCCTGCTTTGCGGAGAGCAAACCCTAATGTTTTTATAACACTGGAACCATCATCGCGACGCAAGCTGATAAAACAATATTTAGCTCTATTGGATAACACAGGCGAAAAACCTTGGTTCTATATGCTGGTGCGTCACATTGAATTATTGCAGATAATTCCTTTCATTATGGGTGTCACATTAGCAATCCTGATGATAATGGCACGGTGGGCCCATCATTAGCAACGACTCACGATAGTCAATTCGGCTCTCAGTGCACCGGAGTGCTACCATCTCTATCAGTTCGCAATCCTTGACTTCTGGCTATGGCTGTGAATGCCGACTTGTTGGTATAACGGCCAAAGTTTGAGAACCCAAAATTTCCAGATTCGCTTCAAGGGCTGCGTCGGATTTTAGGGACACGCATTCGTTACAACTACGTAAAATTGGAAATAAGCAAGATCGTGCTGGCAGGGGGTATCACTCCCTCGGATGTGCTTTACAACTTTGTCGGGAGTGGAGGAAGCGTCTCGATGAGCGGCGGGGCCTCAGGAAAGAATAGGGGTCAGATCTCAACATTCAACAAGTCTCGAGAATGCACTAAGAGATCAGGATAGAGAAAGATTGGGAGAGGATAGTAGTGTCGAGGCCATTAAGGATTGAGAGGAGAGGCACTGCATAGAGCCGCGTCCACCGACCCGTTCCAGAGTTAGTCTTCCATCTTTGATTCGATCACTCCTTCAAAAATATTTTAAAAATCGTTGAATATCTTATATACATATAGAAATCAAAGAAGATTGAAAAATTGGCCATATTGCTCGGCTCGTCTTGACCATGATATAATCATCCAGGGGGAACGACTTTGGTTGCAGATTGAGGATTGAGAGTTAAGATGATCATTCAAGGTAAGATACCAGGAACAATTGAACCTGTGAGTATCGTCATCGAAGGAGAGACGATCGTCCGGATCGAACATTACCATGAAGGAGCTCAGTTTGACTTCGGAGGCCGTGACTTCTATCTCAGCCCAGGGTTCTTTGATCCCCAGGTGAATGGATTTGCCGGGGTGGATTTCAATGGCAATGGTCTTACACCGGAGGGGCTTCATCAGGCAGCCCGCTCCCTCGCATCCTTTGGGGTCACACGCTTTCTTCCCACTCTGATCACCGCTTGCCACGAGAGGATCATCCGACAGCTGAAAATCATTACGAGCGCCCTTGAGAATGACCCTTTCCTCCAGAGGATGTGTCCTGGGATTCACCTCGAGGGGCCGTATATCTGTCCTGACGATGGCCCCCGAGGGGTTCACCCCCGTGAGTTTGTGCGGCCTCCCCGATGGGAGGAGTTGAGGAGGTTTCAGGAGGCGTGTGGAGGGAGGATCGGATGTATCACTTTAGCACCGGAGGTTGAGGGAGCCATTGATTTCATCGAGAGAGCAGTCGGAGATGGCATTGTTGTGGGGCTTGGGCATACCGATGCCTCGGAAACCGTCATCGAGGATGCGGTTCGGGCGGGGGCGCGCCTTTCTTGTCACCTTGGAAATGCAACCCCAAAACCTTCCCCTTGCCATCCGAATCCAATCCAAAAACAGTTAGCCATGGATCCATTGATGGTCAGTATCATCACCGATGGGATTCACCTCCCTCCTGACGTGGTGAAGAACTATGTTCGGGCAAAAGGTATAGATCGAATCGTTTTGACAACCGATAGCATGGCCGGAGCAGGAGCCTCTCCTGGAAGATACACATTGGGAGACTTAGAAGTAGAGGTGGGCCCTGATCGAACAGCCCGGTTGGCGGGCACTTCTCGCCTGGCAGGTTCTGCTCTAACCATGGACCGTGCCATTACCAATCTCATTCGGTTTGCGGGTGTTGATCTTGCTCCAGCGATGAAGATGGCGGCTGGGAATGCCGGGAAACTTTTTCCAGAGGTGAGAGGAGAAATCATTTCAGGAGATTCTGCCGATTTGGTGCTGTTCGAATATCAGGACGAACTTAGGGTTCGATCCACATGGATTGAGGGGCAGAAGATATTTTAGAAATGTGATAAGATACCTTAAGACCTTAGAACAGGAGGGTGATCCATGAAATCAATTCGTTGGTTATTTATCTTTTCGTTAGGCTTTTTTATGCTGAGTTGTTCAAAGGGAGGGACTTATTCCCTCTACCTTCGGTATCAACCTTTCAGAGAATTGCCATCCCTTCAGCAGAAGGTCGGTTCGACTCTTGGAATGGTCCCTTTCAGAGATGAGAGACCAGATACATTATACATTGGTCGGTATACCCCTCTTCAGGGGGTATCGACTTATTTCAAAAGTAATCCCTTTCCATTAGAGAGGGCCATGACAGAGTCTCTATCCAATGTTCTTTCCAATCGCGGGGTGAAGATCATATCGGTTTCAAATTGGGATGGAAAGCCAGAGTCTCTCCAAAACATGGAGACCGACTCTATCTTGATGATTGAAATCAAAAAGTTCTGGGCAGAAGGTAGGGGGCACTTATTCAGAACAGATCTGAAGACGATGATTCACTTTGTCATCCATTTGGGGGTGAAGAAAGAGGGGAAGGTCTTTGCAAGAAATGTGGAGGTCGAGAAGGAGATCACCTTACCCAGGTTGACACAGGAGGGGATGGAGCAAACGGTGAATCAAATTTTGAGCGACATTTTCGATAATTTCTTTTCCAATCCCTATTAAAGTCACACCTGAAAACCCCGCTCTGTGGACAGGGTTGAAGGATGTGTCTGCCAGAGGGAAAAAAACCTAAAAAGGCAAAATATTACTCAAGAATAAAAAAGGTTTTTGACAAACCAATCTGAAAATAACCAGATGCTGAAACGAGAAGCATGACAACATGGGTTTGGCACTCATTCTTGTCATCCTGAACCTGTTTCGGGATCTCGGCTTTGGGTTTAGACAATTTAGGTTTTAAAGCCCCGCCTTTATGGGCGACGTAATCTATTAAGGAACTTCCTCAAAATATATTTTAAGAAAGGAGAAAAATATGAAAGTCATTTTTGGAATAGCCTTCTTAATCATCCTCGGAGTAGCTATCTTCGCTGTACAAAACTCAGATGCCCTACCCGTGGCGATCAAACTCCTATTTTGGAAATTCGAAACCTCATTGGTCTATACGGTCTTGGGATCAGTCGTTTTAGGAATCTTTTTTACTCTTCTATTCTGGATACCATGGACCATTAGATCTTCTATCCAGAAGAAAGACCGACCTAAAGGAATGGGCTCGACTTAACTATTGTCCTTGAGTGATCGAGGGAAAGGGTTAAACATGATGAAAGGGGTGAAGCTTTTTCGAGTATTGGGAATACAGATTTCTTTAAACTACACCTGGTTCATCGTCTTTGGACTGATCGTCTGGAGTTTAGCGAGTGGTTACTTTCCTTACCACTATCCAGGGCTGAGCCGATCAGCCCATTGGATGATGGGATTTTTGGGGGCCGTCTTCCTTTTTCTCAGCGTCTTGGCCCATGAGGTGACCCATTCTTACATCGCCAAAAAGGAGGGTATGGACGTCAGTGAGATCACCCTCTTCATCTTTGGCGGCGTCTCCCAGCTGACGAAAGAGCCAGAGGATCCACAGAAGGAGCTGAAGGTGGCTATCGGCGGGCCCGCCTCCAGTCTTGTCCTTGCCTTGATCTTCTGGATCTTGTCGAAAGCCACTTCTCCATTTCCTGACCTCCTCCTTTACACCGGTCTCCTTAATTATTTGGCCTTCATCAATTTGGCCTTAGCGGTTTTCAATTTGATTCCTGGTTTTCCGTTGGACGGAGGAAGGGTACTTCGAGCCCTTTACTGGAGAAAGACCAATAATCTGAGGAAGGCGACACAGATCGCCTCCGAGGCCGGGAAGTGGGTGGGAGTGGGGATCATTCTTCTTGGGCTCTTCTGGATATTGGCGGGAAATCTCATTGGAGGATTTTGGTTTGTCATCATTGGAATCTTTTTGCGATCCGCTGCGGAAGGCGGATATCAGCAGGCAATGATGAAGGGTGCACTGGAAGGGGTGAAGCTGAAGGAATTGATGAGCCGCGGCGTGATCTCGGTTCAACCCTCCTTACCGATTGACCGGTTGGTAGAAGATTTCTACCTCACTTACAAGCACAATACCTATCCTGTGATAGACAATGACAGGATCATCGGGATCATCACATTGAAGCAGGTGAAAGAAGTTCCACGCAGTCAATGGGTAGAGAAAACGGTCAGAGATGTGATGATGCCCCTTCGAGAAGATATCACTCTCGATCCGGATGGGGAGGCGGTGGATGCCTTACAAAAAATGATCCGCTCCGGAGAGGGACGCCTTCCCGTGGTCAAAGAGGGAAAGGCGGTGGGAATGATCTCCCGAAGAGATATCCTCAACCTCCTCGAAATCAAGACAGACCTGGCGGAGTGAAAAGAGAAAGAAAACCATGGCATCGATGAATTGGAAAAGATGGATGACGGGAAGATTCCATTTTTTCTTCGATGTCTTAAAAAAGTTCGATGGGGATCACGGATTCTTCCTCTCCGCTGGAATTACTTTCAGTCTCCTCATCTGTGTGGTCCCCCTCATTCTACTCCTGCTGGCTCTGATAGGAACCTATCTCTATAGTTCTCAAGAAGTAATGAGCCATCTCCGTCATTATCTGGAGAATATCGCTCCTTCCTTAGATCCAGGGGTTATGGGGAACGTCTTGAAGATCGTCCGGGATCGAAAAATTGTGGGGATCTTGGGCATCGGAGGACTCATCTGGACCTCCACCTGGGTGTTCAGCTCGCTGAGGACCGCTCTCAATAATGTATTTCAGGTCGAGAGAGGTCGAAGTATCCTTCGAGGGAAAGCGATCGATCTGTTGATGATCCTATTGGCCGGAATCTTTTTCCTGGTCAGTATGGCCCTCACCTCGGCCGTCACCTTCCTTCGGAGTTACCGATTTCAATCAATGGTCGACATCGGCCCGATCCTTCAATGGATATTGAAATATCTCGTTCCCTTCTTCTTTACGTTCTGGATGTGTTTTGTGGTTTACAAAATCATCCCCAACAAAAAAATCCAATTCAGGACGGCCCTTCAGGCAGCCTTCTTCACCGGCCTGCTCTGGGAGGTGGCCAAACAACTGTTCGGATGGTATGTCCTCCATCTGGGGAGGTTCTCCATGGTCTATGGGTCTTTAAGTGCTTTGGCCATTTTCTTCTTATGGATTTATTACTCCTCAGCCATCCTGATCCTGGGAGGAGGGGTTGCATTTTTGTTGGAGAAAGGCAGGGATGGAACCCATGGTTGAAGAGAGACGACGGAAGACGAAGATGGTGTGTACTATCGGTCCCGCCAGCGAATCACCTCAAACTCTGGAGGCTTTAATCAAAGCGGGGATGAATGTGGCCAGGCTCAACTTTTCTCATGGGACTCATGCGGAGCATCTGAGAAAGATCGAATCCATCCGTGAGATAGCCGACCGATTCAGGCAGCCTGTCGCTATCCTTCAGGATTTGGCCGGACCCAAAATCCGGATCGGCAAGGTGAAGGAGGGAGGGGCGGAGTTAAGACGGGGGGAAAAATTTCTCCTGACGAATCGGCAGATCATGGGTGACGAGAAAGGGGCATCGGTGAGCTATCCCTCTCTCCCGAGCGAGGTGAAACCAGGGGATCGGATTCTTCTCGCAGACGGAACCATTGAACTCCAGGTCTTGGGAAGTGATGGCCAAGATATCGAATGCCGTGTCGTCGTGGGCGGAATACTCACCTCACACAAAGGGATCAATCTTCCAACCGGAACCATTCTGGCGGCAGCCTTTACAAAGAAAGATCATGAGGACCTTCTTTTCGGCATCCAACAGGGCGTGGATCTGGTCGGTCTCTCCTACGTCAGGGATGCCTCGGACATCGAAGCTGTCAAAAAGTTCTTGAAGAAGGAATCAGCCGATATTCATGTGATCGCTAAGATCGAGAGAAAAGAGGCTTTAGAGAATATCGATGCGATCCTTTTGGCCGCCGATGGGATCATGGTGGCCCGGGGAGATTTGGGTATGGAGACTCCTCTCGAAAAGATCCCTCATGTTCAGAAGATGCTGATCCGGAAGGCCAACGGTTCGGGTAAGCCTGTGATCACCGCGACTCAGATGCTTAGGTCAATGGTGGATCATACACAGCCTACAAGGGCAGAGGTCACTGATGTGGTCAATGCGATCTATGATGGGACAGATGCGATCATGCTCTCCGAAGAGACTGCCAGTGGTCGATTTCCAGTCGAGGCTGTTCAGATGATGGCAAAGATTGCTCAAGCCGCTGAAGAGGAGTTTCCCTTCGATCAATTCTTAATGAGAGAACCAGGTGGAGAGACGGATCTCCCCAGGGCGATCAGCCGTGCGGCTTCTCTCTTGGCAGAGGCGGTAAGGGCTTCTGCCATCGTTACCCCCACAGAGTCCGGAAGCACAGCACGATGGGTTTCGAGGCTTCGGCCACGACAACCCATCCTCGCTTTGAGCCGCCACCTCTCCACGATCAGAAGACTCAATCTCTGTTGGGGTGTCTATCCCGTTCTCGTTTCTGATTGGAAAGATACGGATGACATGCTGGAAAGATCGAAAAAGATGCCAAAAGAGTTAGGGATGGCTTCTGACGGAGAGAAGATCGTCATCATTGCCGGCGTGCCCATCAGCACTCGGGGAACCACCAACCTTATAAAGGTGGAGGTAGCAGAATAAACCCCGTTAGAAAGGACGGGGCTTTGACCCCGCCCTTTCTATAAGGAATAGAAGCTTTATTTATATCATCCCGGTCATAAATAGCGTGGCTTCCTAACGGGGTAAATCCACACTGAAGACTTTACCTACAAGCCCTCACCCCAAGACAACCCTGAAAGTCAACGATTACTGGTGGAGCCCCACGGGCAGAGCCCTTGTTTCCTAGTCAATGTCCCTGTGGGGCGACATCCCGGCCAAAGGCCGTGGCATTTTGCTGCCGGGGTAAAAATATGCAAATTTAAAAGAAGTAGGACGGAGCCGACTGCAATCAACAACCAACTCCATCAGTAACGCCGGTAAAAGCCAAGCTGTTTCCCGACATAGCCTCTTCAATAGCTTCATTTTTTATTGGAATTGGAAATAGGTGATAATTGAACTCTCATCGTTCGAGGATAAAAATAGGTAACCGAGATTCCAGAAGGGATATCTATGTTTGTTTCGGAAAGGGAAAGTGGATTGGTGCCAGGATGAGCGCTGGAGAGATCGACATGAACCCTGAGATGGTCGGGTTTCAATGAGGAGAGAAGCCTTTGTGAACCTCTAAGGCGTACATTCATCTCTTTGGGAGGGTCACCAGTAATTCCTAAATTCTGAGGAATTGAATAATATTCAATAGGGATATGAAAACTGATCTCCCCTTGGCGGATGCCGATGACAAATATCCAGAGAAGGCACACGAGGAAAAGGAACAGAGCCTTTATCGGCAGATCTTGAAAGATTTTTCCTGGCCACGTCTTTTCCCTGTCGTTTTTTCCCGAAAGGATGGGAAAAACAAGAAGGCTCTTTTTTAAGTCTTCTTTTCCTTCTTTCCTTTCGGCTTTTCCTCCGGAAGCCAATAAGACCTCCCTTCTCTCTTCCGAGATGATAATACATTCTGCATCTGAAACCTCCGTTATCCCCAACCCCGCACGATGCCGGGCTCCCCATTCTTTTTGAATGGAAGGGGACTGTGAGACGGGAAGGAAGGCGGTAGCATACCGAATTCGATCTTCTGATATGACGACGGCGCCATCGTGTAATGGGGATTGAGGATTGAAAATACTAATTAACATCCCATCATTTATTTCGGCATCTAAAAGAGTTTCCCCATGAATGAACTCGTCGAGATCATCCTTTCTCTGCAAAACAATCAATCCACCGATTTTTGTATTTGCCATGTGAAACGTAGCCTCTGCGATTCTATCTGCCACTTTTGAATTGAAGCCCTCAGGTCGTCTAAAAAGGAAGGCAGGAAGGCTAATATTTCCCAGCATTTCTCGGATTTCCTTTTGGAAAACTACGACCAGAACAATTAAAATCACTGGCCAAAGATTCTGGAGCCCCCATACTGAAAGAGGCAGATCGATCCATTGAGAAAAAATGTAGAAAAGGGGTAAAGCCAAAATGGCGAAAACCATTCGCAGCGCCTTTTTCTTTCTAAGCCAGAGATAAAGGCGATAGGAAATATAGGCGAGAATTAAAATGTCTAAACCGTCCTGCCAACGGAATAGACTTAATAGTTGTTTCATCCAATGGGACATCAGACTATAAACTCCTGAAAATCATTGAATTCTTCTATCTTCAATAACACCGGTACCTTTGTTCTTCACTGCCTGTGAAATGAAGCTCCCCGCCGCAAGCGGTGGGGTATCAAGCGGAATTCCGCCGAAGCCAACCCGCCTTCGCTCTATGAGCTTCGGCGCGGTTCGCCTCGCCATTCATCCCTGTGGCAAGCCACAAGGTATTCTGGCGAAGGCGAATAAACTCATCTAAATCAACTCAAAAGCAATTATCACTGAAATTATCGATAAAAAAATAATGCAAACATCTTTCTAATTGATTGAGGAGGTCTGCTGTCTTATCCAGAGGCTATTCTCTTTTAGAGAAAAGGAAATCCATCAGGGCTCTCAATAATCCCTGATGGATTTCACATCCTCTTATTTGGATAGAATGACGGTGTGGGCCCTTCGATTCCTGGTCCAGGCTTCTTCATTATGGCCAGGATCCAAAGGCTTCTCCTTTCCATAGCTGATGGTAGAGATTCGTTTTTCAGAAATGCCGAGGGAGATCAGATAACGCTTTGCACTGTTGGCACGCCTCTCTCCGAGAGCGAGGTTATACTCCACCGTTCCTCTTTCGTCGCAGTGACCTTCTGTCTGAATCTTCACGTTGGGAAACTTCACCAATAGGGCAGCATTTTCCTTCAGAATTCCCGCGTCCGTTGGCCGGATATCATATTTGTCGAAATCGAAATGGATGTCTTTGAGCAAGTTGCTTTCGAAGACCTCTCCTTCAATCCCCGGGGTTTTCTTGGCGACCAAACTCTTTTCGAATTCTTTCTGCTGTGCCTTCTTCTCCTCCTCTTTGATTCTTGCTAACTCTTTTTCCTTTGCTTCCTTCGCCCGTTCCGCTTCAATTCTCCCTGCCTCTTCCGACTTCCTGGTGGAAGGTACCTCTTTAACCACCGTCTTCTTCGGACACCCTGTCATGATAAGTCCGATGCAGAGAATAAGGATCAGGATGCTGAAACTTTTCTTAATCATGATAAGCCCCCTTTGATAAGTTATTTAATGCCCTTTCCTGTTCAAAGTCCCCTGACCAAGGCTGGACTCGATTCACCTCCTTTCAAAGGTGTCAAAGGCCTTTGATCGAATCCATCAGTTCAATGCTGCCCCATTTCATTAGAATAGGTAAAAACAATTGGAGAACATTTCTAATCATAGGGATCGAGCTATAACACCATTAGATTCTATTGATTATTTCAAGGGTATTGCCATGAATCCATTTATGGGAAATAGGTCCTCTCTCTCTGATTCACTCTTCTTCGAAGAAGAAAGTGACCTTTAAGTTTTGGGCCTCCATGATTTCTACTAATTCTTGGACGGATTCATGGATTAAATTTAGTTTTTCCTTTTTCAACTTTCTTAAACCATATATCATCTTCCCTTGAACAGGATTGGGAGCCTTCCTGACCAGCATCTTCCCTTTCGGAGTCAGCCGGACTTTGACAACTCTTCGATCCTTTTCAGTCCGATCCCTCACCACATACCCTTTCTTCTCCAGCCGATCCACGACCCCCGAAATGGTACTAGGATGTAAATACATCCCCTTGCTCAGCTCGCCCAGGGAGAGGCTTCCCATTTGGTATATGGTTTTAAGGGCCCAGAGTTGAGGTCCTGTAATTCCAAAATGGCTGAATACCGTTTGGGAGTAATCCTGCAGAGATTTGATAATTCGCCGCAAAGACTGCATAATCTCCGAAATCGCTACTTCCCGAGTAATCTGGTGTACCATTTCCTTTTTACTTGAATGATATTTTATGTATACAAACTATTTGTATACAAACCATTTGTATAACAGATATTAATCCCTGTCAAGAATTATTTTAGAATCTTACAGGAAAGAAGGGTTAAAAGGGGGTTATTTCTTACACCTACAATGCCACACTGAAATGATAGGCTCCTTTCCACGTGGGACGCTAACAAGGTAGGTTCTAAAGCATTGCAAGGTATTTCTCCATATTTGCGGTTTCTCTAAAAATGGCCAACCGATGTCAAGTTGCTTCAGAACCTATGTTCCGCTTTTTTTCCTCTGGACCTGTGGTGTTTATCTAGGACTATTGGAATTCAGTTTTATGTATAACTCTTCTTTCAATTGCTCGGCAGAAACAAAATGGATGCCCTGCATGCCTAAAGAAACGGCTACTTCAACATGACCTTTGATATCGTCGATGAACAGAATCTTTTCTGGCTCGACCGAAGCCCACTCGATTGCCCTTTGAAAGATTTCGATAGCAGGTTTCTTAAAGCCTATCTCATGAGATAGAATCCATTTATCAAAGATATGAAGGACAGGAAATTTTTGGAGAACATAATCGAAATGGAGAGGATTGGTATTAGAAACAAGACCGAGTTTCCATTTCCCCTTTTGGGAAAGGATGATTTTTGAAACTTCTTCATTTTCAATAAAGATGTCATTCCAGATAGGAACAAATTCCTCAAAAAGGAGTGTCAGTTGAAGGGATTGTTTCAGGAATTGAAAGAACTCCAAGGAGGAGACCTTTCCTATCTCGTAACCATTGATCGCCCCATTTTCAAAATCGAAGAGATAAGAAAATAACCTTTTGGGCTCTTGAAATTCATTTCTCTGAGAATATCGAGAAAGCTTCTCTGCGATCTGGAAGTGACTAAAAGGAAGAATCACATTGCCCAGATCATAGAGGATAACTTTGATGGGAGATTGATTCATTTCCGGCCGCTCACCCCACCCTCGCCCTCCCCCGTTAAGAGACTGTGTCGTAATTATTGTTTTGTCACCCTGAATTCATTTCAGGGTCTCGTAAGTGTTTGATTCTGTTAGATGCTGAAACAAGTTTCGCATGACATTTTTCACTTTTTCCCCTTTGCGACACAGTCTCTAAAAGGGGAGAGGAATAATTACTTTTTGGAAAAATATTTGGCGATCGCCTGAGTTAATGAAGGAATAGTATATTCTTTGGGTCGGATCCGGACCCTCATCCCCCATCCTGTTGCGGTCCGTGCAGTGATCGGTCCAATACAAGCAATAGCGATACCGTCCAAAAGCTCTTTCAGATCCTCTTTTTTAAGCAGTTCAGCGAAGTGGTTGACCGTGGAAGAGGAAGTGAAGGTAATGACGTCGATTCCTCCGTCTCCCAGGAGTTTCTTCAATCTCCTTGATCCCCCTTTTGGCTTCACCGTTTGGTAGGCTACGACAACATCGATCTCTGCACCCATCTTCCTCAAACCCTGAGGCAGGAGATCCCGCGCCTCCTCGGCGCGAGCCAATAGGATTCTTTTTCCCTTGACAGCCATCTCTTTGAATCCCTTGAGAATGGCCTCGGCGACAAACTCTTTGGGGACGTAGTCAACCCGAATTGCCCTATCCTTTAGTTGATAGGCTGTTGCCGGCCCGATAGCACAGACTTTCAAAGAGGAGGGCAGATGACAATCCTCTCCTTTCTCTCTAAACCTTTCAAAGAAAAAATTCACCCCGTTGGCGCTGGTGAAGATGATCCAGTCATAGGATTTCAACCGATCAATGGCTCGATCAAGTCTCTTCCAGGTGGTTGGAGGAACGATCTCAATGGTGGGAAATTCAATAACCTCTGCCCCAAGCTTTTTAAGCTGGGTTGCGAAATCACCGGACTGCTCGCGCGCTCGGGTGATTAAAATTTTTTTCCCAGAGAGAGAGGGTTTATTCATCGTTTTAGAAAGTAAAGAACCCCACCCACAGGGCGGGGCTTTAAGACCTAAATTCTTAAACCCAAAACCGAGATCCCGAACCAAGTTCGGGATG
>Ga0299912_10002172_pt1 | contig 16090 bp, 17 predicted proteins | sample RVTome_2_FD_207667 | JGI IMG/M metagenome (GOLD analysis project Ga0299912, IMG submission 207667) | Soil microbial communities from uranium-contaminated site in the Upper Colorado River Basin, Wyoming, United States - RVT95D214 (version 2) ... | reverse complement strand
TGGGCCACTTCGTGGGCGCGGTGATCGACTTCGTGATCATCGCTTTCGTGGTCTTCTGGCTCATGAAGATGGTGCAGAGGAGCAGCCTGAAGTAGCCCACCCTTCTGCTTCATCTTTTTTTACTTGGTTTATGCGTGGTTGTGTTTTTATTTAATCGGGTTTGAGTCTGCTGACAGACTCGATGACTATTGGAGGAGTGAGCCTCTGACCCTCGTGGGGCTGAACCTGTATCCTCTCTACGACGTCCATCCCATCCAGAACCACGCCGAAGGCCGCGAATCCCTGCAGGTCGGGGTTCCTCGCCCCGCCGTAGTCGAGTTCGGGCTGGTCCCCGATGCAGATGAAGAAGCTGGAGGCGGCCGACCCCGGCTTGAACCGGGCCATGGACACGGTGCCGTTTAAGTGCATTAAACCCGTCGCCTGGGTGGTCTCGTGCTCTATAGGCGGGAGCCTCTTCTCCTCTGAGACCATGCCTCCCTGTATCACCTCGATCTTCACCTTGTCGTCGGGCTGGTTCTCCAAAGTAACGGTCCTGAAGAACGTGGTGCCGTCGTAGAGCCCGGCGTCCACGTAGCGCAGGAAGTTGTCCGCCGTGACGGGTGCCTTCTGCTGGAAGACCTTTACCCTGATGTCCCCTAAGCTCGTCTTTATACGAACCACGGGGTTTCTCGGCGCCATACCGTTTAGGTAATCTCTCGGCTGATAAGAGTGCGCCTAGAGTCCATAAAAAAATACTTACCTGATCCCTGAAAAGAGTCAATAAACGGGGACAGACAATAAGTTATCCATGTCCCACGCCTTCGACGAGGTCGCCGAGACCTACGACGCGGTGCGGCCCGGGTACCCGGAGGAACTCTTCGACGACATAGCCCGGCTGGTTCATCTGGAGCCCGGGTCGCGTGTCCTTGAGGTGGGCTGCGGGACGGGGCAGGCGACCCTCAGCTTCGCCAGGAGGGGCCTACGAGTTCACTGCGTTGAGCCGGGCGGCAGCCTGCTTGAGGTGGCCAGGCGCAAGCTCAGAGGCTACCCCGTGGAGTTCAGCCTGTCCAGGTTCGAGGACTGGCCCCTGAAGAAGGCTTACTTCGACCTAGCGGCCTCCGGTACGGCGTGGCACTGGGTGGACCCTGAGGCAGGTTACCGTAAGCTATCCGCGGCCCTCAAGCCTCAGGGCTCCATCGCCCTCTTCTGGAACCTTCACCCGACGCCGTACACAGGATTCTTCCAGGAAGTGCAGGAGGTTTACAGGAGACGGGTGCCTGAGTGGTCTGACCCCGATACGAAGCCTACGACGGACCAGAGGATCAGAAATAGGGGAACAGATAAGGTCCTCCGGTTTCTTCGAAGAACCCACGGTGAAGCGGTACGTCTGGAAGAGGACTTACAGCAGCGACGACTACGTCAAGCTGATGGACACGTACTCAGACCACCGCGCGCTACCCGAGGAAACGCGGAGACTCCTATACCTGGACGTGAAGCGGCTGGCGGATGAGAGGTTCGGGGGTGCCGTGGAGAGGCCCTACCTCACAGCCCTCTTCGTGGCCTGGAAAAGCCCCTGAGCCCCTATATCGCCCCTTTCTCCCGAAGCTCTCTTATCTCGTCTTCGCTGTACCCGGCAAGCTCCTTGAGGACGCTTTCAGTGTGCTGGCCGAGGGTGGGTGGAGGGCTCCCCATGACGCAGGGCGTGCCGCTCATCTTCAGCACAGGCCCCACCTGCTTAATCTTCCCGGCCTTCGGGTGATCCACCTCCCTGAGCATCCCCCTCTCGAGGACCTGGGGGTCGCTGAATAGCTCGTCCAGCAGGTAGACCGGGGCGCAGGGGAAACCCACGTCGTTCAGGGTCTTCAGCCACTCGTCCCTGGGCCTCTTCATGAACTCTGCCTCCAGTAGGGGTATCAGTGTGCCCCTGTTGGTGACACGGAGGCCGTTGCTTGTGAACCTGGGGTCCTTCTTTACCGCCCCAAGGCCCATGGCGTCGCACATCATCTCCCAGAGCCTGTCGTTACCACACGCCACTAGGATGTGCTTTCCATCACCTGCTTCAAAGCCTTGGTATGGCACTATGCTGGGGTGGGCCGAGCCCAGCCTCGGCGGGTTCTCGCCTGTTGCGAAGTAGTTGCCGGACGCATAGGTCATCCAGCTCACGGAGCCGTCCAGCATGGACACGTCTATGTACTGGCCCGCGCCGGTGGCGTCCCGTGCCCGCAGGGCCGCCAGGATGCCTATCACCCCGTACATGCCAGCCCCTATGTCGGTGACGGCCATACCGACGCGGACGGGGGGTCTGCCAGGCTCACCCGTTAGACCCATGAGGCCCCCCATTCCCTGAACGATGAGGTCGTAGCCCGGCCACTGGTTATAGGGACCGGTCTGGCCGAAGCTGCTGATGCTACAGTATATGAGCCTCGGGTTGATCTTCTTCAGTGTGTCATAGTCGATGCTCAGGCGCTTGGTCACACCCGGCCTGTAGTTCTCTAGGAACACGTCGCACCTTGCGGCCAACCTGTGGAGGGCCTCCCGCGCCGAGTCCTCCTTCAGGTTCAGTGTGACGCTCTTCTTGCCCCTGTTCACCGACATGAAGTAGCTGCTCTCACTGTTGATGTATGGTGGGAAGGCTCTTGTGTCGTCCCCGTTGCCTGGTATCTCAATCTTAATGATCTCCGCCCCGAGGTCCGATAGAGTCATGCTGCAGAAAGGTCCCGCCAGCACCCTTGTTAGGTCAAGGACCCTGACACCTTTCAGCGGTGGTTCGCCTACCTTGACAGCCATGGAGTACTGTAACCCATGACTGCGACATTAGTTTTGCCGTGGAGGAGCCACGTCGTCTGTAGCTTTAAATCTGTGGCGCCTTTGATATGCGGCTGGGCGAGGGTGGTGAGTGAGGGACTCCGTGAATACTACCTCAGGATAGTCGGCGGGACCCTCACAATGCTGGCAGGAGGCTTCGTGTGGCCCATCTTCGCCCCCTTTGTCAGGGACGAGTTCACGGCTCCCATCCAGCTGGTGGGCCTAGTAGTCTCGGGCTACTTCCTCCTCAGGATGCTGGGCGAGTTAACCCTGTTCACAACGTTTCTCCCCCTGCTGGGCGTCATGTTCCTGCAGGGTGGTGTTCTGGGGGATAGTCTACAGCGTGATCCCGGCCTTCATCGCGGACGCGGTCCCCGACCAGGTGAGGGGCACAGGCATAGGCACGTACCGCACATTCATGGACATGGGCGGCTTGGTCGGCCCCATAATCATGAGCAACCTAGTGAACTACTTCGGGTACCCTCAGGGGTACCTTTACAGCTTCTACGTGGGCGCAGCCATATTGCTGGGGTGCCTGACCCTCATCGTGGGCCTCAAGGAGAGGCGCTGACCCCTTCATATCTTTATATGGGTCGGTTCCCAAGAGTCCAATATGTCTGAAAGTATCGGTAAGAAGCTCCAGACAGCCGACTGGAAGAGCGAGAAACATGTACCCGTCATCGAGTGCCCCGACAAGGTCAAGATGGGTGAATGGGCCAAGGTTACGGTTACGGTGGGCAAGGACATTCCCCACCCCAACACCACCGAGCACCACATCCGCTGGATCAGAGCCTACTTCGTACCCGACGGCGAGAAGTTCGCCGTAGACCTGGGCAGCTTCGAGTTCAACGCCCACGGGGAGAGCGTGAAGGGAACCAACCAGGGGCCAGCCTACACCCACAGCGCCGCCACGTTCCACTTCAAGACCAGCGCCAAGGGCACACTGAACGTCGTCAGCTACTGCAACATCCACGGCCTCTGGGAGAGCAGCAAGAAGGTCGAGCTCGCCTAGCTTTTTCGCCTATTTCTCTCACCTTATAACCTAGATGGGGTTCACCCCGTGGACGGAGGCTTCCTGTCCAGCTAGAACCTGTGAACATATTCCTTATAGTCGGACACTAGGTCGCCGCCTAGCGGCATACGCAGGTACGCCGCGTACCTGTTGCCGTAGTCGGGTAGCCTGCAAGAGAACAGGGTCAGCGTCCCGCCCGTCCACATGTACCCCATCGGGCAGCTCTGGTGGGACCTGACCAGCGTGGAGACGCCCATCTTCCCCAGAACTCTCTTGGCCACATCCGGGCCGAACAGGAAGCCCAGCCCTCTTGGGTTAGGGTACACCCCCACATCGTTCATGGGGTCGTTCCACAGAGCCTCGACAAGGTTGCTCTTCGCGGGGTGCTCCGCGTGGGCGTAGGCCAGGTCATCCAGACCAGAGGCTGCTGTTGGGACCCCTCCGTGGACGAAGAGGATGCTACCGGGTACCACGGCCGCCACATACAGCTCATCGCAGAGAGCCCTGAACTCCCTGTAGACCTCCAAGGCGTCTGAGCCGTACTCTCCTCTTAAAATCAGTGGGAAGTCGTGGGGCTGAAACGTCACGTCTCTGGGCCCCTCGTGGTTGCCCCTGAGGAGCACCACCCTGTGAGGGTAGCTCCCGAGGAGCCTCAGCAGCCTGTACAGCACCTCTACCTGCCCCGGCCCCCTGTCCACGTAGTCCCCGAGGAAGAGGATGTACAGAGCCTCGCCCTCCATGGCCCGCTCCTCGAATCTGGTCTCGGCCAAGATGTGCTCCAGCGAGTCCATGTCCCCGTGGAGGTCCCCCACCACGATGAGCTCGCCCTCGGTGGGGAGCGTCACCAGCTTCCCTTTGACGCTCAGCCGCTGCAGCTGCTGGAGCCTTATCACGTTGACCGCTGAATCCAGGGCGTCGAGGAGCTCGTAACGGTCGGGCTGCACATATGTTAAAGTGGTGTGGGTGTTAGAAAGGGTTAACGGCTACGCGCGGTTCCTTTCCACGTAGTCCTCAACGTCCCGCAGCAGCTCCCCGCAGTCGAAGAGTGCGCCGCTCTTCACGGTCCACCTGACGCCTCCGCCGTGGGACACCGTGGCGCCGTCCTCGGCGTACCTGTCCACCCCGGTGCCGTACATGACCTTGAAGTTGTCGAGAGGGTTACCGTCCACGATGCACAGGTCAGCAGGGGTGCCCTTCATGACCCCCAGGGCCCGCGCCTCGTCGCCCAGGGCCGCGTGGGCGTTGGTTGTGGCGATCTTAACCACGTCTATCGGGTGGATGCCGGCCTCCTGCAGCAGCTCCAGCTCCCTGATGAGGGCGAACCCGAATATCTGGTAGATGAACGCCGTGTCGCTGCCCGCCGTCAGCACGCCGCCGTTCTCGAAGAAGTAGCGGACGTACTTCATCCATATCTGGTACTTCTCCCTCCACGCAACCTCGTCGCTGGTCTTCCAGTCGAAGAAGTGGGTGGCGTGGCTCCCCGGGCTGGGGCTGAACGCCTCCCAGAGCTGCCTAACGGTGTACCGCCTGTGCCAGGGCATGTTCTTGGCCCTCTCGTAGTCCCTGTGGGCCTCGTAGACCACCATGGTTGGGTCCCAGACCGTGCCGTTATCGATCAGCGTGTCCAGGACCTGCGTCACCTCGTCCTCGTACTCGTCTGCCTCGTGCCAGACGTACCCGTCGTACCTGAACCTGTCCACCTCGTTACTGTAGTTGTAGTCCGGAGGGAAGCTCTGGGTCCCCGGTAGAGCCGCCTGTGGTATGCCGTAGGTGTGCTCTATGCTCATCAGGTCCTCCCCGGCCAGCGACGCGTCAAGTGCGTTTAGCTCGCTGTTTTGGGCGATGTGGATGGCTATCCCTGCGGACAGCTCAGCCGCCCGGACCTCCTCGGCCATCGCCTCAAGAATCTCGGCGGTCACGTGAGGCCGAGGAATGATCTTCACACCGTCCACACCCATCTCCTTGAACCTGCGGACGGCCTCCCTCGCCTCCTCGGGCGTCGTGACCTCCGCGGGCCAGCTTCCCAGCACCTTCAGGTGTGGCGCCGTGATCCTGTTCTCCTCGCTCAGCCTCCTGTGCTCCAGGAGCTTCTCGTCTGTGCCGAAGCCGCAGGTGCGTACGGTGGTGATGCCGTGGGCCAGGCAGAGGTTGTAGGCGTACTGGGCGCCCTCCGGGCCGCACTTTTCGTCGTCTACGTTGACGTGGACGTGCATGTCAACCAGACCGGGGAGCACGTACATCCCCTTGGCGTCTATGACGCGGTCGCCTGTGGGCCGCTTGGGCTTGTACCTGTTGAGGCTGATGGCGTCCACGTTGACGATGTCCGCTATCCTGCCGTCCTCGATCAGTATATCCACGGGGCCGTAGGGCGGCGTCCCTCTACCGTTCAGCAGCATGGCGTCCCTGACCACGAGACGCTCGTAGACTACTCCCTTAGAACCGAGCATGGTTCAAAGTGTGTTCATGAATCTAAAACGTTTACCACCGACAGGGATAGTGTTATCTAACACTACACGATGAAATCATGGGGGGTTCATTTGCAGTTAGACGCGTTCAAGATAACCCAGAGAGGCGGCCTCGACAACGTGGAGATATACGTTGCAGTGTTCAGGGCCATCGACATCATAGATAGAACCGTAATAGACAGGTGGACCGTCAAGAACCCGGGCGGCTACCAGAGGCAGCCTTCCGAGCACCGCCTCAGCTTCAACAGGGGCTCCATTGTCAGGTACCTCGTCAAGGAGCTTGGCTGCTTCCCCACGTCGGTGCTGATCAACATCCGCGGCGACGTGGAGTATGAAAAGGTCTCCGACATGGGGTGGCTCAGCTACGGCACCCTGGACACCGGGGACAACAGGCTCTGGGTCATCGACGGCCAGCACAGGCTGGAGGCACTGAAAAGGGCGATTGAGCGCAACAAGGACTTTGAGGACTACCCAGTCATCGCCAGCGTCCTACGGCTACCTGAGAGGTTCGACGAGATGATGCTCTTCTACATAGTCAACAGGCGGCAGAGGAGCGTCCCCACGGACCTGGTGTACAGGCACCTGCAGCGCATGATGTGGCAGAAAGGGGTCCAGTGGGTCCAGGAGATGGAGGGCTCCAGGGGCGTCCGCATAGGCTTCGCCACGGAGGTCGTAGACCTGCTACAGAACGAGCCGGCGAGCCCGTGGCACGGCAGGATACAGGTGGTGGGTGAGCCGAACAAGGAGGAGTACATCGCCAGCGACAGCCTCTTCATTAAGACGCTGGCCGACGTGTTACGTGAGAAGGTGTACGACGGCGTCAGCACCAGCGAGTTCTCGGAGCTCATGATAAACTACTGGAACGCCGTCTACCAGCTCTACCCAGAGAGCTTCACCTCACCGGGCGACTACACGCTGCTCGGCACACCCGGCGTACAAGTGATGCACATGCTGTTTCCGGTGGTCCACGCCAGGTGCCTCGTCCAGAAGGACATATCAGAGGCGGCCATGGAGAAGCAGCTGGAGAAGCTACTCCAGGAGACTCCGAGCCACAGCAACCCTGACCTCAGGAACCCTGTGGACTCAGAGTTCTGGTCAAAGGTGCACGGACCACTGATCGCCATGTCTAAGAGCGGCGAGAACATCAAACGCCTCTACTTCGACATGCTGGAGAAGATGCGGCTCGCCGAAGAGTCTAGCCTCTCATCAGCGTGACCCTGTCCCCTGACCTCACCTTTTTAAAGACCTTGGGGTCGCCTAGAACTCTCCCGAAGACGTTGACTGGGCTGGCCGGCCTTATCTCGTCTCCTCTGCTGGCGGGTGTTCTCCCGAAGAATATGCAGAACGCGTGGCCTGGGGGCCAGTACCCGAGGTCGCCAAGCTCCACGACCTCGCGTGGTCTCTCCGAGTCAAGAACCACGGGTACACTGAAGTATATCTCGTCGCCCCAGGTGTTAGCCTTAGACTCGAGGGGCAGCGCCCCGTGTATCGCCTTAGCCGTCTCAGAATCGTTGAGCGTCGCCTCCACGCTCCCAGAGGCCTCCGTGGTTATCCTGATCTTCAACATCCTCACGTTCACCACTGAGAACCATTCTTAAGGTTTTTACCATAGATGGTATTCTAGTTGTAGATTAACGAGATGAAGAGGACGACACACTATCTTAGAGCCCTGCTTCTTGTAGTAATCGCCGTCTTCGTATTAGGGGCCATCAACGGAGTATGGGCTCTCGATGGTGTGGTTCAAGATGAGCACGGCCTTCCTGTACCCGGGGCCACGATCCGGGTTTACAGTGATGGAAGGGAGGTCGCGGCCACCTCGTCGGGCTCCGACGGGGCGTTCACTGTGGAGGCGCAGGGGGAGGCGCTGGAGCTGGTTGTGCTCAGTGATCTGGTTGAGACAGAGGGCGCCGACTACGTGCCCTTCGTGATGAACGTGTCCTCGACGGATTCCGTGGTGGCCAGCCTACTCCCGGCGTCCACGATATCCCTTGAGGGCAGCATACAGTTCGTGGACACGGAGAGCCTGCCGCTGAAGGTATGGGTCACCGTCCTCGACGAGTCCAACCAGACCCTCGGCCTCCCTATGGAACCGGGGCCGAGCTCCGCCGCCACAAGCCTGCTCAGTGTCACCATGGACAGGATCGTTGTCCCCGCGGAGACGAATGTATGGTTCAGGGTGAACACCTCCATCCTGGTAGGCTCCAACGTGGAGGAGCGGAGCTTCGACACAGAGGCCGTCCTCACGGCCCCCCAGGGCGGCGTCACTCGCCTCAACGTCATGAAGTACAGTTTAGCCCTGAACCAGAGACTAACGGAGGCGTCTAGGTCTATCCTGTCCGAGGCGTTGACGGAGATGACGGGCTACGGCTTCTACATCACGAGGCAGGAGGCCGCCTACGGCACGGGGTCCATCCTCGTCGATGAGTCCCTGAGCCTCTACGTGGACGGCCTATACCCTGAGAGCTTCGACGCGCTGAAGAGGGGCTACCTAGCCTTCAGCCACGCCACAGAGGAGCTGAGAACCATGTTCAGCGACGCCCGGCTCTCCGTCTACGTCCTTATAGGGTTCCTGGCTGTGGCGTCCCTCACAGGGGGATTCCTCGTCGCCGACAATAAGCTCAGGCAGCTGGCCGTGGACGTGGCCCTGTTCTGCTTGACCTTGGTCGTCTTGTACGGCACGTACCCTGGCAGTAGGATCATCGATCCGGTGAGCTTTGCCTGGGCCGCTGCGGCCAGCTTCACGGGGTTCCTGGTGCTGGGGCAGGTTGTGCCCAGTTTCCTGAGCGTGGGCTCAGACGAAGGCAGGGTCAACACCCGTAACCTGCTGATCCCCATATTCAACATCGCCAAGAGGAGCCTCAGGAGGCGCAAGATGCGGTTCATGCTCACCCTCACATCCATAACCCTCCTCGTGATGAGCTTCGTCACCCTCACAAGCTTCTCCGAGGGCTACGGGCTTGTGGAGAGCAGGTACCAGACGGGGAGGGAGTGGACGGGCGTTTTCATCCAGGAGGGCTCCTGGACGGAAAGCGAGCCGACCTTTATACTGCTCACGGCTGTCGAGCGTGCCTGGCTCACGGGGCTGGCGGGTGTGGCGGGCATCTCAGGTAAGGCTGAGACCACTCCCCCTCAGAGAGCCTTCCTCAGGCTAAACGGGACCCCCATCATGGGGGTCATAGGCGCAGGGCCGTCAGAGTTCGACGTAGTGGCTCTGAGAGCCACGCTGTCACGCGGCGGGCTGCCCGGCAGCGGCGGAGTCCTCGTCAGCGAGTCGCTGGCTGAGCGCCTCGGGATCGATCTGGGCGACACGGTCACGCTCGGGCTCATCGACCTCAAGGTTGAAGGCCTGTTCAACGACGGGGCTCTGGCCAACCTCGATGACGTGGATGAGACGCCCTATGTCCCAAACAAGTGGGTGAACGTGAGCCCCGAGGGCGAGCCGCCCACGTGGGTTCTGGAGCCATGCGAGCCGGAGGAGACCGTCATAGTGGCGCCTGAGACCGCCCTGCTGGTGCCCACCGTGGGGGTGCAGCGTGTCGCCCTCGAACTCGAGCCCGGGGCGGACCCCGACGCGCTGGCTGAGCGGCTCGCCCTTGAGAGAGGCTACCTGTCACACTCCTCGACGGACGCAACGTACACCGTGTACAGGCTGGGGAACTACTTCGAGGGCAGAGGACTGACCCTCGCGATACCGTGGGCCATCGTCGTGCTGAACGTGGTCGTGACGATGCTCAACGCTCTCTACGAGAGGAGGAAGGAGATCGAGATACTCTCGTCCGTGGGGCTTAACCCGGCCCAAGTCTCAGCCATCTTCGTCGCCGAGGCGACCATCACAGGGTTCATAGCGGGAGGGACAGGGTACCTCATAGGACTCGGCCTCTACAAGGGCATGGCTGCGCTCAACATCGGCCTCCAGGTCCACCAGAAGGTCTCGGCCATCTGGAGTTTGGCCAGCATCGCGTTAGCCATATCGGCCGTGTTAACCGGGGCCCTGGTTGCACTCAGGAACTCCGTCGTGATTACCCCCAGCCTCATGAGGAGGTGGCGCGTAGACAGGTCCAGGGGGGGCTTCCAGGAGCCCTGGAAGATCGATGTACCGATCAAGCTGAAACCAGAGGAGGTTGAGCCCTACCTGGACTTCATGTATAATGCGCTCACCGCTCTGAAGAGCCACCCTACGCAGATCACGTCATCCATTAAGAGGATGCGGGACGATGGCCCCAAGAAGATGTCATTCGTCTACAAGTCGGCTCAGGCCACCACGGGCAACTTCTACACGATGAACGAGCTGTTCATCAGGCCTCAGCCCAACGGCGAGTACACAGTGGAGCTCTACAGCATAGGCGACCACGACTGGGTCCACGTGGCGGGGAGCCTGGTGAGGCGCCTCACCATGGACTTCAGCACGGTGAACGCCGGCTAGCCTCTCTCGATCCTCTCTATCTGCCCGTCCCTCATCCACACGATCCTGTCGCTGGCCTTGATCATCTTGAGGTCGTGCGTCGCCGCCACAAGGGTGAGGCCCTTGGTCTTGTTGAGGCCGTGGAGCAGGTCTATAATCTCCATACCCGTGTTCAGGTCCAGGTTGCCGGTGGGCTCATCGGCCAGTATGATGGACGGGTCGTTGGCGAGGGCCCTGGCCAGGGCCACGCGCTGCTGCTGCCCCGCGGAAAGCTCGAAGGGCCTGTGATTGATCCTATCGCCGAGGCCGACTGACTCGAGGATGTGCTCAGCCTTCCTGAGGCCCTCGTCCCTCGGGACGCCGGCGAACACCGTGGGCAGAGCTACGTTCTCCAGCGCGGTGAGCACCTGTATCAGGTTGAAGCTCTGGAAGATGTATCCGATCTTCCTGCACCTCAGCCACGCAAGCTCGTAGGCGTCAAGCTGGGCTATGTCGACGCCGTCGATGAAGACGCTCCCCTGGGTCGGCTTATCCAAGCCGCCTATGAGGTTGAAGAGGGTGGTCTTGCCGCTGCCGCTGGGCCCCACGATGCTGACGTACTCTCCCCTCTTGATCTCTAGGTCTACCCCGTCGAGGGCTTTAACCGTCTCGTCCCCCATCTTGTAGTGTCTGACAAGGTTCCTTAGCTCGATGACGTAATCATAGCTCATACCTTAAAGCCTCCACCGGCCTCAGCTTCGATGCCCTCCAGGCCGGATATATTGTAGCCATCATGCTCAGCGCCAGCGCAAGCAGCACAGAGCCCGCGAAGAGGGTCAGCATCCGCAGAGCAGGCACCTTCAAGGCTATGTCGAAGCCTGTGCTGAACCCCGTGGAAACCACCGCTGCCGCCAGGCCCAGGATGAACCCCAGTACGCCGCCGGCCAACCCCTGGAAGCTGCTCTCCACGAGGAACAGCAGTACTATGTGCCTGTCCAGGGCTCCGAGGCACTTCATCGTACCAATCTCCTTGTACCTCTCGTAGACGGCTATCAGCATGGCGTTGGTTATACCCACGACGCTGACCACAAGCGCGACGCCGACCAGCCAGTACTGGTACGACTCCACGCTTAGCTGCGCGCCGCCCAGCCCCTCGTAGGTGTTATAGAAGGTATCTGACAGTATGAGGCTCGCGTAGAAGCTTAAACCCAGAGCTATGGACGCGATGTTGATGAGCGCCCGCCCCCACCTACGCTTTATCTGGTCGTACCCCAGCCTCGTGGCGTCTCCGAGGCTGAAGTGAACCTGCCCGATTCTGTTCTTCGTCATGGCTTCATACAGTGAGGGCTCTATTCAGATAAAAACTGTTAGCTGAGGTGCTCCTCGTCCCACTCGGCCTCGTCGAGGGTCTCGTCCTCCCACCCCATGCAGTCGTAGCACAGCTTAGCCTTTACGTCGCCGCACTCGTCGCAGAACTTGGCTTCGCACTCGACGCAGTCGTGGACAACGGGTACCTCCATTCCACATATCTCGCAGTTGGGCATCTTGAACCTGTAACACGGGGGATATCGTGTGGTTTATAAATATATTGAGGGGGCCTCACGCCACCTTTCTCAGGGTCTCCTCGCTCAGGTTTCCGCCGCTGATGACCACGCCCACCTTCCTCCCCTTGAATAGCTCGGGCCTTGTCATCAACGCGGCTGGGCCGACGGCCGCGGCGCCCTCCACGACCATGTGCTGTCTGTGAAGCATGAACCTTATGGCCTCGAGGACGGCCTCCTCCTCCACTATGATCCACCGGTCGATGAGGTCCCTGCACATCTCGAATGTGACGCTGCCCTCCTCGATGCCGCCGTGGAGCCCCTCCGCGTATGTGTCGCCGAGGGGCACGTCGTGGATGCGGCCCTCCCTGACGCACTCCCGCATGACGGGGCTGGCCGTTGTCTGGACGCCTATTACCTCCGCGTCCGTGGCAGCCTTGAACACCGAGGCCACCCCCGAGGCCAGGCCGCCGCCGCCCACGGGCACCAGGACCGCGTCGAGTCCGGGCGCGTCCTCCAGCATCTCCAGGCCCACCGTCGCCTGGCCCTTCACGATCTCAAGGTCGTTGTACGCTGACACGAAGGTCATGCCGCGCTCCCTCTCCAGGCGCCTGGCGAGGCGCTCCGAGTCCATGTACTCGCAGCCCTCCACGATGAGGTCGACGCCGTAGCCCCTGATGGCGTCGATCTTCACAGAAGGGGTGTTCTCAGGTACGACGACGGTGGCCCTGACGCCAAGCTCCCTGGCAGCGTAGCCGACGCCCTGAGCGTGGTTTCCGGATGAGGCGGTGACTACGCCCCTCCTCCGCTCCTCGTCGCTCAGGGAGAGCAGCTTGTTGGCGGCGCCCCTTATCTTGAAGCTGCCCGTCACCTGGTAGTTCTCCAGCTTGAGCCAGACCTCGCCCCCGATGAGGCCGCCCAGGGGCGCCGAGCGCTCCATGGGAGTCCGGCGCGCCCAGCCCTGGACCCGCTTACGGGCCTCGTAGACCTCGCGAAGCTTCAACATGGATCTGTATCCGCTGGACGCGTATTAATGGGGTGCGGGCGGCCCCGGCCCGGAGAACGCCTTTTCCCCCGCATGAACCTTGCTGTTTGGCGGATGGTACGGATGAAGGAGGGCGGGTAAAAGGCGTAGAGCTGCTGCGGCTCCGTACTCGTTTGAGCGCGTGCTTCACTGGCTTGCGAACTATTTTCTTAGCACTTTTTGATAGACTATTATCGCCATGGCGACTATCCCTGCGGCGGCGACTAGGAGCATGTTTCTTGTGCCCCTCAACTCTCCTTCGAGGGTAGCATTATCCGTCTGCAGTTCGCTGTACGAGTCGTTAAGGTCCTGATACGTGGTCTCCAGCTGGTCGTAGCTGCTCTCCAGCCTGTTGTAGAGGTCGGTGAGGTCGTCGTACTGCGACTGCAGCTCCTCGTACTCCTGGCTCTTCGCGGTGTACTGGGAGTCCAGCGCGGCGTAGTCCTCCTGGAGGTCGCTGAGCTGGCTCTCGACAATGTGCACGAAGTAGCTGTAGTCGCCCACCCTGAGGATGCGGACGCTGCTGGCCTGGGAAGTCACCAGTATGGGGCTGCCAGAGGCGTCGATGAGGTGGGTGTCGTACAGGCTTATTGTCGTGTTTCCCCTCCCGACCATCCTGAAAACGTATCTGCCTATCACCCCAGGGCCCGAGTAGGGGCTCGCTAGGAGGAAGTCGAACTCGTCCCCGGTGCCCCCGCCGCTCGACGAGAGGAATCCTTCGTCAAGCTCGCCCCCGACGAGCTCGACGACGGACGGGTTATAGGAGAAGTTGAGGTGGAGCTCCCTCCCTCGGCGCGTTCGCTATCTTGAGCGCGACCTCGAAGCACATGCTGCCCTCACCCATGTCGACCAGGGGCAGGACCGTGGATGCAGGCGCAATCGTCAGGGCCGCTGATGCGGCGCTACACGGCGCGACTGAGTATTGGTTAGCCAGTAACAGCAGCACAAGTGAGGCTGCCAAGGTTGACTTCATGGTTAACTTGTTTATGGCATCGAATAAAATCCTTGTCTCGCGCGGGTGAGCGGCTCATTCACGGTTTTCCGGGTTGCCGCCCGTTGAACCGCCTCCATTCGCCGCAGAAGGAGCCCCCGCCCTCACGGTTACACGCCGCCGCTTCCGCCCTGTACCTGAGGCACCGCCACGCGAAGAGGCAGACCCCGGCCTTAGGAGTATCCATTGGTAACGTCAACACATTATGTGAAGCTCTCTTAATAGGAGTTTACTCTGCACGAGCTTCCCTATTGGTGGCCCAAACCAGCCCAGTCTTTACTCTAATCAAGGAGCTATTTTTAGCCATTAGTGCGTGTGCGTCGGGCAACTAACTCATCCACGCTTGTGTCAACCGCTTACTGCCGCTTCAATTACTCGGGAGCTGCCAAATCAGCACTCTGAATTCATGCCAATAGTCATCATGACCGGGGCGAGAGACGATGATCTTGTCTTGGCCATCCGTGCGCCACCAAGCACCGAGAGTACCGTATCTCTCAACTGCATTATAATACATCTCCCCCGGAATTATCTCGTATTCAATGTAACGTTCTTCGTTCCCGCCATACGCATACTGGTGAGTGTAATTATCATCGTATTCCCCGATGAGGTACACGAGTAGATTGGTTGAGCCCAGATTGTGGTTCACCTCCACCGAATCACCTTGATCAATAGTCATCCAGTAGCTATCGTAGTCAGGTGTGGTGAACCCGACCTCGCTTAGGCTCTCAAGGGTCTCCAAGCTTTCACTCAGCTGCACGTAATCATTCTCCAACGCCAGTATCTTGTTGGTCAGTGTCGCTATCTGCGTGTCCTTTGTGAGCAGTTCAGAGCGGAAGGCGGCCTGTGTCATAAGTTCACTATCCTCCGTCAGGTAGTCCGAGACTACTCCACCGACGATTCCCCCCATCAGTGCGATGATGAGAAACCCCGCGTTCCTGGCATCTAGCTTAAAGTTGCTCATTGTCTGAATTTACATTCTGAATATTATAAGGTATTCCATACAAAAATGGTGCTTCACTCAATTCTCATATTTCATGTATATTTTCTATTCAAGGCAGCTTGCACATGCCTTGACTGTCAAATCAGCCTCAGCAGAACCCATGGTTGGTTAGCTAAAATTTTAACCGCCGAGAGGTTGAGACTCAGGGGAACATGAGTCCCGTGAAGCGCATCATACTGGACACCGACCCGGGCGTGGACGATGCCCTGGCCTTCATGTTGGCCTTCGCCAGCCCCGAGCTGAGCGTCGAGGCCGTGACCACAGTGGCGGGGAACGTCAGCCACGAGAAGGGCCACAGGAACGCTAGGCAGCTTCTCGAGTTCCTGGGCAGGACCGATGTCCCGGTGTGCAGGGGGGCCGAGAAGCCTCTACTCAGGGAGACGAGGAACGCCGAAGGGTTCCACGGAAAGACGGGGCTGGGGGACGCGGTTCTCCCCGAGCCCAGGGTGAGGTCGGACACCAGGAACGCGACGCAGATGATACACCAGAAGGCGGGGGAGCTGGGAAAGGATCTGACGCTGGTGGCCATCGGGCCCCTCACCAACGTGGCTGCGGCGCTGATCTCCTACCCGACCCTGGCGGAGACCGTGAACGGACTGGTCATCATGGGGGGAGCCTTCAACCTGACACCGTATGGGATGGGGAACGCCAACGCCGTGGCCGAGTTCAACGTCTGGCACGACCCTGAGGCCGCCAAGATAGTTTTCAGCAGCGGAATCCCCATGGTCTGTGCGGGCCTTGACACGACGACCCACCCGGACTACAGGATGAGCCCCGCCATGTTCGAGGAGATCAAGGTAAGGGACACCCGGAAGAGCAGGCTGGTGGCAGATCTCTGCGGCGGCCTGGTCAGACGCTTCAACGGGTTCAGCTTACACGACCCCATGGCGGT
>Ga0299912_10002171_pt1 | contig 16091 bp, 14 predicted proteins | sample RVTome_2_FD_207667 | JGI IMG/M metagenome (GOLD analysis project Ga0299912, IMG submission 207667) | Soil microbial communities from uranium-contaminated site in the Upper Colorado River Basin, Wyoming, United States - RVT95D214 (version 2) ... | reverse complement strand
CGCGCCCTATTGTAGCGCTCTTTCGATTTCCTCCCGATGCGCTTTGACGAGGTCGACGTTCTCCTTGTGCTCCAGCGGCGGCGTGGTCCTGATCGCTTCGCCCAGCTCCTCGATGAGCTGCTTCTTATCGGCATCGGGGATCGAGGCGTCCGCCGTGACGTCGGCCAGCTCCTTCTTCAAGGCTTCGACCGGATCGGTGAACTCCCCGGTCTTGGAATCGAGCCCGGCCATGACGATCGAGATGTTTGCGGCGACGTCGTCGAGCTCAGTGAAGTTCGCAAACCCGTGCTTCTTGGCGATGCCATCGAGCTCCGCCTGCAGCGCCGGCGCCACCTGCTCGCCCGCCTCCTGCAGCTTGGGCGCGACGGTGGAGAGATCGGGCTGCGCGGAGATGAAGCTCTTTACCTGCGCGTCCGTGAGCTTGATCTGCTTGATCGGCTGCTCCTGCGGCTCCTGGGCGCGCGTGCCCGCGCCGGCCAGCGCGGCCAGCATCACCGCTGCCAGCCATGGAATCGAACGTTGCAGAGCCTGCCGCATCGGAGCGTCTCCCTTAGATTTATGGTCCGCAGCTGCGGATTTGAACACCGATCCCCACCATCAGTTTGCGACCGATTTCGGGCCCCTGAGGTGCACGTTTTGCCCGCTTTTTCGCTCGCTTGCGTCCTCTGCCTCAAGTCGCCGTTCGCCGCAAGCGGCACGCCTCCCCTCAACACCATTCGCCGACCGCGAGGCATAGGAACGAGATCGTCTACGGTAATACGTTACCACATTTCTTAACACGCTGTTTTTGCGGCCTTTTTCAAATTTCTTAGGCGAATTCGTTGACAACGGCCGGTCGATCTGGTTTCAAGGCGCTTCTCGCGCCGAATGCGCCGCGCCACAAGCGCAGCCCGGTGCCCCCAGCATTGGAGCGTCCGACATGACGACCTTCGTCGCCAAGCCCGGCGAGGTGGACAAGAAGTGGATCCTGATCGACGCCGACGGTCTCGTCGTCGGTCGGCTGGCCGCTCTCATCGCCACGCGTCTCAAGGGCAAGCACAAGCCGATCTACACCCCGCATGTCGACTGCGGCGACAACATCGTCGTCGTCAATGCCGAGAAGGTCATCTTCACCGGCGATAAGCACACCGACAAGGTCTACTACCGGCACACGGGCCATCCCGGCGGCATCAAAGAGCAGACGCCGCGCCAGATCCTCGAGGGCAAGTTCCCCGAGCGCGTCTTGGAAAAGGCCGTCGAGCGCATGCTGAAGCGCGGCCCCTTGCAGCGCAAGCTGATGCGCAACCTCAAAGTCTACAAGGGCGCGGAGCATCCGCACGCCGCCCAAAGCCCCGAACCGCTCGACGTGGCGAAGCTCAACCGCAAGAATGCGAGGGTCTGAGACGATGGCGCAGGAAACCAAGTCATTGGGAGACCTCGAACAGATCAAGGGCGCGGGCGCAAGCCCAGCCGAGGCTCCAAAGTACGTGCAAAAGCTCGACAGCCTCGGCCGCGCCTACGCGACCGGCAAGCGCAAGAACGCGGTAGCCCGCGTCTGGATAAAGCCCGGCCGCGGCGCCATCACCATCAACGACAAGGACTTCACGGCGTACTTCGCTCGGCCCGTTCTGCAGATGCTTCTGCAGCAGCCGCTGTCGGCCGTTAACCGCGCCACGCAGTACGACATCCGCGCCACCGTCGTCGGCGGCGGACTTTCCGGCCAGGCGGGCGCTGTGCGTCACGGCATCTCCAAGGCTCTCACCTACTTCGAGCCCGACCTGCGCACGCTCCTTAAGAAGGGCGGCTTCCTGACCCGCGACAGCCGCGTCGTCGAGCGCAAGAAGTACGGGCGCATGAAGGCACGCCGCAGCTTCCAGTTCTCCAAGCGCTAATCGCGGAAAGCGCGATCCTTCGCGCCATCCGGCGGGCCGCCTGCGGGCGGCCCGACGCGTTTTGGGCCCACAAACACTTGCCGCGCCGCCCGGCGAATGCCACATAGCCCTTCGGGTGGGCCAAAGGCGTTGCGGCGTTTGCCGGTGACGATTGCCGACAGGGGCTGATGCTACATGGACTGGCTGCTGAACGACCTCGTCACGATGCTCGGGGCCGTCGTCGATGAAGCGGGCAACTTGCTGTCGCTCGACTGGTATCGGCAGAACATCGTCGCCCTTCTCAACATCACCATGATCGATCTCGTGCTGGCGGGTGACAACGCCATCATCGTCGGTCTCGCCGCGTCGCGAGTTGAGCCCGCGATCCGCGCCAAGGTCATCTTCTGGGGCATCGCCGCGGCGGTCGTCCTGCGCATCCTGTTCGCGGCCGTCACCGTACAGCTGCTGGCGATCATCGGCCTGACGCTGGCGGGCGGCATCCTGCTTCTTTGGGTGTGCTGGAGGATGTACCGGCAGATCACCACCGGCGACGACCATACGCACGTCGCGCCGGTTGGCGCCGGCCAGGAACTGGGCTTCTGGCACGCCGTTGGCCTCATCACGCTGGCCGACGTGTCCATGTCGCTCGACAACGTGCTGGCGGTCGCCGGTGCGGCCAAGGGCTCCACGCTGGTGCTTGCCATCGGCCTCGCGGTCGCCATCGTGCTCATGGCGGTTGCCTCGCACTTCATCGCCGGCGTCCTCGTCAGATATCCCTGGATCACCTGGATCGGCCTGTTGATCATCCTTTGGGTGGCGCTCGAGATGATCTACGACGGCTCGCACGAGGTGACGTGCAAGGCCTTCGGCTTCGGTTGCTCGGAAGACCTGTGGCACGGCATACTGCACCGATTGGGGCTCACTTAGCCCCGCCTCCCCGCGCCGTTCGGCAAGCCCTATATTGACAGCGGCGCGTGCGGCGACCTAATCGCCCGCACGGGCTCGCTCATGCGAGCCGCCCCGCAGAAAGTCGAAGCCATGCGCACGTCTGCAAAGCCGAAGGTCTTCATCGACGGCGAGGCCGGCACCACCGGGCTCGAAATCCGCGAACGGCTGGCGCGCGTTCCCGAGCTCGAGGTGAAGAGCATCGATCCTGCCCTGCGCAAGGATAGAGATGCACGCAAGGCGCTGATGCGCGATGTCGACCTTGTCGTCCTGTGCCTGCCCGACGACGCGGCGCGCGAAGCCGTGGCCATTGCCGATGATCTCGGCGAGGCCGCGCCACGCATCCTCGATGCCTCCACCGCGCATCGCGTGGCCCCCGGTTGGGTCTACGGATTTCCCGAGCTCGACGCCCGGCAGAGCGACAAGGTGCGCTCAGCCAAGCGCGTCGCCAATCCGGGCTGCTATCCGACCGGCGCCATCGCGCTCATCCGGCCGCTGGTCGATGCCGGGATTATTCCGCCCGATTTTCCGCTGACCATCAATGCGGTGAGCGGCTACTCGGGCGGCGGCCGCACGATGATCGAATCCTACGAGGCGGGCACGGCGCCGCCGTTCGAGCTCTATGCGCTCGGCCTCGAGCACAAGCACGTGCCCGAGCTGATGCGTTACGCGGGCCTCACGCGGCGGCCGATCTTCGTCCCCTCGGTCGGTAACTTCCGGCAGGGCATGCTCGTCTCGGTGCCGCTCCATCTCGACGCCCTGCCCGGTCGGCCGCCCTTGCGCGACCTGGAGCAGGCGCTCGATGACCGCTACCGGGGGCAGCCGCTCGTCGGCGTCGTACGCGTCGCAGCGAGCGCGACCAAGCTGGCGGCCGAGGATCTCAACGGCACCGATCGGCTCGAGCTATTCGTTTTCGGCAAGCCGGTGCACCATCACGCCGTGCTCGTCGCGCGGCTCGACAATCTCGGCAAGGGTGCGGCCGGAGCGGCGGAGCAGAACATTCGCCTTATGCTCGGGCTCGATGCGCCCGAAGCAACGCAATCCGCCGTCACTCGCGGGCGGCAGCTCGCGTAATCACGTTGAGGTGCAGCGTGGCGGCCGCGATGACGATCGCGGCTCCCGCCTGATGCGCGAGCCCGAGCAGCAGCGGCACGCCGGAGAGAAGCGTCCAGATGCCGATCGACATCTGCCCCAGCACGCACGCCGCCAGCAGTCCGGCCGAGCCGACGACGCGCTCGTGGTCGGTGCTGCGCACCAGCGCCGCCACATGCCACAGCGCAAGAGCGACGATGCAATAAGCGACGAGGCGATGGTCGAACTGCACTGTCGTCACGTTCTCGAAAAGGTTGAGGTACCAAGGCGACAGCGTCGCGAGCCCGGCAGGAATGAGCTTGTCGTCCATCAGCGGCCAGGTGTTGTAGGTCAGCCCGGCTTTCAGCCCGGCGACGAGCGCGCCAAGCCCGGCCTGCACGAAGATCAGCACGAATAGAACGATCGCAAGGCGCCGCTGCCCGCGCGTGATGGTGGGCAGGCGCACGCGGGCGCTGGCGGGACCCGCCTCCAGCGCCAGCCAGATGAGTAGCGCAAGGATGGCGAAGGCGGTGACGAGGTGCAGCGCTAAGCGGTACTGGCTCACGTCGATGCGATCGACGAGCCCCGACTTCACCATGTACCAGCCGATGGCGCCTTGCAGGCCACCGAGTGCCAGAACACCAAACAGCTTGAAAGAAAATCCCCGGCGCAGCCTTCCCGTCGCCCAGAAGGCGAGAAACGGCAGGGCGAAAGCGAAGCCGATGAAGCGGCCGAGAAAGCGGTGCGTCCACTCCCACCAATAGATGAACTTGAACTCGACGAGCGACATGCCCGCGTTGACGATCGAGTACTCGGGGATCGCCTTGTATTTGTCGAACGCCGCATGCCAGTCAGCCTCGCTGAGCGGTGGGATGGCGCCCAGCAGCGGCTTCCATTCGGTGATCGACAGACCGGATTCGGTGAGCCGCGTGGCGCCGCCGACGACCACCATGGCGAACACGAGAGCGGCGACGAAAAGCAGCCATACGCGCACCGCGCTATCGGCCGCGTGGGTATCGCGCGCTTCCGGTTGTGTCAGTGAAACAGCCAAGACCCGCAGTCCCAAGTTGCACCCGGGCGGGTGATAGAGGGCAATGGCCCGCTGATCAATGCGCCGAACGCCGCGGAGGACGCGAACGACCTAGGCCGGCATACGGCTCCCCGAGATGCGCTGCAGGGTGTTCATAAGGGCGAAGGGGAGCCCCGACAACAGCGCCTTCACGTAGCGCAGATCCTGAAAATCGCCGTTGAGCGACAGCCGCGGCAGCGCCGTCATGGCCTGCGCGTTCTCGGCATAGAGCAGGCCCTTTTGTGTGGTGACGGCCGTCTCGAGGCCCAGCTCCTCGGCAATGCGGAATTCACGCTCGCCGGCGCTTTCGGGGCATCCGTAGGGATAACTGAAATGGCGGCACGGCCGCCCGAGCTCCTGCTCGACGCGCGCGATGCTTTCGGCCATCTCGGCGCGCGCCTCGCCCTCGCCGAGCTTGGCCAGCGCGAAATGCGATCGCGTATGCGCGCCGATCGTCACGAGCGGATCCTCGGCGAGATCGCGCAGCTCGTCCCACGACATGCACAGGGCGGCATGCGCGGCGCTCGGATTGATATTGTGCGCCGCGGCGAGCTCGGCGACGGCGGCGCGCGCCTGCGCCTCGGGGATGGAGCGCAGCCACCAGTAGATCTCGTGGTGTGCGGCCTCTTTCTCGGCGACGGTGGTAAGCCGAAAGTGCCGTCCCATTCCGTTCATACCCAGCGTGATCTGCGGAGCGGTGCGCAAGACGTCTTCAAGTGTCAGCCACCAAAAGTCGCCGCGGCCGTCGGCAAAGTCGGTCGGCACGTAAATGGTGAACGGCGCGCAATAGCGTCTGAAGATAGGATAAGCAAAGTCGCGGTTGTCGCGATAACCATCATCGAGCGTGAAGCAGGCAAAGGGCCGTTCGCTATCGCCGTCCTCCAGGCGCTCGCGCACCGCATCGAGGCTGATGACGTCGAACCCGGCATCGAGGACCTCGCGGACGACCTCTTCCAGGAAGGCGGGCGTCACCTTGAGGATGCGGTTGGGCTCGAAGGCGTGCGGCGGCTCGGGGCGCACGTGGTGCAGCATGAAAATGACGCCGGCGCCGCGCGTGTACGGCGAGAGGAGATTGCCTGCCCCGGAATAATGCACGGCGGCGAGCGCCGTCTTGAGGAGTGCCGTCGATCGCCTGCTCATGCTGCCCTCTCTCCATCGACTGTGGAGAGCTTCCAGCAATATTCGTGCTGAATCATCCTCGCGGGGGCGCGTGAGCCGGCGAAAGCGCGCGTTTGGCTAACGAAAAGTAAACGTATGGGCGCTCAGCTCAGGCGCGCTTCGGCCCCGCCGCCTTTCGACGTGAGGCGTGCCAGACGCTCGCGTGCCAGCTGGCTCGATTTCGAGCGCTCGAGCCGGAACAGCTCGATGTCGGCCACCTCGAAGCCGAGGAATGAGCCCGGTGCTTCGGACAGGCTCGCGGGGCGCCGCTTGCCCTCGGCAACGACGACGCCGGCGTCGAAGCGGCCCTGAATGGCCTCGAACAGCGCGCGCGCCGCATTGGTGCGCGCCACCACCACGATGTGGTCGTAAGCGGTGTCGAGCGCATCGAGCGTCAGGTTGATCTGATCGGGATCGAGCAGCGCATCCCGGTTGAGCACCATTGCTCCGGCGGGGATGAAGTGCGCCCCGCTGGCTGGAACGCGCGTCACCACGTCCTCGAATTTCGCCTTGCCTTGCAGAAGCTCCGTCAGCCCCGCGCGCGGCTCCGCACCCATCGTATCGGCCACGCCGCGGCCATCCGAATTCCAATCTACGAGCATGACGTCGGCGCCGGCCTGGGCCATCGCCTTGACCAGCTCGACGGCGTCGCTTCCGACCTCGATGGCCTCCGTCTCACCGGTCATCAGAGTGCGGAAGCCGCCGATATCGGGCGGCCGCGTAAGCAGTTGCACGGCGAGCGCCTGAACGGAATCGACCGTATGCACGTCGCCCGGCGCGGCGGAAAGCTCAGCCGCATGTTGAGCGCCCGGCCATTGGACTTGCCCGCGAAGCAAACCACTGTCGTTGGCCGGGGCGCCCATCGGGCGGGAAGCGGGCGCGCGCGCGGCAGTGAACAGCGCCTTGGTCACCACGATGGCGATGCCGAAAAGGAGGATGGCCATGGCGACGAGTAGCGAATAAGGCAGCTTCTTGGGGAAGCTCGGCATGCTCGTGGGACGCGCCAGTGAAACAATCTGCGCCTCGACGGGAATGGCCCGCTTGTCGGCGCGCACGCGGTTCGCCTCGAAGCGCGCCTGCAACCGCTCGAGCTCGGCCCGCTTCGATTTGGCACCGGCCTCAAGCTGGCGCAGCTTCACCGCGTCTTCACCGGTATCGACGATGCGCGCCTTCACGTCTGCGAGGTTTTTCCTCACCGATTCCTCGCGCAAGGCGGTGACGGTGGCCCCTTTCTCGATGCCCTCGACAATCTTGGCGACCTCGCTCTTGATCTGCCGCTGCAGGCCATCGAGATCGGCGTGAAGCTGGCGCATGCGCGGGTGCGCCGGCAGCAGCGTCGCCGACAGCTCGGAGATCTGGCGCTCGACACGCACGCGCTGCTGCACGAGATTCTGGATGAGTGGGGAACGCTGCACGTCGGGCAGCGCCTCGGCGTTGCCGGCCTTGACCATGTCGCGCACCGAGGCCGCGCGCGCTTCCGCCTCGCTGCGGGCGGCCTGGGCCCTCGACAGCTCGGCCGTGATGTCGCCCAGCTGCTGCTGATCTAGCCCGGTATTGGTCGGTCCGCCCTTGAAGATGTTGGCTTGCCCGCGGAAGCGCTCGACCGCCGCCTCGGCGTCGGAGACCTCCTTCATGAGCTTGTCGATCTTCGGCTGCAGGGCCTGCTGTACCTCGTCGGTCTCGCTCAAGCTGCGCGTGGCGAGCGAGCTGCGGTAGGTTTCGGCGATGCGGTTCGCCACGTCGGCGGCGAGCTTGGGATCGCTTGAGGTAAAGCGAATGCCGATGACGCGGCTCTCCTTCGGCGAGTAGACCTCGAGGCGCTTGAAATAGGCCTTGAGCACGCGCTCCTGTTCGCTTTCCTCATTCTGGCCGCCGAGATCGAGCGCGTTGAGTATGCGGCTGACCTTGGTCGGCGGCTGCAGCGCGCTGTTGAACTCCGGCTTATCGGCGAGGTGCTCGTCGGCAATGATCTCGATCGCCAGATCGGGCGACAAGAGCGCGCGCAGATGCGTGTTGATTGCTTCCTTGTCGAGGCGCGAGGCCACCGCCTCGGCCGAGCGGTCGCCCGCCTCCTTTGGCGCCACGACCTGGATCTGCGCCTCCGAGGTGTAGCGCGGTGTCAGCGTCGACAGAATCGCGAATGCACCGATGCCAACCACCAGGCTCAAGACGATGAGCTTCGGCAGGCTGTGCCGCAACGAACGCCAAATGGCGGTAATGTCGATGTCGTCGGGTGAGGCGGTAGTCATGGAAAGGACGCCTGCTCGAATGAAGACCTAATCGTTGCGCCAAATTAGAGCGCTTGCGGGTAAGGATTTCCTTAAACGTCCCCAGATCGCACGAACGCTTAGTATTTTTTAACCAGTCGGACGCCACAGTGAGCTTGCGACGAACCCCTTCGTATCGGCTCGGCGGACGATGTCATTGCGGTTAGCACCACTGTTGGCCTTTCTCACGCTCCTGGGCGGCTGTGCGCAGGACGACCTGGGTGCGCTTGCAACATTGATCCCCGCCGACATCATCTATGACGCCCCGGCTCCGGCTACCGATCCGGCACGGCCGATCCAGGCTGCCGCGTGGGGCGAAATGGTCGTTCAGCCTTCGACCGCGCAGAAGGCGACCGCAGTACTGCCACTTCCCGTTGCCGCCTGGGGACAGACGGTCGTCAAGCCCGAGACCCCCCAGGCCTCGCCTGCAGCACGTCCGGTCCAGGTTGCCGATTGGGGCCAGCAGGTCACCTACCCGCCGCCCCGCCAGGTTTCGCCGGTGCCCATGGCGGCGCCGCCCGTGGCTTGGGGCCCCGCCGTCGTCGTCTCGGCAGCTGTGGAGGGCGGCCCCACCGGCCATGAGCCCTACATCCTCGATACCGGCGACAAGCTGCGGGTGTTCGTCTACGGCCAGCCGAACCTTTCGCGGCTCTATGTCGTCGACCAGGTTGGCAATATCGCCGTTCCGTTGATCGGCTCGGTGCGCGCCCGCGGCCGCACCACGCCGGACCTCGAGCGCTCCATCGCGGCCAAGCTCGGCCGTGAGTTCGTCAAAGATCCGCAAGTAACCGTCGACGTGGCCCAGAACCGGCCGTTTTTCATCCTGGGCGAGGTTCGCCTCCCCGGCCAATATCCCTACGTATCGGGCATGACCGTAGAGACGGCCGTCGCCATCGGCGGCGGCTATACCGAACGCGCCAGCCAGCGGTCCTTCCGCATTACCCGCAGGCTCGGTCCCCTCGTTGACCAAATAGAAGCTCCTGCCGACTACACGTTGCAGCCGGGAGATACGGTCTACGTATTCGAACGCTTCCTCTAGTTGTCCGTAAAATGGGAGCTGGCGTGGTCGAGCGCCTGCGCATCATTCATTGTTTCCGCGCCCCGGTCGGCGGCCTGTTCCGGCACGTTCTCGACCTGAGCGCCGAGCAGTCGGCCCGCGGCCACGACGTAGGCTACATCATCGATTCGACCGTTGCCGACCCGCTGACTGAGGACCGCTTGGCGAAGGCGGCGCAGCACCTGACGCTCGGCATCACCCGCATTCCCATGGGCCGCCTTCCAGGTCCGCGCGATCTGGCAACAAGCCGATCGGTGCGCGACGCTGCCCGCGACCTGCGCGCCGATGTGTTGCATGGGCACGGCGCCAAGGGCGGCGCCTACGCGCGGCTTGCGGCGCGTTCGCTGCGGCTCGAAGGACGTAACGTTGCGGCCTTCTACACGCCGCACGGCGGCAGCCTGCATTACCCGCTGCGCTCGCCACAAGGCCTGTTGTTTACGGCCATGGAGAAGGTCCTCAATCGGTACACCGACGGGCTTATCTTCGAGTGCGACTACATCAGCCGCATCTACGAACAGCGCGTCGGCCGTGGCTCGGTCGAACAGCGGGTGGTTCCCAACGCGCTGCAGCCGGGCGATTTCACCACGCACGCGCCGCAGCCCGATGCCGCCGACTTCGTGTTCATCGGCGAGCTCAGGCGCCTCAAGGGGGTCGACGTGCTGTTGCGCGCGCTGGCCCGCATCGCCGCGATGCGTCCCGTCAGCGCGGTGATCGTCGGCTCGGGCCCCGATCGTGACGAGCTCAAAGCCCTGGCGCGCGAACTCACTCTCGACGGCGTCGCCCAGTTCGTCGGCCCGATGCCGGCTCCCGATGCCTTTCCGCGTGGCCGCTGCATCGTTGTGCCATCTCGGGCCGAGAGCATGCCGTATATCGTCCTGGAGGCGGCCGCCGCCGGTATCCCCCTGCTGGCGACCGACGTGGGCGGCATCGGCGAGATCGTCGCCGGCACAGACACGACCCTGCTGCCGCCGGGCGATGTCGAAGCGCTCGTCAGCGCCATGAACGCTTTCCTCGACGCACCCGAGGCGGCGAAGGCGCGCGCGCAGCGGCTCAAGGCGGCTGTCGCGGGGCGCTTTACGGTCGCCATCGCGACGACGGCGGTGCTCGACTTCTACGCTGAGCGTCTGGGCCGCTAACCTTAACAGCAAAGCTTACCGAGCGAATGCCTGGGGGGACACCCCTTGGCACGATGTCTGCTTTCGAAGGGGGAGTTCGAATGAAGCGTCGGTAACGAGTACCAGTTAAATGCTCAACTCCTCCCAAGAAGCGGTGCACCCGCACATCGTGCGCCATGTTCCGCGCCTCGCCGATTTCCGCTTCCACGACAAATCAAGTCTCGTTTCCCTCGTCGTGATCCGCGGCGCGGTCCGCGCTTGCGACTTCGCCATCGTCTGTCTTCTCGGGTTGGCCGTGGCGGCCGTCTGGGTCGACGAGCCGGTCATCATCGGCAATGCCTACTACGTGTCGGCCATCGCCATAACCGCCCTTGTCACCGTCGCCGCCTTCGACATCCTCGGCCTTTACGCGCACGCCGCCTTCACCTCCTTCATCCGTCAGATGCCGCGCGTTCTGTTCGCGTGGACGATGGCGGTCGGCCTGCTGCTCGTCGGCGTGTTCTTCCTGAAGATCGGCCACGAGTTCTCGCGCGTCTGGTTCGCCGCCTGGTACATCGCCGGCGTGATCGCACTTCTCAGCGAGCGTCTCGTCGTCGCCGCCATCGTGCGCCGCTGGACTCACCAGGGGCGCCTCTATCGCCGCGCCGCCATCTACGGCGGGGGCACCATCACGGAGAAGCTGATCGGCGACCTCGAGGTCGACGTCGACAGCGATATCCGCATCGCCGGCGTGTTCGACGACCGCGGCGACGACCGGGTCGATCGCGTCATCTCCGGATATCCGCGCCTCGGCGGCCTAAGCCAGCTCGTCTCCTTTGCGCGCAATTCCCGCATCGATCTGGTTATTGTCGCCCTGCCGATCACCGCTGAAAGACGCCTGCTGCAGGTCACCCGCGCGCTGGCGGTGCTGCCGGCCGAGGTCAAGCTGCCGGCCCGCGCCACCGAGCTGCGCTTCACGCCGAACACCTACTCGCGCGTCGGCAACGTGGCGATGATCGACCTGCTTGAGAAGCCGATCGCCGACTGGGGCTCGGTCGGCAAGTGGGTCTTCGACAAGGTCGTTGCCGTATTGGCGCTGTTCCTTCTGGCGCCGCTCATGCTCGCCGTCGCCGCCGCCATCAAGCTCGACAGTCCTGGCCCGGTGCTTTTCCGCCAGAAGCGCTATGGCTTCAATAACGAGCTGATCGAGGTCTTCAAGTTCCGCTCGATGTACACCAATCGCTGCGACGCGAACGCGACCGAGCTCGTCACCAAGGACGATCCGCGCGTTACCCGCATCGGTCGCCTGATCCGGAAGACCAGCATCGACGAGCTGCCGCAGCTGTTCAATGTCATCCTCGGCAACCTGTCGCTCGTCGGCCCGCGTCCGCACGCCTTGGAGGCGAAGGCCGCGGGGAGCCTCTATGACAGCGTGGTCGATGGCTATTTCGCCCGTCACAAGGTGAAACCGGGCATTACCGGTTGGGCACAAGTTAACGGCTGGCGGGGCGAAACCGACACCCAGGAGAAGATTCAGAAGCGCGTTGAATACGACATTTACTATATCGAGAACTGGTCGCTGCTGCTCGACGTCTACATCCTGCTAAAGACCCCGTTCGCGCTGCTCAAGTCCGAGAACGCCTACTGAGCAAGGCGGCGCGGGAGCGCGACGATGACAGCAATCGCAGCCCGCTTCGAGCCCGACACGAGCGCGCGTTTCAAGCGTGCGTCGTCGCGCAGCTTGGTGCACCGGCTGGCGCTCTTTGCCGTGGCGCTGACGATCGCGACCAGCGGGTTCGTGATGTCCGAGCCTGCACCCGTCGACGCGCTCACCATTGGTCTCATCGTGCTGCTGCCGGTGGTTGGCCTCATAGCCATCAACCCGGCGCTGCTCTCGTATCTGTGCCTGTGGCTCACCGCCGGAGCCGCCGCTGTTCTCGCCGCATCCTTCTCGCTCGATCTGCGCGCGACAATGACCCACGTCGCCGTGACGCTCTACCTCTACGCCGCCTCTTTCATCTTCGCTGGCTTCGTCGCCAAGAACCCCCGCCCGCACACCGAGCTCATCCTCAAGGCGTGGACGCTTGCGGCATTGCTGGCGGCCGGCGCGGCCATCGTCGGGTATTTCGACCTCCTTCCGGGGGCCTACGACCTGTTCACCCGGTACGACCGCGCCAGCGGCACGTTCAAAGATCCCAACGTGCTCGGCCCCTTCCTCGTCGTACCGATCGTGTACATGGTCAGCACGGCGCTCGAGCGCCCGCTGCGCGGCATCCTGCCGCCGCTGTCGATCGCGGCCTTTCTCACCCTAGCCGTGTTCTTGAGCTTCTCGCGCGGCGCCTGGATCAATCTGGCAATCAGCCTGGCGATCTTCGGCTACCTGTCGCTCGCCACCACTCGCCGCGCCGACGTGCGCCTGAAGATCATCGGGCTGCTGACCGCGGGTGTGCTCATCGTCGCGTTCGTCGTGGTTGCGGCGCTCAACTCCGATCAGGTGGCGACCCTGCTCAGCGAGCGGGCGAGCTTCGAGCAATCCTACGACACGGGCGCCGAAGGCCGCTTCGGCGGCCAGCAGAAGGCGTTGGGGCTCATCGTCGAGCACCCGCTCGGCATCGGCGCTCAGGAGTTCACGACGCGCCATCACCCGGAGGAAGTGCACAACGTCTACTTGAGCATGCTGCTCAACGCCGGTTGGCTCGGTGGCGGCATCTATTGGATCCTCGTCGCGCTGACGCTGGCGCTCGGCTTCCGCCACGCGCTGAAGGCGACCGAGACGCGCGTGCTGTTCCTTGTCATCTACACGACGTTCGCGGCCACTGCCCTCGAGGGCATCATCGTCGACACCGATCACTGGCGCCATTTCTATATGCTGATGGCAATCACCTGGGGATTGATGTGCGCCAAGCAAACCAAGGCCATTCCGCAGCCGGCGCGCGCCCGGCGTGCGCCGCGCCTCGTCGGCCGGCAAGCTGGCCCTGCTGCTTATCCCGCGCGCTCGCTCGCCCAGCGCCGGCGCGCGCGGATCGTGGGTGTCGCGCCGGTATAGGCACGCGTGTCAGGTGATGATACGGAGGTGGTTGTCGAACGAGCGGCCAGGGAACGACGCCGTCGTGAGATGCGTGTGATCGGGCTGTTCGGTCTGCAGCACGCCCATGCCTGAGCTCAGCGCGAACGACGACGTGTCGAGCCCCGTGAGCCCACACCCGTCCATGAGCTGCGTCTGGCCCATGATCGCCGCGTGCTCGGTATCGACGTAGATGATGCGGCCTGCCCGCGGTGCCGATGCTGCCAAGACCCTGCCGTCGCCGCTGATCGCCACGGCTCCGATGTAGCCGGCGAGCTCGGTCCCTATCGGATCTCCCGATTGCAGGATGCGCAGCGGCTGATCGAGGCCGGCGCAGCCGACGAGCTCCGGCGTCTCGGCGTCGGCGCCTTCCCACTGGCAGCCAAACCATATGACGCCGCGCGCGTCCGCCGCGAGATGGCGGATCGAAAGCTTGTGTAGAACGGAGCTCTGCTTGTGCTGGGCGATCAGCGCCCCGGAGGTGCTGTCGACGAACGCCAGTGACGGCTGCATGGAATCGAGATTGAGCTTCTCGCGGCCCGTTTCCATGTGGGTCTCGATGCCGCCGTTGGCGACGGCCAGCGTCTTGTTGTCCGCCAGCAGGATCACCTCGTGGGGACCGATGCCGTAGGTCGGCATCTCACCGATGCGCTTGAAACCCGCGGTCGCATTGTAGACGCCGATCAGTCCCTGCCGGGTATCGTTGTCGTGCTCGGTCGCATACAGCAGCCGTCCGTCCTGCGAGAAGACGCCGTGGCCGTAGAAGTGCCGGTTCGCCGGCGTGGTGAAGAGCACGGGCTCGCGCCGGTCATGGATGTCGAAGGCGAGCGCGAACGATCCGGGCCGGCGGGCGAACACCACGGCGGTGCCGCTGGCCCTATCGAGCGCGATGTCGTGGCCGCGCCCTGCCAACGGAAGCTCGCGCAAGATCGCCCCATCCACCGTCAGGATGACGACCGAGTAGTTGCCGTCGGGCCTGCGGCAGGCAGCAATCAGATCCCCTTGCGCGACGCCGCTGTCATCCTCGGCCCCGACCACGCCCGCGAAGGCGTGCGAGGTCGACGCGCAGGCAAGCGTCAGCGCCGTGCCGATGAGGAAGTTGCGTCGGTCAATCGCCATCGAGCTCATTGAACCCTATCGTCAGGCCGGCCAGCGGGGCGATCTCGCGCCCGACCAGCTTGCGGATGCCCTCCACGTGAAAGCGCACCATGCGCAGCGCGCGCGCGCGTTCGCTCTTGTCGGCGGCGCCGACACTGCCTTCTACCGCGGCGGGAGCATCGTGGGCTAGCCTCTCGAACGCCGAGGCAATCCAGCGCGGCATCCAGAGCTTCTCTTTCGGCATGGCATTGGCGAGATCCATCGCCTCGTAAAGCTCCTTGTTGGAGGCGACGCCGGCGGCGATGTAGCGCGCGCTGAGCTGCGAGCGCGAGAACGGCAAACGCAGCGGCTTGTCGGGCGTCGCAACGGCGGCGATCATCGGCGCAACCTGGCGATCCTGGATCATTTGCAGCCCGGTGATCAGGGCGCGCGCGAAGTCGGCGGCCGGCTCCACGGACGTCTTGTAGTTGGTATTCTGCGGGCCCGGCTCGAGCATCCGCCGGCGCCAGCCCTGTTCTCCGCTCCAGTCCGACAAAATGCCGCGGGCGATGCTGTCGAGGTTCTGCGCTATCGCCCCGGCGAGCTGGCAGCGGTAGCGCGCCTCCTCATCGTCGCCGGTGATCGGGTGCTCGGTATCGGTCAGCAGCGCTTCGAGCGCCGGCAAGCCCTGCACGGCAACGCTCTTCTTGGCGAGGCTATCTGCATCGAGCGCGGTGGCATCGCGGCGCGCGATCAGCGCCTGCAACTGGCGCTGCATGACGCCGCGCGGATCGGGCCAATACGAGAAGCGTTCCGGGCGACCCGTTTCCGACATCGGCCCAAAGCGCAGGAACTCCACGCCGGCCCAGGCGAGCACGGTCTCGTTGAAATCCTTGCGCGCTGCTTTGGCCGCGCGAGGTTCGCCGCGGCAGGTGCGGGACAGGTCCTCCGTCAGCCTGTGGGTTGCCTTCGCGAGCTTCTCGAAGTGCGGCACGACGTAGCTGTCGATCACCCGCTCGTTCAGGCTCGGGAAAGCCGGCCCAGCGCGCACGTCGGCTTCGCCCGCCAGCGTCACGAACACGGCGAAAAGGCAGGCGGCAGCGACGCCCGTACGCACGGCCGAACCCCTTGAGACCGATCCACTATCCATCGCTGCCAATGTGCCGTTACGGCGCCCCTTTCGCCACCCGGAGGCGGCAACGGCCGACCTCGAATTGGCGGGCCGCAAGCCACCCGTTTCATAGAGACTTGCGTCAAAAAAATATTCTTGACTTCTATAGTAATAAATCATTCTGATCGCGGTGCCGTAACGGGGGTTCGCGCGCCGGGGGCATGTCCCCTTGGCACCCTTGACTTCCGCCACGAGCAGCCTTCATGGAACCCAATTGAAGCGACCGAGTGGTGCATCGATGCAGAATTACGGAAGGTCATTGCAGGTG
>Ga0299912_10002170_pt1 | contig 16101 bp, 13 predicted proteins | sample RVTome_2_FD_207667 | JGI IMG/M metagenome (GOLD analysis project Ga0299912, IMG submission 207667) | Soil microbial communities from uranium-contaminated site in the Upper Colorado River Basin, Wyoming, United States - RVT95D214 (version 2) ... | reverse complement strand
GATATGCACAAATGGTCCCTATACATACAAATTTTTCAATACCGTAATTTCTCCCTTCTTCTATGAGCTGAGCACCCATCATCAGGTTATCGTAGAAAAACCTCCCTGGATTTTCCCTGTTTGCCCCAATGCCCCCAACAACCGAGGCTAAATGGATAACAATGTTTGGCTCGGTATTCCTGTATAGTTTTCTTACATTTTCTTTTTCAACCAAATCATACTCTTTACTTCTCGAAACAAAAATATTGTCACATCCCTTTTCTTTTAATTTTTCCACCACAAATCGGCCGAGGAATCCCCCTCCACCCGTGACAACGATTCTCTTTTTTCTCATATCACTGTCCATTTTCACACCTCTTATTGCATCAGCTAAAGAGGGTAAAGCACTTTCTCATCAGCCGCAACCTCATATCATGTCTTCATAATACATAGCATTTTCCTAAACAATCCTTTCATCCAATCTTTATACCTTTTAAAAAAAGCTTTTCCAAAACACGCCCACTTCCCTATGGCTAGGTCATGCTGTACCGAAATAACTTCGAAGGTTCTCTTTTCCGGTTTATCGATGTAAAAAATAACTCGATCCTCATAGTTGTAAGACAGGAAAGTACGCAAATAGTTATTCTGCGCTTCATTGTTCTGACTATAGTTTTTCCAATCGTTGAATGAATAATCAACCAACGTAGGCAACAAAAAAGGCCTAACGCCTAACGGTAAGAATCCTATCTTCAATGAATAAGAAGTTCCGCATCCCGCCTTGTCTTTACCTGTTGGGCTGGCATCGAATATTATCTTCATAAACCTTTCTTATTCAGCCCATATTCTAGATACGGCGATTCCCAATTCACGATGGTCCGAGGAAAACATAATCTCTGCGGGAATCCATGGTTCATGTATTACGATTGCAACTTTGATAATTTTGCCGATTGATTGTTTAGGAAGATTGAATTTCAATATCTTCCATTCGCTATTAACAATTGTAAAATCACCTATGGCAACATCATCAATCTCAATATGCCCATTGATTTGATGATTTTTTATTGCCGGATAGTAAGTTAAAGCTTTTAGATTTATACTATGTTGATCAACAATTCTCATTAGCGCATATGCTTTCCTGGTCGTCCATCTCACTCTGGGAGGAAAATCCTCCAAATCATGCCAACCTCCAGCCAACTGTTCAATATCGTTCCCTCCCATTACAATTTCGGAGCTCAATTCCTTGAATGCTGCAGGCTCTGCATTGCCTTTATGTTTAGTTTTAAGAACTAATGGACAAAACAAACCATGCGTCTTACAAAATTCAGGAATCTTTCCGCTCCCAAGAGAATCTCTCACTTCCATCATGATCTTGTTATTCCATACTTGATCCAAAGAATCTGTTTTGACACTTCCAACCGCAGCATTGGAATAGCAACACATGTATACGTTCTTGCTGTGTTCTTGAACAAAAAGGAATTTCCAGGGAAAAAGGCAAGGGATATTTACTCCAGGAACTGCAAGATCATTGATCGCCGAACCTGATGGTTCCCAATGGATTATCAGATCGATTCCAAGATGTTGCGCCAATGTTTTTGAACTATTGCCGATGGATTCATATTCTTCCGAAGTCAAGATTTCATCACTATAAATGAATTTGTACCCAAAATCGTCACGTGGACGTGATCCAGGCATATCGAAGAGATGTCTGAGATTAATCCTTGAGATCCCCAATGAATGAGTTAGCCTAAGGAAATCAGCTACTTCATTACTATTAACCTTCATGACTATAAGGCTCATGGCAAGAGCAGGATTATGCCCCCACTTATGTTTGTATTTTTTGATAAAATACTTAGTATTTTCGATGACTCTATCAAAACTTTGTCCCGTCAGCTTATGATAAGTCTCGGCTGTTGCTGCATTGATTGAAATAGAAAATCCGATATTTTCTCCCGCCTCTGCGAGAAAGTCTGCTCGTTTTGGGGTCAATAGTAGTCCATTTGTTGCGAAATTGAAAGCTTGGCCATTTTCCGCTACTTTTTGAACCAGTTTTAAGAAATCAGGACATGTGAGCGGTTCACCAAAGCTGCAATCTACAACCCTTTCGCATCGGCTCAAAAACTCCGAATAAGCATCTACAGCAGAAATATCTAACGCATTGTATTGGTAACCGTCACTCTTGAGAGAGCAAAAGACACAAGGGGGATTAATATTACATCGACCAGTTAGATCAATATTGAATTGAATTGGTTTAGACAGCAAATTTGCCTTAAACGTCTTTATCTCTTCCAAATTGAGCTTTGTGTTTTCCTGCGCAATATAATTAGTAATCATCTTAAAAAACCTTTTCTTTTTAGGTAGTTCCGGTAATTTAACGCCCCCCTGCGATTATTTATATCCCGCAAGTGTTACATTTTAAACCGACACAAAGCGTACATTCTTACTAAGCATATTTTACGGGCAAGTTCATTAATTTCATCAAGCGCAATACTTTTTTCAATGATATCAAAGGTTGTCACATCAAATCCTGCCCGGTTTAAAAATTCAGCGACCCAGCCTGACCCGCCTGCGAAATCTAAGATTCTTCTGTTATCTGAATTTCGAATGCAAGACATGAGAATCGAGAAGTCAAATAGTTGCCTATAGGCTTCCCGACCAGAACAAAAGGGCTCTTTAATTTCCGGGATATCTCTTTCCTTTGATTCCATATGGCCTATATGTCACATTGGAGCATGAATATTTGTTACTGGCTCAGCGAAATGAAACTACCTTCCTATCTTGAACCTCGTCCCAATGATAATTTCTTTGATATACCCACGTATCCAGATCCTCGAATATCTCCCAAAGTATTTTTTCTGTGTTTTCATGCCTTCTTTGTAAACTTCCTTCCGCATGCGGATTGTTTTATTTTCATCGTACATCCTCGAATTTGCAAGGTATACTCCCTTGAGATAGGTAATCCTATTTGCGGGATAATGCTTTCCTATTCTTATCCAGTAATCATAATCGATACAAGTATGTAAATTTGTATCAAGCATACCAATTTCATTAAAAACTTGTGCCCTCATAAACACCGTTGGCTGGCATATAAAACAGGTGTCCGCCAAACGTTTGAGACTGAATTGTTCAGTAGGATATTTCCCCTTAACATTTCCGTCTCTGTCGATAAAATGAGCATCACCGTATACCATGACTCTCTCGGGATTTTCAGAAAAAAGTCCGACCACCGTATTCAGTGATCCGGGATTATAGGTATCATCCGAATTTATCCATGCAAGTATCTCGCCCTTAGCCATCCTCAATCCTTTATTGATCGCGTCCGCCTGTCCCCGATCAGGTTCTGACATCCATTTTATTTTTTCACCATATTTTTTGATCACTTCAATGGTGTTATCCGTAGAGCCTCCATCGATTACAATATATTCAATATTCGAATAATCCTGATGAAGAACACTTAATATGGTTTCTTCAATAAATGCTCCTTGATTATAGGAAGGAGTAATAATACTCAGAAGCGGTTTTTTCCCCATTTGACTATTTTTCTAACCATGGTTTATTTTTTAATGTTTCTTCGTATACTTCAAGGGTTTTTCTGGCTGCATCGTTCCATGAGAATCTCACTGCACGTTTCCGTGACTTCATACGTAGTTCCTGAAGCAATGATTGGTTATCCACCAGTAGCTTCATTTTTTTTACAAGACTTTCTTTTAACTTTGGGTCAATATATAAAACAGCATCTCCTCCCACTTCAGGCAGACTGCTCGAGTTGCTCGTGATGACTGCTGCACCGCAGGACATTGCTTCAAGGACGGGCAAACCAAATCCTTCATAATATGAAGGATAGATAAAGGCAAAGCACGCGCTATATAATGCAGACAGCTCTTCATCAGAGACATACCCTAATAATTTCACCCTATCGTGTATTCGCAAGTGTTTTACTTTGTCGGCCAGGTCTGATTCAAGCCAACCACTGCCACCCGCAATGACCAGAAGTCGGTCGTCATTTAACTCACTGTAGGCCTCTATGAGTTGCTTGTAATTTTTCCTAGGCTCTATCGTTCCTACGCCGAGCCAAAATTCATCCGTTAGGTTGAATTTATTTAAAATTTTTTTTCTCAGCTCCAGGGATTTGACAAGCTTGATCGTCGGCCGTGTGCCTAACCTTATGACCGTTATCCTATCTTCAGGATAGTAAGGAAAATAATCAAGAAAAGACCTCTTCGTATGCTCAGATATTGCAATGCAGTGGTCTGCATAGATGCTTGCATTAAAAATACCTTCAAAACAAACTAAACGATTTTCTTCCGTTGTAAACTCCGGATAAACCAGAGGCGTGATATCATAAAGAGTAAAGACAATCTTTGCTTTATGGTCTTTTACGCAGGAGAAATTGTTGGAATGAACTAGATCAGGTGATCCGAGCCATCCCGTTCGATCCTTCATTGCCGTTTCCCAACCATTAACCATGTCGAGAAAAGACAAGCCATCAAAATGGACCTTACAATTCTTAGACTCAGGGTTTGTCACTTCGCGGAAAGACAAATTACGATAATGATAGAAAGTGGGGTAGAGCAAATACTCATTCGTTTTATCCAATGTGGTCAGACTTCGTATAAGCCGGTCTGCTAAAAAACCACAGCCAGCCTTCTCTCCTCCTGTCTGACTTATGTCAAATCCTATTCTCATAAAATCTTCTGTTTTACCGATCTTCTTGCATTGATATACCAGCTCATCAACGCCTTCAACTCTGACAGGGGTATATAGTATCGCAGTCGTAATAAATCACAGACTGAGACCAAAGCTACCTTTTTCACAAATTTCAGATTCCCTTCGGGGGTTTCCCTGGTCAGACCCGATTTCCTTGCCACAGCGTGAGCGTGGTTATAGATCCATCTGCTTGGTATTTTCCCGAACTTCTTTTTGAACATTCTTAAAATCTCTTCATGGACGGCTACAGCCGCTCCAAGGGTCTTTGTTTCTCTGTAAAGCCTTGAACCGGCGAGCCTTTTTCTCAGGTAATGAAAAGGTCTTTCTTTACCGATTCTCAACCAGTATTCATAATCCATACAGTAACGAAGCGTTTCATCTAAGAAACCAAACTTGCCGACTATCGAACGTCTAAAAAAAACTGCCGGCTGGCAGATAAAACACACCTCCTTCATTCTTTCGTAATTCCATTCTTCCGTATAGTATGGTTCGATAACGTTGTCATTTTCATCGATATGATCTGCCATGCCATAAAGAATATCTATCTCAGCGTATTTTTGAAAGACACTTTTTGCTAACCTCAAAGTATGCGGATAATAGACATCATCTGAATTCAACCATCCAATGACCTCGCCTTTAGCTACCGCAAGTCCCTTATTTACCGCATGGGCCTGTCCTCTGTCAGGCTCAGAAATCCAGTGAATCGAATCGCCAAATGACTCAAGAATTGAAACAGTCTCGTCGCGGCTTCCGCCATCAAAGATCAGATATTCAATACTATCGACACCCTGCGATAGAACACTCTCAATGGTGCGGCGGATGTACTTACCCTGATTGAATGCAGGGGTAATGATTGTAAAAAAAGGCCGCTCATGATTTCTTGAATTCATCACAACCTGTCTCGCCCGCTTGATGGATTACCCGGATGTATTTATTGATCATACGATTGAAGTCGTAATGCTTCAATTGCTCTTGCCCTTTTGCAACAAGTACATGGCATAAGCTTTCATCTTCCATGATTTTGCAGAGAGAGTTCACCATTTCATCGGGCTTTTTTGGATCAAAATAGATTGCAGCATCACCTGCCACCTCCGGGACGCTGGTAACATTGCTTGCGATGATGGGTTTTCTATACCTCATCGCCTCTAGGAGTGGAATTCCAAATCCCTCAAACAGGCTTGGAAAGATTAAAAATTGAGAACCACGCCAAATGGCAGATAACTCTTCTTCTTTTAAATATCCCAGAAGATGGACTCTATCTGTCTGTCCCATTTGTTTGACCGCATTTTCGATGATTCCGTAATTCTTAAGTTCTGCTCCTGTCAAAACCAAATGGAGATGATAACCGGGATATTTTTTGGTGAACATATTAAAAGCCACGAGCAACATCTTGTGGTTTTTATGGGGCCATAAATTTGCGGGGTAAATACAATATTTTTCCCCATTAAGGTTAAATTTCGTAAGGATCGATTCTGCCGATTTCGATGATGGAACAGACATCCTGGAATGTACACAGACAGGAATGACAGAGATCTTGCCGGGAGGCATACTAAGTTTTTGTATTACGGTTTTTCTTGTAAAGGAGGAGATACAAATAATATAATCAGCCTTTTTTACGAGTTCACCGTAAAAATTATTTCTACTTGTTAATTCTTGCTGTGAAAAAAAAGCAGGGTAGTAAAAATGTTGCAGGTCATAGACGATCGAAACCGTCGGGATCCCTGCTTCATGATAGCTCGGAGCTGTCATCGGACAAAAAAGGACGGAGACGCCATTCCTCCTTAGTAAACCCGTTTGATTATGAGACACAAGCATTCTCTTTAATCTGTTGAAAACGCGCCGGCTAAAAGAAAAAAACTTTAAGACTGAAAAGCCGTTTCTTCTTAATATCGGAGCGATAAGTCCATGTAATCTGTTGAGAACACGCCAGCCAAAAGAAAGATATTTTTGAGAAGAACCTCCTAGAACGCATATCCGCCTCATCCCCAAGCCGTCAAATTGTCTAAAGATCTCGTCGTTATAATGCGCAGTTAACAAAATGAACTTGTCCGAGGCTGCCTTTTTAGCTAAACCTCTCAGAAGCTCCAGCACAAGCTGTGTTGCGCCACCACATTCTCCACCAGGCAGTATAGGTGTAACGTCAATTGCTATATTCATGGCATTAATTTCATTTTTTTCAAGAGAGGGTAAATTCTCTATTTTTGAATTACATTCAGTCTCTCGTTAAGCTCGCCCGTAAGCTTTGTTAGCTCATCAATCTGCTCTAACCTCGCCGCCCGGTCTGCCTCAGATTCCTTTAAAAGCCTCGTAAGCTCATTAATCTGCGCTAACCTTGCTGCGCGGTCAGCCTCGCTTTCTTGAAGATGTCTGCCAAGGTCCTCTATAATTTTCAGCCTTGCCTCTCTGTCAACTTCAACTTCCGAAAGTTTTTCTTTCAAAGAGTCAATTCGTTCATCCAAGTCCAACAAGGCCTGGATCATTCGTCCACGCGGTGTGGCACTCAAACTCTTCTCCGCCCTTTCCGGAGTTTGTACAGTCAAGGAGGCTCCACCTGCAACCAAAAACATATCGTATTGAGAAAAGATAGCAGGCTCGAAAACGAGATGTTTAACCCCCAGTCGATCAAAAAACTTCTTAATTGACTGCAGACTGAACAGATAAATGTGGTCTTTTTCTCTTAACATCTTTAGAAAACTGTCATCCCTTGCAGCCATATCGGAGTAAGTTTCGTGCTCTGGATAGCGTGGCGTCTGAATCATTAAGATGCCGGTCTTTCTGAGCAGGTTCAAACACTGGCGCATCGTAGCTGCTGGATCGGGAAGATGCTCCAAGACGTCCATCAGGGCAATGACGTCTAACGAGTCCGGCTCAATAGCTTGATCCTCAATGGGTCCCAACAGCATTGGAACATCAAAAACCCTACGTGCAAAATCAACCACCCAGGGACTGATTTCAAGGCCACTGGCATCATAACCAGCCCATCGTAACATGGCAACAAATCCGCCATGGGCACTTCCCATCTCCAGAACCTTCGCCGGTGGGATCTTATGCTTGAGGAGAGTACGGAGCCAGTGGAGGCACCGTTCCGCCAAGTCTGTGCGCGAGCGAGCAACGATGTCTGGATGCCCCAAATCCTTCTCCTGATGAGAGAACCAGTACGGGCGCCCGTAAAAGTCCCTTTCGTCATCCTCCACCCGAGAGATTTCCGGTCCCGGCATTGAAGCTGCAACGATCGTCTCACACACATTGCACTTCAAGTATGAACGGGAGAAAGAGACTAAATCAGTATTACCACACCAACATACGCCCATATGCTATACCCATCATATAGATTTTCTCGCGCAGAATACCGCCCCTCCGCAGGTGGTCCAATCACGCTCCAGATGCAGGAATCCCAGCAGAATCTGCTCAAGGCCTGAACCGAAGTTTAGCCAACTGGCAAAGATCTCCGGCAGAACATCTCCTAACTCGCCGCTTCCAGAGGGAACATGCCACAAATTGTCTAAAAACAAGAAGACGCGTGCGGTAACTTCTGGGACGATTGGTATATAGTCTTCAACCACGAAATTAGCCTTTGACAGTTGCTTAGCCCAGTCTTCGGGAGAAAAAAAATTAATCAGGTGATGATACTCAAGGTAACTAAATTGAAGAAATTTTGCACGCTCTGACTCACCTACAACTCGTAACAACAACGGTAACATAGCCCATTCGAGAAATTTGTTTGTAACTACACTAAACAGAAATTTTCCTCCTGGGCGTAAGCAATGAGAGATGTGGCGAAATACTTCTGACAGGTGATCCATATGCTCCAGAGAACAGTTAGCGAAGACGGAAGCAAAGCGTCCTGATTCGAAAGGTGAGTCGTAAGCTGGAGCTACATACACCTCGCGATAAACACCAGAATTCCTTGCGGCTTCTGCAATAACTGAATCTACATCCATACCCACAACATCACGTATGTGGGGCCAAACGAGCCTAAAGAATAGTCCATCCCCGCAACCGATATCTAGAACTGGTTCTTCCAATGTATAATGCTGATAGGCAGCATATTCCCACCCCCTCCAGATAATCATGGGGGGGATGTGCGGATAGAGGCCACATAAAACATGGTATCCGTGATTAACTTCGTCGATCGTTAATAACCGTTTTATTGCTTTTAACGATTCCATCGAGTACCAATTATGGCTTTTTTCATGGCAACACCTGTAACACAACCAGATTGCATTGGAAACCTTAACGAATCGCTCATAAATCCCCCAGAATACTGCTAGGATAACGATTTCTTATGTATAAACTTACATCTGTACTTTATCCTCGAAAATGACAATCTTACGAGTCGCTTGTTCCGAGGGTGTTACTGAGTGCCTGCGGAAATACTTTAGCATTGCTCTTATGAAATTTTCCAGATTATACCAGGGAAATCTGTCCGGTGACCATTTGAAAACATGCTCATCCTCTGTAGGAACAAATTCAACAATTGCTCTTTTTCGCGTGTAGTGGCATATGTTGTAAGCGATCGAATCATTCGAATAAAACATTTTGTCCTTAAAGATCGAGTCCCCACAACGGTTCTCTAAGTGCATTCGCATGAATAAATAGCTACTAAGCCCCCTCGAGATCATTATTGCCAAATAGCTTTATTGCATTTTCTTTTACATTTGTCACAGATTTGTAGTCCGGGGTAAGTGATTGGGATTTTGGAGAAAGATATCTACGTATGATCCGATCTAATTCGCCAGCACGTATTTGCATGGAGTATTCCCGCAAACAACGGTCTTGGCCTCTTTTAGCAATGGCCTCCCGTTCATCTGGATGAGCCAGATAGTAGTGGATCTTGTCGATCAACTCTTTTTCATCACGAAAAGTCTCTATTTCACTCCCTGGCTCAAAATACTCGCTGATGTTACTGTGGTATTGAGTTAATAAAAACGAACCCATGCCTGTTGTCTCAAAAAGCCTCATGTTGCCTGCTTCGTCCTGTGCTAAATCACTCTCCGCATTAATAACGATTCGGCTTTTTTTCAGAGCATGGTACATATCCATACCCCAAAGCGGCCCCTGGTTATAGCGTGTCACCGTAGACGGCAATAGTTCCGGTTTCTCTGCTGCTATGAAAAAGGCGAGGGAAAAGGGAAACTTTGATCTTGTTGAAGCCCTCCCGGCGAATTCAATAAAGCGGTTACGTTTTTGATGTTCGGGAGTCCATTGGCAAGAAAAAATGACGTCATAATTTTTTACTTCGTTATCCACGGCTTCAGCAAGAAAAGCTGGCACGCCAGGGAAAAAATGTTCAACCGCCTTCGCCCCTAATTGCAGAGCCTTCCGCCGGCAGACGCTTAAATGCGAGAGCACCACATCAAATGCCCGCCAATCGACGGCGTCCGGTATATTCGCCGCTCTCCAGCCAACGATTAATTCAGGTCTCCAGTTCAAAGATCGAATAAAGCGATTGTCAAAACAGATAGGGTCACTCAGGTAAAGGATTTCCGGTTTGAAAGTATCAATCTGTCGGCGTGTTATTTCCAATATCCAGTCGCTTGGATGATCGAGAGTCAGATTGTTTTCATGCAACCATTGATGCTGGGCGTGATGATTATTGGCTATAACTAGCTGAGGCTCATACCCAAAGTGGTTCATATAAGGTGCGAATATGTGGAGCGCCGAGAAACCGTCTCCGATGAGCTTGTTCAACTGTTCCACAAAAGGAGCTGTGATAAGGTAAGGATTTGACTTATAGAAATCCTCAAGGTAATAAGGATAGAACGTATGGACTTGCAAAAACTTCAACAAGGGTGCCGCATGGTTTCCCAAAAGCGTGGCTATATTCGATGAACTGTTGGCACCTTTATTTCTCAGCCCTTTGGTTTCTGGCGTTTCATCTCTGGACGCTGGTCGGAATATAGCCTTTGTGTGGAACCCCTCCCCAGGCCGGGAAGCAGGGTTGGTCTGTGCTGGCGCTGAAGCCTTTTGGAAATCAATAATCAACGACATCGGCCGGTAAGGATCCATGACCCTTGGATCAAAATCAGGGGTTCTTTGCACATATCCTCTGGAATAATCAACCCTTTTGGTTACAAAGGTACCATCAAGATGATAGTAATGGAGATAGTCGACCAAGCCGTACTTGTCGAAATGCGTTTTCTCAATCAGTGCTTTGACATTATCAATTTTTGGGAACCAAGCATGACCTGGTTTTTCTGGCACTCCCCCTCCACCCGGATCAAAAACTACAGTTCCGGTATAGTCCTTTATCGATCTATTTTGCAGTACATCGCAGCCATAATCTGGCAATGACAATCTGAAATTGGCTCCAGGTTTTAAGACGCGATAAACTTCATTAATGATCGGGACCATTTGATCATAGGCAATATGTTCAAAAACATCCTCAGTTTGAAAACCGTCTACTGAATTATCCGGTAAAGGAAAGGGATTGGTGATGTCGTGTTTAATATGTCGGTAATCACTCATGGTTAATGAAAGGCCAATAACCCCTTGGTATTCCACAAAATCCGGGATATCGCCTGCATAAAGCCGGATCGAGGAAAGGCTTTGAAGTTTCTCCCAGGACATTCGCATGTTATGATTTGACGAGGTGGAATCATCGAATTCGAATTGCATATAGTCCGGCAGCTTCCTTCTTAGAACACCTGAGAGTAAGTTGATAATATAGGGTGATTTACTCATGAAAAGAACACTAATATTACCCTCAACATCAATAAGAGGGTTTACCATCTTCAAAAAAAAGCAATCCGATGGGACACCTCTTTTATAGTGAGTGCGTTGAGCATCATGAAGGATCAGAATTCCCAAATCTTCCAAAAGCATCCACCCCATTTGCATGCATTCAATATGCGCACGTCCATCAACGAGGATGAATTGGAACTTTTTGCTCAAAGTAGTGGGGAACAGAACATAGTCACGGAAGGTATCATAATTCCCGTCACCCATCCCGTCACGCCATTTGTCACTGTTGGGAACATGATAAAGTTGAATTTTGACGCTGCCAAATTCAGAGATCAATGCCTTGCTCTGACTTCCCCGCTCCACATTATGTTCGATGCATGTCCATTCACTGCCTCGAGGAAGATGGGCTGGGAAATATACCGTACTATTTCCGCTGCCCCATTCGAGGGCCTGGATTGGTTTATGGAACAATTGAAGAGAGCAAACAATAGCCCGAGTTTCAATATCATTCATAAAGGGTTTATACTTTTCAATATCTTCCGTATCCGGCGTTTGCAAAGCTTTTACAGAAGGCGGCGATGAGGTGTTGACTTTCTTCCTCTTTCTTTCTTTTGTTTCATTTTGTATTAAAGTGATTTCGCTCTCAAGTTTAACAATGGCAGTTGGGTAAAACATACATGTTCCATCAGGAGGTCTGACAATGAAACTTGCCGCCTCGTTCCAGAAAAATAGGTGAGTGTTTAAGGTTTCCGTTACTACAGCTATGTTAATCTTATATGCTTGAGGGTAGAGATTAGGTTCCTTGATCTCCACCAAGGCTTTTCCTTTCCCTTCGATAAACGGAATGCTTAGCCCTGTATCGCTTGAATCAATATTTGCAAAAAAATTGTATCCTGTCACCGAGAAGTTGATCCTAAAAATTGGTCTCTCTATCCTATGCAAAGCCTCATAGTCAAATTCGATCATTATGTTTTCGCCAAAACAGATCTCCGGTACATTTTTATCCTTTCCTTTTTGATAGCACAAGACATTATTAATGAATATTTCTCTTGTTCCACCTTTGTCGCCGCTATATTCTGTTGGGATTAGGTCAGCATCTTTGTCATTGTCAGGTCTTGTTTCAATGTTTTTCAATTCAGCCAAACCTTGCGCGTACGTATAAGCATTGATTGTCTCTGGAGCACTGCCATAAAAGGCTAGTTGCCCAGCATTTAAAAATATGGCATTTTCGCACATAGTACTTATATCACTCATTATATGAGAAACAAGCAATATCGTTATGCCATACCTTTTCAATTCGTTCATCTTTTCTTTACATTTTTTTTGAAATCTTAAATCGCCTACGCTAAGTCCCTCATCCACAATGAGGACTTTCGGTCTAAGAAAGACAAACATGGAAAAGGCCAGTCGAATATACATTCCCGATGAATAGATCTTGATTGGACGATCGAAGAACTCTCCGATCTCAGCGAAATTCTGAATATCCTGGATGTGCTCGGACACGTGGCCCTCTGGGAATCCAAGAAGCTGTGAACTTTGATAGATATTCTGTCGGCCAGTAAGCTCCGGATTAAAGCCGGTGCCTAATTCTAACAATGACAATACGTTGCCTCGAATTTGAAATGTGCCCGTCGTAGGATATAGGGATCGAGTAAGAATTTTAAGCAGGGTGCTCTTGCCAGCCCCGTTAGGCCCCATGACTCCCAGACACTCTCCCTTTCTTACCTCAAATGAAATGTCCTTAAGCGCCCAGAACGCCTGATGAGAAACTTTTCTTCCAAGACTTGCCCATTCCAAGGCGCGTGCCCAGGGATTAGGGTAAATCATAAAGCGTTTACCAAGGTTTTTGACCCGGACAACAACGTCATCTCTCATAAAACATCTCTGATCTCAGGCCGGAGTTTTCGCAGCACCAAATAACCCAGAACAGGAACTCCAAAAGCCCAGGCAATCATGGCCCCCCACATCCAAGCCTCCGGAAGATGCCCGTAGAGAAATACCTGTCGGATTGCATGGATGAAAGGGTAGGCGGGGTTAAATTTCATATAAATAAGCAACCTTTCCGGCAAGATGCTTTCCGGATAGACGATGGGTGTCATCCACATCCAGATCTGGAGGAAGATTCCAAGAATTTGGGCAACGTCACGAAAAAAAACATTAATCGAAGAGAGCAGGAGTCCCACTCCAAAGCCAAATCCCTGGAAAAGAATTGCTACCAATGGTACGATCAGCCAGAGCCAGGTTGGAGGGTATCTCATAATAATCGCCAATGCAAATAAAAGACCTAAGGAGATGAATAAGCCGAAGGTAGCAGACATGGCAGTTTGTGCGACAAAGACCTGTTCGGGTATTGGCATCTTTTTAAGATAATTGGCATTTTCCAGGAATGAATTTGCGCCGCGCAGCACACATTCGGAAAATGCAATCCACGGGAGAAAACCCGAGCAAAGATAAAGTGGAAATGCGAATTGAGAGGCTACATCTGGAAATTTGATACTCATAAGCTTGGTGAAGACAATGGTATAAACGAGAATTTGAGCAAGGGGACTGATGACGTTCCATATGACTCCCATGCCCGAACCTGCATATCGATGCCGCAGGTCATTCCAGGCATTTTGCACAATGTAATTACGATAGTGATAAAGGACCCTAATCATATGCTCTTTTTCGTCTGTGACCGATACCAATTAATTGTCTTTATTAAACCTTCTTCAAGAGGTGTTCTTGCTTTGAAACCAAAATATTTTTCCGCTCTGCTGGTATCGAGCATCCTTCTTGGCTGACCGTAAGAGCCATCTTGACCCGTGATGCCCGTGATCAATGCTGTTTTCATATCCCGACTCAGATGGATAGTCTATTTTCCCAATCCTCTTCCATATTCATCATCGAATCTTTCAATATCATCCTCGTCAACATAATCACCGTTCTGCACTTCTATGATCTGAAGGGGAATAAGACCCGGGTTTTCTAAACGGTGTTTCACCGCAATCGGTATGAAGGTGCTCTCATTGGAGTGCACATCGAAAACCTCTTCGCCCTTCGTCACCCTGGCCGTTCCGGAAACAACCACCCAATGCTCACTTCGATGCTGGTGGATCTGGAGGCTCAGTCTGGCCTTCGGATGCACAACGATCCTCTTGATCTTATACCGATCTCCTTTCTCCAATACGGTGTAACTCCCCCACGGCCTCTCCACGGTCCGATGGACCAGATGTTCTTCCCGGTTATTCCTTTTTAATGTCTCTACAACCTTTCTCACTTCATGGACCATCTTCTTCGATGAGACAAGGGTCGCATCAGCGGTATCGATGACCACCATATCCTTAAGCCCGATGGTTGCCAGGACACGATCACAAGCAATCACGGTACAATTTTCACTCCCGATATCAATCGGGTTTCCCTGGAGGATATTCCCTTGCTCGTCCCTTTCCAAGACATCGCCCAAGGCTGTCCAGTTCCCCAAATCGCACCATCCAAAATCGGCGGGTATTACCAGGACGTCTCGACTTTTTTCCATCACACCGTGATCTATGGAGATGCTTTCCAATGAAGAATAGAGCTCCTTAAGGGTTTCATTCCTCAAATCATTCAGTTCGCCGATCCTTTGCAATCCCCGGTAAAGCGAGGGGAGATGGCTTTCGATCTCTTTGAGGATCTTCGCGGCCTTCCATACGAAGATGCCGCTATTCCAATAATAGCTCCCCTGCTGGAGAAAGGTCTCCGCGTTTTTTAAATCAGGTTTTTCAAAAAACCCTTCGGCGTGGAAGATCCCATCGGCGGAATCTTTAAAGGGTCGCCCTGATCTGATATATCCATAAACCGTTTCAGGTCTGGTGGGTACAATCCCAAAGGTAACTAAATATCCCTCCTGTGCCGCCTCAATGGCCAATTGGAGTTTATCCTGGAATTGCTTTGTATCCCTGACGATATGGTCCGAAGGCATCACCACCATTACAGAATCGGATGAGAGTTTATTCAGCGTGATTGCTGCCAGGGCGACGGCGGGGGCGGTATTTCTGCCTGATGGTTCTATGATATAGCGGATTTTCTCTGCACCCTTTCCCACGGACTTCAAATGGAAACGGATATCTTGAGCCAAGATATCCGTTGTAATGATCCATACATTGTCCAATGGAATAAATCCATTCAATCTTTTGATCGTCTGCCGAAGGAGTGTATCCTCCCCGACGATATGGAGCATCTGCTTGGGGCAGTTTTCCCTACTCAGAGGCCAAAATCTGGTCCCTTTACCGCCTGCCAATATGACCGCACAGATCATTTTCCCCCCTAAACCAATCTTGTCGTCAACTGCCCCAGCGGATCTAATACGATGAACACCGCCGCCCAAAACTTCACGTGGTCTGTTATTAACAAAACCCGTTATCTGTTTGAGTTACTCCGGCGTAATTATCACAAAATCTCTTTTTTTGGCAAGAGGTGCCCGAGGAAGAGTAGTGTATCATGTCTTGTGTCAAATGCGAAAAATAAGAAGGTTTGTTGATGGAGGGCCTTTAAACTTCCATGGCGGAAAAGAATGGTGTAAAAGAGTAATTTCCTTTAATCTATCCACAACTATCGATAGTAAAGATCTGACTGTTCCATCATCTTCTTATCCGGATGGTAGTCTGGGACGAGCTTCTGGAGCATCTTTATGATAGCTTGCCTATCTTTGCCACCGACCTTGGCGAAGAAATTATCGATATCAACTTTCAACGTGCTCCATTTTACTGGGCT
>Ga0299912_10002169_pt1 | contig 16103 bp, 10 predicted proteins | sample RVTome_2_FD_207667 | JGI IMG/M metagenome (GOLD analysis project Ga0299912, IMG submission 207667) | Soil microbial communities from uranium-contaminated site in the Upper Colorado River Basin, Wyoming, United States - RVT95D214 (version 2) ... | reverse complement strand
TTCAGAAGGCGATGAACAAAAAGAAATCGTCGATTCGAGCGCGGGTTGAACACATCTTTGGCCGGATCAGCTTTTTGATAGGTCGATGGATCAGGTGCATCGGGCTCAAACGAGCGCAGGCCCGGATCGGGTTCATTAACTTGGTGTACAACATGAACCGGTTCACCTACTTGGTAAATCATGCGTAAGGGGTCGGGAAAGACCGCGTAAAGCCTCCTCTGAAGGTTAAAGACAGATACTACGATGGCTTTATAACAAATTTTTAGCACCATGAATCTACCTTGAACTACTTTTTAGCGATTAACAGCAGCAACCTAACCATTTTTACTAATTTTTAGAGGTTCCCTAAGGAAAATGACCCCAAAAAAAGAGAGAAGAGGTTTTATTGGGGCGCGTCTGTCAGCCCGAACCGATTGGACTGGCAAGAGGAGATGGAGTTTTGCATTAACGATCCGCATGCGGTATTAATGAAACTTATCCCTTCTGTGCAACATATTGATCTCCGCGACCCCAAACACAAAAGCTATTATGAATTCCTGGCCAAGAGCCAGCTGCCGCTGCTCTGCCATGTCGGGCCTGAGTATTCCTTCCCGGAGGGAATCCGGGAGCACGAACGAGACAATTTCAGGTTCCTAGACAAGCCCTTAGAATACGGCGTCACGGTGATAGCTGCCCACTGTGCAACTCCCGTGTTCCCAATTGATAAAAATGAAACTAAGGACTTTGCTGCTTTCATGAAAAGTGCAAACACGGGCAACAAGATTCAACTCTGGGGAGATACTTCTGCTTTTTCCTTATTAAGCCGTATTCCTATTTTAGAGGAGATTCTCAATACGTTTTCTCCTCAATGGCTTGTGCATGGTTCTGATTTTCCGATACCGATTGACGGATGGATACATTTTCCCGGGCTTAGCCCTAATATTACGTGGGAGGAATACGAGCAGATAGGAAAAACGGGGAACCTCTTGGACAGGGACGTCATCATTAAAAGGGCCCACGGGTTTTCGGACTCTATTCTCAATAATGCGGAAAAGGTGCTTCGCCTGCCTCAGGGATAAATGAGAAATAAAACGGGGGGGATTCAATAAGGATCTCAATCGCAGACTCTACGAGATCTTTAACCAGCATGTGTAACGAGCTGGCGAGAAAGGGATGATTCCCAATATCACCACAATTTATTGAGTATACTTTAGCAATGATCAATATATTTCTCGGAAAGGACCGTGACATGATACCAATTAATAGGACATTGAGATATCTTGCTGCACTGTGCTCTATATGTGTATACGTATTTAGCGGTATAAGCTCGGCAGATGTCCCTGCAAAATGGAAGGCATGGCCTCCTTATAACACACCGAAAACGTCTCCTGAAACCATTACACCTGAACAGCTTAATAAATTGCAACGCGCCAACCAACTCTGGGAAGAAATGCAAAAAAATTATGATACGAGCAACTTCGATCAGGCTATTGCTTATGCAGAGCAGGCGCTGGAAATACGCCTACAGATAATTGGCCTAAATCATAAGACAATACCTGAGACCCTGATAACGATAGCACAATTATACGAAGCAAAGGGTGACAAGAGGGGCGCTGCAGAATGGTATGACCGTGGCTTGGAGTTGCAAGGCGATAGTGTGACTGTTGCCAAGTGGCTTGCCCATGTAGGGGAATTGTATACCATCCTGGGACAACCTGAACGTGCGGAAAAAAATTATATTCGCGCCCTCAAAATTTTCGAACATGAGAGCGGACAAAATTCACATAATGTGTGCGCTGTATTGGCACATTTAGGAAAAGCCTACGAGGGGCAGGAGAAGAATCAACAAGCAGAGCGAGCTTATCTCCGATCCTTAGCGATCATGCGACAGCTCAAGGGCGTCGATCATGACGATAATGCTAATCTACTCAAAATGCTTATAAATTTTTATGAAAAAAAAGAGGACATGGCCAATGCTGCGGATTACATGGGACAACTACTGCCGATATATGAACGCCAATACGGCTCAGATAGCATTGATGTGGGGATACTTTACGGTCATCTCGGTTCAGCATATTTCAATATGGGTGATTACAAAACAGCACTTCGCTTATTTAAACGGGCTTATGCCATCCTTAAACAGAAATTAGGATCTAATGATTCCCAGGTGATTCAATTACAAAAAAATTTAGAAATAGTAGAACAAGCTATCAATGACCAATCTGGTTCAGATCCAGAAGTAATGCCTGATGCTTTTAAGCATTCACATGGCATATCGGCTCCACACGATGCCGGAAAAATACCGGATATTGTATTGAAACACCAGTCCGGGCATTCGGGATCAGTCACATCCGTGGCTTTTTCTACGGATTGGAAGCTCGCTGTTACTGGTGGCGAGGACCGTGTTGCTCGATTGTGGAGGCTAGAATTCGGGGTTGAATTGCGAAGCTTTAACGGTCATAAGGATACGGTAAATTCTGTAAGTATTTCTTCAAATGGGCATTTTGTTCTTACTGGCAGTGAGGACAAAACCATGGTGCTGTGGGATGCCGCCACCGGTAAAGTCATTCGCCAGTTTGAAAATCCCTCACAATACCCATTAAAAGTCGTTGGTCTATCCCCTACCGGAAAATATGCATTAGCAGTTTCCTGGAACGGCAATTCCTGGCTTTGGGAGATAAAGAGCGGGAAACGTATTTGCTCTATCGATATCAACAGAGCACACCCATACGATTTTGCTTTTTCTCCAAAAGAGCAATTTCTGTTATTTGCAGACCGTTCAGACCAAGCTGTTCTCATTGAGCTGGCCACCGGAAAAGAAATCAAACGATTTCCGCACCCATCTTATGTAAATGCAGTCGCCTTTTCTCCCGACGGCACATTCATCGCCACCGGATGCGGCGATCACATTATCCGGCTTTGGGACCTTGACAGTGGCACAGAAAAACAGCAACTGAAGGGTCATACGGATAGAGTTATTGCTCTCGATGTCTCGACGGACAATCGCCTTCTCGTCTCCGGCTCAGGATCATCTGATGGTACGGCGCGTATTTGGGATCTTCATACGGGCAAAGCACTAATGCGTTTTGACGACAAGAATTTTTTCCAAATCGAATTTGTTAAGTTCTCACCCAATAGCCGCTATGTCAATATTTCCGGTTTTAACCAGACGGCTCGTATCTGGGATATTCAAACCGGACAGGAAGTGTTGCGTCTGGAAGGCACCGAGAGACAACCGATGCAAAACATCACCTTTTCAACCGATGGGCGGCAGATCATGACTAAATCATACCAAGTCGCCCAATTATGGGGATCCAAAGAGGGACAAATAGTACTGTATTTTCAGGATCCAATGCAGAAAGAAGCCCCAGCCTTTGCCATTGAAGGTCATTTTACAGAAAAGAGCGGTCATTTGTATATTCCAGATACCGGTGAAAAGCTATCCGATGCGGTGAGCATATCACAAGATGGGAAATATGTACTCTATCATGGTCAAAGGACTCCTCTTTTAATGACAGGACCGACTGCCAGCAAAGCCATTGCCGTTTCCTCTGATGGGAAATATGTCCTAGTCGGCGGCGTCATCGCCAATGGGATATTATACGATGTCGCTATTGGGAAAGAGGCTCGATTATTAGGCAAATATACATCCCCCATTCGAGTTGCAGCATTCTCTGACGATGGGAAGCTCGCTATTACCGCAGGAGAAGATAAAACAGCACGGATATGGAATAGAGAAACAGGTGACGAAATTCAGCGCTTCATCGGCCATGAAAACGCAATTAATTGTGTCGATATCTCCCGCGACGGGAAAATCCTCCTTACTGGCAGTTCCGATGGCACCGCACGCCTGTGGAATGTCGCTACCGGAAATGAGCTCTTGCGATTTTTTAAACATGAATCCGTTGAGTCTTGCGCACTCTCTCCCGATGGAGAATTAGTCGCCACTGGCAGTCAAGAAACTATCGACCTTTGGAGCGCGAAGAGTGGAAAAATCTATCATAGCTTAGCCGATGCTGGGTCCAGATCCGCCGCCTTTTCGAAGGATAGCAAACGGATTGCCACGGTGGGAGAAAATGGGAAAGCGGTATTATGGGATACAGTGACCGGCGTTCGGGTATATGAATTGAACGGGCATAGTAGCCAGGTGTTATCAGCGGCCTTTTGGCCCGAGGGGCGCTTATTGCTAACAGGTGGGGAAGATGGCACGATACGACTATGGGACTTAAGAACGGGGCGAGAACGTGGCCGCATCGTAGTTTTTAACAATGGGGATTGGGTAGTCACGGATACATGCGGGCACTTCGATGCAAATAACCTGGAAAACGTTCACGGTGTATCTTGGGTCTGTTCTGACGGTCCGTTTTTGCCGTTACCTGTGGAAATTTTTATGCGGGATTATTATGAGCCACACTTACTGGAACGGCTGCTTGCCGGCGAGCAGTTCAAGTCGGTACGATCGTTATTAGACTTAAGCCGTATCCAGCCGTACGTGTCGATCACAAAAATCGAGCAATCAAAAGATTCGCCGGAAATTCTATCGGTAGCCATGGAGGTCAGCGCCGCCGAAGGTACCTTCCAGCGAGGCGGCAAGGACGTGGTGATGAAGACCGGGGTGCATGACCTGCGGCTCTACCGCAATGGACAGCTGGTGGGCCGGTGGCCCGAGGCTGGTGAAATGACCTACAAGAGCCTCAACACTACCTCGGAGGAAGAGCTTAGGGCCTGGCGCAAGGCAACGGAGATTAAGCTGGACAATAATGGCAAGGCCACGAAGACCTTCACCGTGAGGCTGCCGCGGCGCGAGGACCTGAAAGAGGTGGAGTTTACTGCTTATGCCTTCAACCTCGATCGGGTCAAGAGCGAGACAGCACGCCAGACGTACAAGGTGCCTGCGAAGCTCAAACCGGTGCTGGGCCGGGCGTACGTAATCACGGTGGGAGTTTCAGGCAACGAAGATATGGATTGGGGCGGTCTGACAGCTCCAGCACAGGATGCCAAGTTGATACAAGAGACACTGGCGAAAAAGCTGAGGGGCAGCGGGAAGTACGAAAAAGTCGTGCCAATATGGTTAATCACGGTGCCCCCGGTGTCTGATTTGGATGACGAGGAGACGAAGCAGGAACGGAAGACCTTTATCAACCCCACGAAGGAGAACATCAAGACCGTAATAGACATGCTGGCAGGCAGAGAGGTGGACCCCGCCCGCCTGGAACAAATTCCGCAAGAGCTGCGGAGTGAACTCCTCCCAGTCCAGCCAGAGGATCTGGTAGTCTTGTCGTTTTCATCGCATGGGGTAACGGACGCGAACGGCGAATTTTACGTACTTCCTTACAATCTGGGGACAGGCAGTGGAGGGAAAGTGACCCCGGAGCTCCTCAAGCGTTCTATCTCGAGTCAGGAGCTCTCTTTGTGGCTGAGCCCGCTGGATGCGGAGCAGCTGGTGATGGTGGTGGATGCCTGCCATTCTGCGGCAGCGGTGGAGGTGGAGGGGTTCAAGCCGGGTCCGATGGGGAACCCTGGATTGGGGCAGCTCTCATACGACAAGGGGATGCCCATATTGGTAGCGACACAGGCGATGTCCAGTGCCTGGGCGGGGGAGTATAGTCTGCTGACTTTAGCATTGGCCAAGGAGGGGGTAGGAGAGAAGCAATTGGGACTCATGGATGCTTTAAAATATGCGGAGCAGCGGGTGCCGAAGTTGTATGAGGAGATGATGGGGAAGGAAGAGAAGAGGAAGATCCAGGAACCTAAGCTGTTCGAGTTCAAGCATCAACAAGTTAGAAAGTAACCAGGAATAACTTTCACTGGAAAATAATGTCATGCTGGGGAGGATCGTGTCGCGCATATGATACCCTTTCTTAATGTAGATACTATGGAGGCATTATGAAAAATAAATCATTAAACTCGCGCTTCATTAAACTGTTTTGTGTTGTGATCATTTTTCTACTCTTGTGCCCTACAGTCAGCAGAGGGAAAGAAACAGGGGTCGCCAGTTTAAATATCTCGATGGACTTAATGAACCAAAGAGATAAAACGTCGAGAAGTCTGCCTGAAGGAAGTACAAAACTGACCTCGCAGAAGATAATATTTAAGGAAAGTGACAGCATCGAAAAACTGCTCACAGCAAATGGAATTTCTGCAGATGGCGAGTCGATTGGAATTCTATATAGACTCAATCCTGACTTGGACTTCAAGTCAATAAAGGCAGGCTCAGAAATTATATTACCAATCATTAAAGATAGGCAAAAATTGACGAATGAATTTAGTGGGGGTTATTTAGTTGCTCTCAGGCTTGATAAGGAACTAAAGCAAGATTTCTTAAGAGCGCTTAGCGAACTTAAAACTTCCGCAGGTGAGACCTCTGGGTTAAAGCTGCAGCAATTTGAATCTCCCGAGGCAAAGGACAAGTTTGTAGGAACAACGAAATCTATCGTTAAAAAAATTGAGGCTTTTAAATGGGCAGTAATTTATAGGACGCGTCCTCTTAGTTCGGCGATGCTACAGCAAATGCTTTATGAAGCAGAACAAGTGCAACTAGTTCTGATCAAAATAATAAAAGATAATCAGGAAGTTAGTAAAGCTGATTTTGAAACCTTGGATCTTGTTGAGAAGAACATGAATATCAGAATGAAAGCTCTTGTAGAAGAAAAGGGAGAAGGAGCTGGGGGGTTGCCCGCGGTCGTAGAAACAATCGAGCGGGTGCTGTGGAATGCCTGGTTCGAGGATGCTGATAACGACAGTCATGTGGAGGTACTTAAACCAACAAATAAATATAATTTTGCATTGGATATCTCCAGATTTTCATATTTCAAGGACTATGAGCAAGTTGTCGATCTATCTATGCAAAAGCTGATTCAAGAAGCCCTCGCAAGCGGCAAGACAAAAATCAAGTTCGTTATAAGGCCCATACTCCTTGGCGATGTTGTCCGCTTTGAAGAAAATCAGGGTCAGTCAAGGGTTTTGGAGAAGGAACTGGAGATAGATATTACTAAACTTGTCAAACCGAAAGATGAGAGTGTCGAAACGAAAAACAAGTCAATGTATGAAGACTATAAGGCTAAGAAAGTGACCCTGCGCCAATTCGCACAACAGGTACAGGCAGGGGAAGTAAAATTCAAAATGAAGGTTAACGAGCCTGGAAATGCGGCACTTTCTATTTCCATATGGGATCAGAGCGGAATGATCCCCTTGGATCACCTGACCGTGCCTATTCAGGTGTCAGATCCAAAGGTCTCAGAGGTAAAACGCAGCGTTACAAAGCAAACAGTCCCGTTCAAGGCTGGCCGGGGAACTCTTCTCGATGTGTCTTTTGATTTTTCTTCGACGGGCCCCCTCGTCGCCGACGCGGCGTTTCATGTCTTTGAGCCAGGCCAAAATAGAAATAGTATAGTTCTTTTTGCTGCAAAGACAGGCAAGGAAATTTCCGTTTATGCGTGGGAGACCGAATCCTTGCTGAGTGATTACATTATAGATCCGGAACAATTTCTCGCAGAGCTCAAGAAGGCTCGCAAACGCGCTAGAGATAAAGATAAAGATAAACGTCAATACAGCTATGAAGAGGCGGCTGATCAACTGCGGAAAAAGATTTTTACAGGGGTTACCGAAGAATATAACAGGCAAGCTGTGGAGGCGGAGAAGGTATTTAGTGATCTCGTAAGCAAAAAAAACGGAGCAGCCATAGTTTTTGTCCGTATGCGTAACGAGGGGGGCAAGCCTGTATATCTCCCATTGGGTATACTCGCCGCTCGCAGTCAGAAGCCGTTCCTCGATAAGAGAATCATTCTAGTGCAGCCCCTTCCGAGGGAACGTTATCCCGGGGGCGCACATCCCGTCCAGGCATGGACATTTGCAGTTCCAAAGCAGCTTGACGAGGTAGTAAAGGATAGTATCTTCGGCCTTGCGCTCAACGAACTGAAGGTTCCTGACCCTGGTCCTCCGGTGCTTTATCGGGACATCCAACAGGTCATGGGCTTCTTTAAAGAATATCAACCATCGGCTGCGGGTGCAAAACCAGAGGGCATTCTCCTGCTGGCCCACCATGCGGGAGGGAATCTGTGGTTTACCGCCGAGGGAAAAAGGATTATAAATGAAGATATAAAGCGCGTCTTTCCTCCCGGAAGCGTCGCGATTCTCTCCGCCTGTTCAGTCGCCGCGGCAAAGGGGAATAACCAGAAGATTCTTGAGAAGCTCAACAAAAACGATATCGATGCCATGATTATTTCCCCATTCCCCGTGGATGCCAATTACGGCACGATGCTCTCGATTCATTTTATTGAAGCCCTGGAGAAAGCAAAAGGATTAACAATTGCTGACCTCTTTGGCGCTGCCACGGCGAAAACGACCAAGTACTTCGAGGAGAAGAAAACAATCAACTTTGAGGATATGGCCCTTGAGTTCCTGATTGCGGGGGATTATCGAATTAGTGTAGCACCCAAATAAGGAAGATTCCACGGAAGGAGGATTAGGAAAATGAAGAGACTTTCAATTCTACTCGTGGCTTGCATCATGATGGGGGGGTGTGCATCGACCGCAGGGGGTTTTTCTTCCACATCGACGCCGTCATTCAAGGCGGCCTCGACCCCTGACAGGACAATTGTTGTTATCAGCGATCTTCACTTGGGTCTCGGAAGGGATGCTGATGACTCACGGGATGCCAAAGAGGACTTCCGCTGGCCTAAGGCATTTAAGGCTTTTCTTGATGAGATTTCAAAAATGGGGAACCAGAGGGTTGACCTCGTCATTGCGGGCGATTTTCTGGAAATGTGGCAACCTCCGGCAAATATTTACTGCAAGGGGGCGAGCGCAGGCTTGGGCTGCACAATCGACGAAATGAAAGAGATTGCGATCTGGATTACCAGAGTTCATAGCGAGGTGTTCAATGATCTCAAGAATTTTTCGCAGAAAGATCAAAACAGATTGTACATCATCCCAGGTAACCACGATGCTGCTCTGTTAGCTGCATCTGTGTGGGCGCCTATAGGCAAGGCACTCGATGCCGACAAGGGTCGAGTCTGCTTCGTAAGTAGTGGCATCTGGACATCTGCAGACGGCAGCATTGTGGTTGAGCACGGACACCAGATAGGAAGTGATGCCAATAGATACAAGACATGGCCAAACATTGGTCGTACTAAGGGTGGTATTGAATATATCATTCGTCCCTGGGGGGAGAGATTTGTACAAAAGATATTTAACGACCAGGAAAAAATTTATCCCATTATCGATAACCTTTCACCAGAGAGTGCCGGCGTAAGTTACCGGATGGCAGATCGTGGAAAATGGGGCACAGGCAAAGATATCGCGCAGTTCCTTGCTTTCAACCTATTTCAAACCTCCTTGCCCCAGATGGCGCAAGTTCTCGGTACTGAGGAATCCCCAGAGGATAAACCTAAATGGGACATCAGCGAAGCTCGAAAACTCGGTCATCGCCTCTTTGTTGCTGCTCTGTCGGAAGATGATGGTTTCCGCGCTCAACTCCTTGAGAATTCTGACCAGGCGAAAGAAGTCCGCCGGGAACTTGACATGCTCGCCAATGATCCTAAGCGGCTCCCCGATGAAAATATCAAAATGCTCTGTGATCAGGCCGCTATCCAGGAAAATTCTGTATGTAAAGCGCCCGAACTTGGGGCCTTCGTTGAGAAAAAACTTGTCCCCAGAGAATGGGTTCTCGCGAGCCATTTGAGTCAGAAGGAAAAAGATTTCCCGCGAATGCGGTACTTTGTCTATGGTCACACGCATCTGTTCGAGGAAGCCTGGCAGCCCAGCGGCACCTCATACGTGCAGGTTTTGAATTCGGGCGCCTTTCAGCGCTTGATCAATGAAAAGGGATATCTCCGCCGTGTTAACGACAGAAAAATATCCCCGGCGGAGGGGCTCAAGAAGATCGCTCTCGAAGAGCTGCCGCCCTGCTATACGTGCGTCCTCATTCCTTATAATGAGAATCCCCAGGTCTTGCGTTGGGTGATGAAGGAGTCAGATAACACCGGAAGTTTTGCGAAGCCTGGAGATAACGTCTGCGAGTGATGGAAGAATGGGACAGGTCATGCGCCAGGATTATTTGAAATTTTCCATGCGGTAATCCTGCATGGAATAACAGGGGGTATGCCTACCAGAATATATTGAATTGTGGAGCGAAGGCGGGATCAATCTGTTGATTGTGCAATGAAAGTCCTGCAATTATTCCGCCGCTCTGTCTCTACAGAGGGCGAGGGTAAGTGGCGTCAACAAAGATTCGGCCTCGGAGGTATGATGCATGTGTCTAACGGTTTCTAATGTCCGCTCGGCCACGCAGTGGAACTGGGACGGGGATCTGATTGAGCACGGCACGATCATCAAGGCGGCGCGGATGATCCCCGGAACAAATACGCGTTACGAGATCGATATCCGCGAGTACATCGCCAACAAGGACAATGCCGTTATCAGGCGTGAAATCGAGCGAATCGCCGACGGCCTCGGCAGCGCTGATCGCGGGCTCTTCTTCTCGCACAAAGAGGGCTCGTTCGACTTCCGCATGCGGACGGTGACGGAGCACCTTGCGCAGCGGGTCACGTACGTCAAGGGCTCACGGGGGTTCGACAGCTGGCTCTTCCCCGAGGAAACGCTTGAAAAAGGCAGCGGCGACTGCGAAGACCGGGCCTTTCTCCTCGCCTCCCTCATGCTTTCATCGGGCATCAGCAGCTACGTGGTGCGCGTTGCCCTCGGCAGGCTCTACAACCAGCAGTCACGGGAGTCCCGGGACCATGTCTGGGTCATGTATAAAAACGAATCGGGGCTCTGGATGCTGATAGAGCCGCTGCTTCACAGCAAGCGGGCACGCCAACAAGGGGAGGCCCTCCGCCAGAAGTCGGCGCGCGTGGCCACAGACACGTATGAGTACGTGCCGTACTATGTCTTTAATGACTCTCATGTGTGGAGTCTGAAGAACAACACCATCGAGACGGCCTTCCTGGATTACTTGCATGCGCGCCGATTCTGGGAGGAGTTTGATCCCGAATTTGCCGCCTCGGTGCATAACCATATCTTTGACCTGGCCCTCGATAAACTGAGCTGGTCCGATCTGATCTATGTCAAAGGGGTCAGCGTGGCGATGGATATTAATCCAGCTACGTACGATCCGCGCGACCACTTCGATAACGGCTATATCGCCGAGGGCTGGAAAGGTCTGAATGATAATTTGACGAAGAAGACCCTTGACGGCCTGGCGCGGGCCTGCCACACCGTCGGGGACTTCTACGCCCACTCCTCCTATGCCCACTTCGCCAAAAAGGATGCCCAAGGCAGGCTCGTCCTCTTCGACGGTACCCTGTCCGACAATCAAGTCGCCCGGATCCCCGACTACGGCAGCGGAGACTTCGATCTGCACGATACGCAGCGCTTCACGGTGAACGGCACGATGTGCACCATGACCAAGGATGAGGCCATTGCCTACTGGAACAGCCGCACGCTCATCTCAGGCCGGTTCGCCCAGCCCGGAGATCCCTATCAGGGTACCTTGGAGAAGCTCTTTATCTCCATTCCCTATCAGCTCAGACACGGCGCCGATTTTATGCCGCGCGCCTGCCTGCCCCACCATAACGAGATTGCGGTGGACAGCGGTCTCGACGCCGGCGAAAAGATACCCGCGAAGCACAAGCTCTATCAGGATCCCCGGACGTATGCCGACCAGTTCACGCTGCGCTTTAACGCCGCCCTGAATCATATTAAAGAGCTTTACGGCATCTGGAGCCAATAGCCGTAACGAATGAAGAGGTTGTTGAACAAATGACTTCTTGCAGGTTGTTCAAAAATGCCCAGATGCAAGGCCCTCGAAATCCTGAGGAATGAGGCGTACTTGGGCGTACTCCGCAATGACGAAGGATGAGAGAAACGCAGCAGATGGGCGTTTTTCAACAGCCTGTGAAGGTTTGACCTTTCAGCCGCTCCCCCGGATCAAGCACTCTCTGCCAGGGCAAAAAAATGCAAATTTAACCTAGCAATTTGAGAGATGCTATGCTATATTAGTAATGCCAAATACAACCTCTCTGCTTTTCTGCTTTCCCATTATATACCCCCACATGGAAATGGCCGATTGCCGAGCAGGACGGAACGGCCAAATACTATCTCAATACAACAAAGGAGCACTATGAACACTATTCAACACAAAAGATTTGACGATTTGACGTTATCTACAGAACTGCAACAGGCAGTAGCAACCATGGGGTTTGAGGACCTAACGCCGATCCAATCCGGGGCGATCCCTCTTATCCTCGACGGCAAAGACATTATAGGCCAGGCACAGACAGGTACGGGAAAGACCCTGGCCTTCGGCATCCCCATGCTTGAGCTGCTCGCGCCCCGGGGCAGGAAGCTGGAGGGCCTCGTCCTCTGCCCCACGAGGGAGCTCGCCGTGCAGGTTGCCGAGGAATTGAAGAGGCTGGCGAGATACCGCAGCGATGTGCACATCGTCCCCGTGTACGGGGGACAGCCCATCAAGCGGCAGCTCGACAGCTTGAAAAGAGGGGCGCGCATCGTCGTCGGGACGCCGGGACGTATTATGGACCATATGAGCCGGGGCACGCTGATATTCGATGCCCTTACCATGGTGGTGCTCGACGAGGCGGACAGGATGCTCGACATGGGATTCGTGGACGACATGAAAACGATCCTGTGGGCCATGCCCGAAGACCGGCAGACCCTCCTCTTTTCGGCCACCATACCCCACTCGATCATGGCCCTCGCGCAAAAGTTCCAGAGGGACCCGCATGTAGTCAATGTGGCCGGCGAACAGCTGACGGTCCCCCAGGTGGAACAGGCATACTGCGAGGTAAAGCCGTGGATGAAGCTCGATGTGCTCTGCTGGCTCATCGACACGTACAAGCCGGCCTCTGCCCTGGTCTTTTGCAACACCAAGCGCAGGGTGGACAAGCTCGTCAAAGATTTGCAGGCCAGGGGCTACGGCGCCGGCGGCCTGCACGGCGACATGACGCAGTCCCGCCGCGACGCGGCCATGCAGCGGTTCCGCACCGGACAGACGCGGATACTCGTGGCGACCGACGTGGCTGCCCGGGGACTGGATGTGCAGGGGATAGAGGCGGTTGTCAATTACGACCTGCCCCAGGACGACCAGCACTACATCCACCGGATCGGCAGGACCGCGCGGATGGGGCAGAGCGGCCGCGCCTTTACCCTCTGCCTCTCGGAGGAGCTGGGAAGGCTGCGGGAGATACAGCACTGCGCCAATACGCGCATCAGCCGCCACGCAACCCCTTTTCTCAAGGACCGGAACCAGGAGAAACGCAGCTCTACGGCTTTTAAGACCAAGGGCCGGGCAAAGCGAAAGCGCTGGCCTGCCAGGCAGGCTCATTGACAGGGCAATACCCTCGACAAGCCTGATTGGGCATAGAAACCTTCTATACGACCCCCGCAAGCAAATAAGGGGAACGCCTTTAACAACGTTCCACTTGCGCACTTAAAAAACCGATGCAAAGAAAAAAGACCTGACCCTGCCTCCCCCCCGATCTACGGAACCACCTCTATGACGCCCTCCATGCCCTTTTCGCGATGACCCTTGGAAAAGGGGGCCTTCTTGCTGCAATAGAGGGGATATTTCCCAACCTTGGTCGGGGTGAACTTTATGATTTTGGGGGTTGAGCTCAGACTCTCCTGAAATTCTATTCCGGCCTCGGGGGATTTGGCGACTATGTCGTGAGGGATGAGACCCGATTCTTTTGATACCTTCAACTCCACGGGGATGTTGACTTTTACGACTATATGATTTGGCTTAAAGAAGTAGCTACCACCGACGATTTCCACCCTCTGAACACCATCCTTGCTCATGGGTACTACGGTTACGGACACCGGCGCGCTCGCCGATATACAAAGGGCGATCACTACTGCGGCAATGACGAATAGCAATTTTTTATACTTCATGGCTCCTCCTTTTTTATTTTCGTGTGTGACAGTCCCCCACTCTCCCCTACCTTTAGTTAAATATATCTACAATTGTGGGGATGTCGTGTAACGACACCCTACCTCTTTGCTAGATATTACTACATTATAGAGGGGATGTCACAACGTGACACTTTTTTGATTAGATATCTCTATTCTTAAACAGGGGATGTCGCTCCCGCTCTCCAATATAGAGATAATGATTACGGCCGAAGGTGGCCCTTTGGCCAGATCCCTGCCGCTCTGCGGCATCCCCTCATTAAGAATCTAAAGGAAGGGGAGAAGCGGGAAAGGCGACACTTCACATCAATACTGATATACCTATAACTATTTGTAACACGTAGAGACAGATGATCCCCACCCCGATTGCAAGATGAGGCGTTCTCCACGCTGATTCCTGTCCCTTTATTTTTCTGGAGACGGCATATTGGCCGAGAAGAAAGAGCACAATCAATGACCCCACGGCCAAATGGAGCGGGTATTCCACCAGCCGCCCTTTGTCGATGTAGACCAGGAGCAGGCCAAGGCAGAATCCCAACAGACCCATGACGACAAGAAAAGGACCGAGCCTCCTGTGCCTTCTCATGGCCTTGACCTGCGGCTCGCCCCTTTTCCTCCCTCTTCTGATTGTAAGCCCCATCCAGGCCTGGTAGAAAAAGACAAGAGCCAGTAAGGTGTTGAATGAACCGTGCGCAACCTCGGAGATATCTATGAATAGGTCGAAAGTCATAGGGATAAGCTAATGCCTCAAAGATCGGTTTCAAGGTCAATGTGGATTTCAAGGCACAATGAGCAGGCATAGGGCCGCCACAGCCAAATCGCGGCTTGCGAAAATCGTTGGTGCAACTGAAAAATTCCCCCGGGGGGGGAGGGGAGCAGACGTACGTTACAATCGCGCCAAGACTTTGATTTTATTGAAGAACTTCATAAAATTCGGGAGGGCAATGGCAACCAGGATGGCATAGCGGCTCCCATTTTATTAGCGCAGGTTGTTTATACTGCCCTGAGCGGCATCGTAATTGCTTTTCATACTATGAGAAATAATAGCGTATTGACGACATTCATGCGATATTTCATCCTGTAACACTGAGTATTGACGATCGAAAGACATATTCATTTCCTTCATCTTCTTATGTGATGTAACACTGCTCTGAATCATACCTATGTTGCTGAGGGTATCCTGCCATCGGCCCGCAAATTCATTTAATTTTCGACTGGAGTCTATCAGCCATCGGGTATATTTCATGGCCTCTTTTTTTTCGTCATCGGTGAGATTTGCAGGAAGAGGCTCCGCAGCAAGCCCTCGCAGCGTCCGCGCCGCCTGCTGCAATTTATTTATACGCACCTGCGCAAATTCTGCTGTATCAATATTTTCACGAGGCACTCCCTGCCCTGCTGCCTTCAGCTGAAAAATAAACAGGCTGATCAGGAAGGCAATCAAAAAAAGATTACCATACCGCCTTGCTCGATTATTCATAGTAATATCCTCCTTTTCGCTATATCCTCACGAAAACTTGAAAGTGTCCCTCCTTGGCTTCCCCCCTGGGGATTAGTCGAAGATCCCCCGGCGGGGAGGGGAGCACGCGGGCATTACCAACCTGCCATTTCTCTGATTTTGTTGACGAACTTCATATAGTTCGGGATGGCAATGGCAACCAGGATGCCGATGATGAGCAGCACGATGAGGAGCTCCGTGAGGGTAAAACCTGAAGGTTTATCCGATAGCTTCATCTCCCCCACCTCTTTAATAAAAAATATGAAAGTAGGGATGCCCTTCAGCGGCACCCCTGCTCCTTGTAACAGAGATCAGGTATCCTGTGCGACCCGGAGGCAAAGAAAAAAGCCCTGACCCCCGATTGGTTTGAAACACCATCTTCTCAAGACGGAAACGGGAGATGGGCGTGATCTGAAGAGAAGACGTTGCTTCCTTTTAAGATTTTATCATCGAGCCGGATATTCTGGGAATTCCACCTTTCGTTGTTATCGGCCCACTCAAGGGATGTATCGATGTATTTCACCACGCCATTACCGGCGATATTAAGTAACAGGAAAAGCATGATCCGCCTGAGGTTGATAGGAGAAACTCTGAAAAGAAATGGAATATGCCGAACAATGGAAGAGAAAGAATAAAACTCGTTTTGGACATAATGGTGTCCCTCGGCAAGCTCCTGGGGAGTCATGTTCTTGGGTTGAAAAAC
>Ga0299912_10002168_pt1 | contig 16105 bp, 29 predicted proteins | sample RVTome_2_FD_207667 | JGI IMG/M metagenome (GOLD analysis project Ga0299912, IMG submission 207667) | Soil microbial communities from uranium-contaminated site in the Upper Colorado River Basin, Wyoming, United States - RVT95D214 (version 2) ... | reverse complement strand
CCGACGATGTTGCCCTTTTAGGCTAGCTCTCTCTTCTATAGTTAGAAAATTCTTCATTCCTCATTATTAACATATTTTTAACCTTTATTCAAAGCTTTACACCCAACTTTCATTCACGATGGGTATACTCATTAAAGATATTCTTATTTGGATCATGCCGCTTACGGTAGCCGTCTTTATTGCCCACTCGGTCAGTTCTTTTGAACGGAAGGCACCTCTTTTTATACTTACCCTTATCGTCTTTGAAGCCTTCTCCAATTTCAGTAGCGTCTGGTATGCCTTTTTTTGCGCGCAGTTTGCAGCAGACCAAATGCCCTCAATTGGGATTTCGAAACTTTCTAGCGAGTTTACAGCCATATGGCGCTTGCCTTTCAACAAACCAAGTTGGTGGTCTGCTGAAAAAGGGGCCGTCGTTGGTCTTATCTTGGGATGTATTAACGCCTTTACGAAGCATCCCCTTTTGACCCAAGCCCTTGTTCGCGGGAAAGGGATGATTGAATGGGTTCTTACCCGTGTCTTTGCGCGGATGATCCCCTTGTTTATTTTGGGGTTTGCCGTTCAAATGTATCAGACGAACCTACTAAATCATATCTTCGCCCATTATGCCCTTTTAGTGATATGGCTTGTCCTCTTTTTGTTTATATACCTTTTCGTTTTGTTTGCTTTAGGGGCGGGATATTCCTTGAATGCAATTTTCAAGAATATTCAAAACCTTTTACCCGCAGGGGGGATTTCTTTAACATCAGGGTGTAGTTTGTCCACCATGCCATGGACGATTGAAGGAGCTTCCAAGAACCTTCAAAACCCAAAGTTGGCCCAAGCGATTATTCCATCGACCACCAACATTCAGCAGATTGGTGATTGCATTGCAAACGCCTTTTTATGCTTTTTGATTTATCGGCATTTTTATGGCGTAAATCCTGATCTCGTAACATGGCTCAGTTTTAGTTTTGTCTTTGTCCTGGCTCGCTTTGCCACAGCAGCGGTCTTGGGAGGTGCCATTTTTATCATGCTACCCCTTTACGAAAGTTATTTAGGTTTCAATGGGGACATGATCGCCATCATATTGGCGCTGAATGTCTTTTTAGACCCGATTATTACCAGCTGCAACGTGGTTGCTAATGGAGCACTGTGTCGCGTTTTTGAGCGGGTTTGGATGCGGATTCAGGTGGTTGTTTATGGCAACTCTCAAGAGGTGGTTGAAACGACAAGAGATTAAGCCGTATAATTTTAAAACGAATAATTTGGTGAGGTAGAAGTGATCTTTAAAAATAGTATATTCATTTTTCTGTATTCCTTTCTCGTTTTTCAATCTGCATCACGAAATACTTTGGTAGCTAACCCATCTTTAAATGATTTACCAGATGATATGGTTGTTGTGATTTTGAAAAACCTTGCACCTAATGAGCTCTGGTTGATTTCAAGGCTATCTAAAAGGTTTCATGACCTAACTCATAGGCCTGAAGTTTGGCAGGACAAACCCATTCAACTCCATCCGGAAAATGTTAGAAAAATTCTACCCAATAACAATTTTCCTGTAAAATATTTTAAGGCTTTAGAAGAAAATGTTGTTTCTCACTTAAATAATAGGGAGTTTTATACCAGGTCAGCTTATCCTACTGAATGGAAGAGCGACGATCTTAAATATATTGCCAACTTCCCACATTTAAAAACCCTCAAATTTTCGTTAGCGTGCGACATTCGTAAATATGCCATGTCCTATTTAAATGGACTTACGGAACTTCAAGAACTTCACTTAAATTGCCGATCTCTAAAAAACAAAGACCTAGAAAATATTGAAAATCTTACAAAGATTAAGATATTAAGCCTTCACCAGTTTCAAGTACTGGATGAGGAAGGCCTAAACCATATAAGGCGCCTTACAAAGTTAGAACAGCTCATAGGAATAGAAAGTTTTGAAACAAATGAAGTAGGGCTTAATTCTTTAAATACTCTTCCAAACCGACAAATATTAAATATCATCCCCTATTTGAAATGAGAGTTGGATACCTCTAAAAACTGAAAAGCAGAGTGTCATCCTGAACCTTTAGTCCCGAACTTGATCCGGGATCATTCGGGATCTGAATGACAACGAGATCCTGAGTTCCCGCTACGCGGGTCTCAGGATGACAAAAGGGAACAGCATGGCACGTCGAGAAAGAGTAACGTACGCCTCAGCCTATTTTTCCTCGTCAGACGCTTTCTCCGCAGTCGGGCCTGAATCCTTGCCCTTTGCGGTAAGATCTCGATCCACAAGCTCAATAATGGCAATGGGAGAGTTATCACCTGGACGGAATCCGGCCTTGATAATACGAACGTAACCCCCAGAGCGCTTCTTGTAACGTTCAGCCAAAGGTCCCATAACTTTGGCAGCCAACTCTGCATCCCCTAAGAAAGAAATTGCTTGGCGACGACAGGCAAGACCGCCTCTTTTTCCTAAGGTAATCATCTTCTCTACGAGCGGGCGAAGATCCTTGGCCTTCGGCAAGGTTGTCGTAATTTGCTCATGTTTCAACAAAGACGAAGCAAGTCCTTTAAAAAGCGCTTTTCTTTCTCCTGAGTGACGGTTGAGCTTACGGCCATTAACACCATGACGCATGACTTAGGTACTCCTTTATCTCTTAAAACGGCTCATCGAGCTTTTTAATAAGCTCTTCAATATTTTCTGGCGGCCATCCAGGGATTTCCATCCCTAAGTTTAAGCCCATTTGTGTAAGAACTTCTTTGATCTCATTCAAGGATTTCCGCCCAAAATTCGGGGTCCGCAACATTTCTGACTCGGACTTTTGAACAAGATCACCGATATAGATAATATTATCATTTTTCAAGCAATTAGCTGAACGGACAGAAAGTTCGAGTTCTTCCACCTTACGTAGTAAAGCTCGATTGAAAGGAAGGATTGAATCTTCTTTTTCAGCATAAGCTTCTTTAGGTTCTTCAAAGTTAATGAATTTTTGAAGTTGGTCTTGTAGGATACGCGCCGCCAATGCAACTGCATCGTCAGGGCGTACAGTCCCGTCTGTCTCAATACGCATAATCAGCTTATCATAGTTGGTTTGTTGACCCACACGCGTGTTCTCAATCTTATAAGAGACTTTACGGACAGGACTATAGAGCGCGTCCACGGGCACTAACCCAATGGGTGAATCCACTTTTTTGTTGCTTTCGGCGGGAACGTATCCCTTCCCCGTATTGATTGTCAACTCCATTGAAAGTTTGGCCCCAGCGCCGAGCGTGCAGATGTAATGATCCTTATTTAAGATCTCAAGGTCTGCTGGAGTTTCAATGTTACCGGCAGTTACCACAGTAGGCCCTTCCGCCTGAAGCTTAACACGTACAGGTCCAGTTTTATGAAGTTTTGTAATGACCCCCTTAAGATTAAGGATAATATCGGTCACATCCTCATTCACCCCAGGCAGCGTTGAAAACTCATGCAAAACCCCTTCGATTTGAACCGATGTAATTGCTGATCCCTGTAAAGAGGAAAGCAACACACGGCGCAAAGCGCTTCCTAAGGTCATTCCAAACCCAGGTTCAAGCGGATCCGCCGTTATCGTGGCAACATAATTAGGATCTTCACTATGATCTAGATTCAACTTGTAAGGTTTAATCAGAGCCTGCCAATTTTTTTGTATCACGAGTCTACCCTCTCGGTATAAGTAGTTCAGTTAATAACCCAGTTTTAAACACGACGGCGCTTTTTAGGTCTGCACCCATTATGCGGAACAGATGTCACGTCCCGAATAGAAGTTATCACAAACCCAGTGGCTTGCAGGGCGCGAAGTGCTGATTCACGACCAGATCCCGGCCCCTTCACTTCAATTTCGAGGGACTTCATTCCGTGCTCTTGGGCCTTCCGTCCCGCATCTTCAGCCGCCATTTGTGCAGCATAAGGTGTTGATTTACGAGATCCTTTAAATCCCTTTGTCCCGGCCGATGACCAGGCAATGGTATTTCCTTGAACATCCGTAATATTAACCACCGTATTGTTAAAAGATGCATTTACATGTGCCACACCAGAGACGATGTTTTTTCTCTCTCTGCGGCGAATTCGTTGTCCTGGTTTTTGCGCCATCTAAAATCCTAACCTTTACTTTTTCTTACCTGCTATTGCCACTGCCTTGCCTTTGCGCGTCCGGGCATTCGTATGTGTTCTTTGCCCCCGCACGGGAAGCCCCTTACGATGACGAAGTCCCCGATAACACCCAAGGTCCATCAAGCGCTTAATATTCATAGAAATATCCCGGCGAAGATCGCCTTCTACCTTATATCCATGGTCAATTGCTTCACGGATTTTTAAAACTTCAGCATCCGTTAATTGATGAACGCGCCGCGCAGCAGGAATATCTAACTTATCACAGATTTCCTTTGCCTTTGCCGGACCGATTCCATAAATCGATCGTAATCCAATTTCAACTCTTTTTTGCGTTGGTATGTTAACGCCAGCTATACGAGCCACTCACTTCTCCTTAATTCACTTTTCGTAAGGTTCCTAAATATCCTGTGCGGAGTATAGGCATCCTGACTTATCTGTCAACACCTGCGATTTTCCTAAAAGCGATTCAATTTGAGCACTCACTGCCTCAACAGATTGCATACCATCGACTACCATTAAAGGATGAGCCTTGGAATAGTATTCTATGATAGGCTTTGTTTGCTCATTATATATCTGTAATCGCCTTCTTATCGTTTCAGGTTCATCATCAGGACGATGCATAAATGCATGCCCTGAACACTTATCACAAACTCCTTCTTTCTTAGGAGGGATCTCTGGTGTATATGTAGCACCACATGTTTTACAAACCCTCCGGCTTGAAAGACGTTTGATAAGCTCTTCATCATCCACCGTAAGCTGGATAATCGCATCAAATTCAATACCAATCTGCTCAAAAATCTCATCAATCTTTCGAGCTTGATTGAGCGTTCGTGGAACGCCATCCAAAATAACGCCTTGATCTTTCACTTTCCGCAAACACTCTTCAAAAATTTTGAGGACAATTTCATCTGAAGGGAAACGTCCTGACTCAATCGTTTCTTTGACTTCAATCCCTAACGGCGTTTTCTCTTTAATCTCTTCCCTTAATAGATCTCCCGTTGAAATCAACGCAAGACGATAGCGCTCTTGAAGCAGGCGCCCTTGCGTCCCTTTTCCCGCTCCCGGAGGACCAAAGAGAACAATGTTCATTTCCGGATTCCCTTCAATCGCGTCTTCTTTAAAAGCCCCTCATATTGATGGGCCAATAAATGGGAGTGAATTTGAGCAACCGTATCCATAGGAACGCTCACCGCAATCAAAAACGTTGTTCCTCCCAAGTAAAAAGGTAAGGAATAAGCAGCATAAAAAAACTCGGGCACAGCACAAACAAAGGCTAAATAGGCCGCTCCCACCACTGTCAATCGGGTAACAACGCCATCCAAATAATCAGCCGTATTACTTCCTGGACGATAGCCAGGAACAAAACCGCCAGCCTTTTTTAAATTCTCAGCCGTTTCCTGGGGATTGAACACAATGGACGTATAAAAAAAGGCAAAGAACACAATCAAGAAAAGATAAATCGCAATATACGCCACCCCTCCGTGCTGTAAGCCCGCAAAAATCCATTGGAGCCATTCAGGACCACGCCCACCAGAAAGTTGAGCGATTGAAATCGGCAGCAACAAAAGAGAGCTTGCAAAAATAGGAGGGATCACACCCGTGCTATTCAATTTAATGGGTAGATGGGAACTTTCACCTGAAAACATTTTATTTCCCATTTGCCGCTTTGGATATTGAATAAAGACACGGCGCTGTGCCCGCTCCATAAAGACGATAAAGGCAATCATTGCCACTGAAAATGCAAGGACAAATAAAATTAAGACATAGGATAACGCCCCTGTTCTTCCCAATTCTAAGGCGTTCACAATCGAAGAAGGAAGGTTTGCCACGATACCCGCGAAAATCACAAGAGAAATTCCATTTCCGATACCACGACTCGTGATTTGTTCACCCAACCACATCAAGAAAAGAGTTGCCCCTACAATTGTAATCACAGTTGTAAACCTGAAAAAAACACCTGGATCAACAACAGCTGACCCTGACGCTCCCTGCAAAGATTCAAGCCCTACAGCCGTCCCATAAGATTGCAAAATAGCAATTAACACAGTTAAATAACGTGTATATTGGTTTAGCTTGCGTCGACCTGATTCGCCTTCTTTTTTGAGGGCCTCAAATTGAGGCGAAATGGCTGTCATCAGCTGGATGATAATACTCGCTGAAATGTAGGGCATAATATTAAGAGCCATAATGGACATACGGCTTAATGCACCTCCCGAGAACATATCCACCATCCCGAATATTCCGCCCCCGTGGGTCCGGGCAAACTCGCCCATGACACCAGGGTTTATTCCAGGCAAAGGTATGTATGTCCCTAATCGATAAACGATCAGAACTCCAATGGTAAACCATATCCGCCTTTTAAGGTCTTCTGCCTTAGAAAAAGCCTTAAGGTTTATATTTGCTGCGAGTTGCTCTGCGGCCGATGCCATGGTGACCCTTTAGGTTGTTATTTTTGTTCAGTCGAAGGTTTGGGAGCCAAGATCTTTACTGATCCCCCAGCTTTTTCTACAGCAGCAATCGCTGATTTTGTAGCGCCCATGACTTCTAAAGAAACCTTTGTTTTGAGGTCACCTTTTCCCAAAAGACGAATGCCATCCCGAACACGTCGAACAAGACCTGCTTTTACAAGAACTTCCCCATTAATAAGGTGTTTTGAATCAAGCTTTCCGGCTTCGATCGCTTCTTGAAGGCGCCCTAAATTCACTTCTGCAAATTTGAGAGCAAAAATATTGTTAAAGCCACGCTTCGGTAAGCGACGGTAGAGTGGCATTTGCCCCCCTTCAAACCCATTAATAGAAACGCCGGTACGGGCTGTTTGGCCTTTACCACCTCGACCACCTGTTTTTCCTTTTCCAGACCCAATACCGCGGCTTATGCGCATTTTCGGGCGGCGGGCGCCAGGATTATCGCGAATTTCATTCAGTTTCATCGTTCACTTCCCATCAATTGAAAAGGCTTTACGCCCCTTCTTCAACCTTAACCATGTGTTTAACTTTTTGAATCATACCGCGAATTGCTGGCGTATCCTCAAGTTCACGTGTCTTACCAATCCTACTGAGCCCAAGACCACAGAGTGTTGCTCGTTGCTTTGCATCTCTACGGATAGAACTACCTGTTTGAGTCACAATCAACGTCTTGCCTTGCTTCTTTACCATTGTCTTATACCTCACCCTGAACCCGACGGCCGACGAGATCGCCAACTTTCTTCCCCCGGCGTGCCGCAACTTGGCGGGGAGCCGCAATCATTTGAAGAGCTTTAAAAGTCGCCTGTACCATGTTATTTGGATTGGAAGAGCCAATAGATTTACTCACCACGTCCTGAATACCGAGCGCTTCACAAACAGCGCGCATCGGGCCTCCCGCAATGATTCCTGTTCCGGGAACGGCTGCGCGCATGTGAACGTGTCCTGCTCCATAAGATGCGGTCACATCATGATGGAGCGTCCGACCTTCGCGGAGCGGAATACGCACCATATGCCTTTTTGCTTGTTCAGTTGCCTTTTGAATCGCTTCAGGAACTTCCCGTGCCTTGCCCGTTCCAGAACCCGCGCGTCCTTTACCATCGCCGACGACGACTAGCGCTGAAAAACCAAAGCGCTTACCGCCTTTAACAACTTTAGCGACGCGCCTGATTGCGACTAGCTTTTCAATTAACTCAATCTCTTCACGATCTGAGCGTGAGGATCGGCTGTTTTTTCCTTCTCGTGCCATTTTTCTCTACTTCCTAAAATAATAGCCCAGCATTGCGAGCTGCATCTGCCAAAGCTTTTACACGACCATGATAAAGATAGCCACCACGATCGAACACAACTTCTTTAACACCGGCTTTCACAGCGCGTGTTGCAACGAGCTTACCCACTTCTTCAGCCGCCGCAACGTTCGAGGTGGCTTTGAGCTTGCCCTTCAAATCCTTATCCAAAGTTGACGCAGTTGCTAATGTTTGATGGGCTTGATCATCAATCACTTGTGCATAAATATGATTTTTCGAACGGAAAATCGACAATCGCGGTCTTCCTACTGTCACCCGACCAAGCTTAAACCGTGTGCGGCGCTTGCGTCTTTCAAAAAGATCTTTTACCTGGCTCATAACTATTTCTTCTTACCTTCTTTACGAACAATATGTTCATTCTCATATTTCACCCCTTTACCTTTATAAGGCTCAGGCTTGCGATAGGCGCGGATTTCAGCGGCAACTTGGCCGACGCGTTGTCGATCCGCACCAGAAATTGCAATTGCTGTTGGTTTTTCGCATTTAATTTGTATTCCTTGAGGAATGGGATACAAAACATCATGGCTAAAGCCAAGTTGCAATTTTAATGTGCTTCCTTCAACGGCAGCACGATATCCTACACCGTTAATTTCAAGGCGCACCGTAAACCCTTCATTAACACCTTGAACCATATTTTTGATCCGATTCTTCCACGTTCCCCACAACATGCGGGCTTGTTTTGAATCATCACGCGGCCTGACGAGAATAGCATTGTTCTCATATGTAACTTGAACTTCTTTACTCAAAAGAGCCGAAAGCTCACCATTCTTTCCCTTTATTTTAATTTCCTGTTCTTCAAGTTGACAGGTCACTCCTTGAGGGACTTGAACAGGATGTTTTCCAATACGTGACATTATCTCATCCTTAGAATACGTTGCAAAGGACTTCACCGCCCACATTCATCTCCCGAGCTTTTCCGTCGGAAAGCACTCCTCTTGGAGTTGAAAGAACGACAATTCCTAGGCCATTATTAATGGGTTTTAGGTCTTTAATTTTTGCATAAACCCGACGTCCTGGTTTTGAAACACGATCAAGACTTCGAATCACTGGTTGGTTTTCAAAATATTTGAGCTCAATTTTAAGCTGCTCAATACCCTCTGATACTTTTTCCTGAGAGTATCCTCTGATGTAACCTTCTTGCACCAAAACTTCAAGCACATTTGCACGGAGTTTTGAGGCTGGTGACGTAATAGTCAACTTTCTTGCCTTTTGACCATTACGAATTCGAGTTAGCATATCACCTAATGGATCTGAGAATGACATTTGTGTCCCTCCTACCAGCTTGACTTCGTCATACCGGGAATAAGCCCGGCTGACGCAAGCTCGCGTAAAGCGATTCTGGAAAGTTTAAATTTACGATAAACCGCACGCGCGCGCCCTGTCAGTTGACAGCGTGACCGAACGCGATTTGGTGAACTATTCCGCGGTAACTCCGCCAACCTAAGTCGTGCTTTAAACCGCTCTTCAGGAGGTAACGCCTCATTATTTGCTATCTCCTTCAGGCTTTTCCGACGTGTGGCGTATTGCTTGACCATCCGTTGACGGCGGAGATTTTTTTCAATTGAACTTGTTTTAGCCATTTGCTTCTCCTACCCTACTTTTGTCCTGTAAAGGGCATATCAAATCCTTTTAAAAGAACGAGTGCCTCAGCATCCGTCTTCGCAGTTGTTACAAGGGTAATATCCATTCCACGAATTTGATCAACTTTGTCATAGTTAATTTCTGGGAAAATAATATGTTCGCGAATCCCCAAAGAATAATTTCCTCGTCCATCAAAACTTTTTGGAGAAATGCCCCGGAAATCTCGAATTCGAGGCATCGCAATGTTAACTAAACGATCCAGGAATTCGTACATTTTCTGGCGTCTTAAAGTAACTCTCGTTCCAATATTCATCCCTTCACGAAGTTTAAAACCTGCAATTGACTTTTTAGCCTTTGTAAGAACAGGTTTTTGTCCCGCAATCAGGGCAAGCTCTTCAAGAGCTCCCTGAACTTTTCGACTATCTTGGGCAGCTTCTCCTAAGCCCATGTTAATCACAATTTTCTCCAGGCGAGGGGCTTCAAAAGGATTTTTATACCCCAACTCCTTCATCAACGAAGGTTTAACAACCTTCTCATAATGATCTTTTAATCTTGCCATTCTTCTTCCCTAACCCTCAATCGTCTCACCAGAGCGCTTAGCAACTCGTACCTTACGCCCATCTTTAAGAAATTTAATTCCGATTCGTGTCGGCTTCTTCGAAGCAGGATCCATATGAGCTACATTGGAAATATGGATGGAAGCTTCTTTTTGAATAATGCCGCCTTCTTGTGCAAGAGATTGTTTTTGATGTTTCTTCACGAGGTTCACCCCCTGAACAACAAGACGATTATCTTGACGAAGAACCTTTAAAACTTGACCTGATTTGCCCTTATCCTTACCGGACACGACACACACCGCGTCACCTTTTTTAATACGAAACCGCTGTGCCATTAGAGAACCTCCGGTGCAAGAGAAATAATCTTCATAAAATCTTTTCCGCGCAACTCACGCGTCACAGGACCAAAGATACGTGTACCAATAGGTTCGCCTTGCTGATTAATGAGAACAGCTGCATTGTCATCAAATCGAATTGCAGTGCCATCATTGCGTCGGATTTCTTTTGCTGTACGCACAATTACAGCTCGATGAACAGCGCCTTTTTTGACTCGTCCCCTTGGAATTGCATCTTTGACAGAAACGACAATAACATCACCGACTCCTGCGGTTTTACGTTTTGAACCGCCCAGAACCTTGATGCACTGCACCCGACGGGCACCGGAGTTATCGGCAACCTTCAGGTTGGTTTGCATCTGAATCATCTTTTACTTCCTTTCTCTCCAATACATAAGCGTATTAGTGATTACTTTCAACAATAACTTCCCACGTTTTAGACTTTGAATAAGGTTTGCACTCTTGAATGCTAACCTCATCCCCTTCCTTAAAACGATTTAGCTCATCGTGCGCGGCAAACTTTTTCGACCGCTTGATAAACTTATGATAGAGGGGGTGCTTTACGCGACGCTCTACCTGAACTGTAACCGTCTTATCACATTTTGCGCTAACAACAGTTCCCTTTAAAATACGTTTTGGCATATCAACTCCTCAAACTGTCATTGTGCGCTGATTTAACAAAGTCTTAATACGCGCAATCGTCTTACGTGCCACTTGAATCTGATGGGTTTTCTCGACTTGTCCGGTCACGCGTTGAAAGCGAAGCCCCATCAATTCCTTCCTCAATTCAACGATCTTTGCCTTAAGACTTGCATCATTCAGCTGTTTAATATCTTGCCACTTCATTATTCAATTCCCCTTGTCTCGCGGGAGATAAACTTTGTTGCTAAAGGTAGCTTGGCAGCTGCCAATGCAAACGCTTCCCGCGCCAGCTCTTCAGGCACGCCATCCAGCTCGAACATAATGCGCCCCGGATGAACACGGCAAGCCCAAAATTCAGTCGATCCTTTTCCACTTCCCATCCGGACTTCCGCAGGCTTTGCCGATACAGGCACGTCAGGAAAAATCAGAATCCAAACACGCCCGGTCCGCTTAATGTGACGGGTAATGGCCCTTCGTGCTGCTTCAATTTGACGCGATGTTACACGCTCAGGCGAAACCGCCTTCAACCCAAAGGCACCAAAATTCAAACGGGTTCCACCCTTTGCGTTGCCGTGGATACGGCCTTTAAAGGCCTTTCTATATTTTGTCTTCTTAGGGGCTAACATGTGTCAACAATCCTTTAACTAGCCGTACGATTAACTGTATGAAGGGCATTACGCTTATCAAGAGCCATTGGATCATGCTCCATAATATCGCCCTTATAAATCCACACCTTCACGCCAATGGTCCCATATGTGGTTTTGGCCGTTCCTTCTCCATAGTCAATATCTGCTCGGAAGGTATGCAATGGAACCTGTCCCTCCCGATACCACTCCATACGCGCAATTTCAGAACCCCCAAGGCGCCCACTCACGTTCACTCGAATACCCTTCGCGCCCAACTTCATTGCCGCTTGAATGGCACGTTTCATAGCCCGCCGGAAAGTAACCCGACGCTCAAGCTGTTGAGCAATAGAATCAGCTGCAAGTTTGGCATCCAATTCAGGTTTACGAACTTCCAAAATATTGAGACTAACTTCCGTTCCTACAATCTTCGAAAGCTCCGCCTTCAATTTTTCAATATCGGCGCCCTTCTTTCCAATCACAATCCCTGGCCGGGCCGTATGGATTGTCACACGTGCCTTTTTTGCCGGACGTTCAATGACGATCTTAGAAACACCAGCTTGCGATAAACGCTCTTGGATATATTTTCTAAGCTTCAAATCTTGATGAAGAAGGACACTGTAATCATGCCGAGCAAACCAACGGGAATCCCAGGTACGGTTGATTCCAATGCGCAATCCGATTGGATTTACTTTTTGACCCATTACGCCACTTCTCCAATTTCACTAACAATAATGCGAAGATGGCTAAAGGGCTTTTTAATACGCCCGGCCTTACTCCGCCCTCTAATATCCAAACGCTTCATTACCAAAGCCTTACCTACTGTTGCTTCAGACACGTAAAGCTTATCGATGTCAAGACCGTGGTTATTTTCGGCATTTGCAATAGCCGACAATAATGTCTTTTTAACATCACTTGCAATTCTTTTTGGAGAAAAAGTAAGGGCATTTAAAGCCTTATCCACTTTTTGTCCTCTAATCATTTGAGCTACCAAGTTCAATTTACGCGGACTTACGCGTACCATTCGCAAATTTGCAATGGCTGAATACTCTGGTAAACTTCGGGGACTTTTTGGCTTTGACATCACTCTCCTCTTTTCGCCTTCTTATCCGCAGAGTGGCCATAGTATGTCCGTGTTGGAGCAAACTCACCAAACTTATGACCAATCATGTTTTCTGTCACGAGCACAGGAATAAACTTTTTCCCGTTATGGACACCAAATGTGAGTCCCACAAACTGTGGCAAAACGGTTGACCGGCGGGACCATGTTTTAATAACTTCCTTACGACCTGATTCGCGGCTAACTTCTGCTTTTTTAAGAAGATAACCATCAATAAAAGGTCCTTTCCAAACTGAACGTGCCACTTACCTTGCTCCTCTTTACTTACGACGCCGAATGATTTGACTCGTCGAAGCTTTCTTTCGATTACGTGTTTTCTTACCTTTTGTTGGCTTACCCCATGGCGTACAAGGATGACGACCTCCAGAGGTTCGCCCTTCACCACCCCCATGAGGATGGTCGATGGGATTCATCGCCACACCACGGACAGAAGGGCGCACACCTAACCAACGGTTTCGGCCCGCTTTAGCCAAATTAATGTTCTTTTGATCAGGATTTGAAAGCGCCCCGACCGTTGCCATACAATCCCCATTGATTTTACGAACTTCGCCTGATGACAGCTTTAAAATGGCTGAGGGCCCGTCGCGTCCAACAAGTTGGATATAAGTTCCCGCAGATCGCGCCATTTGTCCGCCCTTACCAGGCTTCATCTCCACATTATGGATAATTGTTCCGATGGGAATGCTCTTTAAAGGCATTGCGTTTCCAGGCTTAATATCCGCTTTTTCTGAAGCCACGACTTGATCGCCAGCTGCAAGGCGCTGAGGCGCTAAAATATAAGCTTGCACACCATCTTCATACTTAACGAGGGCAATAAAGGCTGTCCGAATAGGGTCATACTCTAAACGTTCAACAATCGCCGGAACATCCCGTTTTGTCCGCTTAAAATCAATTAAACGATAACGCTGCTTATGACCGCCTCCAATATGACGGGTTGTAATTCGACCAACATTGTTCCGTCCACCTGTTCTTCTTAACCCTTCAGTTAAGGCTTTTACAGGCGACCCTTTCCAAAGCTCACTCCGGTCAACAAGGATAAGACCCCGCTGGGAAGAAGTGACTGGCTTATAATGTTTTAAACTCATTTCTATAATCCTGACGAAATATCGATTGAACTGCCTTCAACCAAAGTCACAATAGCTTTTTTCCGGTCGCTCCTCTGGCCTAATATTCCTTTAAAACGTTTTGTCTTGCCTTTTATGCGCAATGTATTCACTGCCTTGACCTTGGCTTTAAAAATTTCCTCAACCGCTTTCATAATTTCAGGTTTTGTCGCATCCAAAGCCACAGAAAACGTAACCTTATTCTGTTCGCTGCCCCGTGTTGATTTTTCCGTAACCACAGGCGATGTAATGATCTTATAAAGACGCTCTTGGCCAAGGCGTATAGTATCCTTTACAGCCTTCGTTTTAGCTACCTTCTTCTTTTCAACCTTATCTTTTACAACCTTACTCATTTTAATCTGCTCTCTAGATTTTCAATGGCAGCTTTCGTTAAGACCAAATGCTCATGACGAAGGATGTCATAAACATTGATCCCTTGCTGGGGTAGAACATCAACACCAGGAAGATTGGCCGCCGTACGTGCAAAGTCTTTATTAACCTCTGCGCCATCAATAATCAAGGCCGATCGTACCCCAAGCGTCTGAAATTTTTTTACGAGTTCATTTGTCTTCTTCGTTCCAATATTCAAATCTTCAACGATAAGCAACTCTCCACTGGCAACCTTTGATGAAAGGGCTGTTTTTAAAGCTAAATGGCGCACCTTCTTGGGAAGGCTATATCCATGATCCCGAGGATGAGGTCCAAAAATCACAGCTCCTCCTCTGAATTGAGGGGAACGCAGACTTCCTTGCCGCGCACGACCCGTACCTTTTTGACGCCATGGTTTTTTTGTCGTCCCACTAATTTGGCTAATGCCTTTCGTAGAATGGGTTCCTGCACGACGCTTGGCTAACTGCCAATGCACCATACGGGCTAGAATATCCTGACGAAGCGGACTGGAAAAAATCTCAGGGTTTAGCTGAACTTCGCCCACTTTCTTGTTATCAAAATTGCGAATTTCGTACTTCATATTATTCTGCCTCAACAGTTGTAGACTGTTCTTCTGGGATAGGCTGTTCTTCTGGGGCTTTCTCTTCCGCAAGAGGAGAGGCCGCATTTAAAAGGGCTGCAGGATAAGGCAATCCTTTTAGCGCCTTCTTCTTAACCGCATCCTGAATCAATATATAGCCGCCTGGATTTCCAGGAACCGCCCCCCGAATCCCAATTAATCCTTGCTCGGGATCAGTGAAAACAACCTCTAAGTTCTGAACGGTTACCCTTTCATCTCCCAAATGACCTGCCATTTTCTTGCCCTTGAAGACCTTACCAGGATCTTGACGCTGACCTGTTGACCCATGACTACGATGGGAAACCGAGACACCATGACTGGCTCGAAGACCACCAAAATTGTGTCTTTTCATGGCTCCAGCAAACCCTTTACCAATTGAGGTTCCTGTGACATCTACGTACTGGCCATTCAAAAAATGTTCGACGGATAATTGATCGCCAATATTCAAAAGAGCATCTTCCGAAACCCGAAATTCAACGAGCTTCTTTTTAGGTTCTACCTTTGCCTTTGCAAAGTGTCCCCGCATAGCTTTTGAAACACGCTTTACTTTTGCTCCACCAATACCTAGTTGAACAGCCGTATAGCCATTTTTTTCAACTGTCTTGGTCGCCACCACCTGACAGTTATCCACTTTAAGAAGGGTGATTGGAATATGCTCGCCCTTGTCAGTCAACAGGCGACTCATTCCCAATTTCTCAGCGATCAAACCCGTTCGCATTGTCTAAACCCCTAAACTTTAATTTCAATATCAACACCCGCTGGCAGGTCGAGCTTCATCAAAGCATCGACTGTCTGGGGTGACCACTCCGTAATATCCAAAAGTCTCTTATGTGTCCTCATTTCGAACTGCTCACGAGACTTTTTGTCAATATGGGGTGAACGTAGAACCGTAAACTTTTCAATATCAGTTGGAAGCGGAATGGGGCCACAAACTTTTGCACCTGTCCGCTTCGCTGTATTTACAATCTCGCTCGTCGACTGGTCTAGGACACGATAGTCATAGGCCCGAAGACGGATACGTATATTCTGATTTTCACTCATCTACTACTTCCTTTTCGTGCACCCCTATTGAGCACGGATAACCTCAACTACTTCACAATCGAAGCAACAACACCAGCACCGACCGTACGACCGCCTTCACGAATCGCAAAGCGGAGACCTTCGTCCATCGCAACCGGCGCAATCAATTCAACTTCCATCGCAATATTGTCGCCTGGCATGACCATCTCAACCCCATCCGGAAGCTTCACCGTTCCCGTCACATCCGTCG
>Ga0299912_10002167_pt1 | contig 16106 bp, 13 predicted proteins | sample RVTome_2_FD_207667 | JGI IMG/M metagenome (GOLD analysis project Ga0299912, IMG submission 207667) | Soil microbial communities from uranium-contaminated site in the Upper Colorado River Basin, Wyoming, United States - RVT95D214 (version 2) ... | reverse complement strand
TTATCGCAGGTGGGAAAAAGGTCAACTCGGTGATCCCAATGACGGCAAAGGACTTTACCACTTGGATGGGCACCCAATGCAGACAGGCTCAGTGAATGACGTCTATGCTTGGTGCCTCGCACTGCCAGCAATCAAACGGGACCGCCTGCTGTTCTTGGCGGTGGATGGTAGCTATGACTGCATGATCGTGCTTCGTGCACCGGAGGAGTTTCTCAGACGGGTGAACGACTGGCTCTCCGAATACAGAAAGGGCTTTTGGCTTCACTGCGGACTCGTCACCTACAATCGAGGCGAAGAAGTTGACAAGAAGGCTTTGAACTCCCAAAAGTTCCATTTCAACGTATTTCAGAAGGCACCACGTTTCAAAAACGATATGGAATACCGGATGTCAATCATCAATGCTACTTTCCAACACCTTCAGGAAGATTATCTCGACTTACTGATTGGCGATTGCAGTGACATCATGTCGATAGAGGCGTTACCAGACAAGTCGCCGAAGGGGACATATGGGGTTTGGCAATCGTAATAGAGTATTTTCCGTTTTTGGTCGAATCTTCTTTCAACCTCTCTTTATGATTCATCCTTTGTCCCCCTTGCAATGATATCAATATATTCCTTAAAGCTGTATTTTTTATATCTCTGTTTACCCGTAAACTCCTTCAGGATACCTACTTCCTCAAATTTCTTAACTAGTTCATTCGCTGACTCTTTTGAAATGTTCAATTTTCCAGAGACATCTTTTACGCTAACCAATGGGTTTTTAAAAAGTAAGTCTATGAGTTTCACCCCATAAACACTTGAAATTGAATGGTTATAAAGTTTTGTTATCAACTCCTCTTTTAACTGAATGACTTCTCGGGCAGTCTTTGCCGCCTCCTCAGAGGTTTCACTGACACCATTAAGAAAAAACTTTATCCAATCTTCCCATGCTCCTTTTAAGCGGACTTTCATTAGCAAATCATAATATTCAGCTCTGTTCTTCTTTAGATAAAAACTCAAATACAAAAGTGGTTTGGACAGGATTCCCTGCCAAAAAAGATAAAAGGTAATGAGAAGCCTTCCAATCCTCCCATTTCCATCTAAAAAGGGATGGATTGTTTCAAATTGAGAATGGATTAAAGCAATCTTAATCAGAGGAGGAATATTATTATTTTTATTATGAAAGAATTTTTCGAGGTCTCCCATTGTAGGTAACACCACTTCAGGTGATGGAGGAACAAATATCGCTTCGTTCAAAGAGGCACCAGGAGGGCCAATCCAGTTTTGAGATTTTCTAAATTCTCCAGGACTTCTATGGGCACCTCTTGTTTCTTCGAGTAGGATTCTGTGAATTTCTTTAATGAGTCTCAAAGACATGGGAAGCTCTTTAAGCCTTTCAATTCCATAATTCAGCGCTCTGATGTAATTGATCACCTCTTTTATCTCATTTACATTTTCTTTGGGAATTAAATCTGCTTCAAATTCCAGAATGCCTTCAAGGGATGCCTGGGTTCCTTCAATCTGGGAACTCAAAAGAGCTTCTTTTTTCACATACATAGCAATGAAAAGATCTGGGTTGGGTAAAACGGTTGTAATCCCATCTAATCTTGCAAGAGCCCTATCTGCTTCTGAAAGGAGTGACTGTAATTTTCCATCAAATCGGATCGGTGGAGAGGGGGGCAAAGGATTAGGGATAAATGCCTTATAACCACCTGGCTGCATTACAAACGTCCCTGCTCTTCCCTCCATAAACATTCCCTCTAGGCTTTCATCTAAGACAATTTTTTTTGACTTATACTATATTTCTTCAAATAAGTCAAGCTAAGTTGACTTAAAATTGATATGAGGTTTCTAAGTCAACCTTTCTTGTTGTGAAAATTTTGGTGTCAGGCATCGGTAATAATAAGAATTGTTTCAAGGTCTAATAAGCCTTCGATTTTGTCGGATGCTGAATAAATTTCAAGCATGACATTTCCTGGGATTTTCGACTTTTTACAGTTTCATCAATGATCTAATTTCAGGAAAGCCTGTTTGGATCACAGATTCCTTGGGGATGGAATTTGATTTGAGTTTTGGAATTGGATGATGGGAGCTTTATTTTCCGAATATTGAAGAAGTTTTTCGAGCTAAGAACTCTGTTGTCCTCCTACGACCAGCTCAGGTATCCTCAAAGTGGGTTGGGCATCGGAAACCGGGACTCCCTGACCGTCCTTTCCACACGTCCCTATCCCAAATCCAAGGTCATCACCTACCATGTCGATGTCTTTGAGGATCTGAGGCCCATTGCCTGTGAGAATCGCTCCCCGCACTGGCTCTGCCACCCTTCCTTTTTCGATCAAATATCCCTCACTGACTTCAAAGACGAAATCCCCATTGACCGTATTGACCTGTCCCCCACCCATCTTCTTAACGAATAATCCCTTCTCTACCGAACGCACGATCTCTTCAGGCTTTGTTTTCCCTGGAACGATCAGGGTGTTGCTCATCCTTGGAATGGGCTTCTGCTGGTAGGACTCCCTCCTCCCATTTCCTGTCGACTCAACCCCATCCTTGAGAGCTGTGAGCCGATCATAAAGGTACCTTTTTAGGATTCCCTCTTGCACTAAGACGGTTTTTCGAGAGGGCACTCCTTCATCATCAAAGGCATAGGAGCCCCTCTTTTGTGGTAAAGTAGGATCATCCACCACAGTGATCAGTGGAGAAGCCACTCTTTCTCCGATTTTCTTTGAATAGACCGAGAGCCCCTGTTGAGCCAAATCTGCCTCCAATCCATGGCCAATGGCTTCATGGATCATCGTTCCTCCGGCTTCGCTCGATAAGACAACCGTCATTCTCCCCATCGGTGCCTTTCTTGCTCCAAGCATGAGAAGGGATCTCTGGGTCGCTATCTCGGCCACTCTCTCCGGAGGATGAAGATCGAAAAGTTCAAAACCCATCGTCCCACCCACTGGTTCATATCCGGTCTGGATCAAATCCCCTTTTGCAGAAACGACCTGGACAGAAAAAATTGTCCCAACCCGCTCTCCTTCTCCTAAAATTCCTTCTGAATTTGCTATAGAAAGAATCTGATTCACATCCCGATAGAGGACCCTTACCTGTCGAACATGAAGATCGAGTCTCCGGGCTACATCGTTTGCTCGTTTCACTACTGAAACCTTCTCCCCAATGGAAATATCTTTAGGATTTCTCTCAATTGGGAAAGAAGATTTTCCAATGAGAGGGTTTGAAAGGGAGGCACAAGAGGGATGGGTGATGTTGATCACACTTTCCTCTCCATTTTCTTTTACGACACGGCTTATCTTCGAAGCCAAATCGATGAGAGCTTCTTCAGTGATCTCATTTGTAAAACTGTAAATCGTCTTTCCGCCAAGAAGGACTCGAAGACCCACTCCCAAATCCAGACCCGAAATTACTTTCTCTATTCGATCCTCTTCACAAACGATGGCGATCGAACGGGTCTGCTCAAAGTAAAGATCTGCAAATTCCCCTCCCTCTCTCAGGGCCTCTCTCAGTATCTTCTGGAATGGAATTGTTTCGATCATCCTTAAATTTCAAATGCCAAAGTTTCCCGCCAAGGCGGGATCAAATCAAATCTAAAGCCCATCCTTCGACAGGCTCAGGATGATGGTTTGAGAATGCTGAAGAATAAAATCATGGTGAGACTTCGGCGTGAGTTCAGTCGAACGCTTGTCGAACCATTGATTTGGGACTTTGACATTCATTTGACATTGGGTCCCGCCTCAGCGGGATTGAAATTGGGATTTAGACAAGTGCTCAATTGGGATCTCCTTGCCAAGGCCTTCCAAAACTTCATCCATGTCTTTTCCCCATCCTGGAGCTACCATCAACTCCACGACTGCTTCGTGTGGATCTTTGGTTCTTACGACGGCCATTCCCTCATAGGACTCGATGATGAATTTGAAGTAGGCAATATCCTTCCTCCTGAGCCTCAAATATCTTGATTGGGTATCCATTCTTCAAAGACGAAGGTTGAGGTTGAGGTTCAGGTTCAGAGATTAGGTTTTCCTTAACCTAAACCTTAGCCTCAGCCCTTATTTTTATGGATGAGGGTTCCTTTGACATCTCCGAAAAGGGCGACATCTTTGATCGTTCCCTCCAAGGGATAGAGCTCTTTTGATAACCATCCCTCGATGAGACCCTCTTTAGAATGGGTAATCTCTGGATCCAGAAAGAGCTTTACAAAAAACTCCTTTCCATCCTTAACCTTCTCAGATTTCTTCCTTCTCTCCTCCTCCTCTTTCGCAGCCACCCTCAGTTCGTAACTGAGAGCGCCTTTCCGAGGAAAGGTGGACACCGTATATTTTTTGCCCCGTTCGATCTCCCCGTAAACGCCATAGCGAAAATTGTAAGAGGCTGTGACGAAATCGTCGTAGACCATCCCAGGCGGAATTTCCTCTTCAGTTCTCTCCACGACCACATCCTGTCTTCGCCTCACCTGAATCCACTTTCTCTTCTGATAATCGAAGAGATGGATTTTCCTCCTCAACTTGTTGCCGATCTTCACATCCTCCTCGAATGACAAGGACCTAAGGCATCTTCCTCCATCGATCTCTTCCATCGTGGAGCGATACGTGTCCACTCGATAACGAGCTAACCATCCCAGGACGCCTAAGGTCTCTGCTTGAAGGATGGCCATATAATGACCCTTTTTCTCCATTTCTTTAAAACTCAATTTCCCCAATGCCACGCGTTTAAACACCCAGACACCGATCTGGTAGACGAGCTCCTCTCCTTTGAAAAATTGGGCGATCGAGCTCCTTCCTTCGCCTCTTGGAAGGATCGGGGCACTTGCCTCTGTCCTGTGAACGTGGAATGGGAAGAGAGAGAAAAAAGACAATCCCAAAAACCATCGCAAGAAATGTCTTCTCGTGGGGTCATACGTTCGGAGTTGGGAGTTGGGGGTTCGGAGCAATCGGTTAAGATAAAGCAGATTAAAATATTTTTTGAAATACCCTAAATTCATTACTCCGAACTCCTAACTATTTTTATTCCTCTGATCTCCCAACTCCGAACTCATTACTCCGAACTATTCTTAAATATGTAACTCAATCACATCTCCCTCATTGACCTCGTAGTCTCGCTTAACCATCTGTCCATCAAATTTTCCAGAGCCCCAAATCTTGGCATATCGAAGTTGAGCGGCGAAGTCTTTATGGATAGAAAGGGCCACATCCTCCACAGTACTTCCATTCTTAAGGACAACGGGCTCTGTAAGATCGGGCTCCCCTCCCGGAGGCTTCGTATAGACGCGGATGATGCCGAGGAGTTGATAGATCTCCTTTTTCAATTCTTCAAGATTCATCCCTTCCCTGGCAGAGATGGGCAGGAGGGGAAAGCTGCCTATGAAATGGGTTTCAAATATTCGGTATGCCTCTATTGCATTCTTGATATCACATTTATTCGCAAGGAGAAGGACCCTAAGGGAAACCCATCCGGCTTCCGCAGAGGGTATCGGGGCCTTGCCGAGGATCTTTATTTTCATTCGGTTCAACTCCTCCAGGAGGATCTCCGCCTGGAAAACGGGGTCTTCTGTGACGTCAACCAGGAGAAGGAGAGCATCGGCATTTCGAATGAGGTTAGAGAATCCTGGCTCGATATGATCCAATTGAACGGGCGCAGTGTCCACCAATTGGATCTGAAGATTTTCGAACTTCATCATTCCCGGAATGGGCTTCTGGGTGGTGAAAGGGTAGCTGGCCACTTCAGAAAAGGCGTGAGTTACTTGAGAGAAAAAGCTTGATTTGCCAGAATTGGGAAGCCCCAGTAGAACCACTTGGGCCGCCCCCTCCCTTCTAATATTATAGACCTGCTCTGCTCTCCCGATCGTTGGCCTCCTTTGGAGTTCTGCCTTTAATTTGGCCATACGACTCTTGAGTTGGCCCCGAAGTTTTTCCGTCCCCTTGTGTTTCGGGATGACGGCCATCATGATTTCCAGGGCCTTCATCTTTTCTGCGGTGGTCTTGGCCTGTTTGAATTTGGCCTCTGCTTCTAAATATTGGGGCGTGAGATTGGCCGGCATTTTACATTCAATGCGAATATCAAAGTTTAGACTCGAAAATCCGTATCAATTTAGCTATCTGAAATAACCCGCTTAAATCTCTCCGGTCTATACACCTTCCAAAGGGAGGGTGTCTCGCCCAAGGCTGGATTCCCCTTTCTTAAAGGAATGCCCCCTGTACCATAGGGTGCAGGGTGAAGGGAGATGAGGTGGCGTTTTTCAAAGAGCTAAAGCGTTACAGATTCGAAAATCCTTGCAGAGGAGGGAAATCTAAACATCTTCACTTTAGACCTTGAATTTGCCATTCCCTTTGTGAAATTTCGTCTTTGCACATTCTTCACGATTTTTGTTTCGTGGGCTATAAAATATAGATCTTCTCATTTAAGAAAATTTCCAAAATCTTTGGGTCGAACTGTTTGCCTTTGCCCGCCTCCAATTCCACAAGGATATTCTGAAGGGGTAAAGCCCCACGATGGGGCCTCAGACTGCTCATCGCATCAAAGGAATCTGGAACAGCGATGATCCTTGCCCCAAGGGGAATGGCCTCACCGACCAATCTATCCGGATATCCCTGTCCATCAAAATGCTCATGGTGATGACGAATCAGGGGGATCTTGTCCTTAAAGAATTCGATCCCCTCCAGAATCTTAATACCAATCAATGGATGTTCCTGGATATACTGATACTCCTCGGTGTTCAGAGTAGCCGGTTTCTGGAGTATCTCGTCCCTAATGCCGATCTTGCCGATGTCATGAAGGAGTGCTGCATATTCCAATATCTCCAACTTCTCCTCATTAAAACCCAACCGAAGGGCAATCTTTAAACTCATCCTCTTGACTCGATCGGAGTGACCACGGGTGTAAGGATCCTTTGCATCGATCGCCTCGACCAGAACCTTGACGGAATCTAAGTGGACTTTCTTCAGGATGCGGTAAGCCTGTCGAAGCCCGGCTGTCTTCTCCTCCACCAATTTCTCCAGATTCTTATGGTAGGCTTCGACCTCCTCCTCCAGTCTCTTCTTCTCCAAGGCTCTTTTGACGCTGAGCACCACCAAATCTAAGTCCGCAGGTTTTATGATGAAATCATAGGCCCCAAGGCGCATGGCCTCCACTGCCATATCGATTTCAGGATAGGCGGTGACCATGATCACCATCATGTTTGGATTCATGGTCTTCACCCTCTTCAGGAGTTCGAGACCGTCCATTTCAGGCATGTTAATGTCGGAAATAATGAGAGAAAAAGGATTTTTATATGCATAGTTGAGACCTTCCTTCCCATTATGAGCCGTCGTACACGCATATCCTTCTGCGGACAGCCTTCGAACTAAGACTCTGCAGATCATGTCCTCATCATCGACAATTAATATCCGGTCTTGCATGAATGGCCTCCTTTCTATTTTTTCCTCATCGGTAACCGACACACTATATTTTATAAGAAATTGCTAAACAGTCAACTCTTTTCAACAAAAAAGTTTGATTTAAGTCTAAATTTTTGATAAAAATACCCCATAAGGAGCGAAATGTGGAGCCGATGAAGATATTGGTAGTCGATGATGAAGCACCCATCCGAGAAATGCTTAGGCAAGGTCTTTCCCACATGGGCGAGTTCACCATCGAACTTGCCCACAACGGACCGGAGGCGATCGAAAAGATCGAAAATGATGTCTTTGATCTGGTATTGACCGATATGAAGATGCCAGAGATGGATGGCATCGAACTCCTTAAGATAATCAAAGGGACAAGGCCGGATTTAATGGTGATCCTGATGACGGCCTATGGATCGATCGAAACAGCCGTTGAGGCGATCAAAATGGGAGCGGATGACTATATCACCAAACCCATTGACTTAAACGAACTCCTCATCCACATCGCCAAAGCTCAGAAGGAAAGCCTCCTCATCAGGGAAAATCGGCTTCTGAGAATGGAGGTGAGGAAAAAATTTGAATTCAATAACATTGTCGGAAAGAGCAAGAAGATGCAGGAGGTCTTCTCCCTGATTGAAAAAGTGGCCCCAAGCAACAGCACCGTGATCATCTATGGGGGAAGTGGAACAGGTAAAGAACTCGTTGCCAAGGCGATCCATTATAATAGCCCAAGGGCGGAGAGGCATTTCATCCCCTTTAATTGCGGAGCAATTCCTGAAACGTTGGTTGAAAGCGAACTCTTCGGTCATACCAAGGGTGCCTTCACCGGAGCGAGTCAGGCGAAGAAGGGATTGTTTGAAGAGGCCAGTGGCGGGACGCTCTTCTTAGACGAGATCTCAACCCTTCAACCTTCGGCCCAGATAAAACTTCTGAGAGTTCTTCAGGAGAAGATGGTGATGAGGGTGGGCAGTACTGAGGAGACCAAGATCGATGTCCGAATGCTTGCAGCAACCAATGAGAACCTTGAAACCAACATGAAAAATGGAAGGTTTCGGGAAGACCTCTTCTACCGTCTCCATGTTTTCCCCATTTTTCTTCCCGATTTGAAGGACAAAAGAGAAGACATCCCCTTACTGGCCTACCACTTTCTCGATCTTTATACCCGAGAGACTCGAAAACAGATTAAGGGAATCTCTAAGGAGGCAATGAACCTCCTCTTAGAATATCATTGGCCGGGGAACGTCAGGGAATTGGAAAATGTTATCGAAAGAGCCGTTATCATGGCCGATGGGGATTATATGCTCCCTAAGGACCTTCCCAAAAACGTCAGGGGAGGTTTTACAGACCTAATAAAGAAAGGACTGACATACCATAAATCATTAGATGATATCAAGGCCGAATATATCTTAGAGATACTAAAGGAGACGGATGGGGATAAAAAAGTGGCCGCAGAAATTCTAAGGGTCAATCCAAGAACGCTCTACCGCTTCGAAAAAAAGATCGGACCCAAATTAATATCCTGATCCCACAGGACAACCGTGTCTAATGATCTGGGCTGGATTTCTAACTTCTAAACCACTCCCTCTCTAATCTACCTATACTGTCCTCAGCCATTTTCAGACGAACACCTTTTCCCGGGTTTCTATAAGGATAAACATTTACACATTTAAAAGAAAAAAATCCAGATAAAAGAGAAATTCACTTCCATTTCATAATATTCCAAAGGTCCTTCCTGTTAGATTTACATTGTAAATTCATCCAGTTATGAATTTCATGAGTCTTGGTACAAAAATTGTATATATATCGTTACGAGTTTCGAGTTTCTATTGGTACGTAAATCTTTGCAAGAATGAAAAAATCTTGCTAAAAAACAGTTTTTGCCATGAGGGTTCGTGTCAAGAAGTCTATTCACGACAAATTGTCATATATTTAATCATGTTAAATTTCAATATGTTATTCAACGGTAAAAAATATTACAGGACAATTTGTTCTATTCATCGGATGGTTAAATTTCTCTACAAAGAATAATTAATTAATAATTTCAATAGATTATACTATAATTCTCTTTTGGTATTGGAATTGCTTTATCTAAGAAGACATAAGGAGGGAGAAGAATGAGGATGAGAAAAAACCTAACATTAATTGCCCTGGCAATCTCATTATCGCTCATTTTCTCTGGTATCTCAATTGCGGCGACCGACAGTAAATCTGTACTCATAAAGGCAAAGATCGAGAAGGTGGTTAAATTGATCGTAGATACAGATACTCTCGTATTTCCCAATATGGATCCTAATCAGATGAAACAGGTGCCAGCTCTCCAGAATGAAATCAAAGTAACTGTTAAGGCGAGGACTGGAAGCACCAGTCCTGTCAATTTAAATGTTATTGCCGATGGGGATCTTGTATCAGGGCTCGACACGATTTCGGTCCAAAATGTGACATGGCAGGCTTCCGGCCAGGGGTTCTCGGGCGGAACTCTAAGCAAGTCCAATGTTCAGACTGCAGGATCTTGGAAAGGAAGCGGGGTCAGAGAGGGCGTTTTTCGTTATTATTTGAACAATAGCTGGAATTATCAGAAAGGAGAATACCAGGTAACTGTTACCTATACGTTAACCACACCGTAAATAATTTTCGATAAGGATCTCTTCCTCCTAAGAGAAAAGATTGACCCTCTGAGGGAGACAGAGGATCAATCAAACCCTCCTCGTTGGTACACCTCTTGCATACCAAACCAACAGAAGAATAACTTTACTTATTTCCTTTTTCATTCTTCGACACCAAAATGGAAAAGAAATTTATTGAAATTACAACAACTTTCATCTTTCTCCTCAGCCTCTTGGCGGTTGGAGAAATCCTTGCCGACACGAAACAGGTGCCACTTATTATCAAGGCTGAGGTCAAAAATTTGTCAAAACTGGAGCTCGACTCCACAACCGTTACGTTCGAAGTCGGCAGTCTCAGCCCGGACGATGTCCCCGTTATTAACTCAAGCCCAGGTCAAATCTCTGTTATAGCCAAAGCCAGGACTGGGACGAAGAATAATGTGACATTAACCGTCCTGGCAACCAGCGACCTTATTTCAGGATCTGATATTGTCACCATTAATAATGTCAATTGGGCTGCTACTGGATCCGGATTTGCTGGTGGAACAATGGATAGGACTTCTTCCCAGCCCTTAGGTAGCTGGATTGGAAGTGGTGCCCATCCAGGGAAAGTCTCCTTTCAGCTCACTAACCGCTGGAATTATGCCAAGGGCGATTACGCAACCACCACTGTATTCACCCTTACAGCCCCGTAACATCAAACCTCTCAACTTTCGGATGAAATCCTTTCCTTAAAAAAATTCTTAAGACCCTTTCGGAAACCCGATGGCGCATCGAGGGAAAGGACGGCGCCGCGGCGATCCTGGGCCTCCACCCGAGCACCTTAAGAGCGAGGAGCCATAAGCTCGGGATCGTCCGGCCGGAGACGAAAGAACCAGACTAGACCGTCCACCTCCCTTCAGAGTATCCCTCACTATATTGAGGTTCCACCAAATATCGAGGCCAAACCGACAAAATTTGTCCCTTTTTAAACGATTTATCTAACTGTAAAATCGTGCAAAAAATGGAAGATATAAGACTTAAAACATGTTGATATTATTAAAATATTCTTGTTATTATTAGAAACTCCAAAGAAATAAATCCGAGTTGGCACAGACCTTGCTCTATAAAAGGACAAATAAGAAATGATACCCCTCATCTCCCAAATCTGAGGGGATCAAAAAAAGGAAAAGGAGGAAGAAAAAATGAAAAAGGCGAGTTTGGTATTGGCAATTGGTTTAGGTTTGGTTCTAATGGCTGGAGGGGCGTTTGCCGCATCGGATCCAAAGACTTTAACAGTCAATGCTACGGTCAGCGCCAGGGCGACATTATCATTGGGGCAGAGTGCGATTAACTTTCCGGATGCAGACCCTGATGGAACTCCCTCTATTGGTGCTACTGAAAACGCAGTTTCCGCTACCGCAAAAGTTAGGACGGGGGCAGCCTCCATTGCAACATTGACTCATTTGGCTGCTGACGATTTGAAAAGTGGTAGCGACACAATTCTTATCGGCAACGTGACATGGACAGCGTCGGGAGCGGGTTTTATAGCAGGAACAATGAACAAAGCCACTGCTCAGACAGCAGCCAGCTGGACAGGTTCTGGAAACCGCAGTGGATCATTCAGCTATTTCTTAGCGAATAGCTGGTCCTACGCGACGGGAAGTTATACCGCCTCTTCCACGTATACTTTAACTGCTCCGTAAAGGCCGTGAATGTGAAGAGATCGTAAAAAGGATAGATTGCATCCCTGTAGCTATGCAGTCTATCCTTTTTTATTTGTAATTTTCTAAAGGTTGTTATATAGTCATGGCTAAACCAAAAGGGTCCTTTCTTATGAAAAAGAAAATTCTCTTCTTGGCTTTATTTTTCGTCCTGTGCTCGCTTCTGACATCAAGGCCTTTGTATGCTGCCTGGATTCGTACATTTACCGTTACTCCGACAAGCACCGCTTTTGCAGACCAGGACCCGGATTTGGGAGAAGTGACTTCTTCTCCCAGTCTATCTGTTACTATTTCAGTCAGGCAACTCTATGCGAATCAAACTTGGACTCTTGACATCTCTGCAACCACAGACCTGGTGAGCGGTGGGAATACGATCCCAGCTGGGAATATCCGCTGGACGGTTACTGGAAGCGGAACTCCGACTCCAACTTTTTACAATGGAACCCTTGTCAGAGGCGTTTATCTTCAAGCAGGAACAGGGCGAGGCAGAAATAACGGGCGTGCGGATATTACATCTTCTTTTTACTTTTATCTTACAAATGCCTGGTCTTATCCCACGGGAAATTATAGTGGCACAGTTACTCTCAGACTCACTGTTCCCGGTGCAGCAGCTCAAACCCGGACCGTTACCCTTTCTACGAACATAGGATCAAGAGCAAAGCTGCAATTCGGATTGCTGGCAATGAATTTTCCGGATGCGAACCCGGATTCTGTAAACCCTATCCCTGCGAATGTGAACCCCCTTTCTGTCACTTCAAGCGGAAGAACGGGTTCATCGCAGACAGTGACTCTAACCTGTCTTGCAAGTGGGGACTTCTTTTCAGGATTGAACACCATCGCCATCAGCAACATGACATGGACTGCAACCGGAACAGGTTATGTGCCGGGCACCATGAATAGAATAACTGCCCAGACCGCAGGGAGTTGGACCGGCTCCGGACAACGAACAGGAACATTTAGCTGCTTTCTTGCCAATTCCTGGTCATACACTGTTGGCAATTACTCAACATCCATCAATTATACTTTGACAGCACCTTGAGGGAGAGAAAAATGAAAAACAGATCCTGCATCATTCTACTCACTGTCGTCATCACAATCTTGCTCCCTACTCTCCTTTTTTCAGCTGAGGTTTCCATCAGTGTCTCACCGATCCGTGTCGAACACCTGGTCAAGAAGGGTGAAAAAGGCACGGATACAATATCGATAACGAATGATGGCACAGCGTCTACCCGTATTAAGGTATCGATTGAGGATTGGGCATTGACCAGGGATGGAAATCCGACGTTTATGAAGGCGGGGAGCAATCCCTATTCCTGTGCGGAGTGGATTCGGATTAATCCAGTCGATTTCAGAATTGATCCGGGTCAAAGCAGACAGGTAAGATACACTGTTGCTGTCCCAGAAGGAATTGAGGATGGCGGTTATCGCGTTGCCATTATCTTTGAAACGGTCCCTGACGTTACGCCCGGGGAAAAGGCAAGACGGGTCTATCTGAAAGGCCGGATCGCTACGATCCTCTATGAACTGGTTGGAAAACCCGTTCCCCAGGGGCATGCCAATAGCCTGAAGGTTGATCTCAAAAAGCAGGGCATAGATTTGATCCTTGCTCTCCAGAATACAGGAAAGGTCCACTTTAGAACGAAAGGTTTGGTCACAGTCAAAGATTCGAGTGGAAGCAAGGCATTAGAGGTGGAGTTGCCAGACGTACCGGTCCTCCCAGAATCAGAAAGAGATATTAAGGTCACCTATGATAAACCGATTCCAAAGGGGAAATATACGGCAACAGCCGTTGTGGATATTGGAAAGAAAGAACTGATTGGTGCTGAGACCACGTTTGAAGTGGAGTAGAAGGGCTAAATGCGCCAAAAAAAGAGACGGTTTCTGGCGGGCATTAGAGAAACTTAAGTGAATGGAGCACAAATCGAAACCACTACCAAAAGACTTCCTACTTCTTAAAATCTTTTTTTCCCTCTTTGTTTTCTCTTCCCTCTTTTTCAACTTTCCACTTTCAACTTTCCCCTCTCTAACTTACGGTCTGGACGAAGGGGGTGCCAGATTGGGAATTGAATATCGGTCACTCAGCCACGAAGCTTCTACCAATGATACAAAGGAATTTGAAATGAATGAGCACTTGGATGTTTGGCAGAATGTACCGAATGTTGGAAAGCTTCTATTATGGATCGATTGGATTAATGGTAAGAATGACGGCAGGATTAACAAATTGGGAAGGGGATTTCTTGGCCTAACAGACTTCAGATACAATGGCTTCATTTTCAATGGTTTTGTTGGGGACTCCACTTTGATTTTCACAAACCTTCCGGAAAAATTTTCAAATGCCATTTATCCGGACATCTATTTCCGCGGATTTCAGGCCGATCTCCTTTCTCAATGGGGAAGGGTTGAAGTTTTTGGAGGCAAAGTGGCAAGGCTCGAAGGTCTTCTCGGGAAAACTTATGATGTTACGGACGAGGTTTTCTATGGGTTTAAAGGCAGTTTCAGACCCATCCCGAGGCTTCTCTTGGGAACAGGGTTTATTCGAACGCAGGATGAAGTAGATAGTGCCGACCAACCCGTTACAAAGAGCAATAATATCTTTCTGTTTGATTCCGAGATGGAGGTCCTCAAATGGATGAGATGGCAGACGGAGTTTCGCCTAAGCGATTTCAAAGGGGAACCAGGGACAGAAAGTCAGAGCGACTATCTGTTGAGGTTTGGTCCCATGATCAAGAGTGAGAATTTCAAGCTCGAGGCCAATTATCGCCGGATCGGGACGGATTACCGGTTTGTGAATCAAGCGACACAAGTTGAAACGAATCAAGAAGGCTTTTTTCTCCTGACAGAATATAGGCCTTGGAAAGAGCTGACGCTCTTCGGGAATGCAGACCGTTATCATGATAATGTATCAGACAAACCAGACCGGAACATGACCGATAGTACGCGCGCTTTAATGGGCCTCTCTTTTTTCTCACCAAAATATCCCTCCTTTTATTTTACTTTTGACATGGCAGATCAAAAAAGCCGTTTTGATCTTCCTTCACCTATTAACAATCTCACCTACACACTTTTTTCCGAAGTTCGATACGAATATAAGGATCTCAGTCCCTATGTGCGCTATCGGCGGGTGGACTACAGGGACGCAATTGATCCGACGAATGAATATATCCAAAACGACATCACCCTGGGCATCCGGCAAAATTTTAGGCAGGGTTCCATTGTCTATATCGAAGGGGAATCGAATCAGAAGAAATATCCCGATGGTGCAAAGGAGAGCGATCTTTCTGGGAAAATTGGCTTCAATCACTCCTTTTCCGCAAATCTCTCATGTTGGGGGGAGGCCATCTACAGCAAACTGAAGGATAGGGAAGAGGACACCAAGAGGGATAAGATTGAAGGGGCTTTTGGATTGAGCGCTCAACTTCCATGGGATATCCAAGTTTACGCTGACGTTCGATATGACAAAATTCTTAACCCCCAGAAGGAGAATTTGAAATCTCAGGGTATTCAGACCAATCTGAGAATGACGAAAAAATTCAACTGGGGAAAGCGTGAAAAGATTGCGGGCCTCAAGCCAGGAGTTCAGACAGAAGGATATGGAACGGTAGAAGGTGTTGTGTTCAATGACATCAACCGAAACGGTGTCCAGGATAAAGGGGAAGAAGGCATTAAGGAGGTAACGATTCGTCTCGAGGAGGGTTCAACCGTCAAGACCGACGAGAAGGGTTATTATCAGTTTTCAAGGGTGGAGGTTGGGGGTCACTTAGTCACGCTCGATGTGACGAGGATCCCAGCGGACTATAGCATCACCAGTCCTGAGAAGATCTCGGTCGAGACTAAGTTGAGGGAGACGGTTCGAGTGAACTTCCAACTGATTGCTGCCGGCAGAATTGAGGGCAGGGTGATCAACGATATCAATTCAAATGGAAAAGTGGATCCTGGCGAAAAAGGGATTGCTGATGTTCTTGTTCTCTTAGAACCGAGTAATAATAACACCTACACGGATGAAGATGGGAAATTCATCTTCGAGAATATCCTTCCTGGTGGATATAAGATGAGGCTGGATCCTGCGACATTACCAGAAGATTCCGTCTATACCTCGCCGGAAGAACTCAAGTTCGAAGTACCAGTTGGGGGCGAACTCAAAGAGATGAACTTCCTGATTTATGTAAAGGCTCGTCCGATTATGATCGGACCGCCAAAGAAACTTGTTCTCTTAGAACCGAGTAATAATAACACCTACACGGATGAAGATGGAAAATTCGTCTTCGAGAATATCCTTCCTGGTGCATACAAGACAAGACTTGATCCTGCGACGTTACCAGAGGATTCCGTCTATACCTCGCCGGAAGAACTCAAGTTCGAAGTACCAGTTGGGGGCGAACTCAAAGAGATGAACTTCCTGATTTATGTAATGTCTCGTCCGATGATTATCGGACCGCCAA
>Ga0299912_10002166_pt1 | contig 16107 bp, 14 predicted proteins | sample RVTome_2_FD_207667 | JGI IMG/M metagenome (GOLD analysis project Ga0299912, IMG submission 207667) | Soil microbial communities from uranium-contaminated site in the Upper Colorado River Basin, Wyoming, United States - RVT95D214 (version 2) ... | reverse complement strand
GCTCTTTCTTCACTTCCGAAAATTTCTCAAATATCTCACTCGCAGAAATACTCTTCAGCATCCCTACTACCCGTGCAATCGAATATCTCGGCGGAAAACTCAAGAATATGTGGACATGATCCAGTGCCACTCTCATCTCCTGAATCTCAAAACCATAATTTTCTGCAACTTCTCCAAATATCTCCCGCGCCTTGTCCCTGATATCTTCTCTCTTAATCCATTTCCGATACTTCGGCGCCTATACCAAGTGATATTTTGTATCATAGACAGTGTGAGCAGCTCTTCGGATAGTCATGCAGTTTCATATAGCACATTTTTCTGCTTTCAGCAGACCAATCTTTCATCCCCGTCCACAGGAAGGGGTTTTCAGATGCGATTTTAAATAAATGAAAAAACAGAATTTTTTGACAAATTTTTGGGAATTGTTGAAAGAGGAATACAGCGTTTTTGTACGCAAACCGGATGCCAATCCAAGAAACAATGATTAGGATGCCGGTAACTGCTTAATTTTGGAAGATTATCCCTTCTAATCAATTCATCTGGAAAAGCAAATATAGAACTTTGAAACTGCCTACTATAATAGACAATCAGGTCAAAAACTCTGTGGATTTCGTATTTAACCTTTCGTAATATTTAAATTTTATCGAGTTGCCTACTATAATAAGCAACTGTCAAATTTATAGGCAATCGACCCGCTGAATTAACCGAGTGTTTGAACTTTGAGCTTAAAAAGATGATCTCATCGCTGAGTCGCAGAGGAAGACGTGGGTTGGGGTTGAGAATGAGGCTGCGGAGGCGAAGTGTTTTCTTCTTTTCGGAGGGGAGGAGTCCCGCCTCTGGCGGGATTGGATCAGAAGAATCCGTTTCGGCGATCTCCGCGCCGCGGTGAGCGCGATTTTCAAAGTGTCTTATTCCTATTGAAAATTGGGGGGTAATGGGGTAATGTTTCAGCAATGGAACACCTTAAGAATAGAAGTTTTCGGTGCAAGGGTTAGGGTAAAGATGCCAGTTTTGTCGGTGGGTGAAGTGGAATAAGGCGGTTTTCATTATTTGTAGTGATGCTTGATCCATGGGCAATTGCAAAAAAATTCTAATCTTAAGGCTCGGCGCGGTGGGAGACGTTATTCGAACACTGCCTGCGGTTAAGGCCCTAAAAGATTGCTACCCTTCCTCTCATATCGCCTGGGTAGTTGAGGAACCATCCAAAGCTCTATTAGAAAGCCAGCCTGAGATCGACGAGGTGATCCTCTTTCCAAGAAAAAAGTGGACGGATGGAATTAGATCGGCAAGAAGGATGTGGAGGACGGCGGTGGAGGTGCGAGGATTTGTTACGGATCTTCGGAGGCGAGAGTTTGATACCGTTCTCGACTTCCATGGGATACTGAAGAGCGGACTTATCTCCTTTTTCTCAGGTGCACCCGAGCGGGTTGGATTTGATCGAAGATCGAGCAAGGAGTTCAATTTCCTTTTTTCTAATGTTAAAGTGAGACTGCAAGATGATAAGGTGAGTCGAAATAAAAGGAACCTAAGCCTCCTCGGAGGAATCGGATTGAAGCCGGATGGTTCTAGACCGAGCCTTCATATTCCTTCAAAGGATCGCGAATATATTGAATCTTTCTTCAAAGGATTATCAATCTCGCCTAAGAGCCCTTTGATTGCTATCCACCCTGGGACAAGCCCGAAGACCTCGTATAAAAGATGGATGCCGAATCAGTATTCACAGGTGGCGGATCGGCTGGTCCGTGAATTGGGGGCATCCATCATATTTACTTGGGGCCCGGGAGAGTTGAAATGGGTGGAAGATATTCAGAAAGAGATGAAGGAAGCCTCTATCTTGGGACCCAAGACGGAGTCTTTGACGCAGTTGGGAGAGGTTTACAGACGCTGCCATCTTTATCTGGGAGGGGACACCGGACCGATGCACATTGCCTCCTTCATGGGAATCCCCGCGGTCGTCATCTACGGTCCAACAGATCCTATTGTGAATGAACCTCTGGGGCAGTACAGAAAGGTCAGAAAAGAGGTGGGTTGCAATCCCTGCCGAAATCGTTCCTGTAAAGAACTGACTTGTCTAAAGGCGGTTACTGTTGATGATGTCTTCATGGCAATAGAAGAGGTTTTGTCTGCAACTATTTGAAACCTTATTGACTTGAAAGGATTTACATAATACTATTCTTGAATTATCTGCGATAAAGTGCCTAAAATTACAAGGATTAAATGAGTCGGAAGTCCGTAAATGAAAGGTGGAGGGTCCAAAGTGGCTAAAAAACATTCGACTCTCCGCCCTCAAATCTTTAGACCCTTCAGGCAATGGGTGCTATGAAATCCGATCTTAGAGGGGTGAGCCGAATATTGGTAAGAGGCGTAAACTGGGTGGGTGATACGGTCCTCACCTATCCAGCAGTGCAACAATTGAAAACGCTCTTTCCTCATTCCCATTTAGCCATCCTTGTTTCGAGCCCTCTGGTCGATTTGTGGAAGACATTTCCCTATGTGAATGAGATTATCCCGCTTCAAAAGAAAAAGGGTATTGGATCTTTTTGGGAAGATTTGAACATCAGCCGATCTCTAAAGGAGAGGAATTTTGATCTGTCTGTCATCCTTCCGCGATCTTTTCGCTCAGCATTCCAGATTTACTTAGCTCGAATCCCGATTCGGATTGGTTATCAAGACGAAGGGCGTTCATTTTTCCTCACCAACGGAATTCATCGTACCAAAGAGATCCTTCGTTCCCATCGAGTCCATTATTTCCAAAAACTGATTGAGTCTTTAGGGAAAGTAGAAAGTTCAACGACTCCTCGGATCTTTCTCAGGGAGGAGGATCGAAGATGGGCTGAGCAGGTGTTAACAGATTTGAACCTATTAGATGGAAGGCCCTTGATCGGCATGAACCCAGGTGCCACCTATGGCTTGGCCAAATGTTGGTATCCGGGTCGGTTTGGAGAATTAGGGAAAAGGCTCTGTGAAAAATGGAAAGCCACTTTGCTCCTCTTCGGAAAGGAAGAAGAGAAATCGATTGCTGAAGAGACCCTACGGCTATTAGGAAATGGAGGGGCTGATTTGACCGGCAAGACGAATCTCCTTCAATTGGCTGCCCTTTTGGAGCGTTGTCATCTCCTCGTGACCAACGATACTGGGACGATGCATGTGGCCACTGCTGTCGGAACGCCTGTGGTGGCCCTCTTTGGTTCGACTGATCCTTCTGTCACAGGGCCTTGGGGAGATGGCCATGTGGTCGTAAGGAAAGATGTTCCTTGCAGCCCGTGTTTGAAAAGGGTCTGTCCCACTGACCATCGATGTATGGAACTCATCACAGTCGATGAAGTGGAGGCGGCGGTTATCGGCAGGTTGAAGAATAGAGAGAAATGATGGAGACGATTCCCGTTTCTGTTTATGTCCTCGCCTACAACAACAGTGGAACGATTGAACGGTGTTTGAAGAGCCTTGCGTGGGCAGAGGAACTGGTCGTCGTCGACTCCTTCAGCACAGACGGGACCTATGAGATGTGTCAACGATATACAGATAAGGTCTACCAGAGAGAATGGAAGGGGCATCGCGATCAGTATCAGTACGCTGCCGGTCTCACCCATCGGGAGTGGATCATGTTTGTCGATGCGGATGAGGAGGTTCCTTTAGAGTTGGCCGAAGAGATTCAGAGGGAGTTAGATAGAGGGGTTAAAGATCTGGACGGGTTTTTTGTTTATCGCCGCACCTATTACTTGAGGAGATGGATCCGATATGGAGGATGGTATCCGGATGGTGAGATTCGACTCTATCGCAGGGATAGAGGAAGGTGGGAGGGTGGCCTTCATGCCAAGGTTGTGGTGGATGGAAAGGTAGGCTTTTTAAAGAACCAGTATCTCCATTATACCTATCGGGATATTTCAGACCAGATTCAGACCGTCGATAAATATTCTCGGATTGCCGCTGAAGATCTGGCGCAGGCTGGAGAGAAGTTTAGCCTCCTCAAGCTCCTCTTTCACGCTCCGTTTCGATTTATCAAAGAGTATATCTTTAAGTCAGGATTTCGGGACGGTCTGCCGGGCCTGATCATCATCGTTACGACGATGTTCTACGTCTTTATCAAGTATGCGAAGCTGTGGGAACTAACCATTTCAAAAAAGGAGAGAGGAAATGGCTCCTTATGAAGAGGCCTTCCGAGAAAAAAGAGTCTTGGTGACGGGTGGCTTGGGTTTTATCGGATCGAATCTCTCCGCTCAACTGGTGACGCTGGGTGCAAAGGTGACGATCGTGGACAATATGATTCCCCGTCTGGGAGGAAACCTCTTCAATGTGAAGGAGATTGCCGATCATCTCCATATCAACTTCAGCGATGTGAGGGATACCCACTCCATGGATTATCTGGTGAAGGGGCAAGAATACATCTTTCACCTTGCCGGTCAGGTAAACCATGTGGATAGCATTCGGAATCCTATTCAAGACCTGGACATCAACTGTCGGGGAACTCTCGTCCTGCTTGAATCGTGCCGCAGGAACAATCGGGACGTGAAGATTATCTTTGCCGGGACCCGAGGGGAATACGGTTCGAGTGTGACCTTGCCGGTCGGCGAAGACCATCCCACCAATCCCAAGGGGATCTATGCGGTGACCAATTTGACCGCAGAAAAGATGGTCCTTGTCTATCATGATGTTCACAAAATCTCGGGGACCTGTCTGCGTATCACGAATACCTATGGGCCTCGACACCAGATGGCCCATGATGAATATGGCGTCCTCAATTGGTTCATCCGGAAGGCCATCGACGATGAGATGATCCCGGTCTTTGGAGACGGCCGCATTCTGAGAGATTTTCTCTATGTGGATGATTTAGTCGATTGTTTTTTACAAGTTGGAGCCTGTCGCTCTGCTTACGGAGAGGTATTCAATGTGGGGACAGGTATTCCGATCAGTTTCATCGATCTTGCAAAGAAGATCGTTGAGATTGCAGGAACGGGAAGGATTTTCTTGACCGAATTTACTCAGGAGCGGAAGGAAGTAGAACCAGGGGATTATTACACGAATATCTCCAAAATCAAGCGCATCGTGGGTTGGAAGCCCGAGACCGGTCTCGAGGATGGTCTACGAAGAACGATTGAATTCTACAGAAGGTATAAGAAGGAATATTGGTAATAGGAGATCATGCGGATTTCGGAATTCGGAATGCGGAATGGAGAATATTAGGGTTCTGACACTTTAAATCTGAGCATTTTTTTTAAGACTGATTAGCAGGTCTTGTTATTCCCGTGCAGGAGGGAATCCAGGAAGAAGCTAAGGTCGCAAAACATAGATTCTTGGATTCCCACTTTCGCAGGAATAAGAGAAAAGAGAGTAACGCCAGAATTTCAAATATGTTTGGCTAGAATTTATTCATAAGATTTCGCAATCCGCATTCTGCACTCCGCAATTGGGATGAGTGGGATGGTTCCTTTCTTAGACTTGAAAAGGCAAGATAAGGGGATGGGTGAGGAGATCCTTTCCGCTATCAACAAGGTTTATGAGAAAGGTCGTTTCATCTTAGGAGAGGAGGTTTCGGCTTTTGAGAAGGAATTTGCCAGATATTGCGGTGTCCGATACGGGGTCGGGGTTGCTTCAGGAACGGATGCCATCTCCCTCGCTTTGAAAACAGCCGGCATCGGAGAAGGGGATGAAGTTGTCACCGTGGCCAACTCCTTTATTGCCACAGCCTTAGCCATCTCCTTTGCAGGAGCAAAACCCGTCTTTGTGGAGATCAATCCTGAGACCTATACTATGAATCCAAATGCTTTGGAAGATTTCTTGAAGCGCCGAAAGAGGCGAAAGATAAAAGCAGCCCTTCCTGTTCATCTGTACGGCCATCCTGCGGAGATGGATTCGATTATGGAGATTGCGAATCGTTATGATCTCATTGTGATTGAAGATGCGTGTCAGGCTCATGGAGCAGAATTTGGAGGAAAGAGGGTGGGTTCATTCGGAGCCCTTGGCTGTTTCAGCTTCTATCCGACCAAGAATCTGGGTGCGTACGGGGATGGCGGAATGGTGGTGACCGACAATGAAAAGTACTACGAGAAACTGAGGCTCCTGCGCTGTTATGGAGAGAAGAAGAGATATCAACATGTCCTCAAGGGGGGCAACAGCCGTTTGGATGAGATCCAGGCAGCCATTCTTCGAGTCAAATTGAGACATCTGGATCAGTGGAATGAAGAGAGAAGGAGAAAAGCCCGGACCTATATGACCATGCTTCAGGCTTTTCCAGTGCTTCGCCCATTTGAGATGGAGGAAGCACGGCATGTCTACCACCTTTTTGTCATTCGAACAAAGAAGCGAAATCGGCTTCAGACATTTTTGAAAGAGAAGGGGATCGATACACTGATTCACTATCCCATCCCGATCCATCTACAGAAAGCATACAGGGAATTGGGGTATCAGAGGGGCGACCTCCCTCTCACTGAACAGTGCTCTCGGGAGGTTCTATCTCTTCCCTTCTTTACGGGATTGGTAGATGAGGAGTTAGAAGAAGTGGCCCAGCAGATGAAGAATTTTTTTTAGGGACAGGCGGGAATGGGTGGGGATTTGATCAAGAAAATCTTAGGATTCCAACACCCTCATGACAGAGTGGTGGAGATCTTCAAAAGCCTTGGTTACAGAGGGAGGCTGTTGGATGCCCCTGCGGGCACGGGAGCTATCTCTCAGAAATTGAAGGAAGCTGGGTTTAGTGTGGTTGCCGCTGATATCAACCCTCATTTCTTTTCTGATCAGGGAATTCCATGTAAGGAGGCCGATCTTAACAAGGAGTTACCATTTGAGGACGAGACGTTCGACTTCATCCTTTGCTCCAATGGGATTGAACATCTGGAGGCTCCCTATCATTTCATCCGCGAATGTTACCGGCTCCTTAAAGATAGGGGAAAGATTCTCATCACAACACCCAATGTTTTAAACCTTAAATCGAGAATGGCAAACCTGTTGATCGGTTTCAATCTCTTTACAGGAAGGCCTTCCAATGAGGTCGATGATTATTCGGGAGGGGATCATATTCACCTCACCGATTATTATGAGTTGAGGGTCAACCTTCATCGGAATGGGTTCCACATCTTAAAGGCAACCGCCCATTCTTACAGCCATCGGGCCATGCTTTTTGCAGCCCTTTATCCTATCGTCTATTTAGCCACAAGGCGTGCATTTCGGAGAGAGAAGAATCCAGGGCAGAAGAAGAGGAACGAAGAAATTTTTCACCATGTGACATCTCCTGATCTCATCTTCGGGAAAAAATTGTTCCTGTTGGCGGGAAAGGACTCCAGCTATCGGAAAAATAAATGAAGATCCTCCATCTTTTTAGCGATTGGAAGTGGACCGGACCGGCCGAGCCTGTATTGAATCTCTGTGGAGAGTTGGAGAAGCGGGGTCACGATGTCACCTTAGCCTATCGTAAGCCCCCTTTTCCAGTAGAGGATAGTCTGGAAAGAAGGGTGTTGGAGAAGGGCGTAAAGGCCACTGACCAATTCCACCTGAACCATGTCTTGAAGTTTTCTCAGCCTCTTTCCATTCGAGATACCCTCCGTGATCTTTCGAATCTCACCCAATATCTCCGTCAAGAAAAGTTCGATATTCTGAACGTCCACCAATCCCACGACCATATTTTGGGAGGGATTGCAGCAAAATGGTCGAAATATCCTGTCATCGTCATTCGAACAGACCACAAACGGGATTCGTTAAAACCCAGCGTAGGAAACCGCCTTCTCATCTCTCAATTGACCGATGGAATGATCACCTTTTCGGAGAGGACGCGGAGGGAAGACGAAGCAAATTTTCGCCTCCCGCCGGAGAGGGTGCCTAAAATCACACCCGCATTAGATTTGGATCGATTCAATCCAAAGAGGCAATTTAAGGATATGAGAACCGTCTTCGGAATCGGGCCGAAAGAGATCGTTATCGGAATGGTTGCGCGATTTCAAAAATACCGAAGGACAGAGGTCTTTTTGAAGGCGGTCCAAATCATCGTGAAGGAATCTCCGAACATCAAGGTTCTCCTGGTTGGTCGATCAAGTCAGATGGAGGAGAGTGTTATCAAACCGATGAAGAAGTTGGGGGTCGAAAAATGGGTTGTCCTTGGAGGATACCGCACCGATGACTATGTCGATACCCTGGCCTGTATGAATATCTTTCTCTTCTTGATGGCCGGCTCTGATGGAACGGCCCGAGCCTTGAGAGAAGCGATGGCCATGGGGAAACCGGCCGTTGTAGCTGACCGAGGCATCTTGCCAGAGCTGGTGGAGCATGGCATTTCGGGTTTGGTGGTAAAGGATACCCCTGAGGAGCTGGCCGACGCAACGCTTCGACTGCTTCGCGATACGGCATTAAGGATAAAAATGGGATGGGCTGCCCGTCAGAAGGCTTATCAGGAGTTTCGGTTGGACCACCAGGCGGAGGCGGTGGAAAGTTTTTATCAGGAAATGATCACGCTCGGAAAATGGAAAAGAAAATAAGATTTGCGACTGCCATTTTGGACTTTTCTAAGAGAAAGGGAGGAGCCGAAAGTTATCTGGTCGACCTTTGCACACAAATGGCCAGTCAGGAGAATGAAGTCCATGTCTACGCTGAGTGTTGCGATGGAGAGGACCGGAGAATTCATTTCCATCGTATCAGGACGATCCCTTTTCCGAGGAGCCTTCGCCTCCTTTCTTTCGCATTGAAGGCGACAAAACAGATCAGGAACGGAGACTACGATATCTCTTTTGGCGTCGGGAATACTTCAAGAGCCGATGTTCTTCAACCCCATGGAGGTGTGCATTGGGCATGGTTTTGGAGAAGCCTTCGGGCTTACGACCATCCGATTCTTTGGGCGATAAAATTTTCGGGGAGGGTCTTGAGCCCAAAACAGTGGGTGAGCGGCTGGATTGAGGATGCCCCTTACAAAGGGAAGAACTTCCCCAAGGTCATTGCCATCTCTGATATGGTGAAACGGGATATGATGGAGTGGTATAAGATTCCTGAGGATCGAATCGAAGTCGTCTACAATGGGGTTGATATTGAACGGTTTCACCCTCGAAGTCAGCACCATCGAAGTGAAATTAGAAGACGACACAAGATTGGAGGGGAGTTTGTGATCCTCTTTGTCTCCAATAATTTTCGGATGAAGGGCTTGGGCTACCTGATGAAGGCATTGGCAAATCTCAAGAAAGAAGAATATCCTCCCTTCAAACTTCTCGTTCTGGGAAGGGATCGAAGGGGCCCTTATCTCCGTTTAGCAAAAAAGATAGGGATCTTGGAAGAGACGGTCTTTGCAGGTTCCACAGATGAACCCGAAAAGTATTATGGCGCAGCAGACCTTCTTGTGCACCCTTCTTTTTACGATGCCTGTTCCCTTACAGTTCTGGAGGCATTGGCCAGCGGGTTGCCAGTGATTACGACCGTCTCCAATGGGGCGAGTGGTATCATCGCACAGGGACTCGAGGGTTTTGTCCTCTCCGACCCCAGGGATGGCCCGGCCCTGGAGGAGAAGATCTCATTTTTTTTTGATCTCGAGAAGCGACACCAGGCCTCCATAGCCGCTCGGACTTTAGCAGAGCACTATTCGACCGGAAGAAACTGGAGAGGGATGAGGGAGATTTTTGAGAAGAGCGTTTCGGAGAGAAAGGCCACTGCATGAAGAAGAAGAGATTCTGGTATCCCATAACGAATTTCAAAAATCGGTTCCTTTTTGGATCTTACGGTAAAGACATTTACCTTGAACCTGGGGTGGTAATCAATCGGCCCCGGTATGTCCATCTGGGCGATCATGTTCGGATCAAGCGCAATACGAGCATCAACCTCCACCCGAAAGATAAGAAGTCGAAAGAAGGGATTCTTCTCGTCGGAAACGATGTGATCATCTCAGAGGGGTGTATCATCAGCGGCTGCAACCGGATTGTCATCGAGGATCATGTGGGCATCTCCCCTTATGTCATGATCATCGACAACTCCCGCAAACCCGGTGACATCATCCGGCCCAGCAAGGAGCAGAAGGTGGAGGTCGGCTATGTCCACATTGGAGCCGATACCTGGATCGCATACAACGCCGTTATTCTCATGAACGTCACGATCGGAAAGCATTGTATCATCGGTGCCCTCTCTGTCGTGAATCGTGACATTCCACCCTATTCCGTCGCTGTGGGCTCCCCGGCAAAGGTGGTGAAAAGGTTTGATTTCGAGAGAAAAGAGTGGGTGAGAGTATTAGGTGATGGGCAGGGCGATGAGATAGATGTGAACCATTTGAAGAGGTGAATCTATTATGAGAAGGGGATTTTGGAGACACTTTAAGAATTTGAAAAATCGGATGATCTTCGGCCATTATGGTCGAAATGTCCTTATCCAATCAGGGGTCCGCATTGTCAGGCCCCAATTTATTTCCATCGGTGATAACGTCACGATCGGGAAGGATTCGGATATCTATGTCCATCCTGCGGATCGGAATTCAAAAAAAATCATCATCGAGTTAGGCAATCATGTCGTACTCGCAAGAAATAATATTGTTGGAGCTAGATATGGTATTGTGCTGGAGGACTATGTCGGATTAAGTGCCTATACCATGGTGGGAGACTTTAGCCGCCATTATGAGGATATAGAGGTTCCTTTTCAGTTACAAGATGTTACTGAAGAGGGACCCATTCGCATCGAGCGATGGAGCTGGATCGGGGCCCATGCATTTATTTTACCCAATGTGACCATTGGTCGGAATTCGGTGGTGGGGGCCAATTCGGTCGTCAACCGGGATATCCCGGCCTACTCTGTAGCTGTGGGCGTCCCGGCTCGGGTGGTTAAGCGATACGATTTCGACCTAAAACAATGGGTGAGAGTCGATGAGTGAGGAAATTTCCTGGAGTAAGCTATTTGAATACCGGAATAAGATTCACGAAAGGTATCCTGACATCTGGGACCTGAAGATCCTCCGGAAACGTTTTCCTCTGATGTTAAAAACTATTCAGGATGGCGAGAAGGTTTTGGACATTGGAGCTTCGAACCGTAACCTGCAGGAGCGGTTAAAGCGTCACTATCCAAAGCTCATTTATAAGAGCATGGATATTGACCGGGAACAGTTCCACGACTTTTACAGTTTGGACGAAATTCAGGAAACCTTTGATATGGTTTTTCTATTTGAGGTGATTGAGCACATGGAACTGGAGGATGGCCGGAGGCTTTTGAAAAGGATATATGATCTCCTCAGAGAGGGTGGGCGCCTGATCCTGACCACGCCCAATGTCTTTAATCCCGGCCGCTTTTGGAGGGATGCCACTCATAAAGTGGCTTATTGTTATGATGAGCTTGGAGGTATTCTTCTGGCCCAAGGGTTTCACATTCAGGCTATGTATCGTACCTATAGCGATGCTTTTCAGCGATATTTATGGCGGGTTTACGTCATGGCACCTCTCCACCGTTACCTCGGCATTGACTTCGCCAAATCCATTCTGGTCGTGGCGGAGAAAAAAAGAAGCGAGGCAGGATGAGAGTCATTTTTCTCACCCACTCGAGCGATCAGGGCCATCGGTTCAGGGTGGAACAATATTTTCCCTATCTCATGGCCCATCAGGTGGAGCCTAAATGGCAACCGATCGCGGGTTCCTTTAGAGAACGGCTCGCCATCTATCGGAAACTCCCTATTTATGATGTCACCTGTATACAGAGAAGGTTATTGTCGCCCTTCGAATTCTATTATATCCGCAAGAATTCTGGAAAAATCATCTTTGATATTGATGATGCAATCATGTATCGGTCTTCCAGCTCCCCTCGACCTCATTCCTTTTCGAGGCGGCTGAAATTTAGGCGGATGGTAAAGGGGAGCGATGTGGTCACGGTGGGGAACCAATTTTTGAAAAATGAAGTACTCAAGGTGGATCCGGGGAAGGAGGTCTTTCTCATCCCAACTTCCATTGATACAGATCTTTATCCAAAGAAAAAGGGGGTTTCCCATCGCCCAGAGATCATTTTGGGATGGATTGGGACGAAAGGAAATTTGAGATACCTCCAAAAATTGGAGCCTGTCTTTGAGATCCTGGGTCAAAGATTCCCCCATATCCAATTGAAGATCGTGAGCAACGGTTTTTATGACTCACGTCATCTTCCCGTCATTAAGAAACTCTGGAAGTTGGAAGACGAGAATGAGGATCTCGTCTCTTTCGATATTGGGCTGATGCCCCTCGACGATGACCTCTGGTCAAGAGGGAAATGCGGGTTGAAGATCGTCCAGTACCTCAGTGTCGGGGTGCCCGTTGTCTGCACCCCTGTAGGGATCAACTCTGACATCGTCAAAGATGAAGTGAACGGTTTCTGGGCGACGACTCCGGAACAGTGGGTGGAACGGTTGACATTGCTCATCCGAGATCGTGAGATCCGGCAAAAGATGGGGCTTCATGGAATCGCTACTGTGGAGAGGGAATATTCACTGGCCGTGACCTCAAAGAAATTTTTAGAGGTCGTTAAAAACCTAACCAAAAGTATTTGAAATTCATTGAACCTGTCATCCTGAACTCGTTTCAGGATCTCACCCTATGGGAAAAACCAGATGCTGAACCAAGTTCAGCATGACGACAATGGGTTTCAAAATGTTAGAAGGAAATTCTCGGATTCTCAGTGTAAGAATCTAACCATACAAGGTTGAGGTTTAGGTTAAGGGAGTGGGTTGGGGGGGGCTTTAGGAAAAAGGGAGTAGACGTGAAGGTTCTTTTTCTGATTCAAGGACACACCGTGGCCGCCAGCCGTTACCGAGTGCTTCAGTATCTTCCCTTTCTCAGATCGAAAGGGGTGGAGGCAACCGTCAGCCTCTATCCGAGGACCCTCAAAGAAAATCTTCAATTCTTCAGCGCTCTTCCCCGATACCATATCCTCTTTCTTCAGAGAAAAAGGTTCAACCAGCCCCGTCTCACCCTTGTGAGGAGAAGGGCGAAGCGAATCATCTACGATTTTGATGATTCGGTGATGTATCGAAACTCGAAGGCCAAGGATCCAATCTCCCAGACTCGTAGAAGGCGTTTCGTTCAGATGATCAAGGCCTCTGACTTCGTCATCGCTGGAAATGGATTCTTAAAAAAAGAGGTGCTTCCTTTTAACTCAGAGGTGGAGGTCATTCCCTCCCCGATCGATGAGGAGAGATATTCCTTGAAGGACTATCGAATCGAAAAGGAGAGGGTGACCATCGGCTGGATTGGAGATCATGGGTCCATTCATTATTTAGAAAAGATGCGGCCGATCTTCGAAAGAATAGGCCAACGATACCCCCAGACCGAATTGAAGATTGTCTGCGATATATTTTTCGATTGCAAACAGATCCATGTGGTCAAGATGACCTGGAGCTTGGAGGAGGAGGTGGTGGATCTTCAAAGTTTCGATATTGGAGTGATGCCCCTTGTGGACGATCCTTGGTCATGGGGAAAGTGTGGTCTTAAGATTCTTCAGTATCAAGGCGTAGGGTTGCCTGTGGTTTGTACACCTGCGGGCATCAATCGGGATCTGGTAGAGGATGGAGTCAATGGATTTTGGGCGATGACGCCCGCCGAGTGGGAGGAAAAACTCTCTCTCCTTATTGAGGATGCCCGGCTTCGAGAGAAGATGGGACGGGAGGGGAGAAGAAGGGTTTTGGAACGTTACACGATTCAGGCCTGCGCTCCCCGTCTTCTATCGATCTTCGAAAGGCTCATCAGTAAATGAAGTTAAAAAAGCCCCCCGGGGTGAGGCAGCACCTTCGGATTCTCCCATCGGCGGGGGAAATGGTCAGGGTTAAGGTTAGGAAGCCCGTTTGGTTCAGAGGTAAAGGAGAGGGCTAAGGGCTTAAGAACCAACGACATAACCTGTCGACCAAACTGGGATCTTTACCCTTCCCCACAGACGATAACTTCCATTTTGTAGGTATTTATTTTAGCCTAACTGAGAGCTAGGTTCACTATGCTATTTAATTCGTTTTCGTTTCTCATCTTTTTTCCTGTGGTGACCCTACTTTACTTTGTGATCCCACATGCCTACCGCTGGTTCTTTCTTCTGGTGGCAAGTTGCATCTTTTATATGGCCTTCATACCGATCTATATCCTGGTGTTAGCCCTGACCATCGCCATTGATTACACGGCCGCTCTCCTGATCGAGCGATCGGAGGGGAAATGGAGAAAATTCTGCCTCGTCGTGAGCATTGTCTCAACCTGTATGGTCCTTTTCATTTTTAAATATTTCAATTTCTTCAATACGAACCTTTCTCATGTAGCCCGTTTCTTTCACTGGAATTATTCTATTGAAAATCTTTCCTTGATCTTGCCGATCGGGCTGTCGTTTCATACCTTTCAAAGTCTATCTTATGTCATCGAAGTTTATCGAAAGAACTACAAGGCAGAACATCATTTCGGTATCTATGCATTATATGTCATGTTCTACCCTCAGCTGGTTGCCGGGCCTATTGAGCGACCAGGAAATTTAATTCATCAATTTTATGAGCGACATTCCTTTGACTACTCCAGAGTGACCAATGGATTGAAACTCATGGCGTGGGGCTTTTTCAAGAAGGTGGTGATTGCCGATAAGCTGGCAATGGTGGTGGACAAGGTTTATAGCGATCCCACCCAGTATACTGGAATTCCCCTGATCGCGGCTGCGATTTCGTTTGCTATTCAAGTCTATTGCGATTTTTCCGGTTATTCGGATATTGCCATCGGTTCGGCACAGGTCATGGGCTTTCGGCTAAGGGACAATTTTAATCGCCCCCTTTTCTCTGCCTCTGTGGCCGAGTTTTGGAGAAGATGGCACATCTCCCTCATGACCTGGTTTCGGGACTATGTTTATATCCCCCTGGGAGGGAATCGGGTGAGCAAGGGGAGACGGTGGTTTAACATCTTTTTCACCTTCACCTTAAGCGGCCTTTGGCACGGCGCCAATTGGGGAATGGTTTTATGGGGGTCCTTCAATGGCCTCTATATCATCCTTTCTGATTTAACCGGCGGTCTCCGAAAGAAAGGATTGAATTGGACAAGGCTCGATCGGCTTCCCATGCTTCATCGGGGCATGGGGATTGCTTTTACTTTTTTCTTGTTCTGGTTCACCCTGATCATTTTTCGGACCAAAGATCTCTCCGATGCCCTTTATGTGATGACCCATCTCGGAATCGGTTTAGGAAGCCTTCAGGACTCCTTTAAAAGTTTATACCATGTCTTACCGAGATATGAGTTCATGACGGTCCTCATCGCTATTGGATGGATGATCTTTATTGAGATCATTGAAAAACAGGAAAAGATGAGGCACCTCTTCACAACGAAGCCGGTCTGGGCTCGATGGACGATTTATTATGTCACCCTCCTGTTTCTCATCTTCTTTGGGGAGTATAATGACCAAGCCTTTATCTATTTTCAATTCTGAGGAAGGACAGGGATGAGAAGGTTCTTGAAAAAGATGGGCCTTTTTACCTTGATCCTTCTTCTTATTTTAACCCTGATGGATCAATGGATGGATCGTGAATACTACCCTCATTATTCTTTGCAATATGATGAAGTCTTCCGTCCGAAGGTGAACGCCAATGTGATTATCCTGGGGGCCTCGCATGCCACGCATGGCATCAATCCGAAATATCTCGAATCGGATGGTTTAAAAATTTACAATTTTTCACTGAACGGAGCCAGCCCTTCGTTTAACCTGAAATGGTATAAAAGGGTATTTCAGCACTATTACAAGAAGCCTTCCCATGTCATCTACGGAGTCCATTGGGTTATGTTTGATAGCCAATTCCTTAAGAGACGATTCGAACAGGATAGTAAATATTTCCCTTTCGATGTTTTTCTTAAGGAGATGAGAGACCTGAAGACATCCAAGGCGCTCCTTTTAAATCGTTTTGCCTTTATCAGAGAAAGAAAACAGTTGATGTCCCGAGTGGTTCAACTTTTTAAAAGGCAGCAGGAAGAAGTATTTCTCAAATCGGGGTATTATCGAGGGTTTATTCCTTTTGAAACGAAGAGGGATCTTGATAAAGAAGTGGCGAATCCCAAAATTGAAGAATCCCAATTAAGGGACTTTAAAGAATTGCTGGATGAATTTGAGCGAGAGGGGGTCAAGGTCATCTTTGTCGAAGTACCTACATATCTTTATGGGTTTGATTCTTCAACGCTTTCAGAAAACACCCAACTCTTA
>Ga0299912_10002165_pt1 | contig 16109 bp, 11 predicted proteins | sample RVTome_2_FD_207667 | JGI IMG/M metagenome (GOLD analysis project Ga0299912, IMG submission 207667) | Soil microbial communities from uranium-contaminated site in the Upper Colorado River Basin, Wyoming, United States - RVT95D214 (version 2) ... | reverse complement strand
AAGGCAGAAAAGTACCAGGACTGCAGGCTCAACATCTGACTTGCGTCAAAGCTGCTCAGGCGATTTCTGAGGCTGAAGTAGAAGGGGATCGACTTCAATCTCAGATTCTAAAATTTTTCCCCAGAAAGATCAAAGGCGAGAATCTTTTTTTCGACGTGGGGACTGCTGGTTCAGTCTGTCTGGTTCTACAATCCATTATTATACCTATAAGCTTAGCTGACGCTCCATCTGAACTCAGACTGAAAGGCGGAACTCATGTTCCGTTTAGTCCCCCGGTTACCTACTTTCAGAAAGTTCTTTTTCCAATACTCAATAGCTTAGGACTGAATCTAAGTATGGAGATAAAAAGATGGGGATGGTATCCAAAAGGGGGAGGGGAAGTAATTTGTCAGATAAAACCAGTTGAGAAGATAAAACCGCTAAATTTAATCGAAAGAGGAAAACTGTTAAAGGTTTCAGGTTTATCTGTAGTCTCTAATCTACCACTTTCCATAGCTCAAAGACAAAAACAAGAGGCAGAGAAAATTTTATCCGAATTTATCGTCAAGACCCAAAATCGGGGATCCTTAGGAAAAGAAAATAATATTAATCTGGAGACAGAAATCCTGGATGCTCCTTCCATTGGTAAGGGGACTTTCTTTTTCATCCTGGCTTCTTTTGAGAATTCAATTGCTGGATTCAGCTCTTTAGGCGCTTTAGGTAAAAGAGCTGAACAGGTTTCAGATGAAGCCTGTAAAGCTTTTCTGGATTTTATGAAAACTACTGGTGCAATTGAGGAACATTTAGCTGATCAGTTAATTCCTTTTTTAGCTTTAGCTCAAGATGAATCAAATTTTTCAGTCTCCAGGATAAGCCAGCATCTTTTGACTAATATCTGGGTAGTTCAGCAATTCCTTTCGGTGAAGATTATAGTTGAAGGAAAAGAAAACCAGCCAGGTAAGATCAAGATAATTCCTTAAAGGTAGCGGAAGGCCATCAAGGTCTTGTCCACAGGATCCTGGCGAAGACTTCAGCCTTCCATTTTAACTTAGGGAGTTTTGATCCCGCCAAAGGCGGGACGCTACAAGCACAAAAAATAAAACTAAAATCTTCTTGATTTTTTCTGCAGATTAACTCATATTTGACCCGTGTATTTTTTTGTTCTGTGAACTATCAACTATGAACTATAAACCAGCCTTGCTTGGGGCAGTAGCTCAGCTGGGAGAGCGTCTCGTTCGCAACGAGGAGGTCGGCGGTTCGATCCCGCTCTGCTCCAGTTAATCCGCCTCTGGTGGATTCACTGGTGGATGGTAGTTAGTGGATTATTCATAGAAAAAAAATAAATAGTGAATAGTGAACAGTGGTCAGATGACAGAAAAATAATTCGCGTAGGGGTGGAGCTTGTCTCCACCAACAAGTAATTTTTTATTCAATTGAATAGTTTTTTACTATGAACCATAAACCAATAACTATGGGTCTTAATCCGCTGAAGCGGATTAAGACCCCTTTTCCCGTGCTAGATGGGGAGTTAGCGGTGCCCTGTAGCCCGGAATCCGCTATACCGGGATCGAATCCCCACCTGAGGTTTTCTACTCCGGGAGAGGGGAAAGGTAAAAGACGATGAAGGTCAGGTCCTGCGCAACTCGAGCTCACCCAACCCCGTCAGGACCGGAAGGTAGCAGCGGTAAGTGAATACTTGTGTGTGCCGCAGGGATGCCTGGCTGGAGCCTGACTGCCTGGTAACCTCCCCAGATGAGGGATCGAAGGTGGGTGCACGGGAGAAAAATTAATCCGGAGGGTTAATTTTTAGTTCATAGTAGTCAGTGGATGGTTCATAGTAATAAAAAGTAAGAGGTGAGATGTAAGACGTAAGAAGATAAAAGGAAGAAAAGATGTCATACTTAGTAATGGCGAGGAAATACAGGCCTATGGGGTTTGAGGAGGTAGTGGACCAGAAGCATGTTACTACTACTCTGGTTAATGCTATAAACTCAAAAAGAATTGCCCATGCTTATCTTTTCTCCGGACCAAGGGGAACTGGCAAGACCACAGTTGCCCGAATCTTAGCCAAAGCCCTGAACTGTGATAAAGGACCAACCTCAGAACCCTGTAACCTTTGCTCTGCCTGTCAGGAGATAAATGCCGGCAGAAGTATAGACGTGTTCGAGATGGATGCCGCCTCCAAGAGTCGGGTGGAGGATATCAGGGAGCTGATAATTGAAGGGGTTAAATATGCTCCGGTAAGGGGTAAATACAAGGTCTATATAATCGACGAGGTTCAAATGCTTTCAGATTCTGCTTTCGACGCTCTGCTCAAAACCATTGAAGAGCCTCCAGCTAATGTGGTTTTTATATTTGCTACTACCTCACCTCAGGATGTGCCGCCAACTATTTTATCACGCTGTCAAAGGTTTGATTTCAAAAGAATCCCTTTTAACGATGTAGTGGAGACTATCAACGACATCTCTAAAAAGGAAGATCTCGAGATGGAGAAGGAAGCCGTTTATACTTTAGCCCGTAAAGCGGATGGCAGTCTCAGAGACTGCCTTTCCCTTTTAGACCAGATGATAGCTTATGGTGGCAAGAAGATAACCAAGAAGATAGTTGATCAGACCCTGGGCCTGGTAGATCAAGAGGTTTATTTTGAACTGACTAAAATTATCAAAGAGAAAGATAGTAAAAAAGGATTAGAGCTTTTAGAAAGCTTGATCGATTCAGGGGTTGACCTGCCTGAATTTGTTCTGGGGTTATTAGACCATCTCAGGAACCTTTTAGTGGCTAAAGCCGGCGGGGAGTCTGAAAAACTTTTTGACCTTTCCCAGCACTATATCGAAAAATATAAAAAGGAAGCAGAGATTTTTTCAGAAACAGACCTTTTGAGGATGATAAAAATAGTGGCGGATTTGAATTATACTTTGAAAAGAACTACGGAGCCGAGGATCCATTTAGAAGTTGCACTGTTAAAGCTTATAAAGATGGATTCATCTGTCTCCTTAGAGACCCTTTTTAAAAAGTTAGATCAGATAGGGAATAAAGAAGAGGGGGTTGAATATGGATTGCCAGAGAAAAAAGAGCTCTCTGAACTGAAGGATAGGATTTCAGAAGGAAACCCTGAGCCAGAAAAAGATTCAAACCAGACGAATCAAAAAAATCAAAATCTGAGTCTGGAAAATTTGAAAGTTGGCTGGACCGAAGTCTTGAGTAAGGTAAAAGAAAAGAAAGCTTCACTCTGGAGCTGTCTTAGTCAGGCAGAGATACTATCCTTAGATAACGGGGTTCTGCTCTTGGGATTTCCTAACGGGAATGATTTCCACAAAAAACAGGTGGAGAAAAAAGACAACCTGAAGCAGATTCAGGAAATAACCAGTCAGATATTTCAAAACGATTTAAGGATCAGCTTCAGTTTGAATGACAGCCCAAACAATTCTATTCAGAAAGGCCCGGTTTTCAAAAAAGAATCTATACCTCAAGACATTCCCGGGTTAAAAGAGATACTGGAAAATTTAGGTGGCGAGATAATTGACAAGAAACCAATTTAGCCGTGAATCCCGTTTTGTGGTCGATAATCTCGCAAATATGCGGGATACGACCCGTAAGGCAGGATTCAGCTTGTTAAGCGGAGGACAAGATGCCTAAAGGGTTCGGGGATATGATGAAGCAGATACAGAAGATGCAGGTTAAGATGGAGGAGATTCAGAAGGAGCTGGAGAATAAAAGAGTGGAAGGATCAAGTGGTGGGGGAATGGTAAAAGTGATAGCTAATGGAAAGCAGGAGATTCTGGAGATAAAAATCGATCCGGAGGTGGTGAATAAAGAGGACGTGGAGATGCTGGAGGATCTGGTTTTAGCCGCAGTTAATCAGGCAAAAGAAAAATCTCAGGAAATTCAGACTGAGGAGATGTCAAAGTTAACTGGTGGATTGAAGTTGCCGGGATTACCTTTTTGAACTGGGATTTCCCTCCCTTCAAGGGAGGGATAAAGGGAGGGTAATATAATTTTTACCCTCACCCTGGCCCTCTCCCTTAAAGGGAGAGGGAATAATAGCTCGATGAATCGAGCGACTGTAGATTTCTATGGTAAAATTAACTGAGTCAGTTGAAAGATTGGTAGAAGAGTTTTCTAAACTTCCTGGGATTGGCAGGAAGACTGCTCAGAGGTTGACTTTCTATATCCTTAAACTGAGAAAGGATGAGGCTTTGAAGCTATCTCAGGCGATTTTGGACGTTAAGGATAGGGTCCGATATTGTTCGGTTTGCTTTAATATCACTGAAGACGATCCCTGTAATATCTGTAAAGATACCAAAAGAGATAAAAACATAATCTGCGTAGTGGAAGAGCCAAATGACGTTTTAGCCTTAGAGAAAACAAATCAATATAAAGGGCTTTATCATGTATTAGGCGGAGTACTATCGCCTTTAGATGGAATAGGTCCGGATGATTTGAAAACCAGAGAGCTTATTACCAGGTTAAAAGAGAATGTCAAAGAGGTGATAATTGCCACCAATCCGAATGTAGAGGGTGAGGCAACTGCGATTTATTTAGCTAAGCTGATAAAACCTTTAGGGATAAAAGTTACCCGCATAGCCAGAGGTGTTCCGGCAGGCGGGGAATTGGAATATGCGGATATAACTACCCTGGCAAATGCGATTGAAGGGAGAGTGGAGTTTTAGATATTTTTTTGTAGGGACAGAATCCACCTCAGGCGGATTCTGTCCCTACAATTCAGGCAACTCTGATCCAGCTTACAGCGGGACAAGCAGGGTCGCGCTACGATTAAATACCAAAAGAATATTTCTCAAGGAAAGTACAGGGTGGATAAAAGAAATCTTGGATACCTGGGGTTCTTAGGGCTTTTGGGTTTTTTAGGTATGATTCATGGTCTGGAAGGACTTTTTGGTCTTTTTGGTCTTTTTGCTTTTTTCGGAATGTTCGGACAGATAAAGTCCAAGAAATCTTGAAAAAAGTTATTTATAAAGAGTTGTGAATAGAAAGTGAGATAAATACCTTATAACCAAAGGAAGTCTGAAGCCCTCCACTACATTTTCTATAAAAAATATTGAAATCTATTTAATGTTTTAGTATATTGATTTAAAATTTGACCATTAAGGTTCCTTTTAGAATATGCAAAAACTCTGGGCACCATGGCGAGGGAAATTCATCTTGGGGGAAAAAGAAAAGGGGTGTATCTTCTGCAAAAGGTTGAAAGAAAAAAAAGATGAGAAAAACCTGATCCTTTTCCGGGGGGCAAAATCATTTGTCATAATGAACCGCTTCCCCTACAACACCGGTCATTTAATGGTCTGTCCAAACCGGCATACAGGTAAGTTCGAAAATCTAACTGAATCCGAGATGGCTGACCTTATGAAAACCACACAGCTTTTCATTAAGCTTCTGAAATCCACCTTAAAACCCGAAGCCTTAAATTTAGGTATGAATCTGGGAAAAGTTTCAGGTGCGGGCGTGGCCAATCATCTGCATATCCATATAGTGCCACGCTGGACCGGAGACACTAATTTTATGCCGGTCTTAGCAGAGACCAAGGTGATTTCCATCAGCCTGGGTGAGGTGTTCAGAAAGCTCAAAAAAAGTTTGAAAGACTACTCTTAGAAGAATAATATATTAAGATGAGAATCCCGAAGAAAGAAGAGCTGGTTAAGCTTCAGGCTCAGTATAAAACTGACAGAAAGATCGGGGAGGTCTTAGGGGCTCCGGCATATCTGGTGGCTTACTGGAGAAGGAAAAAGAAAATCCTCAAGTATGCTCTGCCTAAATATAGTATTGAGAGGATAAAAGAGCTCTGGGAAATCCATGGAGACGACCTTAAAGCTGGCAGGGAGCTTTCCATCTCCAAGGCGGCATTCTATAAATGGAGGAGGAAATATAATCTATTAGAGAAACCCAGGGTTTTGAAATTAGCCCAACTTGAATTATCTCTGCCAGAGATGAGTAAAAGATTTATAAAAGACAGGGGAATGACAATCGCCCAGAAAGGGTTAAGCCTGAAGGCAGGGAAAAAGGAGGTTCAGGTAGGGGAGATCGTTTATGTACAGCCGGATTTAGCAATGAGCCACGACAATGCTGGCTTGGTGATAAAACAGTTTAAGGAAATAGGGGTTTCCAGAGTCTGGAATCCTGATAAAATCGTTATCCCTTTGGACCATCGAGCTCCAGCTGAGTCAGAGAAAACGGCTGAAGCTCACCGCTCGATCAGGCTTTTCGTTAAGGAACAGGGGATTAAAAATTTTTACGATATAAAGGAAGGGATCTGTCATCAGGTAGTAATCGAGAAAGGACATATACTTCCGGGGGAATTAGCTGTGGGGACAGATTCACATACTACCTCTTATGGCTGTCTGGGTGCTTTATCAACCGGCGTAGGTGCAACGGAGATGGCAGCTGTCTGGGCTACCGGTAGAATCTGGTTAAGGGTTCCTGAAAGTATCAAATTAAATCTTTTTGGCAGACTTCCTCTGGGAGTATATGCTAAAGATGTAATCCTCTATGTAATCGGTCAGTTGACAGTTGAAGGAGCAAATTATAAGTCAGTGGAGTTTTATGGGGATACAGTTGAGAGTATGTCTGTTTCTGAGAGATTCACCTTAGCTAACCTTTCGATGGAGATGGGCGGAAAATTTGCGATTATTCCTTTTGATAAGGTCACCAAGAAATATCTTAACGGCAGAGCTAAAAGAGCTTATCATCCGATTTATGCTGACCAGAACGCTGTCTATGAAAATGAATATGAATTTGAAATTGACAGATTGGAACCACAGGTTGCCTGTCCTCATAATGTTGATAATGTAAAGTCGATAGATGAGGTTAAAGGTATAAAGATAGATCAGGTTTTATTGGGTTCCTGTACCAATGGCAGAATAGATGACCTGGAGATTGCAGCCAGGATATTAAAAGGTAAAAAGGTTCATCCAGATACCAGGATGCTGGTTCTGCCTGGCTCAAAATCGATTTTTTTGGAGGCTTTGAAAAAGGGGTTTATCAAAACGTTTCTGGAGGCTAACTGTGTAGTGCTGAATCCGGGATGTGGTCCCTGTTTAGGCGCACATCAGGGGATATTGGCTAAAGGAGAAAAGTGTCTGGCAACCACTAATCGTAATTTCAAAGGGAGGATGGGTTCTGCTGAGTCAGAAGTTTATTTAGCCAGCCCGGCAACTGTTTCCGCTTCTGCTATCAAAGGTGAGATTTCAGACCCGAGGGAGTTTTTAAAAAGATAAAGTGAAGATAATATGTTAAAAGAGATTAAGGGAAAAATCTGGAAATTCGGGGATAACATTGATACCGATTTGATATATCCGGGTAAGTGCCTTCCCATTTTGGATCCTCAGGAGATGGCTAAGCATGCCTTAGAAGGATATGATAAAGAATTTCCCAATAAAATTCAAAAAGGGGATATTATCTTAGCTGGCTCCAATTTCGGGTGCGGCTCTTCCAGGGAGCAAGCGGCTACTTCTTTAAAATTTGCCGGGATATCCTGCATCATCGCCAAATCTTTTTCCAGGATATTTTTCAGGAATGCAATCAATCAGGGTTTGGCTCTGGTTCAATCTAAAGAGGCTTATGATTTAATAAGGGGTGGGGAGATTATCACAGTGAATTATGTTAGCGGAGAGATTATAACTGAAAATATAAAAATTCCTTTCCCACCTCTGCCGGAAATAGTTATGGGGATTTTGGAAGATGGGGGATTGATCGAACACCTGAAGAAAAGCTTGAAGAAATAAGGTAGGGGCACGGCGTGCCGTGCCCCCTACAAATTGTCATTGCGAGGGGCTGTAAGGGTGGGTTTGAAACCCACCCCTACACAAAAAGGATAAAAACCCATGTTGGGGGCAACATGGGTCTACCGGTCATAGGGCGAGGAGACCTTGCCCCTACCTATGTTTTATATTCCATTAAATAAAATTTTCCCTGGGTCAATTTCCCGTAGGTGAAATGCTCGAACCAGTCGCCTAAATTTATATAGACCCCTTTATCCAACTCCTCAAAACAGGGCTGGTGGGTGTGTCCGATTATTACCGCATCATATCCTTCTACTATTTTTTCTTTAGCAAATTCTCGATAATCCTCTAAAAATTCCTTGTCTCTGGATTGAGTTTTGTTCCGACTGTAAGAGGCTATTATTTTTGCAAAGGGGATGCCAATATCAGGCGGTATCAATTTATAAAGAAAGATATTGATTCTATTTCTCAGGATTTTTTTTAAAATCCTGTATCCTATATCTTTCTTGGCTAATCCATCCCCATGAATGAGATAGATTATTTTACCCTGATGCTCTACGGAGAGCGGGTGTTTGACTATTTTCATTCCTACCTGTTCAGTCAGAGAATCACCCAGCCAGAAGTCGTGGTTCCCAACTAAATAGGTTATGGGGATTCCCAGGTCTGTAATCTCTTTCAGCTTCATTAAAATAGGAAAATGGTTTTTGGGAATGACATTTTTATATTCGAACCAGAATTCGAACAGGTCACCTAAGATATATAATGCTTGAGAGTCCTTTTTAATCTGTTCTAAAAAAAGAAGGAGTCTCTCTTCTTTCAGCTTTTCCTTTGCAGGAGAATTTGAACCCAAATGGGCATCGGAGATAAAATAAACTGTGTCTTTCATATATTTTCTATATAATATAAAATTAAAAAACAATCAATTGAAATTTCCATTTAAATTTCTAAACTGCCAAAAACGCTTCTTGTTTGTCGTTCTGAGGGAGTACTCTACGGGGACGACCGAAGAATCTATGGCTGAGCCTATGCGTCTTTTTCCGTTGGTTCAGGGAACCCGACGGTCACTTGAGACGTATGAATCTCATTCACAGTCGAATTTGACCTTGAGGCTGATGGAACGGATTAAGCAGATACAAGAAACGGATCCTTAGGATAAGAATGGTAATATCGGCTTAATCAAAATAGTTAGCTGTGAGATATTTTTCACTATTTGCAAGGAATTGTTGGTCAGGAGACCAACGACCAGCAAAATGGATTGCTTCGTCGCCCCGCTAAAGGCGAGGTGACTCCTCACAATGACAGGTAATAGGATCAAGTTTGAAACCTGTCCCTACTGTATCAAAGGGCAGACACCCCGAAAAAATCGGGATTTCGCAACGCTCAACAAGGGTCTGCCCCTACAAAAAGAATCCTTGACTAAGAATCTAAAAAAGTTAATTTATCATTTGGAAAGATTTTGGTTTAGATGAAAAATAACGTATTAATAATGAAACTTAAGGTGAGAAATTATGGATAAATTCGTTATTCAAGGCGGGAAAAAGCTCTCCGGCTCAGTGGAGATTTCAGGTGCTAAAAATGCAGTTCTGCCGGTTTTAGCGGCGGCATTATTAGCTGAAAAAGGGGAATCGATAATTCACAATGTGCCTAACTTAGCAGACATAGATACGATGCTCAAGGTTTTAGAGCACTTAGGTGCTAAAATAAAAAAAGAGCTTAAGGAAAAGACAGTAACCATAAACGCCGAGAACCTCTCTTCTTATGAAGCCCCTTATGATTTGGTCAGAAAGATGAGAGCATCATTTTTAGTTTTAGGTCCTCTTTTAGCCCGGTGTGGGAAAGCAAAAGTTTCCCTGCCAGGCGGGTGTGTTTTAGGACCTCGGCCGGTTAATCTGCATTTAGCTGGTTTATTGGCTTTAGGTGCAAAAATTGAAGAAGAGCATGGATATATAGTCGCTAAAGCTGAAAAACTTAAGGGAAATATCATCTATTTTGATAGACCCAGCCATACCGGAACTGAGAATGTGATGATGTCAGCCTGTTTAGCTGAAGGTAAAACCACTCTGGTAAATGCAGCCTGCGATCCTGAAGTAGTGGATGTGGCTAATTTCCTGAACTCGATGGGTGCAAAGATAGAAGGGGCTGGCTCTTCAACTGTGCAGATTACCGGGGTGAAAAAATTGAAAGGAGTTGAGCATACCTGCATAAAAGATCGTCTGGAGGCAGGCACCTTTATGATGGCAGCTGCAGTGACCTCAGGTTATGTGGAGATTAAAGACTGTGTCCCAGAGCATCTGAACATAGTTATCTTTAAGTTCAAGGAGATGGGTATAGATGTTAGCTTGAATAGAAAGATGATAGCAGTCAAAGGTCCTTCCAGGCTTAAACCTGTCTCAGTAACCACTTTCCCCTTTCCTGGTTTTCCTACAGATATGCAAGCTTCATTAATGGCTCTTACCTGCACTGCTTCAGGCTCAAGTTATATCAGAGAAACGGTTTTTGAAGATAGATTTACGCATGTGATGGAACTAAACCGGCTGGGAGCGGATATAATAGTTAATGGAGACCGGGCTACCATAAATGGAGTTTCCAGGTTAAAAGGTGCTTCAGTGATGGCATCCGATATACGAGCAGGAGCAGGTCTGGTCTTAGCCGGATTAGGAGCAGAAGGTGAGACTGAGGTTTTAAGGATTTACCATATTGACCGGGGGTATGAAAAATTTGAAGAAAAGCTCTCAAAATTGGGAGCGGAGATAAGCCGGGTTAAAGTTTAAAGATTCAAAGGAGAAGTTATGTTTAAGAAAATAATTATAATTCTTTTTGCCGGGATAATCATCTTTTCTTTCTCAACTTCACCTTCTAAAGGTCAGGATGAGTATTTTGGCAAGAACAAGGTCCAGTATAAAAATTTTGAATGGTATTATATTCAAACCGACCATTATGATATCTATTACTACGGGCTAAAGTCCAACTTAGCCGAATTTGCAGCCAAAACCCTAGAACAGGCAACTCCTTCTTTAGAGAAGATCTTAAAATATGAAGTGAGAAAAAGGATACCGATAATCATTTACGATTCACCGAACGATTTTCAGCAAACCAATGTAATCAGTGAGCTGATCGAGGAAAATGTGGGTGGATTCACTGAAGCTTTCAAGAACCGGGTAGTGGTCCCTTTTAATGGCTCCTACGAGGAATTCCGGCATGTGCTTACCCATGAGCTAACCCATGCTTTTATCTTCGATATGCTGTATGGAAACATGATCGGGAATCTGTTGAGTGTAGAATATCTTCAGTTGCCTTTATGGTTTGCCGAAGGTTTTGCAGAATATTTCTCCAGAGGAGGGTGGGATATCGAAGCAGATATGATCTTAAGGGATGCTACAGTAAACGGTTACTTGTACTCTCTGGAGTTAGCTGGTGGATACTTAGTTTATAAAGAAGGTCAATCGGTGATTAAGTATATTGTCAACAAATACGGGGAGGAAAAGATCTCTGAGATTGTTCGTAAAGGAAAAGGGATGCGCTCTTTTGAGAAAAGTCTTAAGTCAGCTATTGGGCTGGACGAAAGGGAGTTGAGTGAAGAGTGGATGAAAAACTTAAGGAAAGAGTACTGGCCGGAGATAGCTCAAAGACAGGAACCTAAAGATTTTGCCAAACAGTTGACCAATCATCAAAAGGATGGCTCGTATATGAATGAAAAGCCAGCCTTCTCGCCTCAGGGTGACAGGATTGCCATATTCTCCGATCGTAGCGAATATACTGAGATCTATATTATCTCCGCAGTTAATGGGAAAGTTATCGAAAAAGTGGTCAAAGGTGAAAGATCAGGCGATTTAGAATCTTTACATTCCTATGTGAGCGGGCTCTCCTGGTCTCCGGATGGCAGGGATATAACCTTTGTATCCAAGAGTCAGGGAAAAGATGTTTTATGTCTGGTAAATGTGAAAAAGAAAAAGATCTATAAGAAGTTCAATTTCAATTTAGATGCGTTTTTCTCTCCAGCCTGGTCTCCGGATGGTAGGAGTATAGTTTTTGTGGGGGTGTCTGGGGGACGAACAGACCTTTATTTAACCGACATCACAAACGGTAGACTGGAGAAATTAACCGAAGATGATTATGATGATAGGGATCCTACCTGGAATCCAGATGGAAAAACTATTGCTTTCTCCTCAGACCGTCCTTCAGGAGAAAGTCAAGATACTAACTACGTGTATGGCTCTTACAATATCTTCCTCTTAGATTTTAGTACTAAGGCAATCAAAACATTTACTCAAGGAGGGGAGAATAGTTATTCTCCTGCTTTTTCTCCTGATGGTAATAAGATCTGCTTCAGCTCCACCCGTAACGGGATAAGCAATCTCTATCTCCAGTCCTTAGATAGTCTTAAGAGTTACCCTCTTACTAACATACTGACCGGCTGTTTTACCCCTTCCTGGTCCAAGGATGGGGAAAAGGTAGTCTTCTCTTCTTTTTATAAAGGTGGCTGGGATATATTTCTGCTTAAAGATATTAAATCAGTTCACGAGGATGAGACCCCCTTAACCAAAACCGCTTTTGTTCAAGAAAAAGAGCTGAAAGCAGAAATTCTTCCTGATACTACCAAGAAAGAAGAGTCGCAAAAGGAGAGAAAGAAACTGGATTATAGTTATTATGTTTTCAAAAGCACCGAAGACGAGCTGGATTCTCTCTCCCAGATGCTGAAAGAACCAGAGCCAGAGAAGGAAACCCTGATTACTAAACTTCCATCCGGCGAATATAAAAAGAATAAATATAAACTCAAATTTACTCCTGATATAATATCTGGCGCTTTGAGCTATGATACATTTTTTGGATTCCAGGGACAGTCTTTTATAGCGGTCAGCGATATTTTCGGAAACCATAATTTCTATTTAGCCACAGACCTTTTTAATACCATTGACCAGAGTGACTTTCAACTGATCTATCTATATCTGCCTAAGAGGATTGATTATGGGATCGGGATCTTCCATACTAAATATTATTATGTCGATTCAACCGATCGGCTCTTCTCTGACCGGCTTTACGGAGCTACCGGTCTTCTATCCCTGCCCTTTAACAAATTCAGCAGAGTGGAGTTCAATTTTACCCATCTTTCCATTGACCGAAGATATTATGATCCTAATACAGAAGGCGTTTTCGAGGATAGGAGCGTAAAGGTTCTGTTAAGTACTTTCTCCTGGGTGAAGGATAACGTTATCTGGGGGATAACTGGTCCGGTAAATGGGAAAAGAAGCGTCATCAGTTTTGAGTGGTCACCGGATATTTCTAAAAGGAGCATCTCCTTTACCTCTCTATGGCTGGACTATCGCAGGTACTTACATTTCGGCAAAAACAGGTTTGGATTTGCTTTCAGGTTTTCTGCGGGGAGAAGCGATGGTGAAGAGCCCAGACATTTCTTCTTAGGTGGAATTTCCAACTGGATTGACCCCGGGTTAGCAACAGAAAATATCTATGGTGTAAACGATCTTTATTTTTCCGGTATGGTTACACCTTTAAGGGGATACGAATATTATGAGGTAGAAGGGACTAGATATTTTCTGACCAATTTTGAATTCAGGTACCCTTTCATTGAGTATCTATCAATGGGATTTCCTCCTTTAAGCTTCAGATATATCACTGGAGCAATGTTTTTAGATTTAGGGAGCGCCTGGAATGACACGAAAAAATTTAAAGGCGGAACTTCTGAAAATGGTAATTCAAGGTTAAAGGATATTAAAGCGGGATTTGGTTTTGGTGCCAGGATCAATTTAGGCATATTTGTGCTGAGATACGATGCTGGCTGGAAGACTGATTTTGATAAGGTCTCTCCCAAACCGAGACATTACTTTTCTTTAGGGGCTGAGTTTTAAGAAATAAAAAACCTGTCCCTTTCAAAAGGGACAGGTTAAATTGGTTAGATTACTTTAAATAAACATTAGATTAATTTTATTTTAATTGTTTGTCTTCTACTACCATTAGTTCTTTTACCCAGAGCAAGATTTTTTACTCGTCTAACCTGTTTTCCTCTTTCGTATTTCTCAATCTCTGAGGTTGAATAAAGTCTTATTCCATATTCATTGAGTAATTTTTCTTTGGCTTTTGAATTTCCCTGGATTGCTTTTTTTACCAGATTGTGTATCTTTAGATTTCTTTTTGTTAAATCCTGCTTGGTTGGGAATTCAAGATGAGTCATCCCAGACGTCATTCTAAAATCACCTCTTTGTAAGTCTCATAATATCAAAAAGTTATATAAACAAATCTACAAATCAACTTTACAAAGTATTTATACGGAATTAATCAAAATTTGTTTAATAAAGTTTGATTAATTTGTAAGGTTAAATACGGGCCGTAATCTATTTACTTGCAACAAGTTAGATCTTTGTAGTTGGGTAGAATTTGCTGAAAGTAAAAAATTGTTTATATGGGGTTCGGAACAATAATTTTTGGAAAGAGAAGAGACTGGTGTTTGGTTTTCTTGCAATAATTTAAAGTATTTGGGTTCAATCCATCAATAGAGTATGAACTCTATTGTCTCAGGTAGGGACACATAGCGATATGTCTCTAAAAATGCTTACTCACAACCGGTAATCCTTATTTGCTCTCAAGGTAGGGTTTCGGACGACCACTCCGATTAATCGGGATTTCGCATAGCTCAACCAGGATGGCTTCCCTACTAAAAAATCAAAACAAATGATTTCATTTGACATTGACTAAATGGTAAATATATTTAAAATTTAGTTTAATATCAGGAGACTAAAGATGAAAGAACTGAAAGTTACTCTTAAATTAGCAAAAGAGCATGGGCTTTTAAAAGAAGAATACGAAAGGATAAAAAAGATTTTAGGTCGAACTCCTACCTATACTGAACTTGGAATCTACTCAGTTATGTGGTCAGAACACTGCAGTTATAAAAATTCGATTGCTATGGTAAAAAAGTTTCCCCGGGAAGGGAAGAATCTTTTAGCTAAAGCCGGGGAGGAGAATGCGGGAGCAGTGGATATCGGCGATGGCTTAGCCGTGGTCTTTAAAATCGAAAGCCACAACCATCCTTCAGCAGTTGAGCCCTATCAAGGTGCGGCTACGGGAGTGGGTGGTATATTGAGAGATATCTTCTGTATGGGTGCCAGACCGATTGCTTCTTTAGATTCGCTGAGGTTCGGTTCACTTTCTAATCCGCGGGTTCGCTATCTTTTCGATGGGGTGATAAGAGGGGTTGGTGATTACGGGAATTGCTTTGGAGTTCCCACGGTAGCCGGAGAAATCTATTTCGATGAGTCATATACCGGCAATCCCTTGGTGAATGCGATGGCAGTGGGGATTGTTAATCCAGAGGAGATGGCAACTGCTACAGCTAGTGGAGCAGGAAATCCGGTTTTATTGGTTGGTGCTTCCACTGGCAGAGACGGAATTCACGGTGTAACTTTTGCCTCTGAAGAAATCAGTGAGAAATCAGAGAAGAAAAGACCCTCAGTGCAGATAGGTGACCCGTTTATGGAAAAGCTTCTTTTGGAAGCTTCCTTAGAGATAATCAAAGCGGGTCTTATCGTCGGGATTCAGGATTTAGGAGGAGCTGGACTTACCTGCGCTACTTCTGAAACTTCTGCCAGAGGGAAAAGCGGAATGGAGATCGAGCTCTCTTTAGTACCTATGCGGGAGAAGGGGATGATACCTTACGAGATTATGATCTCTGAATCACAGGAGAGGATGCTGGTTATTGCGAAGAAAGGGAAAGAGAGAGAGGTGCAGAAGATTTTCTCTAAATGGGGACTGCACTCAGTCATAATCGGGTACGTCACTGGAGACAAGATGTTAAGGGTGAAGAATAATGGAAAAGTGGTGGCAGAAATGCCGGCTGATACTCTGGTCTTAGGCGGAGGAGCACCGGTATATAGAAGAGAAAAAAAGAAGCCAAAATATCTTACACAAACTTCAAACTTAGAACTGTCTAAGATAAAAATCCCCATAGATTTGAACGAAGTGCTGCTGAAACTTATAAGCGCTTCTAATATCGCCAGTAAAAGGTGGGTATATGAGCAGTATGATACGATGGTCAGGACCGGTACAGCAGTTGGACCAGGCTCAGATGCGGCAGTTATAAGGTTAAGAAAAACCAATAAAGCTTTAGCTATGACCACAGACTGCAACGGGAGGTATTGTTATCTTAATCCGAGAATGGGAGGAAGGATTGCAGTAGCTGAGGCAGCCAGGAATTTAATCTGTTCAGGGGCAATGCCTTTAGCCATAACCAACTGTTTGAACTTCGGGAATCCCTATGACCCGGAGGTTTACTGGACCTTTGAAGAGTGTATTGAGGGTATGGCTGAGGCTTGTAGGATTTTAGAAACTCCAGTAACCGGAGGGAATGTTTCTTTTTACAATGAGGATCCGGAGAGGATTGTTTAT